>Ga0080006_1111785_pt1 | contig 182145 bp, 174 predicted proteins | sample RS3BMetagenome_FD_69209 | JGI IMG/M metagenome (GOLD analysis project Ga0080006, IMG submission 69209) | Ferric oxide microbial mat and aquatic microbial communities from Rainbow Spring, Yellowstone National Park, USA - RS3B (SPADES... ...
CGGCGGCGCCGGACGACCAGGCAGGCGGTCACCAACACCAGCACCCAGATCAAGGTTGGGGGGCGCCCCCCCCCCCCCCGCCCCGCCCGGGGGGGGGCCCCCCCCCGCCGGGCCCCCCCGCCTGCCCAACCCCCACCGGCGGGAATCCCGGCCCCCGCGCCCCCCGATCCAGATCCCCCTGTGACTGTCGAAGCCCCTTCGGGAGACTCCCAAGAGCCCCCCCCAGAACTGCTGGAGGACCTTTCCGCGCTCCCAAATCAGAAAGTTACGGGCGAAGGGGCCCCTCCTTCCTCTTTGAAGGAGGGCCCCTCCGGACCAGAAGGTCGTGGCCCTGGACCCGAGGCGCCGGAGGGAACAGGCCCCTCTGTATCGGGGGACTCCCTCTCGGACATCCTGATTCCCCCCCACGATCATGAGCTTCCGCTTCACGAACATGAGGAGATTTCGGAAGGACTCAAACAGCAGTCCCGCGAAGTCAATCGCCTCAAGATGGCCCTGGCCCAGCTGGGCCGACGCGTGCTAGAAAGGGAACAGGAGATTGTCCGTCTCCGCGGAAGCATCCTGCAGTCGGAGCGGGAGCGGCATCAACTGGCGCAGGAAATCTCGCGGCTTCGGGAGGAAAGAGAATCCCTGACGCAGGCGATACCGGTCGTGGTGTATGATACGGATACCCACCGGGTGGAGGGGGTCAGCCTCTTCGCGGCGGGACCCCGGGGACCCCTGGAAGCGTTGGTGTCCCAGCTCCTGGGTCGCTGGCAGGGTGATGAAGGCGGTGTTGAGGTGAGCGGTGTCCCTCCGCACATGCGCATACGCCTCAAGGGTGAAGGCTCCGAGCGGGGGCTCGACCTTCTCCCGAGCTCGGTGTTGTTTTTGCGCCTCTCCCACACCGAGGTCGAAGCGTTGGGACCCCTTCCCCCGCTGGTCGCTCCCCCGCCCGCGGAGCCTTCCCCCGAAAGGCCCCGGCCCCCGCCCCCCGGGAGCGAAGGGGACCCATCGGCCTCGGCCGGCAACGGGTTATAATCCGGACGCCTCTGGGCCAGCCCGATGCCCGCCGCCGCACCGCCGGCCTCGCGTCCCTTCCTGATTCCCCCCCGACCCCCCCGGATCCGTATCGTTGACGCGGGCCGGGAGACCGATCTGAAGGGGTCCATGCTGGTGGTCGGATTCCCCACCCACGGGCTTGTCGGGTCCGTGGCGGTGAGCTACCTGGTCCACTCCCTGGACATGAAACCGGTGGCCTACATGACGAGCGACAGTTTTCCTCCGACCGTCGTGATGGAGGACGGCATCGTCGTGGCCCCGGTCCGGTTCTACGCGAGCCGGATGGTCTGCGGCGTCAACGGCAAATGCGAACAACTCGTGGTCGCCCTCTCCGACATCCAGCCGGCCCCCGAGCTCCTCAACCAGATTGGCGCCACGATCCTCGACTGGGCCCAGCGGCGCAAGGTTAGTCTGGTCGTGGCGGTGGAAGGTCAGCCGGTGCAGGATCCTGTGGGAAGCGAGGTCCGCGTCGTGGCGATGGCGAACCGGGCGGCCTCGGCCATCCTGGACCGATATTCCTTTGAGAGGGCGAGCGGGGTGGTGACCGGCTTTGCAGGCGCCCTCCTCCTCTCCAGCGTCGGGCGAAGGCTTCCCGTCCTTTGCCTGGTGGCCCAGGCCCACCGGGAGTACCCGGACGCCCGAGCCGCGGCCCGGGTGCTGGAGACGATCAACCCCCTCGTCCCCCTGCTCTTAATCAATACAAAGCCGCTGCTGGAAAAGGCGCAGCAGATCGAAACGGAGATGCGACGGAGCATCCAACAGCAGAAGGAATCGTTGAACCAGTTGGCGACCCCCGCCCCGGCCTCTGAGATGTACCGCTGAAGGTCCCCGACAGGGACCTCCCCTCGGGCCTTCCCGGTCCGGGCACAAATCTCAAGTGCGCCCTTCGGGATGGGTCCGCGGGGCGCGGGCGGATGGCGGAGGCATCCCATCGGACCAACCCTTCCGAGTCTCCCCTGTCTTTGCCCCAGGGGGCCTTTTCCCTCAGGGCCTTCCGTCCCCGTGACGTGGGTCGGATCGCCGAAATCGTGGCCGAAGGTCTTCGGGAACATTATGAGCCTTCCCTGTACAGCTCGTTGTCCCAGGCCTGGCCCCAGGGTTTTCTTGTTGCCGTGGACCCCGCCGGGGTCCCCCGAGGCTTCCTCCTGGGGGTCAACCAGGTCCCCGAGGAGGGGCGCATCCTCATGTTCGCCGTCGACCGGGATTGGCGTCAGCGGGGGCTCGGGAGCGCCCTCATGTCCCGGTTCATCGAGTTGTGCCGGGAGCGAGGGCTCCGACGTGTCACCCTCGAGGTCCGGGTCGGCAACGTCAACGCGATCCGGTTCTATACGCGATTTGGATTCTCGGTCACGGACCTGTTACCCTCGTACTATTCCGACGGGGAGAACGGCTACCAGATGACCCGGGCCGTCTAGTTCGGTCGGTTCCGAGCTCCTTCCCAGGGACGCCTTTTTGTGCTGGAACCCTTAGCGGCGCCCGGACCCCTATGAAGTCAACGTGGCCCTTGGCGACCGACCTTATGACCCCGAACCCCCAGGCGATTGAGCCGGAGGCGCCGCTCGCCACCGCCCTGGGCCATATGCGACGGCTCAAGGTCCACGAGCTGCCGGTCCTGAGGAAGGGCCGGGAACTCCTCGGAATGGTCTCCTACGACGCCTTGATGCGACGCCACAACGTGGCCCTGAGCACCAAGGTCGAGCACCTGATGGTGGTGGCCCCGACCGTGAGCCCCTCCTCGACCTATCCCGAGATCGCCCACACGCTCTTGTCCAGCGGGCGGCGGGCGGCCTTCGTGGTCCCGCGGCGCGGTGGGGGGCTCCTCGGGGTCGTCTCCCGAACGGACCTGGTTCGGGCGCTGCCGGAGCTCCCGGCGATCGCCCAGGTCCTGGTGGAGGAAGCGATGAGCCCCGTGCCGGTCACCCTGAACCCCCGGGACCCCTGCCGGGTGCTTTTCGCCCACACGCGGATCCTGGAGGACCATCCGTTGCCGGTGGTGGACTCCCGCCGCCAGATCGTGGGAGTTGTGAGCCTCTCCGATTTCGGGAACGCCTTCTGGCGCACGGACCCTCAGAGTCGCCGAAATGTGGGCGAAGAGACCTCGGCCCCGATGGCGGAGGTCCAGAGTATCATGTCCGTCCCCGCGCTCGTGGTAGATCCCCACGCCACCACGGGAGAAGCCGCTCGACTGATGAGCCGGCAACGGGCTCCCAGCGTCTTCGTGGTGGAGGGGGGTCAACCCATTGGGGTGGTCTCTCAAGGGGACCTCCTGGCCCTGGCGATCCCGTACCGGGCCACCTCCTCGGGGGCTTACGTGCAGATCAGCGGTCTCGGGACCGGTACGGACCCGGCTCTGCTCAGCGAGCTCGACAATGTCCTGGCCCGCCAGCTCAAGAGGCTCGGGCGGTTCTCCGAACCCCGGACCGTCCTCGTCCATGTGAGTGCCCCCTCCGGGAGGCAACCCGGGCACCTGTCCGTGCGGATCCGCGTCCGGACCCTTCACGGAAACTATCTCGCCACCAGCACCGACTGGAACCTTCCCGCCGCCGCTCGGACCGCCCTGGAGGAGATCGAGAGGCAGATCCGTCAGGAGAAGGAACGACGGAAGGAACGACCGCGCCGGGAAAAGGTGGCGATGGACACGTCGGACCTCGTCGCGGATCCGGATCTGGAGAACTGCCTGCGGCAGGCCATGGGGCCGGAGCCGCGGGCCCGATAGAACGGTTTGAGGGCTTCGGGGTTCGGGAGGGAGACGGATGATCCCAGGGGGTCGACTGAACGAGAAGAGCATGCGCATGATGATGCGGCGGATGGGCATGTCTACCACGCCTGTGGAGGGCGTGGTGGAGGTGGTCATCCGGCGCGAAAGGGACGAGATCGTCCTGCGCCAGCCCGAGGTGACGGAGGTGGTAGTCCAGGGGGTCCGGACGTACCAAGTGGTGGGCACTCCCGAGACCCGTCCCCGGACTCCTTCGGGAGAGGCCACAGGGGGACCGACCCCCGCGCCGGCCCCGGCTCCGCCGCCCGGGCCTCCCGAAGAGGATATCCGTCTCGTCATGGAGCAGGCCCAGGTGGACCGGGCTCAGGCGGTGGAGGCCCTGAAAGCGGCGAACGGCGAGCCCGCCGAAGCCATCCTGAGGATCCTGTCGCGCAGGGGCGCATGAGCCCGGAATCCTGGAGGACCGCCTTTGACCGACCGGCCCCGATCCGCGAGTGCGTGGAGGGGTATGTCTTCACGGAGGCTCCCCGTCGCTACCTCCTCCTGCGTCGGATCCCGTCCCGCGGAGGGTTCTGGCAACCGGTGAGCGGAAAGGTTGAACCCCGGGACCGCGACCGGTCTGCCGCCGTCCTTCGGGAAGTCCAGGAGGAGACCGGGTTCTCGCAGGTCCGTCGCATCCTGGACCTGGACTTTGTGTTCGGCTTCCGCGGCTCGGACCGAGGACCGTGGCGCGTCCACGCCTTTGCCGTGGAGGTCAGCTCCCCCGGGCCCCCCCGCCTCAGTCCCGAGCACGATGCCGGGGAGTGGCTCGCGTACCGGGACGCTCTCGAGAGGCTTTACTGGCCGGACAACCGGGATTCCTTGCGCCGCTTGGCTCAAAGGGTGTGAGACATGGAGGAACTTCCGAAAGAGGGCGCAAGCCCGCCGAAGGGCCTCCCGTCGGGAGTCCGTCTCCCCGTTTGGGAGGGTTCCCGGTCGGGGACCGCCCGACCAGAAGCCCGCCGCTATCCGGATTTGGGTCCCCCCTTGTACGAGGACCTCCGCCGAGGCGGTTATCGGAGGCTAGTCCTCGTGGTCCCAGGAGGGCTCGTGCGCCGGGCCCAGGAGATGGCGCATACCCTGAGCCGTGAGACGGGGGCCGATGTGATCTCGTTGACCCGGTCCTGCTTCGGTGCCTGCGACCTTCCCTCTCCCGAGGAGGCCCCCGGAGCGCAAGCGATCGTCACGCTGGGTCACGCCCCCATCCCCAACATGCGGCTGGACCGGCCCACCTACTTCGTGGAGATGCGCTCAAACGAGGGGGATCCCTTGCGGTTGGCCGAGGCGGTGTCCAAGGCCGGCCTTCCCTCGAACCTGGGCCTGGTCTACGCCATCCAGCACCAGAATCTGGTCGCTCCCCTGGTTGAGGCCCTCCGGGAGAAGGGCATCCAGGCCCGTCTGGGCGGGGGGGACCGTCGCTTGGCCTATCCGGGCCAGGCGCTCGGGTGCAACTATACCTCGGCGGAATCGATCCGGGGGGAGGTGGAGGGGTTCTTGTTCCTCGGTACGGGGCTGTTCCACCCCCTCGGTCTCGCCCTCGCGGTCGACAAACCGGTGTGGGCCTTAGACCCCCTTCGCGAGGAGATCGAACCCCCAATCGACCGGGAGGCGATGATCCGCCGACGGCTCTTGACCATCGCCCAAGCCCAGGACGCGAGGACGTGGGGAATCCTCGTGAGTTCGTTCGCGGGGCAGAACCGGTGGGCGATGGCCGAGCGCCTGGCGGACCGGGCGAATCGGCACGGCCGAGAACCCCAGATCCTGGTCTTCCGTCGGTTGGACCCGCGGGACCTTCTCGGCCGGAACCTGGACGCCTATGTCTGCACCGCGTGCCCGAGGATCGCTCTGGACGATGGGGCCCTGTACGACCGACCGATGCTGACGCCTCCGGAGTTCCTCTCAGCCCTGGGGGAGCGTCCCCTTCTCCCATATACGTTCGACACGTACCATTAGGCCGATGCCGGGGGCAGAGATCTGGAGGTTGCTGGCCCTGGCCCTCGGGGGCTCGGGAGTGATCCTCATCGGGTACTCGGCCCTCGCGGGAGGGGCGCACGTGGCCCTTGTGATCATCTTTCCGGTCGTGTACGGATCATCCTGGGAGCTCGCCCTCGGGATCCTGCTGTTCTTCCTGGCCATCGTCACGGTCTTCGTGGGGATCGCGGAGGAGGGGGGTTTTCGGCCGGGGGGTGTCCTTCCGAGAGCGGGAGGAGGGGGGGACGGGCCCCCCTCCGGAAGGAAAACCCTCGACTTCGGCGGCGTGGTCCTGGTGGGCCCCTTCCCCATCATCTTTTCCAGCCGGCGGAAGTGGCTCCCCGTTCTGGTCATTGTCGCGGTGGCTCTCGCGGTCCTGATCATCCTGTCCCTGCTGACCCTCTAAGAGCTCCCGGATCGGGGGCGTCGGTTCAGGGGGTTCAGGGAAGGAGGCCCGCTTCTCGCAGGAAGTGGGCGTGCACCCGGGGATCCTCGGAGATCTCGGGATGGAACGTGAGCCCCCAGAGTCGTCCCTGGCGGACCGCCACCGGTTCCCCCCGGTGGTGCGCCAGAATTTCCACCCCCTCGTCCACCGAGACGATCCGGGGGGCTCGGATGAAAACAGCCGGAAAGTCCCCCCCGTCCAGACCGCGAATCGCGAGGGGGGCCTCGAACGATTCGGCCTGTCTCCCATAGTCGTTGCGTCGGACCTTCACGGGGAGGATTCCCAGCGGGACCGGATCGCGGCCGTGAGGGGACCTCTCCACCTCGCGGGCGATCAGGATAAGACCGGCGCAGGTCGCGAGGCACGGGAGACCCCTTCGGAGTCGCTCCCCCAGGGGGCCCCGAAGGCCAGTGTCATCGAGGAGCCGAGAGAGGGTGGTGCTCTCTCCCCCGGGGAGCAGGAGCGCCGCCACCCCCGAAAGGTCCTCGGGGCCCTTGACCTCGCGGACCCGGCCAGGACCCACGAGGCGTCGGGCCATCGCAAAGTGCTCGGGGATATCTCCCTGGAGCCCGAGCACACCGACCAGGCCCGGTGGTGTGGTCATCGTCGATCGCCCCGAGGCCGGTCACGAGGATGGCCGTTTTTCTCGGGATCGGATCTCCGCCAAGATCTGCTGCGCCCGATCGAGCCGGATGGTGTGCTCCTCCACCATTCGCTGGACCACCCGATCGACCTCCTCCGCCCGAGCCCCCGCCATAGTGGCGAAGTTGCGGGCGTGCAAGGTCATGTGCCCCCTCTGGATCCCCTCGTCGGCCAAAGCCCGGAGGGCGGCGAAGTTTTGCGCCAGGCCCACGGAGGCGAGGAGTCCCGCCAGTTCCGAGGCGCTCCGGACGCCCAGGACCCGGACGTTGAGCCGGGCGGTGGGATGCACCGCGGTGGCCCCCCCGATGAGCCCCACGGCGACCGGAAGCTCGATGGTCCCTACCAGGTCCCCCTCAGGCGTCTTCTCGTACGAGGTCAGGGGGGCAATGACCCCCTCCCGACCCGCCTTCCACGCCGCGTACGAGTGGGCCCCGGACTCAATGGCCCGAAAATCGTTGCCCGTCGCGATGGTCACCGCGGAAACCCCGTTCATGATCCCTTTGTTGTGGGTCGCGCACCGGAAAGGATCGCTCGCCGCGAAATCCCAGGCGTCGAGGATGCCTTCCACCACCTCCGATCCGGAACGCCCGTCCGCCTCCAGGGACCGCCGGGGGAAGACAGCCCAGGCCCGGGCCAGCCGATGGACGGCCAAATTGGAGATGATCCGAAGGTTCCAGCGTCCTCCCGAGAGCCGGGCCAGCTCCGGGGCGAGGGCCTCCGCCATGGTGTTCACCGCGTTGGCCCCCATCGCATCCCGGACATCGACGAGGAGGTGGACCACCAGCATCGGCCCGCGCCGGCCGGAAAGGACCCGAACCTCGATGTCCCGAGCTCCCCCGCCCACCTTGTTGAGGAGGGGGTCCTTCTCGTTGGCTTTCGCGAGGAGGTTCGAGCGCTCCTGGAGGATCCTCAGACGCGCGGCCTGGGGGTCGGGGACCCCCAGCAGCTGGACCTGACCGATCATGATCGGGGGGTCCACATGGGTGTGGAACCCCCCGGCCTCCCGCGCGATCTTGGCCGCGTGGCTGGCCGCCGCGACCACGCTCGGCTCTTCCAGGGCCATGGGGATGAGGTAGTCCCGGCCGTCCACCCGGAAGTTCGTGGCGATCCCCAGGGGGAGAGCAAAAGTCCCGACGACATTCTCGATCATGCGGTCGAAGACGGCCGCCTCGACACCCGGGGGAGGGAGCCAGGGGGCGAGATCCGCCTCGCTCAGCCCGGCGAACCTCTGGACCTCCTGTCTGCGTTCCTCCATCGTTCGACGAAAGAATCCGCTGAGGGCGGACGTCCTCTCCGTCATGCGATCCCGAAGGGTGGTGGGTTCTCCCGGCACTTGAAATTTGTTCCGGGCCGACAGATGACGATATCCCTCTACCCGGTGGCCTCGGCCGGAGGATTCTCGGGGGCGGTGGGGGCCTCCGCCACAAGGACCTTGGCCGGTCTCAGCAGCCCGGAGGGACCCCGGTATCCCTGCTGCACGATGACGGCGACCGTGCCGGCCGGGGCTTCGGGGGTCGCCGGGATCTGCCCCACGGCCTCATGGAACCCGGGATGGAAGGGCTCTCCCCGGCGGGCCACTGGCTCGACGGATTCGCTGCGAAGGAACTCCGAGAAGTTCCGGAGGATCAGCTCCAGGCCCTCCCGGAGAGCTCCCGAGTCCGAAGGAAGGGTTTCGAGGACCTTTTCGATACCCTCGTGAAGGTCTATCGTCCGGAGCAAGAGCTCCCCCTTGGCCCTCTCCACGGCCTGGCCGAGCTCCCGCTGCGCTCGCTTCCGGTAGTTGTCAAAATCCGCCAAGAGATATCGATATCGCGTCTCCCAATCGGGTTTCTCCGGGGGCTCCGGGCGAGACCCGGGGTCCACCGGGCCGGGTCCCTCCGGACCTCCCGGGGTCGCCTCCCGTTCGGAGGTCTGCGCCCCCTCTGGCGGGGAGGCCGGTGGGGGCGGGCAGTCCCGGTCGCCACTCTCCCGTCGAGGGGGGCGATCGTTGATCCCTTCACCCTGGCCGGACATCGTCTCAGTGGATGAGGTAGATGACCTCGGAGACGAGGTAGACGGCGGCGGCCCCGCCGAGCCCGACCCCCAGAAGTTGGAGGGCTCCCCGGATCGGTTGCCCCGCCCCGAAGCGCTCCTTCAACGCTCCGACCAAAAGGAAGATCGCGGAGGCCGCCGTCAAGGTCACCGCAAAGATCCCCCAGTGGGACGGCAGACCGGGCAAGGTCGTCAACCCCACCCGGGGAAGGATGGCAAAGGGAAGGAGAGGGAGTATGGATCCCAGGAAGTAAGAGAGCCCGATGACGGCCCCGTGACGCAGGGGGGGCCGGGTCAGGTCCTCGTCCGAGAATCCCAGCTCCTCGTGCATCATCATGGACACCCAGAGCTTCTTATCTGAGGTGATGCGCCGGACCAGAATCTCCACCTCGTCGTCGGTGAACCCCCGGCTCTTGTAGATCTCCCGCACCTCGGCTCGCTCCTCCTCCGGCATCTCTTCGACCTCCCGGATCTCCCGTCGGAGCTCGCGCTGGGCCAGTTCGTATCGGGCGTGGGAACTGATGTAGGCTCCCACGAACATGCTGACCGAGCCGGCCAGGGTGGCCGCAAATCCCGCGAGGAGGATCACGCCGTTCGAGCTGAACGCCGCCACAAGACCGGCGATCAGAGCGAGGCTCGTGACGATGCCGTCCATGAACCCGAACAGGAGCTCTTCGAGGTCGGCCCCGGAACCGAGCCGGGCATGTTGCTCCCCGGCCCGGTTCCTCAAGGTCGCCGACCAGCGAGGTATGAGGGGCTCGGCCTCCGCCATGGGGCTCGCGTTATCCAGGCCCTCCCATTTATCGACTTCGGGGGGCCGTGTCTCGGGAGGTGGTGCCGGCTCGTCCCAAGCCGCGCGGGGAAGGCGTGGGATCGCCCCCCGCCCATGCCATGGCCCGGCGGGGACCAGCCCTCAAAACCCCGGGGGCCCGGGGGGGCTCTTTTCCCCTCGCTCTACCCCTTCAGGAATAACCTTAATGCCCATGCCTGTCTGAAGAAATCGCACCCGGGAGACCGGGGTTTTCATGTCCCAGGACGAGGTTCCCGCGATGGCCGGTTCCTACGGAGCCGAGTCGATCCAGATTCTCGAGGGGTTGACGGCCGTCCGAAAGCGCCCGGCGATGTACATCGGTTCCACGGACAGCCGGGGCCTCCACCATCTGATCAACGAGGTTGTCGACAACTCCATCGACGAGGCGCTCCGCGGGGCGTGCAACCGGATCGAGGTCATCCTTGGGAAGGACGGGACCTGCACGGTGACCGACAACGGGGGCGGGATCCCGGTCGAGGAACATCCCCGCTATCATCGGCCCACTCTCGAGATCGTCATGACGGTTCTTCACGCGGGCAGCAAGTTCGATCGCCAGACCTACAAGGTGTCCGGGGGGCTTCACGGGGTCGGGGTCCATGTGGTCAACGCTCTCTCCCGATTTGTCGAGGTCCGGGTCAAGCGCCAGGGCCAGGAATACTTCCAGAGGTTCGAAAGGGGGGTCCCGGTGGCCCCCCTGAAGGTCTTGGGCCCCGCTGAGGGGACCGGGACCTCCGTGAGGTTCCTTCCGGATGAGGAGATCTTCGAGACCGTCTCCTTTGACAGGGGGATCGTGGAGCACCGCCTCCGGGAGCTCGCGTTCCTCAACCCCCAAGTCACCATCGAATTCTGGGACGAGCGGGACGGCACCCGGACCACGTGGCGGTACGAGGGAGGCCTCCGTCAGTTCGTCGAAGAGCTCACCTCGGCGAAGGCTCCGCTGTTCACGCCCGCGATCTACCTTCACGCCCAGCGGGACACGATGGATGTGGAGGTCGCCTTGCAGTACGACGACGGGTACAACGAACTGGTCCTGTCCTACGCGAACAACATCCCCACGGTTGACGGAGGAACCCACCTCATGGGGTTCCGCTCGGCCCTGACCCGGGCCCTTAACGACTACGCCCGGAGTCGCAACCTCATCCGGGGGGACCGGGAACCTCTTCTCGGGGAGGACACCCGCGAGGGTCTCACGGCCGTGGTGGCGGTCAAGTTGCTGGAGCCCCAGTTCGAAGGTCAGACCAAGGCCAAGCTGGGCAACTCCGAGGTCAAGGGATACGTCGAGAGCGCCGTCTACGAGAAACTCTCCGAGTACCTGGAGGAACATCCGGCGGTGGCCCAGGCCATCGTGGCGAAAGCCCTCCAGGCCGCGGAGGCCCGGGAAGCGGCCCGTAAGGCCCGGGAGCTGACCCGCCGTAAGGGCCTCCTGGACGGGGGGGGGCTCCCCGGTCGCCTGGCGGATTGCCACACGCGGGACCCGTCCCGGTCCGAGCTGTTCATCGTGGAGGGGGACAGCGCGGGGGGGTGTTTCGCGGGAGATACGCTCGTCGCGCGGGCCGACGGACCCCCCCTTTCACTCCGGGAGCTCGTCGAGGAGGCGCAGAAAGGACGTATTCACACGGGCCTCACGTGGGGGGCGGACGGTCGGATTCGGCCGGCCCCTCTGGCGTCCCCTCGAAGGACGCGCCGGGAGGCCGCGGTCATCGAGGTGACCCTGGACACGGGGGATCGTCTCCTGTGCACCCCCGATCACCCGTTCCTGCGTCGCGATGGGACCTACGCGCCGGCGGGATCCCTGCGGCCGGGCGAGTCCCTCATGACGTGGACTTCCCCCTCCTCGCCGGGTGTTCGAGCTGCCGGAGACTTCGGCCTCCCCGGGGAGGTCCCGGCCGGAAATCACAAGGTCGTGCGGGTGAGCCCCCACCCGGTTCGGATGGATGTGTACGACCTGGAAGTGGAGAACACGCACAACTTTGCGCTGGCCTGCGGCATCTTCGTCCACAACAGCGCCAAGCAGGGCCGGGACCGGGAGTTCCAGGCCGTTCTCCCGTTGCGCGGGAAAATTCTCAACGTGGAGAAGGCCCGCCTGGACAAGATGCTCAAGAGCGAGCAGATCTGCAACGTCATCACGGCTCTGGGCACGGGGATTGGAGACGAGTTCGACCTCAGCAAACTCCGCTACCATCGGGTGATCCTTATGGCGGACGCCGACGTCGACGGGAGCCACATACGGACCCTCCTTTTGACCCTCTTCTACCGAAAGATGCCCGAACTTATCCGCCGAGGGCACGTCTACATCGCCCTGCCCCCGCTCTACCGGCTGACCAAGGGCAAGCAGGTCGCGTACGCCTACTCCGACGAGGAGAAGGACCGCCTCGTCCAGGAGTGGGGCGGCATGCACGGGATCACGATCCAGCGATACAAGGGTCTCGGGGAGATGAACCCGGAGCAGCTTTGGGAGACCACCATGCGCCCCTCCACCCGGACCCTTTTGCAGGTCACGGAGGAGGATGCGGACACCGCGGACCGGCTCTTCACGACCCTCATGGGGGAACAGGTCGAGCCCCGACGCCGGTATATCGAAGAGCATGCCGTCGAGGTGACCAACCTCGACATCTGAGCGGCGGCCCCTCCGGGGCCCTCTGGTGGCGGTCAAACGTTCTATATAGCACGGTCCCGTGCGACCACCGATGGCCACGAGCGGCCCCCCGCGGCCCTGGGAGGTCCATCCCTTGGCCTCCGTCCTGCAGGCGGCCGAGCAGAGACTGGAGCCCCGCCGGACCGGAGAGCCTCGGTCGCCGGTGACCGCGGACGAGATGGTCCGGGTGTTTGGGGAGGTCGCACCCGCCGAGGTCCATCATCGGACGTGCATCCTACCGGACTATCTGCCGGTCCGGGTGCCCGTCCCCCATCCCACGGTGATTTCCACGATCGGGGACTACGGCCTCGTCGGGTCCACCCTGACGAGCTGTGCGGAGTATCTCCACCCGCCCAAGGGGGATCCTCCCGGGGTGGAGGAGGTCATCTTCTGGGCCCGGAAGTGGGAGGTCCGGCAGTGGCTCCTGCGCGACCCTCGGGACTACCAGGGCGTCACGGTCTGGCTCAAGATGTGGGGCCTGCCCGGGATCCTCCTTAGTTGATCCGGACCCGGGCGGAGGGGACAATCTCCCCGGGGATCCCTGAGACCCCGGGGAGGGAAAGATTCGGGACAGGGGGAGTTCGGGGGATCCCGCTTCAAAACCGGCGGAATCCGCCGTGGCCTCCCTCGCGTCGGGGTCCGTCGGACCGGGGTCCATCCCGGTCACGCCCGTACCCACCCGAGAAGGAACGCCTCGGGGAGTCGTACTCCTGGGCGCTCATGTCGAGCTGGGTGTTGGGTTCCACGGTCTCCGTGCTCTTGCTCAGGGTGCCGTAGCGGCCGACGTTGAGTCGCATCCGTCCCCGGACGAGGCTCACATACCCGTTGTCCACAAGGATGGTGTCGTCCTTGGCCACGCTCCCGATCTGCTCGTTCCACAGGGACAGAATGATCTGTCCTGTGTCGTCCGCCACGGTGGCCTCGGCCACCCGGCGGGCATCGCCGAACTTCCCCATGACTTCCTTGGCCTCTCCCACCGAGAGGACCTTGGCCAGCACGTTGACTTGCTTGGAATTCGGCGTCAGGTCCTTTACTTTCGTCACGCTCTTCTCCATGTCGGTCTCTGTCTCCTTTCTTTCTGGTTTCGGTCGCTGATCGCCAACCACCGCGGCGAAAAACAGATGTCGTCAGGGCGACACACGATTCCGTCGATTCGGCTGGGCAACTTACGGCCAGGAAGACCACACCGCGGGAGCATTTAAGAGAGCCTGAGATGCCAACCTCTGCCATGGTCCGCTGTCCCACCCCGGTGCGCCGTAGGAAGGACATCCTCTCAGGGGGGGCGTCAGGGGGCCCGACCGTCCGGGAGACAGGGGGTCCCTCCCGACGGAGGGAGCCCCGAAGGGAGGGCGGGCCCTCAAGAGAGGACCGGGTCGGGCCGGGATCATAGTCGAGGTCAAAGCGATTCCTGGAGAATTGGTAGAAGGGAAAGCCCCTCCGACTCGGGATTACACCCGGGATGGGGCGGACCCGGTCTCCCCCCCCAAAATCGGGTCGGGAACGCGGACACAAGATAGTACATAGCCTTGGGGTCTTGCCCCGTCCGAGTGAGCGCCATGGACGACGCGGCGAGGTGCCTTCGCGGGGGCTGGATCATCACCCAGGACGACGATCGACGGATCCTGCGGGGGGACATCCTTCTTCGGAACGGCGTCATCGAGGCGGTCGGAGAGAAGCTCCCCGCGGGGTCCGCGGAGGAGATCGACGCCCGGGATTTCGTCGTGACCCCGGGGCTTATCAACCTGCACACCCATGTCGCGAATGCTCTGATTAAGGGGATCGCCGACGAACGGGATTTCCCTGGCTTCCTGGAGATCATGTTCCAGTACGATCGGTACCGGAACCCGAAGGATCTCGAGGCGGGGGCCCTTCTCGGCGGCGCGGAAATGCTCCTCAGCGGAACTACCGCCTTTCTCGACATGTACTACGGGGAAGACTCCGTGGCCCGGGCCTGCGAGCGCCTGGGACTGAGGGGGTTCCTGGGTTGGGCCGTCCTCGATCCGGAGATCACCACCCAGACCGGGGTCCCTGTGGAGAACGCCCGCCGCTTCATCCGTCAATGGAAGGGACATCCCCTGGTGGAACCGTTGGTCGCGCCCCAAGGGGTCTACGCCTGCCGTGCTGACACGTGGAGCTCGGCGAGGGACCTCGCCCGCGAGGAGGGAACTCTGCTGCACTACCACCTTTCGGAAACCCGGGGGGAGGTCGAGGGACACCGCTCGCGTTACGGGGAGAGGCCGGTCGAATGGCTCTCCTCGCAGGGGCTCCTCGGACCGGGTCAGGTCGCGGCCCACGCCGTGTGGCTCACCCAGCGGGAGATCGGGTTGCTGGCCAAGGCCGGGGTGGGCACGGTCCACTGCCCGTCCTCGAACATGAAGCTGGCGAGCGGAGAAGGGGGGGTCTCCCCCGTCCCGGAACTTCGGGAGGCCGGGGTGGTCGTGGGCCTCGGGACCGATTCCTCCACGAGCAACAATTCCCTGTCCGTCCTCCGCGAGATGCGCCTTGCCGGTCTGGTCCAGAAGCATCACCGTCACGACGCAAGGACGCTCTCAGCCCAGGAGATCCTGGACATGGCTACCCGGGACGGCGCCCGGGCCCTCCGGGTCGGGGACCGGTTGGGACAGATTGCCCCCGGTTTCCAGGCCGACCTCGTGATGTACGACCTGCGGGACCCAAGCTGGCACCCGGTGCAACCCGAGACGCTCGTGTCGAATCTGGTCTGGGCCGCCTCCGAGGCCTCGGTGTCAAGGGTGTACGTTCAGGGGCGCGAGGTCGTCCGGGACCACCGGCTCCTGACCGTGGACCCCGAGGAGCTCCGGCGAAAGACTGAGGAGGCCTGGACGCAACTATCCCGGGCCGTCGGATCCGCCGGATCCCCCGCCCCCCCTCCGCCGTGAGTCTCTCATCCCCGAGGGCCTGTGGCCCTCTCAGATGACCCTCTTGTCGTCATCGGGGGACCGGGTGGAATTGACCAGAACTGGGGGGGAGGGCCCGTTCCAAACTTCGCCGAAGATGTTCGAGGAGCTCGGAGGGCGTGAGCTCCGAGGCCGGGGCCGGCAGGTCCTCCAGTGAGATCAGATGCTCTCTCAGCACGTCCCGCGACATTTGGAACACCCGCGCGTGGCGAGAGAGGTCCAGGTGACGGATCACGATCCCGTGGTGGAGAAGGGCCCTCCGGGTCATGTGCTGGCTGGCCCCCGCCAGGGTCCGTCCCCCGACCTGCAGTGTCCACCCCCTCGGTCCCAAGAGACAGTGCTCCACGGAGACGCCAGCGGGAATGGCCCAACCGGCGTCTACGCCGCGCTCCGCCAGGGCTCTCACCACCCCCTCGCCCCACCGGGCGTAATCCCGAACCCCGCTCCACCCCGGTCCGGTGGCCCGAGGAACGATCAAGGAGAAGAACAGGTCTCCCGGAGCATGGAGGACGGCCAATCCTCCCGATGACCTTCGAATCACCGGTATCCCGAGGGCGCGGGCCTGCCGGGCGACCGGGTCCGCGAGGTTCTGGGAGACACCGAGGGAAAGGGCCCAGTCGGAGAACCGGCCCGCCCGCACCGCCGGCCCGCCCGATTCGAGAAGACGTTCATCACCCCGGAGGACCTCCTCAGCAGGGACCGACGCCGTCTCGAGAATCGTAGAAATGATCGCCGTCAAGGTCTTTAGACCGCCGAGCCCCCTTCGCAAAAAAGGCTAAGGCCTTGGGCCTTGTGGATGCCCCGATGGCCGAGAGGGAGAACTTCAAACTGCGGATCGGGGATGTGGCCCCCGGGTTTCGTCTTCCGGGCACCGATGGGAAGTGGCACTCTCTGGAAGACTTCTCCGGTTCGGAGCTCCTGCTGGTGGTCTTTTCCTGCAACCACTGCCCCTACGCCCAGGCCTGGGAAGGGCGTCTCCTCGAGATCGGCCGGCGGTACCCGCCGGAGAAGCTGGGGATGGTGATGATCAACCCGAACGAGACCGAACACTATCCGGACGATTCGATGGAGCGGATGATCGAAAGGGCCCGACGAAAGAACTACCCCTTCCCTTACCTTCGGGACGACTCCCAGGACGTGGCCCGGGCCTATGGGGCCGAGGTGACGCCCCATCCCTTCCTGTTTGACCGCTCGCGTCGCCTCATCTTCCAGGGAAAACCCGACGATAACTGGGAGGACCCTTCACGGGTTCGGCACCCCTACCTTCGGGAGGCCATTGAGGCCGCCCTCGCGGGACGCCCCGTGCCCACACCGGTGACCTCCGTGATCGGATGTTCGGTCAAGTGGAAGTGATCCGGTGATCCCGGCGCCCCGTTTCCCGTATCTGTGAAGGTGTCCCGGGACCTCAACCTCTCCTCTCTCGCCGAGAGGACGAGCGATGGGTCCGTTTCCCGGGCTTCAACGGGAGCTTGCGGATCGCGTCCCGGCGAGCTTCGTACTCCCCCCGCAGGCGGTCCAGGACGGGGGACTTCTGGAGATCCCGGCGAGCGGCGATGGCCACCTTGCCGGCCAGGGCTCGCGCGATCTTCCCTCGCCACGCCCGGGGGGCTGAGTGAACATCGGGGTGCAGGAAGAGCAGACCGTGGCGGGGTGGGGGGCCTTCTCCCCTCAAGTGGTCGAAGAAGGCCCTCTCCGCCCCCAGAACCTGAATGGTGCTCGCGGGAAACCGGGCCAGACGGGCCAGCCCTCCCGCTTGGGAGACCAGGCGTGCGGTGAGCAACGGACCCAAGAGGGAGGTCAGGTTCGGAAAGTGGGCGGGAACATCCTCTTCGATGGCCGCTTGGAGATCGGCGCGGGCCTTATCCGCGGCCAGAAAGGCTTCGGCCAGCCGCTGGCGGGCTTGGGCCAGGTGGAGGGGGACCGCGAAGACCGTCTTCTCAGCCCGCGGATCAGGAAGGGGGGTCGATCCGAGCCATTCTCGGGCCTCCCGACGAGCAGTGTCCAGGTCCCCCGTCGAGCGTTGGGTCCCTCGCCCCGCCCAGCTCACGATCCGTCCTCCGAGCTCATTGAGGACGCTGTCTAAGTCCGAAAGCGCCCGGACCGCTTCGTCGAGATGGACGGAGGGGTCCCAGCTCTCCTGGAGGTCCCTTTCGGCTTCCTGGAGGGAGAGGTCTCGTTCCCATTCGGTTGGGATTCCATAGGTTCGGGGGTCGATTTCGGGGACGAATCCCGAAGCCGGGGAGACCCCGTGGGCGAGGAACCGGCGGTCGCGAGAGACCCATCCCTGCGGATCCCCGGGTTTGAGCGCCTCCAAGAGGTCCCGCTCTTCGGGCGTCAGCTCCCCTCGCCGTCTTTGTTGCCATCTCTCCCGGATGAGGCGGGGGTCCGCGGGGAACGGACGGGCCTCCAGCACCCGGCCCTCGCGAACGGCAAAGACCCCGAACCAGGTGGTTACGATTTCGGTAGCCAGGCTCCTCTCCCTCCCTCCGGTCAATCCATCCGGAGTCCCCCGTTCACATGAAGGGTCGTCCCCGTGATGTAGCTCGACGCCGGGGACGCCAGAAAGGCGATGGCCTCGGCCACCTCCACCGGTTTGGCAATCCTTCGCAGAGGGATGCGGGCCTCCCTTTCCTTCCGTTGCCGCGGGGTGTCCGTGGCCAAGATGTCGGTATCCACGCTGCCCGGGGCCACGACGTTGACATGGACCCGGGGGGCCAGTTCCCGGGCCAGGGACCGCCCGAGCCCGAGGAGCCCAGCCTTGCTGGCGGCATAGTCCGCGCCATGGGAGGACCCGGTGAAAGCCAGAATGCTGGACACAAAAATCAGCCGACCGAATGGGCGGGCCCTTTCTAACCAGGGGATGAACTCCCTGGCGACCGCGAAGGGGGCCCAAAGGTTGATCCGGAGGGTCTCCAGGAAGGCCCGGGGGGAGAGTTCGCTCCAGGGTCGACGGGGGTAAACCCCCGCGTTGAGGACCAGAACATCGAGCCAGGACCAGCGACGCCGTACCGTGCGTCCGAGGGTCCGGATTTCGGACTCCGAACGCAGGTCTGCCCGTATGTCCCAAGCCTCGCGGCCGAACCCCTGGATTCGGTCCCGGACCTCTCGGGCTTGCGTCCGGTGGGAGTGGTAATGGATGGCCACATCAAAACCGTCGCGGGCCAGAGCTAGCGCGGTGGCCCTTCCGATCCCTCTGGAGGCCCCAGTGACCAGAGCCTTCGAGCCCGGCATGGAAACATTGTCCGAGAGCTCCAACGACCAGATGAAGGTAGGGGACTCGCGGCGGGCCTGGGACGACTGGCGACGGCCCTTGGCCCGGGCGGACCCCCTCCCCCTGCGGAGATTTCATCTCCCAGGGGCCTTCCCAAAGGCCACGAAGGGGGACAAAACGGTGGAGGCTTCTGAGAGGGGCGGGGGGTTCGTCCGAGTGGACCACGAAGGACCTGTCGCGGTCGTGTCGATCCAAAACCCCCCGGTGAACGTGCTGTCCCGCGCGGTCCTGAAGGACCTGGGAAAGGCCTTGGTCACCTTGGCCGGTGAGAGCGAAGTTCGTTGCCTGCTCCTTCGGGGAGAGGGGGACAAGGCGTTCTCCGCAGGGGCGGATATCCGCGAGATGGCCGGTATGGGACCAGAGGAGGCTTGGCGCCACTCCCGTCGGGGTCAGGCGGTGACGAACCTCCTCGAATATCACCCCCTTCCCGCAGTGGCGGCCGTCCAGGGGTACTGCCTCGGGGGTGGCTGCGAGCTCATCCTGGCCTGCGATTTTGTCATTGCCTCGCAGACCGCGGTGTTCGGCCAACCCGAGATCAATATCGGGATCTTTCCCGGCTGGGGAGGCTCGGTACGTCTTCCCCGCCTCATCGGGGCCACACGGGCCCGATACTGGATCTACACGGGGGCCCAGATCCCGGCGGAGGAGGCCCGCCGGGACGGCCTCGTCCTCGAGGTCGTTCCGCCCGAGCGCCTGTTTTCCGAGGCCCTCTCTCTGGCCCAGCGACTGGCCCAGAAGCCGGCCCTGGCCCTCACGGCGGCGAAGGCCCTCCTCCTGGGATCGATCGACCCGCACCGGGAGGGCCGGTTAGAATCGGAACGGAATGCCTGGGGGTCCCTCTTCGGGACCCCGGATCAACGGGAAGGGATGGCGGCGTTCCGGGAGAAGAGAAGCCCCCAGTTCGTTCCGCGGGAACCGGTCCTTCCTCGGCCGTTGGATTGGGTGGCCGAACGGCAAAACCGCTTTCACGAAGCGGCCCGTCTCCTCGATCTGGGGGACGTTCCGCCCGTCTCTCCGGGGGCGGGAGGGAAGACCTAGGTCGCTGGGCCCGAGCGCCCCCCGCCGAACTGAACAGCCTGGGACGTCTGTTCTGAGGGGCGAGTCACCGCCCATCAAGGCTATACCCGTGCTCCCGTGGTGGCGGCGGGCCGCGGGCGCCGCGGTGGCTCAGTAGGTAGAGCGACTCCTTGGTAAGGAGTAGGTCGAGGGTTCAATTCCCTCCCGCGGCTTCTCCCGAAAGTTGGAGCCCCCCGGAAAGTCACGCGTAGAGGACGCGTTTTTTCTCCACAGGCTCTGGGGCGGGGCGGAACCCCTTCCACGGAGAGCCAATTCGAACGAGAGATCCATGAAGGATTGGCCTCGAGACCAAAATCGGACGAAAAGCCGATTAGTTCCGATCAACCTCCCTCCGGTTCACCGGAGGCGGCCCCTTCCACCCACGAGTTCTGGGTGAACTCGGGAAGACCCCCTCTTCGGCCGGTCTCCGGAGAACGACTCCCGACCCCACCGGTCGCCCCCCTCCCTGTCAACCGGTCGGTTGGGGAGTAATTTAGAGAGGCGCCCGAGTACGAAAGGGTCCATCGCCACCTCCCGGCGGGGCGGCGAACAGTGATGGCACTGTCCCGCAGAGTTTCAGCCGACCGGGAGGCCTCTCCCATCGGGTCGGGGTCTTGCTTCCGGGTCCGTAGGAGGATGGCCGAGTCGAGGGGAGGATCGCAGACCAGGCCTCCGCCGGGACGTTGCTCACCCCGGATCCTGAGACCGATCCGTCCCGCGGGCCGGGAAAACCGCGAGGGAGCCGGCGCCCGTGGCTCTTTCCGTTCTCACGAGCCGTAATTCATCGCCGGAGAATCTCTCGGGGACCAGAGCAGGTGGCTGTCGCCGAATTCGTGCCACAGGTAGCCCGCGCGCACGGCGGTCCGATACGCCCGGAGAAGTCGGTCCTTCGGAATCACCGCCCCGAGGAGGGCGAGGTGCGTCGAGCTCGCCTCGTGAAATCCGGTGAGAAGCCCATCGAGGAATCGGACCGGTCGGCCCGGTTGGACGTAGAGCCGGGTGAATCCGGCCGTCGCCCGCAAGTTCCCGGCGGCTCCGGCCGATTCGAGGGCGCGCACGACGGTGGTCCCAACGGCGACCACGCGGCCCCCCCGCGCCCGGGTTTCCTCAATGGCGGCGACCGTCGCCGAGGGTACTTCGAACGGCTCCGGCACGAGAGGGACCGACCCGTCAGAGCCGTCAGCCAGTTCCAGGCTGGAGACCGCGGTGTGGAGCACGATTTCGGCAATTCGGACCCCTCGTCGTCGAAGCTCTTCCCGCATCGCCGGGGTGAACGGACGGGCCGCCGAGGGCATCTCGGAGCTCCCCGGGATCCGACTGAAGATCGTCTGGTACCGATCGAGAGGCCAGGATCGATCCACGTATCCATAGCGGATAGGCTCTCCCTGAGCGGCCAACCTCCCGTCCGGAGGTTCGTCAAAGCGGACCCACCCGAGGCGAGGGATGGTGGGGTGGGCCCCCAGGTAGCGGGCCGGAACCCCCGCGACCGAAAGGGCCTCTCCCGCCGCGAGGGGAACGGGACCAGGTCGGCTCGCGGACCACCGGGGCTCGGCGAGCCATAGATCGGGGGCAAAGGCGGTGGACCGGTGGAGCAGGAACGACCCGGGGGATCCCTGCGCGGGAAATCGTCCCGGGACCGTCGCGCTAATGTTGACCACGAGGAGGTCTCCCGGGCGAAGGAGCCGGGGAAGGTCGCAGAAGACCCGGTGGTGGTCTTGCGTGCGGTCGCTCACGAGAAGTCGGACCCGGTCCCGGGGGATCCCCCGATCCTCGGGGGGTGCTCGGGCCACGACACCCCGAAGGTCCCGGAACTCCTCGAAGACGACGGGCGTGACCCCACTCACAGGTTCACCTCCCAGGTCGCCTCTTGCGCGCGGTAACGGCGACCCTGGATCCTTTCGTTCGGCTGGCTGAAGAGCCAGGCCCAGAAGGGAAGCGTTACCGCCGGAGGCGGACGATCCGAGATGTCCTCACCGGGGAAGGCCGCCTGGTGCATGGTCGTCCGCAGATCGCCGGGGTCGACACTGACTACGGCGACGCCCTCAGGGCCGAGTTCCGAGGCGAGGGTTCGGCTGACCAGGTCGAGCGCGGCCTTGCTGGCGCCATAGCCTCCCCAGTGCGGGTATCCCTGGACGGCCGCGTCGCTCGAAATGTTCACGATCCGGCCGCAAACCCGAACGAGCTCGGGCGCCATCGCTTGAACGAGGGCCACCGGCGCGAGAAGGTTCACCTCGAGGATCCGGCGGAAATCTTCGAGGGAGAGCTCCCGAAGCGGCCGAAGGGGGGAGGGCCCCAACTCGCTCGCGTTGTTCACGAGAACGTCGAGCCGGCCTTGATGGTGGACCGCGTCGGCGAGCCGGTCCCGATGTGTCGGGTCCGTGACATCCCCCGGAAGCCCGACAACCTTCGAGGTCCGTCGGGCCAACTCTTCGACGGTCTGGGCCAGGTCCTCGGCCCCGCGCGCGGTGAGGATCATCGAATACCCGCGGTCGGACAGATGCTCAGCGATCACGCGGCCGAGCCCGCGACTGGCGCCCGTCACGAGGGCGACCGGGCCGGAAGACGGGCTGGTCAGCCGATCGTTCATTGGTCCCCCTCCTTCCGGGCGCGGATCCAGAACCGGCAGACCGGATCTCCGGCGACAACGCGATGGGACGTCGAAACTTTCCCTCCGAGCACCGATTCGAACATTCTTCGTTCGATCTCGCAGGCCTCCGGGTAGCGATCCGCGATGGCGAGGACCGGGCAGTTGTGCTCTCGAAGCTCGACGCCCGTTGAGGTCCGAGTGCCGACCTCGGCCATATATCCTTCTTGGGAGCGGAGTTGAGCGAGCCGCCGGACGCATTCGAGGAGAGGAGCCCCCCGGGGAATGGCCGCCCGGATCCGACCGGCGGTCTCGTGGCTCCGCTCCTGCAGGAGCTCGACGACCGCCGAGCGGCCAAGTCGCCGCTCCAAGAACTGGAACGCCGCGACCGAGAGGGCCGTGTAGTTGTGGGGGAACAGTCGAGTCGACCGGTCCGTGAGGGCGAAGTACGCCCGCGGCCGTCCCACCCCTTCCCGGCGGTACGAACGCTCGAGGTACCCGTCTTCCTCGAGCGATCGAAGGTGACGAAGCGCGGCCACGCGGCTCACCCCCAGCCACGACGCGATCTCTCCGAGGGAACGCGGACCATTCCGTTTCAGATGGGTGAGGATCGCCTGCTGCGGACTCGATAGGCCCACGGTCGCGTCGAGGTCCGTCGAGAGAGAGGCCGCAGGTTCTGCGGACATCACCAGGGCGAAGGCCGCCGCAGTTTATGAACAATTCTGTTAACAAAGTTTCCGAATCGGGGACGAGACCGCCATTCGGTCCGGAGTTCCTTCGGGTCGGGGGCGGTGCCAGAATCCGGCTGAGGCCGCCAAGAGGGGATGGGGGTCGGAATCATACGGTTCGGATGCACGGATTCCCAACCCACCGTCCCCCAAAAGGGAGGAGAAGGGTCGTAGCAAGGGGGCGCGCGGGAAGCTGGGAGATGCGACCGCGGGCAATTCTCCCTCACGACCGTCGGGTCCCCGGGAGACGACGCTTCGACCTCCTACGGACGGATCCCGTCTCCTCAGCCGCGACGAAGTCCGGGTTGAGCCCAGAACGTCCCAGATCAGGAAAATCTGGGCTCGGGCCCCAGGGGAAGACGATGGGAAGTAAGTTTGACGGGACGTGACAGTTGCCAATCCTTCGAATGGGGGGTGCGCCGAACCAATGTCACCGCAACCCCTTCAGGAACAGACGGGGGGACCTGGAGCGTCAGAAGGCCGAGATCGAAGGCGTCCGATGCGGGGACCCGGGCGAATGTCGAAGAGGCTGATGGTATGGGACCGAGCGGTCCGCTCTCGCTCGAGAACTCCCGCAGAAAGGAGCGCCCAAAGCTTCCGTATCACCGGGTGATCAATCCGGGAGGCGGAAAGGTTGTTCGAAGGGGGAAAGAGGCCCCTCCTTCCGAAGCGATGGCCTCCCAAGCTTCTGGGAAGACACGCCCAGACCTCTGGCACCCCCCAAAACAAGTTTAGGCCCTCACCCAGCGGATTCCCCTTTGCCCGCACACCTTCGAACTCCCTATTGGCGGAGGTCGCCCCCTGCCTCGATGGCCAGAGCTTACCATCCCAGGGAACGACCCCGCCCCTCGCGACCCGACAAACCTGCCGGCCGGCATTCGATACGGCCCCGGCCTAATGCGAACGAATCATTTTGGTCGGCGGAAGGGGCCCAGTTCCTGGTGGGAACTCCACTCGGAGTCGACGGAGCGTTCATCAGTAAGGAAGCCCGCGGGAAGGGCGGCCAGTCGGGGACTTTCCTCGGGATCAGGAGCCTGTGTGAGCTCCCCCGGGAAGGCCCGCCCCAAGGTCTGGATCGTTTCCAGGGCTTCGGACAAGGAAAGGTCCCCAAAGTCCAGAGAGACCAGGAGCTCATCGACCCCCGATCGTCTCCAGGCTTCCAGTCCTTCCGTTACGTCTCGCTCCGAGCCGAGGAGTGCGAATCCCCGGTCTTCCAATTCCGGGACGCGGATACGGGTGGGAGGCCTGCGCCGATCCCCTTGGTAGAAAGTGTCCTGGCTAAACATCCGGCTATCAAGATGACGCTGCAAAGCTTCCCGCGCCCGGTCCGGATGGGGGCCGACATAGATGTGACAGACCGCCCGGAAGGCCCCCGAGGCTCCGGGTCCCTGCTCTCGATGGTAATCCCGAACGAGATCGGAGAGGCCCGTGACATCGGTGGTCATCGCATAGGGCAAGACGGCGACCCCGAAGCCTCGCCGGGCCGCCTGGGTCAGGGACTCCCTCCCTTGGATCGCCCATGTGACGGGGGGATGAGGGCGTTGTACGGGCAGAACGTTCAATCGTACCAGACCTCCCGGCGTGGGCACTCTTTCCCCCCTCAAGGCCAACAGGAGCCGGTCGAGGTGTTCTTGAAAGAGAGTCCGCCTTTGGGAAGCGCCGACCCCGAAGGCGAGGAGTTCCAGGGGGACGTATCCACTGCCCACACCGATATTGAGCCGACCTCCGAGGACCTGATCCAAGAGGCAGAGGTCCTCGGCCAAGAGGAGAGGGGAACGAATGGACAGGACGTTCACCATCGCGCCCAGTCGAAGGCGATGGACAAACTGACCTAGAGCGGCCAACAGGACGGAAGGGCTGGGATAGACACCGGAGGACTGGAAATGGTGCTCGGCGATCCAGAGATCGGAGAACCCCGCCCTCTCCGATTCCCCGGCCAAAGCCCAGAGGGAACGCAGCACCTGCTCGTACCGCACGGGTCGGTGTTCCGGATAGACATCTCCGATGGAGAACAATCCGAGCTTCATTCGCGCCACCTCCGAGGCCGTTGGACCCCTCCCCCTCAGCGGGTTCGAGGTCCCGCCTCCACGACGGGTCCCGGCAGAGCCGGAAGCGCCCGGTGCCCCCAGGACTTCAGGGCCTGCACCGCCTCCGGAAGAGTCAGGGTCCGCCCGGCCCCTCCGAGGTACAGGATGAGGTAAACAAGGAGGTAGAGAGGGTGCGGTCCCACGTCAGTGGCCCCCGGCATGGTGAAGGTCGCTCCCCATTGTGTCCAGAGAAGGAGAAGGGAGAAAACCGAACCGACGACCGCAGCGATCCGGACGGCATAGCCCGTAAGGAAGCCTGCGGCCAGGAAGACCGTGACACTAGCAATTAGGATCGAGAAGGCCAGGGGGTACTGGGCCACCCAGAGCGGGAAGGGGACCGGTCCCGGGGTTGACGCCGCGTAGGAGGAAGCCGTCTGGGAGAACGAGCCGAAGAAGTTGTTGGCGGGGTCGAGGATGAAGAGGGCGTTCACGACCCAGATGACTCCCATCCCCAGGCGAAGGATTTCGAGGAGGGTCGTCAAGCTCGGCCGTGTTCGGGAGGGTCCCAAGGATGAGGGGGAGAGTTGGGGAGGAGTCGAACCGTTCCGAGACCAACCCTTGCCGTCAGGGGCCCGGGAGCCCGGGGCGTCCGAGTTGGCGCTGGTCTCAGTCCGTAAGGAGTTTATGAAAAGGCGAGGTCTCGGTACCCCTGGAGTGTGAGGGCCCGGTTGGGGGCGTCCGGGGCTCGTCGGGTCAACAGGTCGCGGCGGGAAACCTCTCTCGGCGAGGATTTCTCTTTCCCCATCTCGGTGACGTCCGTGCCAGGGGGGGACGTTCCGGTTGAGCGACGGCGGGGGAGGACCCTCCCGGGGGATCCCCCGGGAGGACCCGCCCCGAAGGGCGCCCGAGCTCCCCCCGGCCGCCTCCGGGTCAACGAAGTCCAACCGAACGGACCCGCGGAAGGCCGGCGACCCCACGCCCCGGAACAGGGCTCTCAAAGAACACCCCCGCGATCGGTCCTTGGATGGCCTTGCGTCACAGGTCTTCCCCTCACCCGTACGAATGTTTGAGGGAGGCCGGAGGCCTTGAAGGACCGTTGTCACCGGAGGTTACCACATCGGCAGAATCATATGGTCGCCAAAACGTGAGGGGGTCCCTGTGCCCGATCTGGAGTGGGGAGAGCTCAAAAGGGCGGTCCAGAATTTCGGCTTGAACGAGCGGGAGGCGGAGATCTATCTGAGACTTCAGCGCCTGGGCCCCGCTTCCGCTCAGCAGGTCGCCCGGGACGCGGGCCTGGACCGGGTCGTAACCTACCGGACCCTCGACCTTCTTAGAGCCCGGGGGGTCGTCCAAGCCACGGCGGAACGACCGCGCCGCTATGTCCCCATACCACCGGCGGACCTTTTCCGTCGGGAGATCGAGTCCCGCCGGGAGGCGTTGGCCCGTGACGAAAGCTACGCAGAGGATCTCCTCCGACGGTACCCCATCCTCCGGCAAACCGTGGCCGGAGCGGCGCCCCGATTTGAGACGCTCAAGGGAAGCAAGGTGGTGTACCCTCACTTGAAAGAGATGGTCCGCCGAGCCCGGGAGTCGTTATGGATCCTCATCACACAGAAGGCGTTTCGGGAATCGGTCCGGTTCGGGATCCATCGGGAACTCCCCCGGTTGCTCCAGCAGAAAGCCCAGGTCCGGATGATCTTGGAGGGTCGGGGGCCCAATCCCTCTTACATCGTCGAAATGGCCCGTCGGTTCCAGGAGCGATTCCCGGAGTTCGAGTTCCGCGTGCTGGAGCCCCAGCCCGCCCGGGTGACCCTCGTAGACCACCGGGAGGCGGCGGTGTTCGCGGTGCCGGAAGGGGGTCAGGCGGGAGAGGAGGAGATCGCGATCTGGACCGATGCCCGGGACTTCGTCCGGAGTCAGGAGGTCTTCTTCGAGTCGCTCTGGTCCCGGTCGGTCGTTCCTCCCTCTCCGAAGGTCCATCGGGCCCGGAACCCCTCCTGAGCGCAAGAGGGTCGGTTGTGGTACCGATTAGAAACCATTCTTGACCATATACCCGCTCCCCCCTGAGTCTATCGGCCCCCAGGGCCAAGGTGAAGAACATGGGATGCGGACGGCACAAGGTGGAATGCGCGAACTGCGGCTTTGAAGTGGTCTCCAAAGACCAAAGGGAACTGGTGGCCCTCGTCCAATGGCACGTTCGTAACGCCCACCAGAGGGAGATCGGTCCGAACGACGTTCTCGGCATGGCCAAACATCCCTGAGAAGCCCGTCGCTTCCGATAGGTCGGATTCCCAGACTTCCCTTTCGGAAGTTCCCGGGGATCCGGCCCCAAGAACCTCTTCGCCCCCCGGGAAGTCGGAGGATACCACGGGGACCGGCGTAACGAGCCTTCCCCTCCGTCCGTGGGGGACTTCCCGAGGGGGGCCCGCGGGAAACCCCGCCCTTGGGTCCAAGATCCGTGAGGTTAAGCTCAAGTTTTGTTCCGGGCTCTCCCTCCGAATCCTCGTCGGGAGACCGGTGTGGCGGCCAGAACAACGGATCCGTGGTCTCGCTACGTCCGCGGCGTGCGTCGGACGATCGGGAACCTGCGCCGCGTGAAAGGTCTGGGGGGCCCGGCGTGGCTGGGGGGAACCCGAACCCTGTTACGATGGGCGATCATTTCCGTTCCCATCGGTCTCGTGGTGGGGTTCGGGGCCGTCGCGTTCTTTTCTCTGTGGCTGTTCCTGACGGAATCGCTCTTGGGAGTTGTCGTGGGCATCCGCTATCCTTTGGCGGGACTCCCCCCGGGAGGCGTGGTTCTCTGGGGAAGCTCGTTTCCGCGCATCCTGCTCCTTCCCCTGGTGGCCGGTCTCGGCGGTCTGGGGGCCGGATTCCTCGGACAGCGCTTCGCCCCCGAGATCCTGGGTCATGGCACCGACGAGGCGATCGTGGCTTTTCATCGCCGATCAGGTAAGATCCGGGCCCGAGTCCCCTTTCTCAAGATGGTGGCCAGCGCGCTGACCCTCGGATCGGGGGGAGCGGGGGGCCGGGAAGGCCCCGTCGCGCAGGTCGGGGCCGGCTTCGGATCGGTCTGGGCCACCACGCTTCGTCTGACACCGCGCGAGCGCCGGATCGCCCTGGCCACGGGCCTGGGGGCGGGAGTGGGGGCCATTTTCAAGGCTCCCCTGGGGGGAGCTCTGTATGCCACCGAGATATTCTATTTGAGTGACTTCGAACCAGACGTCTTCGTGCCGGCCGTGATGGCCTCGGTGACGAGTTACGCGGTCTACGGTCTGTTCTTCGGGTTCAGTACCCTCTTCGCGAGTCCCCTCGGCGTGGGGTTCAACATCGACCAGTTGCCCCTCTACGCGCTCCTGGGAATTCTCTGCGCCGGGGCGGGCGTGGCCTTTGTGAAGATGTACGCGCGGATTCAACGCTGGTTCTCCGGGCGATCCTGGCCCGTGTTCGGCCGCGTGGCGTTGGGAGGGGCGGCCTCCGGCGCCACGGTTCTTGTGGCCTATTTCTTGGTTCCCCAGTCAGGTCACCTGGTGGCGTTGGCCAGCGTGGATGTGGGCTACGGCTTTGTTCAGGCGGTCATGCTTCAGCAGACGGGTCTCGAATCCCTGGGGCTTTTGGCCGTCGCGATACTTCTCCTCGCGGTCGTGGTCCGGATGGTCGCGACGTCTTTCACGGTCGGCAGCGGCGGGGCGGCCGGGCTCTTCGGGACCAGCGTGGTGATCGGAGCCTTCCTGGGTTCCAGCGTGGGCTATCTCTTTCGGTTCTTCTTCCCGCAGGAGGTTCCCTTTGCGGCCATCAGCGGCTTCGCCATTGTCGGCATGATGGCCTTCTTCGGTGGGATTTCCAAGGCTCCCCTGGCCGTCCTGGTGATGGTGGTGGAAATGGCGGGCTCCTACTCCCTGTTGCTCCCGGCGATGCTCGCCATTTTCATTGCGTACGCGGCCACGGGAGGCAATCACCTGTACTCGGCCCAACTCCCGTCAAGGCTGTACAGCCCGGCCCACCAGGAGGAGTATCGCGACCTCATCCTGCAGCAGATGCCGCTCGCCGATTTACCCCGAGAGGCGGAAATCCAGTTGCCTCCCTCCACTCCCGTGGCCCATGCCCTGGAGGCTATGGCCCGGACGGGAAAGACCACCCTGCCGGTGGTGGAGGAGGGACAGCTGGTGGGGGTGGTCCACCTCCTTCGGCTCACCTCATTGCCCGAGATCGTGAGGTCCCAGGTCCCAGTCATGGAGGTGGTGGACCCCTGCCTGGCCATCGTGAGTTCGGAAGCCTCCGCAGCCGAGGCCCTCGCGGTGATGGACCGGGTCCAAACCTCCGAGGCGGCCATTGTCAGCGCCGAACCGCCCGTCCGATTCATCGGGTTGGTGAGCCGGGGCGGAATCCTTCACCTGCTTCCGACGGAAAATTCATCCCGCGGGGAGGCGGAGGGCGAGGCGCCCCGGTCCACCGGGGGGGATCCCTCTCCCCCGGCTCCGCGCACCTTCAAATAGGAAACCGCGGTGGTCTCCTGCCGCAGCGGGGTGGGGTAGTCAGGTCATCCCGACGGGCTCATAACCCGTAGATCCATGGTTCAAATCCATGCCCCGCTATCGTTCGACTTTGGGCGAAGAGTAGGCGGTAAACTATAAGCCGTTCCCGGGCAGACAGAGAGGCAAGAGGACTTCGTCGTGTCAGGATTGTCCAGCCTCCCGGAGGACCAGTTCTGGCAGCGCGTGGAGACCATCCTCGCGACGATCCCGCACGACGGCAACCGCGCGACGGTCCGCCGCTACCTCACGGAGCGTCTCGCGAACGGCGTCAAGTCCAGCGCGTTCGGAAGCGATGCGAACGCGTTGCGCGGGTTCTGCGCCCATCTCGGTGAGAAGCGTCTCGAAGACACGACGCGTGAGGACGTGTTTGCGTACGCATCGAACGCGGTGTCGCAGCGAAGGTGGAAGTCCCGCCGCAAGGACGGCACCGAGACCGCCACCACCAGCCAAGTGCGGTTGAACACCGCGACGCTGAACCTGCGGAAGACCATCCTGCGCGACTTCTTCCGCTGGCTCCGCGGCACCGACGAGTTCCCCGCCGAAGTCAAGGGCCTCAAGATCAAGCGGGGCGACGTGGACGCCATCCCCACGGATCAGCTCCTCGACCGCGCCGACCTGCAAGTCATGATCCAGGCGCACGTGGATGCGCGGGAGAAGGCCATCGTCGCGGTCCTGTACGAAAGCGGGCTGAGCGCTGGCGAGTTCTGCGCATTGAACGTGAACAGCGTCACGTTCGACGAGTACGGCGCGGTCCTGACGCTCCCGAAGGGTGCTCGCGGTCTCAAGGCGTGAGCGCGCCGCCTCCGCCCATCCCGTCCACGGACGTGCTGCCGGCCGCGGTGCCCGACGCGTGGTCTGGTGGAGAGACGACGGCGGTGGGGGTGGCTGCCGCGTTGTCGCGGAAGTTGGGCATGCCCCTTCCGTGGGCGACCGTCCGCGAGGCCATCGACGGCGCCATCCGGGCCCGTCTCGTGGAGCGCACCGCGGACTCGGGCCCGTGGCCGTGTGAGCTTGCCGGAGCCCAGCCGTGAAGCTCAGGGTCCCGACGGAACCTCCGGCGCCCCCGCCCCCTCCTCCCCGCAGGGAGGCGGACCTCCGGCCCTATCAGATCCAAGATCTCGCCGATCACATCCCGGAGATTCGGAAGGTGGCGGCGGGCACGGATGTCCGTTTTCTCTTCCGCGTCATCCTCGCAGAGGGTTCTTTGCAACCTTCGCCCGAGGTCATCGAGAAGCTCAACCGACTGCTGAAGGAGATCGATGAGCGTCTCGAAGTGCGATGAGTGTTCCGCCCAGACAGACCTTGGCCCCGGCTATTCATCGTCCGTAGCCGATATTTAGCCCCGTTATCCTTTCGATCTCTGAGGACCGGGAAGGGCGGGACCGGGGCGAGATCCATCCTCGGAAACCTCCGGTTCGGCGGTTTCTTGGGGAGTCCCGGCCGAAGAAGCGAGGGCCTCGTCAAAGAAGGGGGCTTCTCTCTTGCAGAAGATTGGCCTGGGCCCGTCGCAGGATCTCGGAGGCGGTGGCCCGGCTGATGCCGAGGGCCCGAGCCACCTCGGCCAACCCGCCCCGGCGGGGACACGAGAAGAATCCGAGTCGCAGGGCGGTGTCCAGGGCCTGCCGCTGGCGCCGGGTCATTCTCCGAGATTCCCGATATCTTTGGAGATGGACGGACACGGAATCCCCGGAGCGAAAGGGCCGGAGATCTTTGAGGAAGCGTCGCAGGGACTCCGGGCCCGGAACCAGGACCCGCCACGGCGCGGCCACTCTTTTCGGTCCCCATAGGAGCGGGCACTGGAGGCAAAGACTGCCGGACGTGAACACCGCGTGGCAGGCGTCGGGAAGATCACTTTCGAGGAAGAGGAGCCCTGTCGACGGGGACAGGGAGGTGAACGCCAATTTTCCGACCTCGGGTCGACTTCGAAGGTGGTTCACAAGGGCCTGAAGCTGACCGGGCTTTCCCGAAACCTCCAGAAGGCGTCGCAAGACCGGTCGCCGACCGGGAGCTTGGTGGCATGTTCGCTGCTGAATGGACACCTGCGAACTCAGAGCCGCGTCCCAGAGCCAGCTTTCGGAGGAATGGGCGAACCCGTCGATCCGGACAAGAGATAGCGGCCGTAAGAGACTTCGAGTTTTTCGCCCCGGTCCCGGGGTTGTAGGACGACGTGAGAGGGGATCCAGGTTTCGCGGCCGGGATCTTCGCACGATTCGCCCCCCGGTGTCCTGCCAGGCCCCGGGCGGTCTTCAGGTCATGGGAGGGCTTCGAGATAGGGAGGGCGGAGGCCGGGGGGTCTCGGATCCGGAGGGAGCGACCATTTTTCGGCTCCGGTCCGGGGACCGAAAGGTTCCCTCCTCTGAGAGAACGGGTCGCTCCCCTTGCGCAAAGCCCGTCGCGAATGGATCTCTCGGGATCGGGGCCTTCTCCGACAGAGTTCTCGCCTCGCGCTTGCCTTCCGTGATGAGAGCTTCCCAAAAATCGCCGATCAAGATCTCGGAGACTCGACACTCCCGAGCCCACCGGCGGGCTCGTCGGAGGACGCGGGATTCCTGGGGAGGACAGGAAAGGGATTCCCCTTTTCGTTGCCGCTCTTCGATGATCCGGCGGGCCAATTCAAGTCGGGAGGAAATCAGGAGAACCAGAAGATAATCTAGGGCTTCGAGTTGGGCGCGGAGTCTCTCCACGTTTCCTTCCCCGCCTCGCATACCGAAGATGGCGAGATGGACAACACACCTGTCCAAGGAGGTTTCCCCGAACCGGTAAGGGACCAGGATTTTGTTTCGGGTCGCCCTCGGACGGTTCGTGGAGCTTGTTCTGGCCTCCAACTTCGACGACGCCCTGGTCGAGGGGGTTCGCGACCTCCCGGTGAGCACGTTCTTCGGCAACCTTCCCCGGCTGATCACCGGAGGAGGGCGACCCCCTCACATCCTGCCCCAGGTTTCCCCCGAGCGATTCCGAGAGCATGTCGCCACGGTCCATCGCGAAGGGCGACAGTTCTACGCCACTCTGAACGGAAATGACCTGGGCCTGAAGGAGTACCGACCGAATTTTCTCTCGGAATTCCTCAGAATGATGGAGGATCTCCGAGGGGCGGGGGTGGATGGATTCGTCATCGCCATCCCCGCGCTCGTCGAGGCCGTGCACCGCGAGGACCCCTCCGTCCCGATCACCCTGTCCTCCTTCGCCCGAATCCGGACTGTGACCCAGGCGGAATACCTTCAGAGACTGGGAGTCGATACCGTGGTGCTCGAGGAGGCCAACCGGGATTTCGCCCTGATCCGGGGCCTGGTACGCCAAGGCCTCCGGGTCGAGATCCTGGTGAACCAGAGTTGCATTCCTTCCTGCCCCTATCGGTTTCATCATCTCAGCACAAGTTCCCTAAGCTCTCTGGAGGACGCTCCCTGTCCTCGATTCGAATTTCCGATCCTGGAATGCGGACTCGAGTATGTGAGGGATCCGGCAAAACTCATCGCGTCCGTCTTCGTTCGTCCCGAGGATCTCTCGCTCTACGAAGAGGCCGGCGTCCATCGCTTCAAGATCTCGGGCCGGGATCACTCGACGGCGTGGCTTGTCCGTGCGGCCCAAGCCTACGCGGCCCGACGATACGACGGAAACCTGCTGGATCTGCTCAGCTACGTCCAGGTGCGGGGCCCGCGGGGCGTTCTGGAGGCCCTGGCCCAGGGCCCGGACGATTCTCCCACGGTCCGAGCCCTCCGAGACGCCTTTGCCCCTCTGGCCGAGGTGGTCATCGACAACACGAAGTTCCCGGCCGGGTTTCTCCGACGGATCGCGGCCACCGATTGTGAGCATCGAAGTTGCTCCGAATGCGGTTATTGCCGGGATGTGGCGGAGAAGGTGCTGCGCATTCGCGGTCTTCCCCCTTCGGCGTACACGCCCCCGGAAATCCCGGAGATGCCCGAAGCGCTTCTGCCCGTATTGGGATATTTTCCCTCCTCCGACCGGGGGGGAGGGCGGGCGTCCCGGAAAGACTGAGTCCGCGGGAAATCTTCGGGTCCTTCGGGGAGAACGAGCCGTCCCAAGTTTCCTGGGAGCGACGCCGAGGGGATTATGGACCCGGCCGACTCTGCGTCGAGAGGGGGGATCCCACGGGATCGTCGTATTCCGATGTGTGGTTGACGCACGGCGTGAACTATTTCCGGGAAGACCGTCCGTTTCAGGAAATGCTCCGATTCCTCAAATGGAAGGCTCGCCCGGACCTGGAGGCTTTGGGATCCTTTGTGGGCACGGAACTCCTGGAAGCGGCGGATTGGATCGATCGGGGTTCCCGGCCGTTCCTCCAAACCTGGGGGGTCCGGGGCCATCGCTTGGATTGGGTCCGGATCTCCCCGGAGCACCGCCGGGTCCTCCAGCGCTTGCGGGAGCTGGGCGCGATGTCCATCGAGGAAGACGCGAATTTTCCCCTGCAGTCTCATTTCCTGGGAGGGTACGTCATTTCCGACGCCGGGCTCTTTTGCAGTGTAACCCTGACGGCCCAGACGGCCTGGGCGCTCTACAAATACGGGGACGAAGGCCTGAAGGGACGCCACCTTCCCTCCCTTCTCGATCGGTCGGGGACGGGAGCCTGGGGAGCCACCTTTTACACGGAAATTCAGGGGGGGAGCGACCTCGGGGCCAACGAAACGGTAGCCCGGAGAGTAGGAGACTCCTGGAGGCTCTGGGGTTCGGGCAAGTCGTTCGCCAGCAACGCCGGCCTCGCGGATCTGGTGCTGGTCACGGCCAAGCCCGATCCCCCGCGCCCGGGACCGCGGGGGATCGCCCTATTCCTCGTTCCCTCCACCACCGGATCCGGCGAAGCGAACTTTCGGATTCGTCGCCTCAGGGACAAGACCGGGACCCGGGCGGTGCCCACCGGGGAGGTTGAGCTCGACGGCTCGGAAGGATTCCTCCTGGGCCGGGCGGAAGAGGGCCTGTTCATCGCCCTGGAGGTCCTGAATATCGCCCGTGTGGACAACGCTTTGGCCTCGATTGGACTGGCGCGCAAGGCCCTGTGGGAGGCGAGCCGCTATGCGGCTCATCGCCGGGCCTTCGGTAAGACGCTCCGGGAACACCCCCTTCTCCTGCGAGACTTGGCCGAAATGGAGGCCGAGGTGGAGGTCGGTCTTCTCCTGGCCTTGCAGGCCGCCCGGGCCGTCTCGCAGACGGCCCGGGACCGACCACCCTACTCTCCCGAATATTTCCAGGCCCGGATCTGGACCCATGTGGCCAAGGCTCTCACCGCTTGGATGGCGCAGGAGGTGACCCGGAAATGCCTCGAGATCCTCGGCGGACTGGGGTTTCTCGAGGAGTTTCCGCTGGCGCGATTGCACCGCGAGGCCCTAGTGACCTCGATCTGGGAAGGGACCAGTAACATCCAGGCCCTGGAACTTTTGGACCTCCTGAGGCGCCCCGCGGTGCGGGAAGGATTTCTGGACGAACTGGATCGACGTGTGGCGGATCTGCCGTCTGAGGGGAGTCTACGGAACTCCGTGAAAGAGGAATCCCATCGAGAACGGGAATGGTTGAAACGACAGGACCTTTCGTCGCCCCGGATGGAATTTTTTGCCAAGGATCTTCTGACGCGAATGGGCCATCTCCTGTCGACCATCTTCTTTGCCGAATGGACGGGGGAGGCCAACGCGCCCCCGTCTCGACGGGCGCTCTTGAACCTTTACGGGGTCCGCTCCCGGTTCTCGGATGTTCCCGACATAGCTGAAGAATCCCTTCGCGAGGCCCTGGACTGGATGTCAGCCCCACCGAAGGATTCCGGGGGACCTCATCTCTAAGGAGAGAAGTGGCCCGGCGAGATTCGCCTTCTTCCTTCGCGGGGATGCGCCGGCGCCGGGGTTGGCCCGGAGAGGAGGGTCCTCCGGTGGGAACTAAACGGGGGTCAACTCCTCTCCGGCAATAGATCACGGCCGGGAACCATAACGGCCCCCTGTTCGAGCCTCGAACACCGTAGGAGAGGGCGTTCCGGGCGAGTCCAGACCTCCCCCCCAATGATCCCGAGGGCCATCCTGGCCAAGGCTTCGGGACACGATCCACCGGAGATCCCGAACGGAATCTGGTTCGCAAGGGCAAAACGATTTTCACAGGCGCAGGGCGAGATAGACAAAATACGCGGCAAAGGCAAAGAGGAGAGTGACCGCCGCCGCTCGGGTGCCTCGGGCAAACCGGGGCCAACGCGAGGACCCCAAAGAGACGAGCCAGGGAAATCCCAGGGACCAGGCAAGGACCGACAAAAAGAGTCCGGAAAGGAGGGCCAGCCCTCCGAGATAGGCGAAGGCGAGGCCTGCGGTCAACCACCAAAGGATCTGGAACGGATTGGAGATCGCGGCGCCCAGCGCCTGAAGATAGATATGGTGAGAGGGGGGTGGAGAATCGGCCAGAGCGTGGGAGGGCCTCCGCAGGAGTTGAACCGCGAGAAGGAGCAAAACCAGGCTTCCCCCGAGGTAGACCCATCGCAGATCGGAACCCAGATCCAGGATGGTGTGGAGAGAGTAAACCACCGCGCCCAGAATGAGATCCGCGCTCATGGCCCCGAGACCGGTGAGACTTCCGGCCAGGTATGAACGGGTGGCCCGTTCGGCGATGAGGGCATTCAAGGGCCCGGGGGGAACCGCCAGGCTCAGTCCCAAGAGAGCCCCAAAGGCGAGTTCCCCCCAGACGGTCATCGGGCCATCGCTTGGGGAAAGGGGAGAAACAAAAGGGCTTTGGTCCGCGGGAAAACGGTAACCCCGGCGGGATTTGAGGTCCCTATTCACGGCGGGTCGAGGGGGCCCGCCCTTTCCCGAGGGGCGTAACGAAACCAAGCGCGTCCCCGGAGGCAATCCCGAGGAAGGGGACCGAACTGTCGGCTGTCCCGGCTCCGGAAGAGGTTGTCCCCTTGAACAAGGATCCAGAGTTCTCCGGAGATATCTTGGCGCACCTCGTGAACCCGCTTGATGAGCCACCGCCGGGGGTCCTCGGGATCGGTCAACAGGACGATCTGCCCGGGTCGGGGATCCTCCGAGCGGTACGCCCGGAGATCGACAAGGAGTCGGTCTCCGGGCACCAGCGCGGGGACCATGCTCTCGTCCTGGACTCGGACGCGGCGACTCCGAAGCCATCGGCGCAGGAATCCCCTGGAGCGCTGCGGGGGGCGGCCGGGGAGCCCGGTCACATCGGATTTATGGACCATGACGCCTACCCCTTCTCATGTTCGACCCAAATCGGTGGCTCCAAGAACTGATGACCCTGGCGGACCGGATCCGACCCCCTCCCGTGGCATATGCCCACTGCGATATCCCCTGTGGGATCTACGATCCCCACGAAGCCCAGATCGCGGCTTTGACCATCATCCGCATGAATCAGCTCATCCAAGAGCTTCCTCCCTGGGGCGCGGGTGTCAAGCCGGAGGAGGCAGTCCAAATCTCCCATAAGCTGGCCCGCTACACGGCGGTCAAGGAGCAGCATGCCGAGAGGCTCAAGCACGAAATTCGGGTGATTTACGGGGATTACTTCACCCCGGACATGCTCAAGAAGTTCCCGGAGGTCCCCGACCTGGTCTACCGCATTTTCCGGCAGGCTTCGAAGGCGCGTCAGGAGGTCAACATGACCGCCGCCCAGGAACTCCTCGGGCTGGTCAACGAGTTCGCCGAGATCTTTTGGAAGAGCAAGAACGTGGCGACGCGAAAGGTCCCGTCCAACCAGAAGTCGGGGGGAGAGCTGGTTCTCCCCGGCTGAAACCCTTTGGTTCCTGGACGCCGGACCTGAATCTTTCGGGTCCGGCTTTTTCTCCCCCCGGATGGCTTGAGGTTCCCGCGGATCCCGCCGTAGGCCGCGATCTCCCGGCCTTCGAGGAGGGGTCCTTCACTTCCCCTTCTTTGAGGGGACCTTCTCGGCCTTGGGGGCGGGGGGTTCCGTGGCGGCCGGAGTGACGGAAGGCGCGGTCGAACCGGCCGGAGCCGCCGCTTCGGGGGCCGCGGCCTCCTTTTTCTCCACCTCGGCAAAGATGGGAGCCACCGCGGCGGCTCGGGCCCCCTCCACCACATCCTTGCGTTCCGTCAGAACCGCCCGGACGGGGGTGGGGAGCTTGGAGGCCGCCTTCCGGACCGCCTCCTTGGCCTCGAGAAGGTTCTCGGAACGGAAGGACAGGCTCAGCAGAATATCCCCGATGTTCGCCCGCACGGCGTGACCCACCGGTTTGCCGAAGGCCAGACGCATCCCGTCGGAGATCCGGTCGGCCCCGGCGCCGGTCGCCATCTTGTGCTCGCGCAGGATGTGATGGGGAAACTTGCGAACCTTGACATGAAAGTTGTTGGAGGCCACCCGGTCCATAACCCGGACCATGCTGACCCGGGCCGCTTCCAAGGCCTTGTCCTGGACCTGAGCCGCCTCCTCCGCGACCAAGTCGAACTGGAAACGATAGGTCTGGTGGGGATTCCCCGTGTCGAACTGGCTGATCCGGCAATGCGGGATCCCTCCCATGTATTCCTGCCGGGTGTAGCTCTGCCCTTCAATCCGGCGGTACATCCGGTTGGGTTTCCGAACCATGGACGGCCGCCCGAGCGTGGCCCCGTCTTTAGCATTTCGGGGGGACCCGAGGAGGATCGGGGGCCCGGGAGGGATCCGGTCTGGGGGGAGGGCAGACCTGTTCCTGGGGGCCCTGGCGAAGATTGCAGGTTCCTGCCACGGTTCACGTGTCCAAGACCAGAAAGGATTCCCTCAAAGCCACGCGGTGACGTTGGGGATTGGCTCGCCACTTTTCCCCTCGACCCCGGATGTCCCAGATCTCGTAGCGGTCAAACCCCACTCCGCAGGCCAGGCGTCCCAGGTAATCGTCCGTCGGGATGTGGACGCCGTAGGGGGCGGAGTCACCGAGGATGAGGATCGCGCGCCCTCCCGAACGCAGCGTTCGGCGGATCTCCTTCAGCGCGAGGGTCATGTCCCGAAAGTACTCGCTCACCATCACGTCGTAGCTCTTTCGTCCCCCGTGGGCTCGACGGCGTCGCGTCAGGAGGCCCACGGCCCGCGTCAGCTCCTGCGCCACCCAAAAGTTGGCCGCCTCGACCTCGGGGGCGATAGGGTGGGAGGGGTCAAAGTCCTGCCGGGAGACTTGGGTGGTGGCCGAGGTGAGCAGGCGCCGTCGCACCGTCTCGGTCAGTTCTTGCCACGTCGAGGCGTCCCCCCAAAAATAGGATTCCAGCCGGGTCCGGTCCGCGTAATCGTAGTTGTTGAGGTAAGGGGGAGAGGTGAAAACGAACTCGAAGCGGGCGGCCTGGAAGGGGCAGCGACGGGCGTCCCCCTGGACCACGGAGGCCGGAAACGTTCGAAGGGATGGCGGGATCGAGGCGAGATCTTCGACGAACTGACTCAGGAGGTGGGAAAAAGTGGCGATCGCATCCCTTTCGCGAATCTTTCGGCGAGGGGCGATGTAGGGCCACCCGGTGGCGGCCGCGGAGCAGAGCCTTAGATTGCTCAGGAACGCAAGCTCGAACAAGGGTTGGAAGGGTTCCGGGACGCGGTCCCGGATCCGGCGTCGCAGGGTCCAGAGGCGATGCAAATTGGAAGGGGAATAGCACCGGCGCAGAAGGCCGGGAAGCGAAGGAAGCTCCTCGCCCCGATGGAAGCGGGAGGAGCTGGAGAGATCGGTCAGGAATTCCCGGACCACGCGGTCCAGTTCCTTCGGGTCGTAATCCCAGAGAAGTTTCGTCCGGGCGATTCGAACCATGAGGGGATGGGCTTCCAGTCCGACGGAAGGGATGCCCCGTCCTTTGCAAGTGACCAGCGTGGTACCGGTCCCGGCAAAGGGATCGAACACGCGATCGTGGGGCCCAATGTGGAAGGTGTCCAAGACGAATTCCACCGCCCGGAAGCTGAATCCCGCGGGATACTGGAACCACCGATGAATGGGGGCCCGTTTGTTGTCCTGAAAGGTTCCGAGAGTTTCCCAGTGGCGGGCCCCGAACACGGAGGGTTCAGGAACCCCCGAGACCTGGGACGTTCGCCCGGTGGATGCTTCCCGCTCGAGGAAATCCGGTGGGCGTTGACCCGCGGTTCCTTCTCGTCTCTTGTGGGGAGGCCGGGACCCTCCCTCCGGAGAGGCACCCACAAGATCCCCTGGGTCGACGCAGGCATATCCTTTCTCCCCGGGGCCAGAACACTTTCGGAAAAGTCCGTGATCTCCCGCGGGCTCGGAACATCCGCTTTGTAGGTCCGGTTGACTTCCCCCTTCCCTAGCTCAAGGGATGGACGCCACCCTCCCTCCCGATCTCATCTTCAAGGACCCGAAGGGAGGCGGGGGGCTGGATCCGGTCGCTCCTTGCCGGAAGGGCTGGCTCTTTGAAGACATGCGTTTCGCGGCCCATTCCCTCAGCCCCCAGGTTCGTATATGCCGGGTTCCGTTTCGGTTTCTTGACCGGGCCGGTCCTTTCGGGCCCGCGGAAGGGTAGAAGGGGGAACCCGCACCTTCCCCGCTTGGAGGGATAGGTTTCAAGAGGAATCCCCGATTAGAAATATTCATATACGAGCGTTAGATTACTATTTAGTGGAGGTGACGGAGTATGACCAAGCTTGCGACTCGACCTCGTGGAAGCCCGACCAGCATCGCCGAACCCGTGGACCCGTGGACCCGGATGGAACGCCTCTTCGAGGACCTGCGGGATGATCTCTTCACGAGCTTCTGGCCCGCGCCGTTCCGGTACACGTCCTCCGAAGGCGGTTCCGGGTACCTCCGCGCCCGGGCCGATGTGGAGGACAAGGGCAGCGCGTACGAGATCCGCGCCGACCTCCCGGGGGTCCCCAAGGAGAACATCCAGGTGAAGCTGCAGGGGAACGTGGTCCAGATCTCCGCGGAGAACCACTCCGAGCAGAAGGAGGAGGGCCGCAACTACCTGTGGCGCGAGCGCACCTACGAGGGATTCCAGAGGGCCTTTGAGCTGCCGGAGCCCCTCGTCACCGACAAAGTGGACGCCCGGTACGAGAACGGCGTTCTGACCGTGACCATCCCCAAGGCCCACCCGGCTGAGGAGAAGGTGGTCCCGGTCCACTGAGTTCGGCTTGGTTCGGCCGGCGCATGGAGAGGTCTCCCTCTCCGTGCGCCTCCCTATTTTTTTGAATCTTGAGAGTCTGAGGATATCCGGGATGTGAGCTCTCCCGGAAACGGGAAGACCGCCGGCCCCCTTAGGGCCGCTCCCCGGAGAACGCGCCGGGCCGGCGCCTCGATCAGGATAGGGAGTCCGGGACCGGGAGCGCTCGAGGACCGGACCTCCCCGTGCGGACCGCGAGACAGTGCAACCCCTGGGATTCCATCACTTCGCGGACCTCCGGGGCCTGGGATCCAGAGGGTTCGACATCCGCGACCAGCGTATTCCCCAACATGGCCTGGAAGACCGGGATCCCCGCTTCCTTCAACCGCCGAGCCGCGGTCTCCAGGTTTCGATCCCATAAACGAACGGCTTGCGAAAACCGGGAGCTCGTAGCGAAGAAGGACTCCCATGTGACCTCAGTGTCCAGGAACCGAGCCCAGAGATCCCCCCCGGCACGACGAACCCTTCCGACGAACTCCGGGCGGGCCAGGAGGTCGGGTGTACGCAACGGTTCCCGTCCCACCCCGAGGAGAAATCCCCGCTCGATCGGCACCCTCTGGACCTCGCCGTAGGGCGGGATCCCTGGACCCCTTCGGACCTCGAGGCCCCCGCCCAGGATGGCGGCCACCCCTCCCAACCCACCCCCGTGTTCCAGTTCGGAGTTGTGGGCGGCGGCGATCGCTTCTTCGGGGCTCCGTCCCAGGGCGGTTGCGACGGCCAGGGAAGCCGCCAGGGCTCCGGCCGCGCTCATCCCCAGACCTTGGGAAATGGGGAAAACATGGTCCAGGTCCACGAGGATCTGGGAGCCCCGGGGGGGAATCAGGCGACGGCAAGCGTCTTCCGTGATAGGGTAGCGGGCGGAGACCCCCCTTTCCCGTATCTCGACCGAGGAGATCTCCCCCGGTCGTTCCTCCACCACGATCTCCGCCACAACGCCTCGATCGAGAACGAGGCCCGCCCCGATCGATCCTCTCTGGAGAGGGTTCGGGTTCTCCGTGGCCGGGACGAAAAACCCCGTCAAGTGCCCGGGGGCGAAGAACCTCACGACCCGTCGACCGGTCATCAGTAGCGGGAAGGCCCACGGGGGGAAAGGTTCATGAGCCAAGCGGTCCCCCCTCTCGAGGATCGGGCTCGCCAGGTCCAAAATTCGGTCGAATCGGGCCCGGGTGAACCGTCTTATAGGACGCAGCGGTTCGTGGAATACCGTGGCGCCCACGGAAGAAAGCCGAAATCGGCTCGCCACTGACGAGGAATACACGGCGGGTCCCGAGGAGCCCTACGATCGCCTGAACTTCCTGGAACTGCGGAACAACCAGCTCGCGGAGGCCATCAAGCGCGTCGAGAGCGAGCGGCATTACATGGAGGCGGAGATCCTTCGCCTCCAACGCGAGGTCAAACGTCTCAAGACCGAACTGGATCGCTTGCGATATCCCCCCCTCATCGTCGGGACGGTGAGGGATGTGCTGACGGATGGCCGCCTGGTGGTCAAGAGCTCCACGGGTCCGGATTTTGTGGTCAATTCGGCAGAGACCGTGGAGCACGACAAGCTCAGTGTGGGTTGCCGTGTCGCCCTGAACAAGCAGACCCTGGCTGTGATGGGGGTCCTCCCCGCCTCCCTCGATCCCCTGGTGACCGCCAGCGAGATCGTGGTCCGTCCTGAGGTCACCTACGAGGACATTGGGGGATTGGCCGACCAGATCCGGGAGATCCGGGAGGCCGTGGAATACCCCCTGCTCCGCTCCGAATTGTACCGGAAGGTGGGAGTCGAACCCCCCAAGGGCGTGCTGTTGATCGGACCTCCGGGAACCGGTAAGACCATGATCGCCAAGGCCGTCGCGCATCATACCCGGGCCACGTTTGTGCGACTGGTGGGCAGCGAACTTGTCCAGAAGTACATCGGGGAGGGGGCTCGACTGGTCCGGGAGCTCTTCCAACTGGCTCGAGAGAAGGCTCCGACCCTGATCTTCATCGACGAGATCGATTCGATCGGGGCCAAGCGTCTGGAGGTCGCCACGAGTGGGGACCGGGAGGTCCAGAGGACCCTCATGCAGTTGCTCGCGGAGATGGACGGGTTCGAGCCCCTTTCGAATGTGAAGATCATCGCCGCGACAAACCGTCCGGACATCCTCGATGAGGCCCTGCTGCGACCGGGGAGGTTCGACCGGATCGTGGAGATCCCCGTGCCCTCCTTCCAGGGTCGGGTGGAGATCCTGCGCATCCACACCCGACGTATGAACCTCAAGGAGTCGGTCGATCTGGAATCGATCGCCACCCGCTGCGACGGGGCCACGGGGGCGGACCTGAAGAGTGTCTGCACCGAGGCCGGCATGTGGGCGATCCGCGAGGAACGCGACTCTGTCACCCAGGCCGATTTCGAGCGGGCGATCGAGAAAGTCATCGGAGAAGAGGAACTCAAGAAGGAGACCGTCGGAATGTTTGCCTGAGGGCCTCATTCGGGTCCGGCGTCCCCCGAACCTTCAGGCGAGAGTTCCCGATCCCACGAGCCGGGGCCCGCTCCCTCCCCCCGAGAGTTCGGCCAGAAGCCCGCGGTCCCCGGGTTGGAACGCGAGAGGCCGGTCGGTCTGGACCTCCCAGCGAGTTCCCTCGCACCTCGTGAGCCGGGCCGGGACGATCTGCAGACCTGAGGCCACGTGAACCCGGCTTCCCACTCCCAAAGGGCTTCGGAAGAAGGGGCAGCGGGCGAAATTCTCCAGGGCGACCTGGGACCGACACTCCAACGCCCCCTCGGGAGCGAGCACATACCCGCGTTCAATCTGGGTGGATTCCACGCCCTTGAGCGCCGCCCCCACCCGGTGACCCGGGGGAACCTCGCTCTGGTCCTCATCATGGACCTGGAGGGACCGGATCTCGACCTTCAGTTCGGTCGGGTAGAGCCGCAGTCGATCGTGCGCCCGGACCGAGGATCCCCGGACGATCCCTAAAACGACCGTTCCCACCCCCCGGACGGGAAAGGCGTGGTCCACAGGGATCCGAACGGGTCCGGTGTCGTGCCAGACCCCCGCCGACGGGGGCCAGGAGGCCACCTCCTGACGGATCCGCAAGGGATCCGCGGGCCACGCGGGCCAGGGGGGGACGCCCGCCTCGCGAAGGACGGGGGAGACCTCCGGCAAACCGACCCCGGATCCGAGAACGAGGGCCCCGTGGCGAGTCCCGCTCATGGCGATTGCCAGGGCCGTCTCCCCGATATCTCGGGTTAGCGATTGGATGGAGAATATCGCATGGCTTCCCATCGCCAAGGCCGCGAGGAGAGGAAAAAGCTTCTCCGGAAAGTGGGTCGGTTCCACATATGTAATGGCCTTATCCCCTTCGATCGCGTCGTAGAGGGTGAGATCCGAGCGCGTCGTGGGTTTCCCGAGGGAACGTCCCAGCTCGCGGTCCCCCAGAAGGGACACGATGAGGGCGGGACGCAGGGTCTTCCCGGCCACAGCGCGAAGGGCGAGAACGTCCGGACCTTAAGGCTTGGGAGACCGAAGAGCGAGGGGGCGCTCGCCTTATCATGAGCGACGGCTGGACGGAGGTCCACCCATGGCGAAAGCCACCTACGCCGAGACCCTGCGCTACCTGTGGGGGCTCAAACGTCTCGGCGCCCGACCCGGCACCCAAGTGATACGGGAACTGCTCCGGGCCCTGGGAGATCCGCAGCGCTCCTTCGTTTCCGTCCACATCACCGGGAGTAAGGGGAAGGGATCCGTCGCCAAGATGGTGTCGAGCATCCTCACCAGCGCGGGGCACAGGACCGGGTTGTACACATCGCCTCATCTCCTGAGCTACCGGGAGAGGATCGTCGTGAACGAACGACCCATCACGCCACTCGAGGTCGCCACCGTGGTGCAACGGGTCCGGGACGTGGCCGCTGACCTCCGGCGGGCCGGACGGATTGATCGAGACCCCACCTTCTTTGAGGTCACCACCGCGGCGGCCTTCGAGCATTTCCGATCCCGGGGCGTGGAGTATGCAGCCGTCGAAGTTGGTATCGGGGGACGGTTGGACGCCACCAACACCCTTGAGGCCCCCGTCTGTGTCCTGACCACCCTGGAGCTCGAGCACACCGACCTCCTGGGTCCGACCATCGTGGACATCGCCCGCGAGAAGGCCGGCATCCTTCATCCCGGGTCCTCCGCGGTGGTGGGGATCGCCCCGGGGCCGGGGCTGGAGGAGGTCCGGCGCCAAGCCAACCAGCGGGGGGTCCCCCTGTGGAGGCTGGGAGAGGAGGTCTCGTTGGAGGGCCGTCGGGCCACCACCTCGGGGCAATATTTCAGGGTCCGGACTCCGGCCCGGTACCACCCCGATCTGCGCCTGAGCTTACTGGGAGAGTTCCAGAGCCGGAACGCGGCCCTCGCGGTCGCCGCCCTTGACCTCCTGTCTCGGGTCACCGGCCAGGAGATCCCGGAGGCGGCCCTTCGACGGGGCCTGAAGAGAGCGCAATGGCCGGGTCGACTGGAGCGCCTGTCGAGGACCCCCCCGATCTACTTGGATGCCGCCCACACCCCGGAGAGTGCGAGGGAGCTCCTCCGATCTCTGCGCGAGCTTGAACCCCGCCGCTCGCGAGAGGACAATGTCCTGCTTTTTTCCTGTCTGGCCGACAAGAGGGCCGAAGAGATCTTTGACGAGCTTTCCGGCTTCGCTTCCTCGATCGTCCTGGCCCCCTTGCGGAACGCCCGGGCCATGGATCCGGAGCTCCTTCGGCGGGCCGCTCGAGGACGGTTCCCCCGCATCTATGTCGCCCCTTCGGTCCGGGACGGACTCAGCTGGGCGCGGGCCGGCCTCGGGAGGCGGGGTTGCCTGTTGGCCACCGGGGGCGTGTACCTGGCGGGGGAGGTCCTCTCCGCCTTCCGATCCCGCCCGGCGGAGGACCCGGACCTAGCCGACCCCTTACCGGTCCCCGCCGCTTGGGCGCGGCGTGCGCCGCGGGAGAGGCCGGTCTCACGGGGCTCCCAAGCCCCGACCCGAGAGCGCTCTCCCGCGGTGGAAGGAGGACAGCGGGGGAGGCCGGCATGAGAGGTCGAGGGTTCGGACGGGCCCCACCTGGGAAAAAGCTCGAGGGGGCCCCACCCCCAAAGGTCCCGTGGCCCCAGATCATCCAGGCCCTCTCGGACCTCTATCACCAGGGGGATTGGCGGGTCCCGTACCTCCAGCTCCACGCCCGGGACCCCTTCCAGGTGCTGATCGGGACCATCCTCTCCCAACGCACGCGGGATGAGACCACTGAGGAAGCGGCCGCCCGGCTCTTCGCCAAATACCCGGACGCCCCCGCGATGGCCTCCGCCCCGCTCGAGGACCTGCGTGGCCTGATCAAGCCGGTCGGCTTCTATCCGACAAAGGCCCAGGCTATCCGAAAGGTCGCGCGCGAAATCGTACGGAGGTTTGGAGGGAAGACCCCGCGGTCCTTCGAGGATCTTCTGAGCTTGCCGATGGTTGGTCGCAAGACCGCCAACTGCGTCCTCGTCTTCGGGTATCGCGAGGCCGCGATCCCTGTGGATACCCACGTCCACCGGCTGGCCAACCGTTTAGGGGCCGTCCGGACCCGGACCCCCGAGGAGACGGAAGAAGCGCTGCGGGCGCAGGTCCCTCCGGAGCTGTGGATCCCCTTGAACCCCCTGCTGGTACAGCACGGTCAGAACCTCTGTCGGCCACAACGTCCCCGGTGCGACCTCTGCCCCTTGCGACCCTGGTGCGAGTGGGGGCGATCGATCGAACACCCCGCGAAGAGCGGACCTCGGACCCGGCCCCTCCTCTCGACCCGGGGGGACGCCTCCGGGGTCCCTCCCGACAACGGTCGTCGCGGACGGGGGCGGAAGGGAATGCTTTTGACCCCGTCCGGGGTGGGAACGCCTCCCCGTCTTCGAGGCCACCGGCGATGATGGACCCCTCCGAGTACGAGAACGACTTCTTTCGGCGCGCGGGGTTCTCCCGACATGTATGCCGCCACTGCGGGGACCCCTTCTGGTCCGAGAAGCCCCGCGAGGTCTGCGCGGAAAGCCCCTGCACGCCGTACTCGTTCCAGGGCCAGAGCCCCTTCTCCCGAGCCTTCGACATGGACTCGTTCCGGGAGTTCTTTCTCACTTTCTTTGAGAAGAGGGGCCACACACGAATCCGACGCTATCCGGTGGTCCCCCGCTGGAGGAACGACGTGATGTTCGTTCAGGCCTCGATCTACGACTTCCAGCCCTGGGTCACGAACGGGGTCATGGAGCCCCCGGCCAACCCCCTCACGATTTCCCAGCCCTGTCTGCGTTTCAACGACATCGAGAACGTAGGGGTGACCGGACGCCATAACACGATCTTCGAAATGATGGCCCACCACGCTTTCAATCGACCGGGCCATGAGATCTACTTCAAGGCCCGGACGATCGAGCTCTGCCATGAGCTCCTGACCCAGGAGCTCGGGGTCCCGGGCGGAGAGATTTCCTACAAGGAGGAATCCTGGGAAGGTGGGGGAAACCTCGGTCCCTCGATGTCGGTGGGACTGCGGGGCCTGGAGGTGGCGACCCTCGTGTTCATGGAGTATGTCCGGGCCGGTTCGCAGCTGCGTCCCATGCCCCTCTCCGTAGTGGACACGGGATACGGTCTGGAAAGGTTCGTCTGGATGTCCCAGGGGACCTCCACCGTCTACGAGGCAATCTTCCCCGCCATCCTGAAGGAGATCCCCTCCTCGTTTACTCCTTCCGAGGCGGCCATCCTGGCCGACCACGGAAAAAGCTTCGCCTTTCTCTTCACTGACGGCGTCGTCCCGTCCAACGTCCGGGAAGGGTACCTCGCCCGGTTGTTGCTGCGACGGATGCTTCGGATCCTCGACCGCCACCCCGGAGAGCTCTCGTTGGTCCGCCTGCTGGAGGTCGTGACCCGATCCCTTGAGGGCCCGTTCCCGGAGCTCCGGTCCAATCTCTCCGGGCTCCGGGAAGTCCTCGAGCTCGAGGAACAGAGGTTCCGGGAGGCCCTGGAGAGGGGGCGGGCCCAGGTCCGTCGATTGGAAGAGCGTTGGCAGCGGGAGAAACGGGCGATCACCGTGGACGATCTCGTCCAGCTCTACGATTCCCTGGGAGTGACCCCCGACGTGGCCCAGCAGGAGCTTAAGGTCCCCCTCGAGATCCCTCCCGATTTCTATTCCCGTGTAGCGCTGCGTCACGAACGGGAATCGCGCCCCGCGGAGGGCTCCTACGCCATCGAGGAGGGCGGGCCGGGGGTTCCCGAGCCTCCCTCCTCGACCCCCGCGACCAACGTTCTCTACTTTCAGGACCCGTACACGCGGGAGTTCTCCGCCCAGGTCCTCTGGTCGGAGGGCCCCTTCGTCGTCCTCGACCGGACCTATTTCTATCCCACTGGTGGGGGCCAGATCACGGATACCGGCCAATTGGGGGATCGGAAGGTCGTCGAGGTGCTTCGGCGGGGGCCATGGGTCATCCACCGCCTGGACCTTCCGGGGGAATGGGCCCCCGGAGCCTCGGTGAAGGGACGGATCGATGGGGAGCGGCGCCAACAGCTGATGCAGCATCACACGGGCACCCACCTGCTCAACGGAGCCCTCCGGCGCCTCCTCGGCCCCCATATCTGGCAAGCCGGCGCCTACAAGGGGGTGGAGGGGGCCCGGCTCGATGTGACGCACTACAAGAACCTGAGCCCCCAAGAGCTCTCCCAGGTCGAGAACCTGGTCAACCAGGTCATCCGCGAGGACCGTCCCGTGAGCAGCCGATGGGAGTCCCGGACGGAGGCGGAGGGGAAGTACGGTTTCACGGTGTACCAGGGAGGAGCGGTCCCGGGCAAGACTCTCCGGATCGTCGATATCGAAGGGTTCGATGTGGAGGCCTGCGGGGGTACTCACTGTACGCGAACGGGGGAGGTGGGTCTTCTCAAGGTCCTTTCCACGGAACGGATTCAGGACGGGATGCTTCGCCTGAATTTCGTGGCCGGGGCCCGGGCCTACGAGGTCGTGACGGAGCATGAACGGATGCTCTCCGAACTGAGCCGCGAACTCTCAGTCCCTGTGGCTCAGCTTCTACCGACGGTCCGGAGCCTCAAAGAGCGTCTGCGCGCCCTGGAGCAGCAGGCGCGGCAGGATTCGCGCCAGGCTCTTCGCGGAGAGGCCCGGACCCTCCTGTCCTCCCACCGCGAAAGCCACGAACTTGCGGCGGGATACCGGCTGGTTCTGGCCCGGACGGGTCACACGCCCGGGGAGCTCAAGGAGTTGGCCCGGGACCTCACCCGGGACCCAAAGGTGGTGGCCGTGCTCACGGGTCGCGCGAACGATGGGACCACGACGATCTTTGTCGCGTCAGGGGACCCCGGGCGACTTTCCGCCCGGGAGGTCCTTCGCGCCGTTCTGGACGCCTGGCCCGGTAAGGGGGGAGGGAACCCCTCCGCCGCGACCGCTTCGGGGCCGGAAGTCCCCGCGCTCGAAGGCGCGTTGTCCCGCGCTATCGCGAGGGCTCGCGAGCTGGCTCAGCGGCCCTGATCCCGTGCAAAAGAGGCCTTTGTTCCTTACTATACGGCGTCGGACCGTCCATTGAGGAGGGTCCGACCCCGTAGTTATATAAGTCGGCTCGACGCTCCGATTTCATGTGAGTGCGTCGTGCGGTCCCGGAACAGAATCGAACCCCCTCCGGAACCTCGGGATCCCCCCAGAGATCATCCAATTCTTGGGCGGACGAGGAGGGCGTTCCCTCATCGTCAAGGGGGGCGCCGGGACCGGAAAGACGACGTTTGGCCTGGAGCTCCTCGAGAAGGTGGGGAACCCTGGCAAGAGCTTCTACCTCTCCACCCGGGTCTCGGACGAGGCCCTGTACCGACAGTTCGAGTGGCTGCGCTCTGTCGAGATGCGGACCCGCATCTTTGACGCGGGGAAGATATTTTTGGAGACTATCCTGGGGCGGGAACCTCCCGAACCGACCGTGGAACTCCCGGCGGAGGCCCGGGAGAAGGTCACCTCCGCCCGGGAATTCCTCAAAAGCATCGGGCAAGAGAGCGGCCCCCCGACCAAGGTGGATCGAACCCAGCTCTCGGCCCTCTTGAAGAGAACCCGGATGCCCGAGGTGGAGCATATGTACGCCCGGGTCGAGCAGGTCCTCCCCGATAAGGCCCTGCTCGTCGTCGATTCCCTGGAGGGCGTGACGCATCGCTACGGCCTGGAGATGGAGGAGTTCGTCATGTGCCTCCAAAAGGACCTTGTCGAGAACTCCAACACCAATGTGGTGATGATCCTGGAGAAGCCCGAGGCCGGAGGGATCGAATACCTCGTGGACGGCCTCGTCTCTCTCTCCCGCGAGGACTACGAGGAGCGCCGGGTCCGGCACCTGTGGCTGGAGAAGCTGCGGGCCACCGCGATCCCGCAACCGCGTTACGCGGTCACCCTGGACGGGGGACGCTTCCAGTCCCTGGGAGGGCAGATCCATCCCGCCCGGGTGGGCCCCGCCCCGCCGTGGATCCCGGTTCCCGAACCCCCACGCTACTATTCGAGCGGGATCCCCGATTTCGACGCGCTCCTGGGGGGAGGTTTCCGAGCCGGCTCCTACAACGGCTTCCAGATCGACGTGAACGTCTCGATCGACGACTACTACCTTTTGTTCATCCCCACCTTCCTGAACTTCCTGTCCCACGGGCGAGGGATCCTGGGGATCCTCGCGGGCGGCGAGTCCCCGGAGAAGTTGCGCCAGACGATCGTCTCTTACATCCCACCCGAGACCTTCGACAGCCGCGTCCGGTTCACCGATTACTTCGCCACGGAGACCACGACGCCCTACGTGATCCCGATCGGACGGGCCGGTCGGGAGGACGCCATGCGGGCGCTCGCGACCGCGGAAAGGGCCGTCCGAGGCGGCGCGGATCAGAAGCCCCTCCTGGAGTATACCGCCTTCGACACCCTGGAGTACCTGCAGGGGGACCAGCTGGCCATCCGCGGGCTCTTCATCGGTGTGGAGCGCACGAAGCTGCGGGGGGACCTCGGCATCGGCCTGCTGAAGCCCGGGTTGGAGGTGACGAGCGAGATCATCAACATGATGGACACGTACTTCAAGCTCGTCAACATCGACAACACCCCGTGCCTCTTCGGCATCCGGCCGAGGACCATGATCTACAGCATGTCCCTCGACCCGGAGAAGGGTTTCCCCCACACCCGCCTGACCCCCATTGTCTGAAGCCGGCGCCTTCCTGTTCGGGGGCCGGCGGGAGCCCATCCTTTAAGTGGAAGGGTTCGTCCCCCGGCCATGCATCGAGTGGCCATACTCTTGGGGAGTAAGAGCGACCTTCCTCAGGCGGAAAAGTGCCGTAAGCTCCTGGAAAACTTCGGGATTCAGGGCACGATCCATGTCGCCTCGGCCCACCGGACCCCCGAACGGGTCGACCGACTGGCCCGCGACCCGTCCTTTGAGATCTTCATTGCCATGGCGGGCCTTTCGGCGGCCCTTCCGGGGGCGGTCGCGGCGCGGACGCTGCGCCCGGTCATCGGGGTTCCCCTCAACAGCGGGTTGGGTCTGGACAGCCTTCTGTCCACGGTGCAGATGCCCCGGGGCGTGCCGGTCGCCGCGGTGGCCCTCGACGGGGCGGAGAACGCCGCCCTTCTCGCGGTGGAAATCCTCGCCCTTCACGATGCGGAGCTCTCCGAAAGGCTTCGGAAGTACCGGGAGGCCTGGGGGCAAGAACCGGAGCAACCCACCCCCTCCGGGGGTTCCGTGGGAGCCTGATGGATGGACGCGGCCCGGTTCGTGGAGGAGGCCCGGAGGGCGATCCGAGATCGGGTCCCGCCCCCGGAGAGAGCCGTCGTGGCCGCCTCGGGCGGCATCGACAGTACGGTGGCCGCGCTCCTCGCCTGCCAGGCCCTTGGGGACCGCGCCCAGGTCCTCTTTGTGGACACGGGCCTCCTTCGGGAAGGCGAGGTCCCGAGGGTCGGTCGCCTTTTCCAGGCGGTCAACATCCCCTACCGCGTGATTCCCGCGTCGGAAACCTTCTTCTCCGCGCTGCGCGGGGTGGTCGATCCCGAGGAAAAACGCCGGGTCATCGGGGAAACCTTCATCCGGGTCTTTGAATCCGAGGCCTCTCGCTGGTCGGCCCGCTACCTCGTGCAGGGAACGATCGCCCCGGACTGGATCGAGAGCGGGGGGAGCCTTCGGGACACGATTAAGACGCACCACAACGTGGGGGGACTCCCGTCGCGAATGAGCCTGGAGCTCGTCGAACCGATCCGGGACCTTTACAAGGACGAGGTCCGACAGCTCGCCCGATACCTGGGCCTCCCCGAGAGCGACCGGCAACCCTTTCCCGGCCCGGGGCTCGCGGTCCGGGTCACGGGAGAGGTGACCCCCGAACGGGTCGCCCTGGCCCGGCGGGCGGGGGCGATTGTCGAGGAGGAGGTGGACCAGGCCGTCGAGCGGGGCGAGATCCCCCGCCCGTGGCAGTACTTTGCCGTCCTCCTTCCCGTGAGGACTGTCGGTGTCACGGGGGACGTGAGGACCTACGGGCTTGCCGTGAGCGTGCGTCTCGTGAGCTCCGTGGACGCGATGACCGCCACCTTCTCGGAGGTCCCCCCCAGGTTGCTTCGGCGGATCTCCGAGCGCATCACCCGGGACCTCTCCGGACATGTGACGAGGGTCCTTTACGACGTCACGGACAAGCCGCCGGCCACCATCGAGTGGGAATGACCCTTGAACGCCTGAAGGGAGAAGGCCCGGCGCTTCGACGGCGAGGATCGAGAAGGTTTGGACCAAAGTATAATACTTTGGAGGGTTCGATACTAGACTGAGAGCTCGGGACCTCCATGGCGGAAACCTCCAATCCCCCCGAACCCTCCCTCCCTTGCCGGGGGTGCGGTCAACGTCGCCATTTCCTCGATGAGAGGACCGGGGAGAGGATCTGCGCGTCTTGCGGTTTGGTGTTGGACTTCACGGCCCTCGAAACAACACCGACCTTCGTAAGGACGGAGGAAGGGGGCCTCAGCGTTTCCGGCTACGGCCCCGCGCAATCCCCCTATTCTCTCCGCCGGACGGATGGAACCGTTTTTCGAGGGAACCGCGACGCCTTTGGCCATGTGCTGAGCGCAACCCGGCAAAGACAGTTCGAGATCCTGCGTCGGCGCGCCAAGGAAGGGCAACGCTCTGAGCGTCACACGCGGGGGATCGGTCCCCAGGCCGAGGATCTTACCCACCGTGTCGTTCTCGCCCTTTCCCTCCCGCAGCTGGTGGAGCAGGCGGCCCTGCTGGTGCTGCGAAAGGGGGGAGAGGCCCGGCTCTTCCGGGGACGTTCGGCGGCGGCCGCCGCGGCGGCCAGCGTGTATGCGGCCTGTCGGCGGTACTCCCTTCCCGCCACCTGGACGGAGGTCTCGCGAGCCGCGGGGGTCACCCGGGCCGAGTTCGGACGGACCTACATGGCCCTGCGTCGGGGCCTGAACCTGGCGCTTCCCCCCGTGGGCTTGACCACCTACGTGAAGCGATTCTCCCGAGAGCTTCGCCTGTCGGCGGGAGCGACGGGCACGGCGCTTACTCTCCTGGACAGCGCCACAAACCACCCCGATTCCTCGGGGATTTCGCCCAACGGCCTCGTCGGGGCTGTCCTGTACATGGCGAGCCTCGATTGCGGGGAGCCCCGCCGCCAGGCCGATGTCGCCCGGGTCACCCAGGTCACCGACGTCACCCTGCGCAATGCCTTCCGACGCCTTGTGAAGATTTTGGGCCGATCACCGTGAGCGATCCCGCCGAGCCGAAGGGCGCAACGGTTTCCCTGGCTTTGCCCGAGGCCACTATCGAAGGGATTCGCCGGCGTCTGCGGGGATCCCACTTCCGCTCCCCCGAGGAGTTCGTCACGTTTGTTCTCGACCGGCTCCTGGAAGCCCCGCCCGGGTCGTCGGAGGTTTTCAGCGAAGAGGACGAGGAACGGTTGCGGACCCACCTGCGCCGATTGGGATATCTGGACTGAGAACCGGGCCCTTCGCGTGGATTGGAGCCCTTAAGAGGACGGGTCCCTTGGAAACAGGGTCGGGGGGGGTTCGCCCCGTGGGCCGAGAGGCCTGGGAGCCGTCCTCCCGGATCGACGTTATGGAACTCAACTTGGCCGCCACGGAACGGATCTGGGCTCCCCCTCCCTATTCCCCCCCCGCCCTTGAACGGGTGGCGACGTATCTGGCGCATGAGCGAGAGCTACTCCAGCGCTTCCAACGTTTCCGTCGGGCCGAGCTCCAGACCCCCTATGGGGACGTGGTTCCCGAGCCCCTGACCGCCGTTCTTCGCTTAGAACCCGGGGTTTCCGCGGGGCGAAAGCGACCTGCGGGGCCGGTCTACCGGGCCTTTCCCGTCCCGGGACGGCCCCTGGACGCCGGCCGCATCCTTTGGCCCGCAGACCAGGAAGCCCCCAGGGACGGACGGATCTACCGGCTCGAGCGCCTCCGACGTCGTGTGGTAGAAGCCCGCCCGCCCGGGAACCATAGGGAAAGGGTCTGGGAGGTTCTCCTGGAACCGGGGACCGTAGAACTCGTGAGCCCTCGGGAGTTCTTCCCTCCCCCCGGGCGGACCCCCTCCCAGATCCGGGATCTCTTCGCCTGGCTCACCGAGGAGCTCGGGGTCTCGCGGACCCTGACGGAGACCTTCCTGCTCCCCTTTGTCGGGGCCCCCCCGTGGCGAGGCCGACCGAGCGGTCTCGACCTGGTGGTCGGGGGCTGGGAGATCCCGGAACGCTCTCTCCCCTTGGTCCTGAGACCATTGAGGGACTTCCTGCCACCGTGGGAGTCAACCCCTGCGCGGGGGGATCGTCGGTCGCCGGGTTCCCGGGCGTCCCCCCGAGATCTCGCCCCCTCTCTTGTCCCTTACACGGTGCGCCTCGAGAGTTTGCGCCCCGACATCCTCAAGGACCTAGGTCGGGACCGGACCACGGACATTTCCCATCTCCTGTGCGGAAACGTGGAAGCGGGTTCTCTCGCCGGGGTGCTCTACGAGGCCCACCTGCCCCTCCTCCGACCCGCCTCTCATTTCGCTCCTCTCTCGGAGGCCCGAGCCTCCCCGGAGCTTGTGGCGGAGGTCACCGATCACCTGATCCGTTCCCATTTCCAGGAACCGTTGGCCCCGGAACCGGTGACAGTCCATGGCATCCTGGAAGGCCTCCTTCCGAAGGTCCGGGAGGCTCTGGGATCCCTGCTGGCCGCGGCCGAGCTTCCCGCTCGGGACTTTGACCGGGCGTTGGGAACGTTCCGAGGACTTCGTGAGCATTTCGTCCAGGCGGCCCTGTCCCGGGCCCGGCTCTGGAACCTCCGGGAACCGGACGAGGCCCAGTTCCGACACCTTGCGGACCTGTACCTGGATAGCCTCAACGCCCTCACGCACGCCACCCGTCCTTCCGAGATCCGTTCCCTGATCACCCAGGCCAGCCGTCTGAAGTCCCGGAGCCGGGAGGAACGGCTTCACGCGCTACGGACCGTGCTTCTCGAGACCCCCGATGTGAGCTTCGAGGAGCTCTACGATCGACTTCGATCGCGCCAGCTCTTCCCCGATCCTCCGTCTCTCGAAGCCTTCCTCCAGCCATTAGAGAGCGAGGGGTACCTCCTGTCCCCCCGGCCGGGCCGTTATCGATGGGCGTGGCTCTGACGTCGAAGAGCCCGGAAATTTTGGTTTAAATACTCCGAGTGACAAGTTATCACGGAGCGTGCGGGAATTGGACAGGCAGGGCCCCCATCCGCACATGCGCCTGACGCCGCCGTGCCCGGCCTGTCGAGGGCAGGGGACGGAACGGCGCTGGGTGTACGACGAGGAGAGCTCCGCCCTCGAAGAGACACTTCGGGTCTGTCGCGCGTGCGGGGGGACAGGACGCCTGCCCCCCCGCATCGAGGTCCGGCCCGGCGCGCCCCCTCCCACGTGGGCGTGGGGACTGGGACCCCTGACCTAGCCCGAGGGGGAATCCTCAACTAGGCGGAGGCCTCCCGAAGGTCCGGGAGAACCCTTGACGGGAGGGACACTGCACTGCCCCTTTTGCGGGGCGGTGGAGTCCGAGAGGTTCGTTTTAGAAGGACGTCGGGTGATCGTCTTCCCCTGCGAGTTCACGGCCTTGACGGACCCGGCCTGGCCGGAGGAAGACCTTCCCCGGCACCTGCAAGCAACCTACGGGGCCGAAGGTCGGGATTATTTCCGGCGCCAATGTGACCGTCTTCACTATTTCGTCGTGTCCGCCGAATCGAAGAGGGCTCGGAAGGAGAACCTCCGGGAACCGGCCTCGGACCCCGAAGGGGGGTTCCCGGAGGCCGGACCTCCCGCGTCTTCGCCAGAGGCCTATCGAGGCACCCCGATCGGCCCGAGCCGGGACCACAGGGATCGGGTCGAAACGAGGTGACGGTCCAGGCCCAAAGAGACCGGGTCGAGGCCGAGGGCGAGCCCCACGAGCTGGGGGAAGTGAAGGATGGGCATCTGGAGGTCCTCTCCGACCGCGCGGCCGGCCTCCTTCTGGTAGGTGTCCAGGGAGATGTGGCACAAGGGGCAGGGAGTGGACATGGCCTCGGCCCCGTGGCGCTTCGCGTCCTGAATCTGTTGACCCGCGATCCTCTCGGCGGTGCGGGGTTTGACGAACTGGATTGGGAACCCGCAGCACAGGACCCGTCCCCGGTAATCCACCGGTTCGGCTCCCAGCGCCCGGATCACGTCCTCGAAGGCGTGGGGATCCTCGGGGTCGTCGAACTCCATTTCGTCGTGGGGGCGCAGAAGATGGCACCCGTAGAACGCCCCCACCTTCAGTCCCGTCAACGGGCGCCGGACCCGAGAGCGGAGAGCTTCGGCGCCGCCCAAGTCCTCCACCACAATCTGGAGGAGGTGCTTGGGACGGGCCTGTCCCTGATAGGACATCCCAATCTGAGCCAACGCCTTCTGGACCCGCTCCTTCAGGGGCGAATCCGGTTCGAGGCGCTTGCGCGTCAACTGGAGCATGCCCTGGCAGGTGGAGCAGACCGTCATGATCGTGGACAGCCCGGCCCTCTCGGCAATGGCCAGATTCCGGGCGTTGATGGCCGTGTTCAAGGTCAGGTTGGCCTCGTCCACGAAACCGCTCCCACAACAGGAGAAGTTGGGGAAGTCGACCAGTTCCAGGCCCAAGAGAGGGGCCACCTTGCGGGTGGCCATGTCGAGCTCTCGCCCCGATTCCTGTGCGACACACCCGGGGTAGTAGGCCACCTTCATGAGGAACCTCCGGGGGGCGGAGGATTTCCCGGGGTCGAGGGGGATGGGGCATCCCCCTTCACACCGCGACCCGGGGGGCGCAGCCTGTGTTGCAGGTCCTCCGGCCCGTCCAGCTCCCGGTAGAGGACGTCCAGCTGTTCCCGGTCGGTGATCGGGGGATGGCGGGAGAGGGACCGGCCGCGCCGCATCATGGCGAGCCCCTTCGGGATCTGGGACAGAAGCCCCCAGATCCCCAGGGTCTGCCGCACCAGTTTGGTCTCGTTGAGAAGACCCCCTTCTCGGATGTTGGTCATGAAGGCCAGAGCGTGTCGGCTCCCCTCCTCTCGCGCTCCGATCTCCTGATTGGCCATCCACTTGAGGTCGACGATCCTTTCGGCGGGGCGAACATCCTTAGGGCAGGCTTCCACGCACAGGTTGCAGCGAAGGCAGAGCCACAGGGACTGGTTCTGGACCTGGGCGAGGCGTTCCCGATAGGCCCCGTCCCGGGGGTCCACCACAAACCGGTAGAGCTTGGCGAGCGCCATGGGTCCGAGGAAGGCGGGATCGGCCGCCACGGCGGGGCAGGCGGAGTAACATGAGGCACAGGCGATGCAACGCGGGGTTTCCCGAAACTGGTCGACCTGGGCGGGGGTCATCGGGTTGACCTGACCGACGGGCATGGGCCGGGCCGGGTCCGGGATAAGGTAGGGCCGGATCGCGCGGTACCTTTGCCAGAAGGGGTCCTGGTCCACGACCAGATCTCGGAGGACGGGCTGGTTGGCCATCGGTTCCACGCGAAGCTTACCCCGACGACGGAACTCGGGGCCCACCATGGTAAGACAGGCGAGCCGGCTCTTCCCATTGACCCGCATGGCGCAGGAGCCGCAGATCGCCTGCCGGCAGGAATACCGAAGGGTCAGGGTGGGGTCGATCTCGTCGCGGATCCGAAGGAGCGCGGTGAGAATGGGGGTGTCCTCGGGAACGTCAAGAAGGTAGGTCTGGAAACGGAACTGTCGGTCATCGCCCCGATAGATCTCGAAGGGGACCTGCGGCATCAGTAGACCCTCTCCTTGGGTTGGTATTCCGTCACGGTGACCGGTAGGTAGCTCAGCGCGGGACCCTGAGGCGTATAGGCGGCCAGGGTGTGTTTCATCCATTGGGCGTCATCCCGTCGGGGGAAATCCTGGCGGACGTGGGCTCCTCGGGACTCCTTCCGGGCAAGGGCTCCCGCCACGATAACCTCGGCAAGGTCAAGCATGTGGCCCAGCTCGAGGGCATCGGTGAGGTTGACGTTGTAGACCGTGGACTTGTCCTCCACGTAGCAGGTCTGGAATCGGTCCTTCAGCTCTCGGATCTTGCGCTGGGCGCGGGACAGCCCCTCCGGGTCGCGGAACATGCCGACGTCCTGCTCCATGGCCACCTGCATCTCCTGTCGGAGCTTCGCGGGGGACTCCCCCTCCCGACGGTCCCACAGGCGGTGAACCTCCTCTTCCACCGCCGTGATCTCCGCGACGGCAAAATCGGCCGAGGGTCCCGATCGACTCTGAGCCGCCGCGTTGGCCCCGGCGATCTTTCCGAAGACCAACGTCTCCAGGAGGGAGTTCGCTCCGAGGCGGTTGGCACCATGGACAGAGACGCAGGCCGCCTCCCCCGCGGCGAACAGGCCCGGGAGGCTCGATTCGGTCCGTGGATTGGTATGGATTCCCCCCATCATGTAGTGCTGGGCCGGATAGACGGGGATCGGCTGTGTCACGGGGTCGATGCCGGCAAAGTTCCGGCAGAATCCCACGATTTCCTGAAGCTTGGTCTCGATCTTCTCCCGCCCCAAGTGCATCAGCTCCAGATGACAGGTCCCGTCGGGGAACCCGCGCCCTTCCCGGACCTCCGTGACGATCGCCCGGGACACCACATCTCGGGAGGCCAGCTCCTTGACATGGGGGGCGTAGCGTTCCATGAACCTCTCCCCTTTGGCGTTCTTCAGAATGCCCCCTTCGCCCCGGGCCCCCTCGGTGATGAGGATGCTCGATCCGGGCAACGCGGTGGGATGGAACTGGACGAACTCCATGTCCTTGAGGAGCGCCCCCGCGCGATAGGCGATGGCGCATCCATCGCCCGTGGAGGCGTACGAATTCGTGGTGTGCTGATAGACCCGCCCGAAGGGTCCGGTCGCGATGATGACCGCTTTGGCGGCGAACCCGTCGATCTTGCCGGTCCGTCGGTCGAGGGCCACGACACCTCGCGCCCGTCCCTCCCCGATCACCAGCTTGAGCGCTTCCCACTCGTCGTAGATGCGGACGCGGGATTCCTGGGCGATCTCCTCGTAGAGCGCCTGGAGCAAGGCGAGCCCTGTGCGGTCCGCGGCGAAAATGGTCCGAGAGTAAGTGGCTCCCCCGAAGGCCCGGCGGTCCAATCCCCCATTGGGGGCGCGGTTGAAGATGGTGCCGAAATGTTCCATCTCCACGATCGTCGGTCCGGCCTCGCGGCAAAGGATCTCCACCGCATCCTGGTCCGCGAGGTAGTCCGATCCCTTGACCGTATCATAAACATGGTCATGGACCGAGTCTTCCGGGCTCAAGGCCGCGTTGATGCCTCCCTGGGCGGCGCAGGAATGCGACCGCAAGGGGTACAGCTTGCTCAGGATACCCACATCCACGCCCGCTCGGCTCGCCTCGAGGCCGGCTCGCAACCCGGCGAGGCCCGCCCCGACGACCAGGACATCGTGCCGCTGCGTGGGACCACCGGGCCCCGGCAGGTCTCGCGCATTATAATGCTTGGCGAAAAATTGGGAGCCCGCGCTCTAGCCCGCCGGCAAGGTCGCAAAGGGCACGCGAGTCATCCTCTCTCGAGAGACAGGCCGGAAGGGCCCGGACCGCCTCCCTCATTCCGAATACAGAGGGGTGAGCGACCCCGGGGTCGGCTCCGGAGCACTTGTGTGAGCCCCGGATCCCCCGCGCAACGAAGGGAACCGCGAGAGACGGCGGGGCGGGGCCCGACGGGGGGGGAAATGCCTCCCAAAGGTCCCCCTTTCAGTTCCGCCCCACGCCTTCGTCGCCTCCGGTCCTAAAGGGACAAGGGTGCTCTCGGAAGCGGCCGGACCCGAGGCCCCCCCGAGAGGCCAGAACGAGGTCTCCCCGGACCTCCAACTTTTGACTCCTGTCGGCCTACTCCGAGAGCGCCAGGGGCCGCGCTCTCCAAAAGGGGGTCCGGTCGGCCGTGAACCCTCAGACCCTTTCGTCAGGAGTTGGGGTCGCCGTCCTCGCAACGTGCCGGGACTAGGGGAGCGTCCTTGGACCCGATGCCTCTCCCCGCCGGACCGCCAAGCGGGCGTCCGCCTTCCCCCCGATCCCCTCAAGCGAAGGTGACGGCCTCGACGGTCTCTTTCCGTCCGCGCGACCCACAGGGAAAACGAAACCAAAACCGACGAGGGTTGTCGTAGGTTTCGCGAACTGGCCCCGGCCTACGTCCTGGGCAGGGTTGGGGATGTTTAGGCTCGGACGGGAAGGGGGATTTTCCCCGCGCGAAGCACCGGGACGTATGGACGTTCGGGAACCTTCCCCTTACGGTCCCTCGTCGTGAGGAGTGGCCTTGGGTCTTCCCTCGGGCGGAGGGACGGGAAAATCGGAGGAAGAAGGTCCCCAATGTTTTTGCCCTGGACGCGGTGGTCCCCTCGTGCGTACGGTGGTGGAGGTCCGTCAGGTCGTTCGGGAGACCCCCAGCACAGTGACGCTTCGCTTTGCGTACGGGGCTAGGGCCCGGCCGGGTCAGTTCGTGATGGTCTGGTTCCCCGGGGATGATGAGATCCCAATGTCCCTCTCCTATACCGAGGACGGCGATCTCAAAGGCGTGACCATCAAGGCCATGGGCCGCACCAGCCGCCGGGCTCTTGATCTCCGGGTCGGGGACCCCCTGGGGATCCGCGGGCCCTACGGCCATCCGTTTGATCTCTCCCCCCAAAGGATTCTCGTGATCTCCGGAGGGTCTGGGGGGGCGGTCCTGGCCCCCGCGGCGGAAGCGGCGGCACGGTCGGGGTCTCTTGTGACCGTGGCAAATGGAGCCACCACGGCCCCCGAGCTCCTCTTCGAAGATCGGTTTCGCCGTATCGCCCGAGGCGGATATTTTCCGGCCACGGACGACGGAAGTCGGGGGGAACACGGCTTCGTGACTCAGGTGGCCGATCGGGTTCTCGCCGAGGGATCCTTTGACGCGATCTGGACTTGCGGGCCAGAGAAGATGATGAAGAAGGTCTTGGCGCTGGGGGACCGCCACGGTGTGCCGGCCTTTTTCTCTCTCGAGAGGCACATGAAGTGCGCCCTCGGAATTTGCGACGCCTGCGCGTTCGGGCCCTACCATGTCTGCCAGGACGGTCCGATCTTTCCCTCCGCCGTGGTCCGGCAGGTTCCCGACTTCGGGGAGTTCAAGAGAGGTCCGGCGGGAACCGTGGAGAGGTTCTGATACCCCGGGGGGCGGAGAGGGATGAAGTCGTCCCATCCTATCGCAAACGTCCCCCCAACCTCCTTCCTTGTGGGAGAAGGACAGACCGGCCGATCGGGATCGTATCTCCGTCCTCGCCCCCGGGAGGGACGAGGCCGGTCCCGGCGGACTCTCCCAGACCTCTCGACATTTCCGGACGTTGGTCCCGGCGCGTCGCGACGTCTTTATCTTCCCCCCCATTGCGGGAGGTCCGGGGGGCGACCATGAAGTTCGTTGTAGTGACGGGAGGGGTCATCTCGGGGTTAGGAAAGGGGATCACGACCAGTTCCCTGGGACGGATTTTCAAAGCTCGGGGAATCGCCGTCACGGCGGTCAAGATCGATCCCTACCTCAACGTCGATGCGGGAACCATGAACCCCTACCAGCACGGGGAGGTCTTTGTCCTCGACGACGGAACGGAAGTCGACTTGGACCTGGGGAACTACGAGCGTTTTCTGGGGCAGAGCCTCCCGGGAACCCATAATATCACCACTGGCAAGGTGTACCGAACCGTCATCGAGAACGAACGCCGGGGAGATTACCTCGGCAACACCGTTCAGATCATCCCGCACATCACGGGGGAGGTCAAGAAAATGATCCGGGACGCCGCCCGAGCGGCGGCGGCCGAACTGACGCTCGTCGAGGTGGGCGGAACCGTGGGCGATATCGAGTCGATGCCCTTCTTGGAGGCCCTTCGGGAGATGCAGCAGGAGGTGGGGGGGCGTGAGAACATGGTCTTCGTCCACACGACCCTGGTCCCGGTGGTCGGGGCCGTGGGGGAGGCCAAGACCAAACCCACGCAGCACTCGGTCCGAGAGCTCCGTTCGATCGGGATCCAACCGGACATGATCGTGGCCCGGGGGTCCCTGCCCCTCTCCCCCGAGATCAAGGCCAAGATCTCCCTCTTTTGCGACGTCCCCCCCGAGGCGGTGATTTCGATGCCGGACCAGTCCTCTGTCTACGACATCCCCCTGGCGCTGGAGTCCCAGGGCGTGGGGGAATTCCTCGTAAGGCGTCTCGGGCTCCCCAGCCGGCCGGTGGACTGGAGTCGGTGGCAGGAGTTCAGCCACCGGTACCACCATTGTGAGGCGGAGGTCGATGTGGGCGTGGTGGGCAAGTACGTCGAGCTCAAGGACGCCTACCTCTCCCACATAGAATCGTTCCATCATTGCCAAGGCCGGCTGGGCGTTCGGATTAACCTCCATTGGTTCGATTCGGAGCAACTGACCCGAAGCTCTCCCGCCGGTCAACGGCTGGCCCGGATGAACGCGATCCTGGTCCCGGGAGGGTACGGGTCCCGAGGCATTGAGGGGAAGATCGAGGCGTGCCGGATCGCCCGGGAGGGCCGGATCCCGTTTTTGGGGGTCTGCCTGGGTTTCCAACTAGCCACTTGCGAGATCGCCCGGAACCTTGCCGGGCTCGCCGACGCGAACTCCACCGAGTTTGACCCCCACACCCCCCATCCGGTGGTGACGCTTCTGGGGGACCAGTCCCAGGTCCAGGGTCTGGGAGGAACCCAACGCCTCGGCTCCCAGAAGGTGCTCCTTCGGGACCAGACCCGGATCCGAGAGCTCTACGGGCGCACGGATATCTGGGAGAGGCACCGGCACCGGTACGAGGTCAACCCGGCCTTCCTCGATCGCCTGGAGCAAGCTGGCTACCGCGCCTCCGGACACTCGATGGATGGCCGCGTCGAGGCCTTTGAGTTGGAGGGCCATCCCTTCTACCTGGGTGTCCAGTTCCACCCTGAATTCCTCTCCCGCGTGGAGAGCCCGCATCCCTTGTACCTGGGTCTCGTCAAGGCCGCCTGCGTGCATAAGGAGGTCGAGCTTCCTGTCCCTACCCCGCCGGCTATCGCGTGAGCTTCCTGCCACGCCCGGCACCCGGGTCCGCGTCGCCGGGCACCTTCAGGATTTTCGGACCATGGGGGGCGTGGCCTTCGCCCTCCTTCGGGACCGGGCGGGACTCCTTCAGCTGACCCTCAAGAGAGGAGTGTCCCCTCCGGAACACTTCGACCTTCTGGCCTCCCTCTCCCGGGAATCCGTCGTGGAGGCGGAGGGAACGACCGTCGAAAGCCCTCGGGCCCGGGTCGGGGCCGAGGTCATCCCAGACGTGCTGCGGGTCCTGGCCCGGGCCGAAGCCCCCTTGCCCCTCGGCGTGGCCGACAAGGTGGGCGCCGACCTGGACACGCGCCTGAACCACCGGGTCCTGGACCTGCGAAAGCCCGAGGTGCGCCAGATCTTCCGTCTCCGGTCGGCCCTGCTTGAGGGGTTCCGTTCGGCGTTCCGACAGATGGGGTTCTGGGAAGTGGAGACTCCCAAGATCCTTCGCCAGGGGGCCGAGGGAGGTGCGACCCTCTTTCGGGTGGATTACTTCGGGGGAGTGGCCTACCTCGCCCAAAGCCCCCAGCTCTACAAACAGATGCTCATGGCCGCGGACTTCGAACGGGTCTTCGAGATCGCCCCGGCCTTCCGGGCCGAGCCCTCCGACACGAGCCGGCACCTGACCGAGTTCACGAGCCTGGACGCGGAGATGGCCTACATCGAGGGACCGGAAGAGCTCTGGACCACCGTCGAGGGGCTAATTCAACGGGCCTTCACCCTGGCCCGGGAAGCCCTCGAAACCGCCGGGGAACCCCTGGCGACGGCCCTCCCCGAGGTCCGGACGCCGTTCCCCCGCATCCCGTTCCGCGAGGCGGTCCGTCTCCTCGGGCGGTCCCCGCAACCGCCGGAGCGTGATGCGGACCTCGGGGCCGAGGACGAGAGGAAGCTGGGAGAGCTCATCCCTCGCCAGCATGGGAACGACTTTTACTTCCTCACCGGTTTCCCGACATCGGTCAAGAAAGGAACGTTCTACGCTATGCGACGGGACGAGGAGCCGTCCTTGACCCAGTACTTCGACCTGGATTACCGAGGCTGGGAGATCGTTTCGGGGGGACAGAGAGAGCACCGGCCGGACCGCCTGGAAGCCCAGATCCGCGAGGCCGGTCTGGACCCCGCGCAATTTCCCTCCTACCTGGAAGCATTCCGTTACGGGATGCCTCCTCATGGCGGCTTCGCCCTGGGCATCGATCGGCTCACCGCGCTGCTCACGGGGGTCCCCAACGTCCGCGAGGCCCGGCTCTTCCCCCGGGACCGCTACCGGCTGGAGCCGTGAGGAGGGTCGGAAATGGCGAGCCCCGTGGCCCTCTCGCTCTCCGAATCGGAGCTGGTGGGCCGCTGGATCTCCTTCTTCGAGGAGGCCGACCTGCGGTCCGTCATCCTGGGGGTGGCCGAGGCCTACCCCAAGAGGCGCTCTTTCGAAGTCCCGTTCCGCACCCTGGACGAGGGGGATAGCGCTCTCGCGGACGCTCTCTTGCAGTCCCCCGAGGCCACGTTCCGAGCGGGAGAGAGCGCCATCCGCCATTTCCTTCCTCAGGGACCCGAGTTCCCGACCCCTATCCGGATCCGGGTCACCGGCCTTCCCCACACCCAGAGGATCCCGATCCACGAGATCCGCGAGGGGCACCTGAACCGGTTCCTGGCCGTGGAGGGGATCGTTCGACGGCTGACGGAGGTCCGGCCCCAGATCCGGGTGGCGATCTTCGAGTGTGCGCTCTGTCGTCAGCATATCCGTTGCGTGCAGGACGAGGAGAGCCCGGTCTTTCGGGAACCCCTTGAGTGCGACCGGGACCAGGGGGGGTGCGGGAAACCCGCGAGCCGTACGCGTTTCACGCTCCTGCCGAACGAATCGACCTTCGTGGACTCCCAGAGGCTGGAGATCCAGGAAAACCCGGAGAACCTGAAGGGCGGAGCCCACCCCGAAGGTCTGTCCGTCCTCCTGACGGAGGATCTTGTAGGGGAAACCGTGCCGGGAAGCCGTCTCGTCATCAATGGGATCCTCAAGAGCGTGCAGCGGAGCACCTCGACGCGCGGGGGGGTCACGCGCTCCCCTGTCTTCGATCTCGTTTTGATTGCCAATTCGGTCGAACGGCAGGACCAGGAGTACGGAGAGATCCGGATCCGGGAGGAGGACGTGGAGCGGATCCTGGCCCTGAAGGGCCAGCCGGACCTCTTTGACCGAATCGTGGACTCTCTCGCTCCGAGCATCCATGGGATGCGCCGCGAAAAGGAGGCCATCGCCCTGCAGCTCTTCGGAGGGGTGCCCAAGCTCCAGCCGGACGGGGTCCGGATCCGGGGGGACATCCACGTTCTCCTCGTGGGGGATCCGGGGACCGCGAAGAGCCAGCTCCTGCGCTGGGTGGCCGATGTGGCCCCCCGGGGGGTCTACACGAGCGGCAAGGGGGCCACGGCGGCGGGATTAACGGCCGCCGCGGTCAAGGACGATTTTGCGGGAGGACGCTGGACCCTGGAAGCCGGGGCCATGGTCCTGGCGGACGGCGGATTCCTCACCGTCGACGAGCTGGACAAGATGAGCACCGGCGACCGCTCCAGCATGCACGAGGCCCTGGAACAGCAGTCGTACCACCCGTCCTTCGAGATCATGTTGGCCAACGGGGAAAAGAGACCCATCGGCGAGCTGGTAGAGGAGTACTTCCAGAAGCATGCGGACCGGGTCCGGCCCGGCGTGGACTGTGAGATTCTCCCCCTCGAAGGGTCCGAAGGTCTCGAGCTCCTATCGACGGATTTCCACACCCTCTTCTCTTGTCGGGTCGCCCGGCTCAGCCGTCATCGGGCCCCCGATCACTTCGTCCGGGTCCGGTACTCGAACGGCCGGGAGATCCTGGTGACGCCGGAACATCCGGTCTTCGTCTTCGAGCGGGGGAAGGCCCGGACCTACCCGGCGCAAGAGATCCGCCCGGGATGGCCGGCCCCCGCCCCGCGATGGTATCCTCGTCGAGAGAACGCGGTGGCCTTGAGACCTCCTTCGGAGGTCCCCGCCCCCTTCACCGAAGGGACCTATCCTCGTCATATCGAGCCGGCACTGGCCCGATGGTTGGGCCTTCTCCTTTTCCACGCCCGGCCGAAGAGCGGATCGAGACCTCCCCTTTTCCCCGCCCTGGATTCCCTCGAGTTCGATTGCCCGGAGTGTGAGACTCTGCACGAACGGTTGGTGTCGGAGGACCTCGGCTTCGGTCGCCGGGACCCAGGAGGACATTCGTCCCCGGCGGATTCGGGGGGTTCTCTCCTGTGGGAGGCGTTCGTGAGGGAAAACTTCCCCAGCCTCCGTGTCCATTTCTGGGCCGATCGCCGGATCCCCGGCCCGATCTTTCACGCCGACGAAGCGTCCCGCAGGGCGTTCTGGGAAGGCGCTCTCCAGGGAGGTCAAACGCCGGAGGAGGGGCACCTCCCGGAGGAGCTGCCGGTTCGACTGGCCGAGGATTTGGCGGACCTCGCCCTCTCCTTGGGGATCTCGAGCCGGATCCTCCCTGAGACCGGGTCCACACGGCGCCTGGAGGTCCGGGATTCCCGGACCCCCGGGGGACCCCTCGGCGGGTCCCCAACGTCGCGAAACGGCTCCCCAGAGTCCCTCCCGAGCCCGGAGATCGATCTAGTCGAAGTGACAGCGGTCGAGCGGCTCCCTTCGGCCGGAGAGGACTGGGTGTACGATGTCACCGTGGAACCGGATCACGTATTCGTTAGCCAAGGGGTGATTCTCCACAACACGGTCTCGGTGGCGAAGGCGGGCATGACCGTGACCCTGAAGGCCCGATGCCCGGTCCTTGCCGCGGCCAATCCGAAGCTGGGACGGTTCAGCTCTGACAAGCTACCGGGGGAGCAGATCGACCTCCCTCCGACCCTTTTGTCCCGTTTCGACGTGATCATTGCGATCCAGGACCGCCCGGATCAGGAACGCGACCGGGCCCTGGCGGGTGAGATCCTGCAGGGTCACGTCCGGGGAGAAAGGAGAGAGGCGGGACGGGTCCGGGGGACCGTCGAGCCGGAAACGGGACCGCCCCCTCCGATGTCCCCCGATTTCCTGCAGAAGTACATCGCCTACGCCCGGCAGAAGGTGTTCCCCGTGATGGAGCCAGAGGCGCGACATCGGATCTCGGACTTCTTCGTGGACCTGAGGAAGCAGGGCGAAGGGGAGCACAAGCCGGTTCCCATCACGTTTCGCCAGATGGAAGCCCTCATTCGCCTGACGGAGGCCTCCGCCCGTTCGCGGCTTTCCGACCTGGCCACGGTCGAGGATGCCGATCGGGCCATCCGCGTCATGGAATACTTCCTGCGCAGTGTCGTAGCGATGCACGATTCCCCCTTTGATATCGACATCATCACGGTCGGTGTCAGCCAGACGAAGAGGGACCAGGTCCAGACCCTCCGAGAGATCATGAGGCACCTGCAGGAAAGCACCCCCACCGGGTTCACTCCTCAAGAGGTCCTGTCGGAGGCGGAACGTCGGGGGATTTCCCGGGACACCGCCCAGAGGCTCTTGGACGAGATGCAGAAACTCAACGAGATCTACGCCCCCCGGCACGGGATCCTCAAGCTGATGGATTGAGGGGGTAGGCTCAAGAGCGGAAGAGACCCTAGCCCCCCCGTCAGGAGATCGGACCCGTGGGTCCGGAACGAGATGGCCAGGGATCCCCCTCCGGACCCGTCGTCCGGGAACGATAGTCCCCCGGTTTCCGTTCCGGGGGTCGTGATGAGGGTCCATCGGGCCCGCGGGGAGATCGTGGTGGCCGCGTGTGATGCGGACCTGATCGGGACCTCCCTGCGCATCGGAAGCAGGGAGGTCGCCATTACCTCCCACTTCTACGGGTGGAGACAGGTCAGCTCTGAAGAGCTGGTGCAGGCCATACGCCAGGGGACCATCGTCAACCTGCTGGGGACGCGCACCGTGACGATCGCGCAGAAGGCCGGACTTCTCACCGCGGGAGGCACGGGCCAGCTCGGGGGGGTTCCCCACGCCGAGATCTTCCAGATGTGAGGCGAGGGGGGCAAACCGATAAGCCTCCGGCCTCCCCCTTTATTCCATGGCGAGAGGCCCGGGGGCCGAGTTCTGCGTCCTCTGCGGGCGGACCGGTGACGAGATCACCGAGGGGCTCTGCCCCTCTTGCCGGATCGCCCGATTGGAGGCGATCCGCCTCCCTTCCGTTTTGGAGCTGACCATCTGTCCCCATTGCGGAGCACGCCGGATCGGCCGACATTGGGAATCGAGGGACGAACCGGACCGTCTCCATCGGGCCGACATCGACCCGTGGCTGGTCGTGGTGCCGCCGGCCGAGCTGGAGGACCTTCGCTGGACCGAAAGGGGAGAGAACCCTCTCCTCAGGGTCCTCGTCGGGGAGGCGACGGTTCGTTTCGGGTCCTCCCACCGGGTCGTGCCTATCCGGACCGAAGTCCGGATCCAAAGCCGGACCTGCCCGGTGTGCAGCCGTCGGGGAGGGAATTTCTACACGGCCCACATCCAGCTTCGGGCCTCCCAGGCGGCCTTGGGACGGCCCCTGAGGGAGTTCAAGACCTGGGTTCACACCCTGTGGGAGGACCTGGTCCGGGAGTCTCCGCCGGAACTGACGACAACGATCACCCGAGAGGAGGAGCTCCGCGAGGGGTGGGACATCTATTTCCTGGAGACGCCCGCCGCGCGGGCCCTGGCCCGCGCCTTCAAGGCCCGGACCGGGTCCGAGTTCCTGGAGACGGCTTCCCTGTACGGCGTCCGGGAGGGTCGGCAGATCTACCGGACCACCTTCCTGGTGCGGTTGCCGCCGTTGGCCCCCGGGGACCTCGTGGAGATCCGTGAGGGCCTCTGGGAACTATTACGCTGGCGCCCATCGGGGAGGCCTGTCTTCCGAGAGGTGCAGACGGGAAGCGTTCGAGACTGGCCGGAAGCGGACCTTCGCGCCGGCCGCTTCGTCGGGGGGATCGAAAAGATTCGCGAAGCGTCGGTGGAGAAGACGGCCGAGGGATGGGTCGCGCACGTCTCGGAGGGCGGGATCTCGGTCCCCTGGCCCCTTTCAGGCCGGACCCCGCGGGAAGCCCCTGTTGGCCCCGTGCGGCTGGTGCTGGACCAGAGACGGGCCTGGTGGGCGCCCTGGTACTCGGGGGGACGTCGCCGCCGGTCCTCACGCCAGTCGAAGCGGCACATTTAAACCCCCCAGCGGAAATCTTCGAGGGAAGCCCATGTTTCGCAGGAACCTCCTGAAGAAGCACGCCGACGACACCTTGGAGGATGGGACCTTCCTTGACCTCGGGGCTATGCACTTCGAGGACGAGGAAGCCGGACTTTCGGGGGGACGATGTACCATCCGGATGGCCGATGTGGTGCGGTTCGAGGACATCCATTCGGTCGCCAAACTGGCCTACGGGGGAGACATCGTCATCCTGGACTACACCTCCATCGCCAACGACCCGGTCGCCGTCAAGAGGATGAGCGCTGAACTCAAGAGCATCGCCAAGGATACGGGGGGCGACGTGGCCGGGATCAGCAAGAACCTCATCGCCTTGACCCCCGCCGGAGTCCGCATCGACCGGAACAAGGTCCGTCCCGCCTTCTGAGGATCTCCGGCGCGGGTTCCGTTCCCGCCCCCGGCAACCTTTTCCCCCGTTCTCCTTTACCCATCCCGGTGGTCTCTTCGTCATGCAGACATCGTTGGACCGTCGGGACGCCTTGGAGACGGAGGCTGATGTGGTGGTGGTGGCATCCCTGGAACGGGGATCGGAGGAGAGGACGTTCCCCAAGGACCTGGTCCCCTTGGATCAGGCGGCCGGGGGGATCCTTCAGGCGGCCTGGGCCCGCAAGGAGATCCGGGGAAAGAGGGGGGAGGTCCACCAGTTCCACTTCGCCGGGGGATCGCGCCGGATCGCTTGGGTAGGTCTCGGTCACCCCAACGAGTTCGGCCCGGACATGGTCCGGCAGGCCGGCGCCTACCTGGCGCGGTCCCTACAGGGTAAGGGGGCCAAGGTCGCGGGGGTGCAATTGCGCACCCTGGCCTGTCGCCGCCTCGACCTTGCCGACGCGCTGAGGGCCTTTTCCGAGGGAGTCCAGCTCGCCGCCTACGAATTTGCTCAGTTCAAGGCCGAGCCCTCTCCCCCGCCCCTCGAGCAACTCCTCTTTTGCACCGGCCGGGACGGCGCCGGGTCCCTCCGGGCTCTCAAGACCGTCCTGGAAAGGACCCAGGTCCTCGTCCAGGCCCAGCTGTGGGCCCGGGATATCGGCAACCAGCCCGCCAACATCGCCTCGCCGGAGTACCTGGCCCAACAGGCCGTCGAGATGGGTCGGAGCCACGGCCTGAAAGTCACGGTCTTCGATGAGAAGCAACTCCAGGAGATGGGATGCGGGGGGATCCTCGCGGTCGGGGGCGGATCCACCGCCCACCCGCCCCGCCTTGTCATCTTGGAGTACCCCGGCCGTCCGATGAAGGGCTCAAGGACGGTGGCCGTGGTGGGCAAGGGGATCACCTTTGATTCGGGGGGGATCTCGATCAAGCCGGCCGCCAACATGGGAGACATGAAGTTCGACAAGTCGGGAGCCGTCGCGGTCCTGGGGATCCTCAAGGCGGTCAGCGAGCTCAAGGTGCCGCACCGGGTGATTGGGGCGATGGCCTGCGCGGAGAATGTGCCCAGCGGGACGAGCTACCGACCGGGAGATATTGTTCGCACCTACTCGGGCAAGACCATCGAGGTCCTGAACACGGACGCCGAAGGCCGCGTGGTCCTGTCCGACGCCCTGGCCTACGTCAAGGCTCAGTTCCACCCCGATGAGATCATCGACCTCGCCACGCTTACGGGAGCCTGCGTCGTGGCCCTCGGGGTGGACATGGCAGGGTTGATCAGCACCGACGACAAGCTTGCCCGGGGCCTTTTGAGGGCCTCGGAGGAGACCGGGGAGAAGATCTGGAGGCTGCCCTTGACCTCGACCCACCGGGAGATGGTCAAGAGCCGGTATGCGGACGTGCGGAATTCCACAGAGATGCCCCCCGCCGGCACCCTCACCGCCGCCGCGTTCCTGAACACCTTTGTGGGAGACACCCCGTGGGCCCATCTGGACATCGCGGGACCGGCCTATGTTCACGGAGTGGGCTCGGCCTACGCCCCCCCGTACCATCCTCAGGGCTATGCGGGGTTCGGGATCCGGTTGGTGACCTCCTACATCATGAACGGCCACTCCTGATCCGAGCCGGGCCCGGGCCCTCCGGCGAGACCTCGCCGCGGCGGCCGCCTTCGTGAGGGGGACGGGGCCCGAGAGGCCCGCCCGGACCGCGAACCTGACGATGGCGGGGCGGGATCGCCGCCCACCTCCGGGTCTTCCCAGAGGCCGCCGAGGACTTTCCGGGGTTTCCGCGGTCTGTCCCGGTGACCCGGGGGGATCGAAAGGGTCGAGGGCAGGGATCCCGCGTTGAACCCTTCACGGGAGGGCCACGTCCTCGGTCCGCGTGGCTCCTTTCGGGTTCTTCCTCCCTCGGAGGCTGGGGAGCCCTCCGGAGATCTACCCCCCGGTTTCGGGGCTCGGATCGGACGTGTGGAGCCGGTCTCCCTTCTCAAGACCCCGGAACGATCTTGACGGATTCCCCGCCGTGGCGGCTCGATCGCGGGCGGACCTCACAGAAGACGGGCGTATGGAACCCTCCTCCCGTCACCAGGCAAGTGCCGATGGGGAGCCCTTGGATCATCTGGGTCATCCCTTCCGTCAGCCCCTCGATGCTTTGGGCGATCGCCTTCACGTCCAGGGGATTCGTGACCTGGAGGATGAGTTGGGTGGCGCACTGGGAAAGAACGGATTTGTCCACCCGGGCGGGGCGTTGGCTGACGACGCACAGCCCGAGACCGAACTTCCGGCCCTCGCTCGCAATGGTCTTGAGGATGCGGGAACAGGCTACCTGCCCCTGCTGGGGGCAGAAGTTGTGGGCCTCCTCCAGGACCAGGAACAGCGGAGGGATCGCCCCCCGCTTTCTCTGTTCAAAGAAGCTGGCGGCCACCCGGGTCACCACGAGCTCCTGGACATCCGGGGCCACGCCCCGGAGGTTTAGGATAGTCATCTTGCCCGGGACCACCAGCTCCCGGAGGGAAGTCCCTCGGGGGGCGAGAAGACGCGTCTCCTCCAGGTACTCCAGACCTTCGGCGATGGTCTCGTAGGCCGCCCCCGCCTCCGGCACGGCCCGGGCGGCCTGGATGAGATCTCGGACCGTGAACTCCCTCCCTCCGGCGCTCACGGCCTCCAGGATGTTCTTCATGGGGGAGAGATAGGTCCGAACGTTGGTGAACCCCATGAAGGTGAGAAGGTCCCGGGCATCTAGGTTTCCGAGGGAAAAAGTCAAAGGTTGGGCCTCCGGGTTGAGCCGGGTCGCCGGGGAAAATTCGAGGACTTGGTCCTTGAACCCTTGGGGTTCCACCCCGAAACGGGCCCGGTCCCGGGGCATGTGCTCGGCCTTGTACCGGATGGATCCGTACTCACCGTGGGGATCGATGATGACGCAGGTCACCTTGTGCTTCAGGAACTCCTCCAGGAGGACCCCCACAAGGTAGCTCTTCCCGCCCCCCGTCTTGGCCAGCACGCTTACGTGGCGCTGAACGAGGGCGTTGATGTCGAGTTCCACCCTCAGGTTGTGGCCCCGCAGGAGCCCCACGTAGGCCCCGGTGAGGGGTTCGTGGCGGATCCCCAGGACCTCGGCGATGAGTCTTTCGTCGGCGCGTCGAACCGGCGCCCCCGGACGGAAAGGGATCTGGGGCACCTTGACGACGCCTGCGTCCCGGAAACCCACCACGCGCACCTTCCCGAAGAAGGATTCGTTGACCGGCACCGCCTTGCCCCGGGCCAGCTCGCTGGCCCGTTCCATATTGAGGTCACTCTTTCTCTCGACATCGTCCAGTTGGCAGAGAACCGCGCGATCAAAGTCGTCCTCGACGGCCAGGTATTCCCCCCTTTCGAGGGGGGCGGAGAGGCTCACGCGGAACTCTCCCAGGCCGACGTCGCCGTAGATGCGCCCCACCTCGGCGTTGGCCGCCACAGCCGCGGGCACGGCTCCTCCCATGATGGACTCCTGTTAAAGCGGTTGGCCCACGACAGGAAGCCGCGCCCCTGTCCTTCGCTGAGAACTCCGGTGTCCCCTCGGAGACCCGGCCTCGGGGGGGACGACGGCGGAGCATCCTTTATATTCCGACCCACGTTCGATTTTGGCATCTCCGGTAACGATCTCCGCGCGTTCGGTGCACCGATGTCAACGCCGATCGACGAACTGAACCGAAAGAAGGCCGAGTGCAACGCCCGGGCCGACCAGCACCGGGCCCGGCGCGACCAGTTAAACCTGGAAGCCCGACAGCTCGTTGAGAAGCGTTTCCAGATCATCTCGGAGTTGCGAGAGCGCAGCGCCGAGGCCCAGAGCCACCGGGCGGAGAGGGATTCGCTCAACGACGCGGTCCGAGAAGCCAAGAAGCTCCGGGAGGAGTGGAACCGCAAGTCCGAGGAGCTCTCGGAAAAGTTGCAGGAGTTGAAGCGAGCCAAGGCCAATCGCCCCGGGGCCGTCCCCCTCTGGAAGCTCCGCAAGGAGCTCAAGGAGCTCGAATTCCGTCATATGACCACCTCTTTAACTCACGACGCGGAGAAGAAGCTCGTGGCGGAGATGCAGAGACTTCAGAGGGAGATCGAGGCCCAGGAGCGGGAGTTGCGGGCCGATCCGGAGGTGGAGACCACCTTGCGGGAGGTGGAACAGGCCCGCGAGGAGGCGGAGAAGCATCACCGGGCCGTCGAGGAACTGGCCCAGAAAGCCCAGAAGGAGCACGAGCTCATGGTCAAGCTTTTCGAGGAGGTCGACCGCCTCCGGCGCGAGGCCGACGAATTGCAGGCCCGGATCTTCGAAGTCAAGGCGGCGAGCGACGAGGAGCATCGGGCGCACATCGCGGCCATCGCGGAGGTCCGGGACCTGGAAAAGATGCTCTACGCGGCGACCCGAGAGCAGAAGCCTGGATATCCCGGCACCGCCGAGGAGCCCGCGAGCGAGGAGGACATCTTCGCCCGCTTCCGCAAGGGGGCCAAGATCTCTACCGAAGACCTCTTGGCGATCCAGAAGGGCGCCCGTTGACACCCCTCGGGCGCCTCCGGGATGGGGAGAACCCCCAGGCGCCATTTAGGTGGGTAGGTTTATAAACGCGCAGACGGTCAGTTGTGTTAGACCATGCGCTGGGTGAGGGTCAGCCAGGTCGAGCTCGCCAAGATCCGGGAACTCTACGAAGGGGTGATGTCTCACGCGTGCCACGGCCTCTTCTTCCGGGAGGGAGCGGTTTTGGGGGTGGACCTGGCGGAGGAGGCCAGCCACTCGGGCGGTGAGTATTTCATAGCCGCGGGGAATATCCTTAAGGAAAGAGGGTGGGTCGAGGGGATTGAATTCACCGAGGATTTCGTCACGGTTTCCGGCAGCGTGGAGGTCAGCCAAAGTGACATCCCGACCTGTCATCGACTCCGAGGGATCCTGCGCTCCATCTACGAGAAGCGGCGGGGTGTCAGGGTCAAGTGTACGGAGGAGGAGTGCATGAGCACCGGGAAGCCCCGATGCCGGTTCCATGTGGAGGACAGCTCAGCGTAGGGGAGCGTGAGAGATGATGGCCGCAGGAAACGTGGGAGGCGCGATCAAGGATCTCAAGAACCGGATTTCCGCTCTCGCGACGGCGTTGGTGTCCCGCGACGGGTTGGTGCTCTTTGCCGACGTCCCCGCGGGGGTCTATACGGAGACCTTTGCGATCATGTGCGCGACGATCTTGGGGGCGGCCGCCACGGCCAATACCGAGCTCAACCGGGCCCCCCCCGAGAGGATCTTGATCGAAGGGAACGACTCCAAGACCCTCATCGTGGGCAGCGGCAAGAAGGCCCTCCTGGTCGCGGTGGTGGACCAATCCGCCGACACCAACCGGGTCTTGGCCGAGCTCGTGCGAACCGCGGAAGCCGTCAAGACGGGCTGAGGGCCATCGCCCCCCGGCCAGGAGAACCGGGACCATGCCGGAGCCTCCGGCCGCTCCGGGAGAGGGGCCGGTCCTTCAGGCCCTGGACGAAGGTCGCCGCCTCGAGGCCTATGCGGAGCAGCAGACCCGGGAGATGCGAGTTTGCTTCCTCTGTGAGCGGGTCGTTTACCGCCGCCTCCCGGTCCGGAAGATCGGTCGGCGATGGATTTGCATCGATTGCGTGCGCGAGCTCAAGGAGCTCCTCGAGAACCTCGACCACTGGGAACACCTGGCCGTCCTCTCTCGGGGAGAGCCTCCCCGGAGCGCCTAGCCCCGTTCCGGTTTCTCAGTCCCAGGGCTCGGTGAAAGCGACGGTCCTAGCCGACGTTGGGGGGAACCCCACGTCGTGAGGATCCGCGTGAAATACCCCGTGAGGGCCATCGCGAGACGCGCAAAGGCCAGGGGGGTTCGTTGGGTGGCGAACATCCTTTCGTACCGGTAGTGGGACCACAGGTGACCGTGCTTCTCGGTCAGCTGCTTGCGTCCGTAGCCGTTCCAGAAGGCCTGGAGGAGGAAACGGGCCAGCGTCGGACGAGCGTGATGGTAGATCAACGCCTCGGGGGCGTAGCGGATGAGGGCTCCGGCCCGGATGGCCCGCAAGTTGAGATCGATGTCCTCCGCCGTGATGAAGCGCGGGTCGAATCCTCCCAAACGTTCGAACAGCTCCCGGGGATAGGCCAAATTGCAGCTCGGATAGGTGACATCCATCCCGCCCATGTAAAGCTCGACCCGTTCTAGGGCCGCGTAGGCCGGTTCTCCCAGAGTCCGCGTCTCCCCTGCCACGACGACCCCGGGCGCGAGGTGGGACCGAAGGACCCGGAGCCAGCGGGAATCCGCTATACAATCTCCGTCCGTAAAGGCGAGGAAGGTCCCCCGCGCCTCTCGAGAGCCCTGGTTCCGGCCCTCCCCGCGGTGTCCCGGTCGTTGAAATACCCGGATCCGGTCCGGATGGTGGGATGTGGCCTGGACCAGGATCTCCCAGGTCCGGTCCGTGGAGAAAGCATCCACAACGATGATCTCAAAGGGCGGATCCTGCCGGAGGAGGCTTTCCAGCAGGGCCGGCAGGTTACGTTCTTCGTTCCGGACTGTAACGACGATCGAGATGAGGGGGGTAGGCTCAGCGGGTCCCTCAGTGGTTGGCAAGTTCCATGACCACCACGTCCTTTACCGCCCGCATGCTCTTGAAGGGGAGGATGAGCCTCCCTTCGGCGTCGGTCTGGAACAGACGGACCTCGATCTCCTCCGCCGGCCGGACCAGGACGTGTTGGATGTTCCCACTGGTGGTGTCCATGACAAAGTTATCGACCATGCCCAGAACTTGACCATCGTTGGTCATGACCGTCTTTCCTCGAAGCTCAGTCAGGAACTTCCGCATGAAGAGACACCTGGGCGATTAGACCTGAGGCCCCCTAGATAAGCGTTTTTGCGCTGTGGTCAGGGGGGTCGGTCGACGCGAAGGCTCGTCGGAGCTTGGAAGGTGGGGTTTGCATGGACATGGCGGGTTAAGAGGTTCGGCGACCCTTCTCGGACCGACGACCCGCCCTCTCTCGAGTCTGGAGAGAGGGGGGCCTCCGAGCCCCCGCCCGCTCGGTGACCCTCCCGGCCTCTCCCTCGGAGGTCCGATCCCCTCCCGCCGGAAGGAGCGCCTCCGGGGGAGCAATCGCGTCCTCCTCCATCATGGTGAGGAGTGACCGGGGCCCCCTTCCGGGCTCCCAAAACCGGAGGTTCCTCTCGAAAAATCCGGGAAACCTTATATTGGAACCCGAAGTGGGGAATCCCTCGCATTCATGAAGAAGTCCTTCAAGGGCAATCCCCAACTCCAGAGCCTCATTTTCGAGTTGGCACACCGGGGAGGAAAGGGTCAGCCCCTCTGGGGGGCGGTTGCCGAATACCTTGAACGCCCTCGTCACCAGGTCCGGCCGGTGAACCTGGGGCATCTGGATCGTCACAGCGGCCCCGGAGACGTGGTGGTGGTCCCTACGAAACTTCTCGCATCGGGTCGCCTGACCCACCCGGTCCAGGTGGCCGCCTTGGCCTATTCTGAGGCGGCCCGCCGCAAGATCCTCGAATCGGGGGGGAACGCCTGGAGCCTTCGAGAACTTCTGGAAAAGAACCCCGAGGGCCGGGGGGTGAAGATTCTTGGCTGAGGAAGGGAGCTCTGCCGGGGCGCCCGAGCCCGCCGCGAAATCGAACTCTGCGGGGAGTCACAAATCCGGTCGGCGGAATGCTTCCCGAGAGGACCGGGAGCCCTCCCGCGCGGGGGGGTCCCCGCGGGTCCGCAGGGATGCGAGACCCTCCGAGGGGGTTCCGCGTTCCGTACGGTTCCCTCTGGAGGGAGCCCGAGTGGTCGACGCTAGCGGCCTTGTGTTGGGGCGGGCCTCGAGTCTGATCGCTCAGAGGCTACTGAAAGGGGAGCGGATCATCGTGGTTAACACCGAGAAGGCCGTGGTGACGGGGGAACCCCACCGGGTGTTCTCCGAGTACACGGCGGCCCGGGCGCGGGGGTCCTCCCGGAAGGGCCCGTACTTCCCGAGATATCCGGACCGGATCTTCCGACGCACCATCCGAGGTATGCTTCCATTCCACCGGGGTCGTGGTCGAGAGGCGTTCCGTCGCGTGATGACGTTCATTGGGGTGCCTCCGGAGCTGGCCCCCTTCCCCCGCGAAACCCTGGAAGGGGCTCGGGTCCGGCCCTCCTTGCGACCCCCGGTGACCTTGGGAGAGATCTCCCGTCTCCTCGGAGGGAAGGTTTCGTGACCAGCCGGCCCCCCCCCGCCATCCACACGAGCGGGAAGAGAAAGACCGCGGTGGCGCGCGCGACCCTCTCCAAGGGATCTGGCCGGGTCTGGATCAACGACAGACCCCTGGAGCTTCTCGAGCCGGAGGCCGTCCGCTGGAAGATTCAGGAACCCCTGGTCATCGTGGGAGACCGCGCCCAGGTCCTCGACGTCCAGGTCTCCGTTCGCGGGGGCGGGCTCATGGGTCAAGCCTCGGCCGCCCGTACGGCCATCGCCCGCGGCCTGGTCCGGTTCCTGGAGGACCCCGCCCTGGAAGACCTTTTCAAGAGATATGACCGTTCCCTTCTCGTGAACGACCCCCGACGCAAGCTTCCCAAGCGTCCCCAGGGACGGGGAGCGCGCAAGCGGCGCCAGAAGTCGTACCGTTGAGGTCACAAGCATGATGGTTCCGGTCCGGTGCTTCACATGTGGAAACGTGATTGGCCGCTATTGGGACGAGTACCGGGAGCGGACCGCCCGTGGGGAGAAACCGCGGGCCATCCTCGATTCTCTGGGGGTCACGCGCTACTGCTGCCGGCGGATGCTCCTGACGCACGTCGATCTCCTCGATGAAGTGGGTCCCTACGGCTGAGGCCTTTCCCTCGGACCCCGGGCGGCTCCCCCCCGAGTTCTTGGAAACCGGTCCGAGGTGGGACGGGGATCCCGACCGGAGGCGTTTGCCGTGAACGTCCGAGGCGGCCGTCGAGCGTTCGGGGCTCCCGGGATCGAGCCCCGCTGGACGCACAGCAACAAGGACGCCATCGGGACGGCCTATTCCTCGGACAGCAAAGTCTGGTACACCCTCTGGAGGGGGATCGTGACCGAATGCTACTTCCCCCTGATCGATCGCCCCCAGATCCGGGACCTCGAGCTCCTGGTCACCGACCACGAGACCTTCTTCCACGAGGAGAAGCGACACCTGGAGACGCGGATCGAGCGGTTGACCCTCCACGCACTCGGGTACCGGATCCGGTCGCGCGATCCCCAGGGTCGCTACCAGTTCACCAAGACGGTGATCTCGCACCCCCATCTCCCCTGCCTCCTCCAGAGGATTGAGCCCAAAGTGGCCCCCGAATGGAGGGGCCGATTGGACCTGTACGTCCTGTTGGCCCCCCATCTGGATGGCGGAGGATGGGGGAACACGGCCCGGGTGTGGGAGGTGGCGGGTCGGTCGTTTCTCGCGGCCGAGAAGAACGGAGTGGCTGTCGCGCTCGCGGCGGACGTCCCTTTCCGCCGTCTGTCCTGCGGCTACGTCGGCGCGTCCGATGGGTACACCGATCTGGCTCAGAACCGGGTGATGGACTGGGAGTTCGATGAGGCCCCCGAAGGGAACGTGGCTCTCACGGGGGAACTGGAGGCCTCGGCCTGGGAAGGATGCACAATCTCCATGGCCTTTGGCCGGGGGATCGCCAACGCCACGCACAATCTGCTGCAATCCCTCTGTACCCCGTTCGAAGACCTGGTGCGGAAGTTCGAAGATCAGTGGGAAAGGGAGACGCATCATCAGGTCCCCCTGGAAACGGCCGCGGTGCGCTCACGCACGCTGTACCACGCAAGCCACGCCCTCCTCCTGGCTCACGAGGACAAGACCTTCCCGGGGGCGTTTATCGCGTCGCTGTCCATCCCGTGGGGAGAGGCCAAGGGGGACGAGGATCGCGGGGGGTACCACCTGGTCTGGGTCCGCGATCTGTACCACACGGCCTCCGGTCTCCTCGCCGCCGGCAACACCGAGACCGCCCGTCGGATCTTGATCTACCTGGCGGCCAGCCAACAGTCGGACGGTGGGTTTCCCCAGAACTTCTGGGTCAACGGAGAGGCCTATTGGAAGGGGATCCAGCTGGACGAGGTCTCCTATCCCATCCTCCTCGCGTGGAAGCTATCTCGAGAGAACGCCCTCGGTCGCTTCGATCCCTATCCGATGGTCCTCGCCGCCGCCGGCTACCTCGTGAGACACGGTCCGGCCACCCAGCAGGAACGTTGGGAGGAGGCCAGCGGCTACTCCCCGTCAACCCTCGCCGTGAACATCGCGGCCCTGTTGTGTGCCGCCCAGTTCGCTCGGCAGCGGGGGGATGAGGAGACCGCCGTGTTCCTGGAGGACCACACCGACTTTCTGGAGTCCCACCTCGAAGCCTGGACGGTGACCCGAAAGGGGACCCTCCATCCCTCCATCCGACGCCACTACATCCGCATCCTGCCCGTAGACCTCTCGAACCCCGAGCCGATCGAGGACCCCGACGAGGCGTACCTGACCCTGGCCAACGTGCCCCCCGGGGAACCGGCGACGTTCCCCGCCCGGGACATCGTGGACGCCGGTTTCCTGGAACTGGTCCGGTGGGGAATCCGCTCCCCCCACGACCCCCTCGTCGAGGACTCCCTCCGAGTGGTGGACCATGTCCTTCGGGTGGAAACCGCCCTGGGACCGGGATGGCACCGCTACAACCACGACGGGTACGGCCAGCGCGCGGATGGAGGGCCTTTTGTTGGGTACGGACAGGGCCGGGTCTGGCCGCTGCTCACCGGCGAACGGGCCCACTACGAAATCGCGGCCGGCCGGGATCCCACCCGTCTCATCGAGACCCTGGAGAAGTTCGCCACCCGCGGCGACCTCCTCCCGGAACAGGTGTGGGACGAAGCCGACCGGCCGGACCTTCACCTCTATTCCGGCCGTCCCACGGGGTCGGCCACGCCCCTGCTGTGGGCCCACGCCGAATACATCACCCTCCTGAGATCGCGTCGGGACGGGTCGGTCTTCGACCTCATCCCCGAGGTCCGGGACCGCTACCGGGCCCCTCGTCGGTCCGCCCGTCTGTCGGAGATCTGGAGTCCCCACCGACACGCCCGTCAGGCCGCGTCCGGCAGGCTCGTCCGCATCGAGGCCCCCGAACCGTTCCGTCTCCATTGGTCCTCAGACCTCTGGAAGACAGTCACGGACACAGCGAGCCATCCCACGCGACTCGGTCTGGAGTACGTGGATCTCCAGACTCCGGAGGAGGGGGCTGGCCTTTCTTTCACGTTCTATTGGACCCGGCGATCTGCCTGGGAAGGACGTGACTACTTCCTGCGTTCGGTGTCCCAGGGCACCGGCTAGGCACGTTCCCCGCCGGACTCCCGGGGAAACGTAAGGAGGCCGCCCGGCCCCCTCCCGAGTTTCCCGTTTCGTCGGGTCTCTCAGTCCTCGTCCTCTTCGTCCTCGTCGAGCGAGGGTTGCTTCCCCTTGGAAGGGGGGCTCGGACCCCGGCCTCCCGTCCCCGAGGCACCTTTTCGGGCGGGAGGAGTCCCGCGACCCCGACGCCGGACGTAAAGAACCACTCCGACGATCACGATGACCACAACGACCCCGATGGCTACGTAGACCAGGTCCTGGTAGAGGGGGTTCGGGTTGATCGTGACTGTAGAGTGAGCCACGTTGGCGCCACTGATGTACTCCCCCGGGAACTCATTGGAGGCCGTCACGTTCGCCCAGAGCTGGAACGTCCCGGTCGGCCCGGGGGTGTACCGGATCTCCGCCCGGAAGGTCTCATTGCCTCGGATCGTGGCCAACCCGTGGAACGCGGGGGTGGAATTGAGGACGCCCTTCGTGTAGTTGTACCAGGTCACGGAACTGGAGGAGGCAAGAACGACCTTGCCACCTCCGTTCTGGTTGGTCAGGTAGAAGCTCACCGAGACGTTCTGGGCGACCGATGTGTTGGAGCCGACGTTGGTGACGTTGACCAGGATGGTGTACGTGGTCCCGGCCTGCATGGTGGCGGGGGCCGTGAGGTTCGACGCCTGCATGATGGGCCTGACGGTGTAATTGACGGCCACCGTCAAGGGAATCGTGACGTTCGCCCGGTTGCCGGCCACGTCTTCCACGGTCAGGGTCAGGTTGTAGGTGCCGAGACTCGCATTGAAAGTGACCGTGTGGGGGATCGGCTTCGTGGAGTTCCAGTACAGGTGGTCCACCGAACTGTTGCGGGGGTTCTTAACCGTCCAGTTGTACCACGCGATCGTCCCGTTGTGGGGCGCGTAGGAATACTTGTCCACCAGGACCACCGTGGCCCCGCCGTGGGGTCCTTCCGTGATCGACGTGATGTTCTTTCCGGCGGTGTTCTGGACGGAGGCAATGGGCACCGGCTTTTCCGTGTCGTTGACCAGGACCCAGAGGGTGGCGTTGGCGTGATTGCCCCCGGCATCCCAGAGGTTCAAGAGGACGGTGTACAACCACCCTTTGAGGGGAAGGCTCCCGTACCCCGGGACCGAGGCGGATCCGTTATAGAAGGGACCTCCGCCGTTGAACTGATAGGTGAGGTTGGAGGTCACTCGGGCCCCGCTCGAGAGCGAATAATTGGTCACCTGCCCGCTCTTCCCGGCGCTGATGTTCCAAACGGCATCGGAGAGGATCCCCGGAAGGCTGACCCCCGTCGCAATGAGCGCCCGGCTCCCCGAGGCGTTGAACCGTAAGGACTGGCTCCAGTTCACGTAGACATACCCCGTGTGCGTGGTCCCGTTCCAGACCGCATGGGTGTCGTTCGTCGTGATAACGGGGATGGGGGGAAGGTTCGCGACGTAGACCGTGAAGTTCTCGGTGCTCGTCTGACCTCCGTTGGCGAGGATAGTCAGGGAGGCCGGGAGCTTGCCGGCCGTCGTGTTGTAGTAGTGGAAGGCGGTCGGCCGGCTCGTGTTGTAGATCGGCGATCCGTCCCCGAAGTTCCAAGAGTACCGGGTCACGTTAAGGAACGCCGGAACGAGGGAATTGGTCGCCGAGAAGGAGACGTTCTGGTGGGCCCCCACAAGAACGGTGTAGTTGGCCCGGGTGGAGTTCAGGACATTTTTGGGAGTGAAAGCAAAGTTGCTGGAGGTGACGTTCACGATCGCCGTAACATGGGTGTACCGGACGACGGTAAAGTTGGCCGTTCCCACTCCGCTGCCCCCCGTCCCGGGAACGAGGGTGAAACTCGTCCAGGTGTTCCCGGGTCCGCTCGGGATAAGCGTGGTCCTGCTCGGGGCCCGTGTCCCGGCCGCGAGCACGTAGCCCGCGGGGAGATGGAAGGTGTACGTCGGGGCCGATTCGGCCGTCGCGTAGCGGAAGTCGAAGGTCAGGTAATAGGACGTTCCATTGGAGTTCCAATGGGAGACAGGAACGAGGCTATAGTTTTCCGATGTGACGTAGGAGAAGCCCAGGGAACTGTTGTACGTTTGAGGGGCGACGACCGCGGAGCTGGAGAACTGGAAGACGCCGGTCTCGTTGAACGCGGTCCCGTTGACGGTCAATCCCATGCCATCAGCCGGGTACACGGGCCCGGCCGCTTTGAGCCAGCCCTGGAAGAGGGAGATCGCGGTGACGGAGGCGTTCGGAACCCCCCCTCCGAAGTCCAGTCCGATCTGGCTCCAGAGGTCGCCCACCGTGGCGTTGGGAAGGGTGGGAACGACGCTGTCATTGGTCATGTTCACGTACGAGGTGATGTTGGCCCCGTCGAAGCCGGGATTCAGGTCCAGGACGGTCGTGGTCTGGGTGGGGGGCGCGGAATCCGGAAGAACCGGAACGGTCACCGAGACGGTCGGGGAAGAGCTCGTGGGGGTCACGGCCACCCAGGACGTGCTGTATCCTTGGGGCTGAACAAAGAGGAGGAACCTCTGAAGGCCGAGGTTCTGAACGTAGTCCCCCATCTGGAAGTACGGGGTCCCCGTCGTCGAATAGCTACTGTAGATCGCCTTGGTGACCTCGTCGTAAAGTGTCAGGTTGGTGTCATTGGTGTAGAAGACCCCGTCGGTTGGAACGATCGTTCCCTGGACAAGGAAGTTGCCCAAGCTCGGGTTGACGCGGTCGACACGGGAACTGTTGAATCCCACCGTGTTGAGGACCGTGTAGTTGTACCGCGGGGTCGTCGCCCCGGTCACATTGCCCTCGGAGAAGAGGGTCCACAGTCCACTCGGCACGGAGAGGGTGTAGTTGGCCCCCGTCGGGTCGTGGGTGCTTGCGATCACGAACCCGGGGTACTGCGGGTCCAGCAGCTGAACCCGGACGGGAGATTTGACGATTGCCCCGCCATAGGTCACGTTCCCGTTGAGGGTGATGTTCAGGGGCAACTGGTTGACCCCGTTAACGTAGGCCGCCGCCCGGCCCGAGGCGAGGAGGCTGGGGGAAAAGTATTGGGCGCTCACGGTGGCGTTGGCGGGCAGGAAGAGCATGGGGGGGAGACCACTGGACACGTTCGCCACTTGCGGAGGAACGGTGACAATCCACCACCCGCCCGACAGGGCTGGACATGCGAGGGAACTGAAGAAGGCGTAGCCTCCCACGCCAGTCGTCTGGGTGCAGCGGATCCCGCTCGCGGGAGCGGTCAGGGACACGGTGACGTTGCTGGGAGCTGGCTGACCATTCGCCAGTCGAACCTGGACGGCGAGCCTGTTCGTCGTCCCCCCACCCAGGGCCCCTGGGGCGAGAGCGCTCGCGAGGAGCACCAACACGACACCGATCAGGGCGAGTTTCCATGCCCCTGTATTCATTGATGTTCACGTCTCCTGAGTCGGACTTTCCCTGACGGGAAACGCGCGGCCAACTCAGGCCCCCTACTTATAGTTTGGTGAACGAACATCCTCGTGGGTGGAGATCCGCCTCCCTCCGGCGGCGATCCTCCCCGGGGGCTGGATCCAGGCCGTTCCCCGGATCCGGGAGATATCGTCCCGGGGAGATCTCGCCCCCCGGGCCCTCGCGGGAGGTCCCGGTCCTATCGATAGATGTCCTCGGGGGTCATCCGGTTCCGGGATCTCACCAGTCGCTCACGGGAAACGGAACGGCTGAACTCGGAGTAGAACTTCAGGGTCTCCTCGTCCACGGAAGCGTGGGCCTTCGCCAGGGCGGCCTCGAAGTGGGCCATGGTGACCTTTTTCGCCGAGGGGTTTTCCCGCAAAGCCTGCATGGCCGCCTCTCGGCACAGGGAGGCGATGTCGCTCCCCACGAACCCCTCGGTCCGCCGGGCCAACTCGTCGAGGGACACGTCGGCGAGGGGCATGGCCCGCGTGTGGACCTCAAAGATGCCACGTCGAGCTTCCCAGTCCGGGGGCCCCACGTAGATAAGGCGGTCGAACCGACCGGTCCGGAGCAAGGCGTCATCCAGGATGTCCGGGCGGTTCGTGGCGGCGAGGACCACGACGCGCTCCAAGGATTCCAGCCCGTCGATCGAGGTCAGGAGCTGGTTGACGATGCGCTCGGTGACCCCGCTGGAGGCCTGCCATCCCCTCTTGGGGGCGATGGAATCGATCTCGTCGATGAAGACAATGGCGGGGGATGCCTGCCGGGCCTTCTTGAAGATCATCCGGATCGCCTTTTCGGACTCCCCCACCCATTTGCTCATGACCTCAGGACCTTTGACCGAGATGAAGTTGGCCTGGCTCTCTGTGGCCACGGCCTTGGCCAAGAGGGTCTTGCCCACCCCCGGAGGCCCGTAGAGCAGGATCCCCTTGGGAGGATCGACCCCGAGGGTCTGGAAGGCGTGGGGGTTGCGGAAGGGCAGTTCCACGGCCTCCCGCAGTTCCTCCTTCACGGAGGTCAGTCCCCCGACGTCCTCCCAACGGACCGACGGGACCTCCACGGCGACGTCTCTCAGGCTCGACGGTTCGATCTGCTTGAGGGCCTCGCGGAAATCCTGGGCGGTGACCTTCATCTTCTCCCGGAGGCTTACGGGGATTGGTTTGTCGAAGTCGATCTCGGGGAGGTAGCGTCGCAAAGCTCGCATCGCGGCCTCCCGGGCCAAGGCGGCGAGGTCCGCGCCCACGAACCCATGGGTCAGGGCGGCCAGCTCCCGAAGGAGTCTCTCCCGGTCCTTGTCGCTTCCCTCAATGGGCATACCTCGGGTATGGATTTGGAGGATCTCCCGCCGTCCCTCGGCGGTGGGGACTCCGATCTCGATCTCTCGGTCAAAACGCCCCGGGCGGCGTAACGCCGGGTCGATGGCCTCGTCCCGATTGGTGGCCGCGATCACGATCACGTTCCCCCGCCCGGATAGTCCGTCCATCAGGGTCAGCAACTGGGCCACCACCCGCCGCTCGACCTCCCCCACCACCTCGTCCCGGCGGGGGGCGATGGAGTCGATCTCGTCGATGAAGATGACCGAGGGGGCGTTCTTCTCCGCCTCCTCGAACTTTTCCCGAAGTTCCTTTTCGCTCTCCCCGTAGTACTTGGAAATGATCTCCGGTCCCGCGATCGAGATGAAATGGGCGCCCGCCTCGTTCGCCACCGCCTTCGCGATCAGAGTCTTGCCCGTCCCCGGCGGGCCGTAGAGGAGGACCCCTTTGGGAGGGGAGATCGCCAGGTGATCAAAGAGCTCCGGGTGTTTCAAGGGGAGCTCGATCATCTCCCGCACGCGCGAGAGCTTCTCGCGCAGGCCCCCGATGTCCTCGTAGGAAACGCGTGGGGTGGTGACCTCCGCCTCCTTGACCGTTTCTTCTCGGATGCGGATCTCGGTGGTCGGGGCCACCTGAACGATCCCCTTCGGATCGGTCGCCACAACCAAAAACGGAAGCGCTCCGCCCATGAAAAAGACCCCCGGGATCACGAACAGGTCTCCCCGAACGAAGGGTCGTCGAACGAGGGCCTTGGACACGAACTGTTCCAGGCCCGGGCCAAGCTCCATGTGGCTGGCCCCCGAGTAGATGGGTGCGATGGTAATCGAGGTCGCGACGGGCGCATCCACCCGCATGAGCTGGACCCGGTCCCCGATGCTGACGCCGGCGTTGCGACGGACGACGGCCTCCATCCGAACGATGCCCTTGCCCTCATCCTCGGCCTGGGCTCGGCCCACCACCGCGGCGGTGGACTTCTTCCCACGGATCTCGACGATGTCCCCGACCCCCACTTTGAGCCTTTGACGTGTACCCACATCAATGCGGGCGGTCCCCAGGCTGATGTCTTGCTGAAAAGCCTCCGCCACCCGCAATGTGACCGAATCCACCATGATGAGGGAAAAAATCAGACCGGTTCGGGACTTAAGCCTTCATCCCCAGGGGAGGGCCTGGCAAGGACCTTTTACGGAGCCGCCCCTGTCCCGCCCGTGGCCGGATCCTCCAGCCCCTTGGCTCAAATCGTCCGGGTTTCTCTCGAGGCCGCGGGTTATGTGGGCCGTCCGGAACCGGGGGCCTGGATTGCCGAGAGGGCACGGGATGGTCGGGTCGTCGGCCTCTTGGAAAGTCCGAACGACTGGGAGGAGCTGAATCGGCGAATGGAACGGATCTCGGGGGAGGGATGGATCCTGTGCTGTGTCCCCGCCCCTGCGGACGTTCTCGAGGGGGTCCGGGGACCCTCCGGGCGGGTGGTGGGACCCGAGGACCTCCCCGAGGCGCTGCGTCACCTCCTGAGCGAAAGCGGGGGGAAGGCTCGATCGATGGACGCCCGGCTCTTTGCGCCAGCCCCGACCCCCTCGCCCGGGTTCCCCGGGGAGGACGACTCCGCCCCTCTCGAGGCGCCCTCGGGGAAGACGCCTCCCAGGGGCGCCGGGCAGGAGGACCTGATACGCCCCCGCTTGAGCGCGGCGGACGCCGCCCTCCTCGCGCGGCGATGGGTGATCCCCTTCCGGTCCAGCCTGCGCTGGATACCGTACTACGCCTTCCCGTACTGTCCCCGGACCGCAGGCCCCCGAAGCCCTTCCCGGGTGGAGCTCGTGGCGGTCCACGGGATTACGGGCCGCGCAGAACGATGGACCCCCGCAGAGCGGGAGATCTGGAACGATCCGAACCTGGGGGGGGCCCGAGAGGAACCCGTCGTCGGTCGCGATCAGGCCTGGGAGCTCGCCCGAAGCGCACTGAGAGAGTGGTTCTCACGCGAGGTTGACCACACCGTCCAACACGGGGAAACACTCATCATCGAACGCCGCAAGATCCCTCCCTCCGAGGAAGAGCTCGAACTCGGAACCGCGATCCTCCTGTATTCCCCCGTTTGGGTCTTCGAGGGCCTTCAGGGGCGTGTCATGCTCGACGCGGTCACGGGGGAGATGGTACCCACCCCCTCCGAGTCCGACGAGGAGGAGTCGTGATCGACGGACGCCCGTCAAACTCTTCATGGGGGCCGGTCTGACGAGGGAGATGATCCTCAAGCAGTTCTGTATCGGCCCCGGCCGGAACTTCACGTACATCGTGGCGCGGCGTGAGGGGGGTCCCGCGGTGGTCATCGACCCGTCCTACGGGATCGACCCGGTCCTGAAGGAGATCGACGATCTCGGTGTCAAGGTGGAGTACATCCTCAATACCCACAGCCATCCGGATCACTACGCGGGAAACGCCGACGTGCGGGCCCGGACGGGGGCCAAAGTCGGGGCCTATCGAACCGCCCCGCTGGAGAAGGACCTCGATCTTTCGGACGGTCAGGTGCTCACGGTCGACGGGATCCCCATACGCGTCATCCATACCCCCGGACACACCCCAGACAGTGTCCTGTACCTGTTCGAGGGTCATGTGGCGACCGGGGATACCTTGTTCGTCGGAGAATGTGGGCGAACGGACCTCCCCGGGGGCAGCGCCTCGCAACTGTACGACAGCCTCTTCGGTAAGGTCGTCCACCTGGACGACGGGACCGTCATCCTTCCGGGACACGACTACGGGCCCACCCCTACATCCACTCTCGGGTACGAGAAGGTCCACAATTACGTCCTGCGCCCAAGGACCAAGGAAGAATTCCTCCGGTTCATGGAGACCTGAAGCGCCTCGGAGGTGGTCGGGGGTGCGGGTCCCGCCGGGCTACGAGGTCTTCGAAGCTGTGAGGGACCCCGGGGGCGGCGGTTCCATTCACCAGCTTCTCAGGAGGGTCCAGAGCGGACCGGCCGCTCCGGGTTCGGCGGGGGACGGCTGGTACCAGCTTCTGGACAAGAGAGGGGTGGCCGGCTGGAGGCACCTCGCGAGCGCGATCCTTCACCTCGAGCGGGAGAGGGTCCAGAGGAGCCATCGCCTCTCCGACCCCGGGGCGATCCTGTGCCTCTACCTGGCCGGTACCCACCAGCTTCACGCGGCCATGAACCGTGTCGGGCTCAGCGAGTCCACCCGGGAGATCGTGGTGGTCGCGCACCACGATCCCGGGGGGAGAGCGGTGCTCCAGAAGGAGGGCTGGACCGTCCGGGAGCCCTCCTTTCCGGACATTCCCCGGCCCGAGACCCTGGGTCGCCTGGGAATCCCTTTCGCCGTCGTGGAGCGCGTGCCGGAGCGGGAGCGGGAATTACTCGTCCTCGAATGGACCGCGCTCGTGGACCTGCCCGGCGTATCGATGGGGACCGGGACCCCGCGGCCGTGACCTCGCGCGAGAGGAGCGTTCCTCCCTCGAGGCTCCCCGTCCGCGGAGGAATCCGGATTTGGTCCGGGTGAGGGGGTCGGTGACGACCGGGAGGATCTCGATCCCTCTTCGAGGAGATCCGCTCATCGTCCACCTCGCCCGGGTACTCCTTGATGGGAGGGTCGGAGGGATCCCGACACCCCCCCAATGATCGCGGAGGCTCGATGCTCCCGGAGGGCCGGGGAGTCGCCCCTTGGGATCGGGTGGACAACGTGTTCTCCAGACCGCCCCGGTCCGGGTCGGGAGCAAGGATTAAGGTGGCGCCGGCGTGCCCGCGCCCAGGGGTTTGCAGGCGTAATCTAGTGGCAGGATTTCAGCCTTCCAAGCTGACTACCCGGGTTCGAAATTCTTTGGGACCGGCTCGAAGAACGAAAGTCCCGGCGCCTGCATCAACCCCACCCCGCCCGCCCCGACGGGATATAATCCGCTCCCGTCTGATGGGAATAGGCTGAGGTAGCCTAGCCCGGTAAGGCGCCGGTCTTGAAAACCGGTGGCGAAACGCCTCGGGAGTTCGAATCTCCCCCTCAGCGTCCCCCCCCTACACCGGAGCGGAAACGCCCGCCTTGGTCGGTCGGAGCTTCGGGGCCTTGGAGGGTTCCTCTGGGCGTCCCGACCCTCCTCCCCTTCCGAAAGGGCTCGCCTTGGAGGGCGAGCCGGGATCGCTGTCAAGGAAACCCAGCGGAAGAGCCCATTCCCTCAGGGAGACCCCTCTGACGGTTTGGGTCCAGGGCTCGGGAAGAGGTCGGGGCCGGGTCCACGAGAACATATGGGAGAGCCCGGCTCTGGGGAGGTCGGGGAGATCGATTGCCCACCGCCCTCTTTGTCTGCCCGGACAACGCGCTGTTATCCCTCTTGGCCGAGGGTGTGTTCAATCGTGCCCCTTCCCCGGGTTGGAGGTCCACCTCGGCGGGACTCACCGAGGCCCCGCATCCAGACCCCCGGCTCTCGGGCCTATCCCTCCCGCTGGGGTTGGAAGGCCGATACCCCCGTCGGGTGGCTGAGGACCTGGTCGCGCTGGCCCGGGTGGTGGTGTTCATCCACAAGGAGGGGCCCTTCGGGGCGCTCCCCGATTACCTCTCCCGGCGGATTGACCTGCGCTGGTCTGTTCCGGAGAGGGACCTCGAAACCGTGGAGGCCCTGCGTTCCTTCTTGGAGGGACGGATGCCCGAAATCAAGCGTCTTTGTGAGGAGAGAACACCCCGCTTCCTGTGAGTTGGGATCCTCCGGAGCGGCCGGGACGCAAGAGCCAATCGCTCCGGAAAGCCAGATCTGGGGGAAGCCGAGAGAACCAGCGGACTTCGGCGATTTCTCGCGTTCGGACAGGTCGGGCCACTCCCCCACTCCACCGGGCTCGGTATTGGAAGAACCACCAGCGGTAAGCGTGGCCCGAGGGCGAAAGGAGAACCTCCTGGTGAGCCTTCCAGAGCACGGGATCGCGAAGTCGGCCCCCTGTTTCCTCCCAAACCTCCCGTTCGAGGGCGGCCGGAGGATCCTCTCCCGGTTCCCCACGTCCCCCGGGCGTCCACCATGTTCCGTCGGAGCTTTGCTGTCGGGGTCGGACCAGAAGTGTGCGGCCCCGGAGGTCCCGGATGCGGGCGGCGACCGCAAAGCCGGGAGCTCGAGCCGCCCGGGCCCGTCGGAAGGCCTCTTCGCTCATCCGTCTCTGTCGTTGAATGATCGACACCCCCCGGAGCGCTTCCCGGAGGAAGCGTCGGAGGGCCTCTCCCTGCCTGGCAACGGAGATGGTCAGGTTCTCCGGGTCCGGGCGATCCCTTCCCCGCCGGGAGAGCGACGGAGGTATCGCGGGGAGACTTCGATGTCCGGCGGGCATCGCGAAAGCAGGCCAATCCCACGAACGCCGAGCAAAAACTATTCCCGCCTTTCCGCTGGTCCCCCGTCGCCCATGCCCGAAGCTTCCCCCATGATGGTCCAGTACCGATCCGTTAAGGACCGGTACCCCGACCATCTGGTCCTTTTCCGGGTCGGGGATTTCTTTGAGACCTTCGAGGAGGATGCCGGAATCCTGTCCCGAGAGCTTGACGTGGCCCTGACCAGCCGGCAGGTGGACGGTCAGGGTCGTCGGATCCCCCTCGCCGGTATCCCCTACCATTCTCTGGAGGGGCATTTGGCCCGCCTTGTGCGCAAAGGCTGGAGGGTGGTCATCTGCGACCAGGTCGAAGACCCCCGGACCGCCCGAGGCCTCGTCCGCCGGGAGGTGACGCGGGTGGTGACCCCCGGGACCGTGGTCGAGGAGGGTCTCCTTCACGGAGATCGGAGCAACTTTCTGGGCGCGTGGCGGGAGGGCTCCGCCTCGGAAGGGTCCCGAGCGGCCCTCGTGGACGTCTCTACGGGACAGACCCGCATCCTGGAGGGATTGCCAGCCGATCCGGTCGCCGCCGCGGGGGAGATCGCCCGCCTGGAACCGGCCGAGATGCTGGTCCCCTCCGAGGCTGTCGCGGCCTGGAAGCAAGCGTTGCCGACAGGGCGGATCGAAATGGCCCCCGAACCGATCCCCGGCCCGGATATCCCCCAGGCCTGGAAGGAGGCCGCCTCCTCCCACCCCTCCTGGGAGCCCCTGCTGGGGACCCTCGCGGCGTATGTTCGTCAGACCGAGCCGCGGCTTTTGGACCTCTTGGGACCTCCCCGTCTCTTCGACGGGTCCGGGACATTGCGCCTCGATCCGAAGACCCTTCGACATCTGGAGGTCTTGGCTCCTCGCGGAGCCTCGGAGCAACCCCCCCTGACCCTGTTGGACTCGATCCGGCAAACGGTCACCCCCGCCGGGGGTCGCACGCTCGAGGAGTGGCTTCGGATGCCGCTGGCCCGGCGGGAGCCGATCCAGGCCCGACAGGAGGTCGTCCGCTATTTTCTCGATCGACCGGCCCTGCGGGAGGACCTCCAGGAGCTGCTCAGCCGCCTGGGAGACCCCTCCCGAGTGGTTTCCCGCATCGCCGCCCGTCGCGCCTCTCCCCGCGACGTTCGTCGTCTCGGGGATTCGCTGCGGATCATCTCCGAAGTGCGCGATCGGCTCCGATCGGAATCGGACCTTCCCCCGCGACTTCGGGAGCTCGGCGAAGAGATCCACAGCGAGTCGGAATTGGCCCAGCGTCTCGAGCGCTCCCTCGTGCGGGAACCTCCGATCGTGATCGGACAGGGGGGAGCGCTCAATCCCGAGGCCTTCCCCGACCTGCGTGAGGTTCGGGACCGAGAATCTCGGGCCAAGGACCATCTCCGGGAATTGGAACGGGAGGAAGCCGTTCGGACCGGCATCCGGGGGCTCAAGGTGGGTTACCACCAGGTCTTCGGCTATTTCTTCGAGGTTCCCCATAGCCAGCTCGATCGGGTGCCGAGCCACTGGCGTCGCAAACAGACGCTGGCCCAGGTCGAGCGGTACGGCAGCGACGAGCTCACCCGGTGGGAAACGGAGATCCGAGATAGCTCCGCCCAGGGCCTGGACCTCGAGCGGCGGTTGTGGGAGGAGCTTCTCGCGAGCGTGGACGCTCGAGCCCCCTGGATCCAGGCCTCCGGTCGGGCCCTGGGGGAGATCGACGCGTTGGCTTCCTTCGCCCGAACCGCCCGCGAACGACACTGGATCCTCCCCCGTCTGCGGACCGAGCCGGGATGCGTGATCCGGGAGGGCCGCCACGCCATCCTGGAGCAACTCCTAGGTCCGGCTTACGTCCCCAATGACACCGAATTGGACCCGGATCGTTCGCGCCTCCTCCTGCTCACCGGCCCGAACATGGCCGGCAAATCGACGTACATGCGTCAGGTGGGGCTCATCGTCCTTCTCGCCCATTGTGGTTCGGCCGTCCCTGCCCGGTACGCGGAGATCGGTCTCGTGAGCTCCCTCTCCACTCGGATGGGGTTCACGGACGATATCGGGCGGGGGAAGTCATCTTTCATGCTCGAAATGTCGGAGGTGGCCGAGATCCTGGCCCGTTCGGACTCGCGGAGTCTCGTCCTCCTCGACGAGGTGGGTCGGGGGACCGGGACCCGGGACGGCCTGGCGGTGGCCTGGGCAGTCCTGAAGTATCTCCACGATCACACCCGATCCCTGACCATCGTGGCGACCCATTACCATGAACTCGCCACCTGGGTGGAATCGTTGTCGGCGGCCCGCAGCGCCCACATGGCCGTGTTCGAGCGTGAGGGGAAACTGGAGTTCCTGCGCACGCTTCTCCCCGGAGGGAGCGATCGCAGCTATGGGGTCTGGGTGGCCGAGCTCGCCGGCGTTCCCTCGCCCGTCGTGCGCGAGGCCCGCCGGACGCTGGGAGAGCTGGAACAGAGTGAGGTTCCCCCCCACCCGGGAACGGGTCCTGGGAGTCCGTCAAGGCGCTCCCGGCCGGCCCGCTACACCCAGGCTCTGCTGGTGGAGGACCCTCTGGGGGCCCAGGCCCGGCAGCTCCTGTCCGAGATCTCGAACCTGAAGCTAGAGACCCTGACGCCCCTCGAGGCGCTTCGCCTCCTGGAAGAGATCCAGAAGAAGGCTCGAGGGCTGGGACGGGACCCGGCAACGGCCGAAGCCTCCCCGGCTTGGCCCCCGAGGGCGCAGGAGTAGTCCGCGCGAGCGGATTTTCGGACAGGAGGAGGAACGCATGGGGATGGGTCGCGGGGAGGAAGCCGAGAAGGGAATCCCCCGGATCCGTCCCCTCCCGGAAGAACTCATCCGTCTGATCGCCGCCGGCGAGGTCATCGAAAGACCGGCCTCGGTAGTCAAGGAGCTGGTGGAGAACTCCCTCGACGCCGGAGCGCGAGAGGTCGTGGTCACGTTGGAGGGGGGAGGTCTGCGTCGCATTGAGGTGGCCGACGACGGGATTGGGATCTTGCCGGAGGACCTCCCCCTCGCGATCCAGCGCCATGCGACGAGCAAGGTGCCCGAAGGCAGAGGGCTTCAGGGCGTCTCGACCCTGGGCTTCCGGGGGGAGGCGCTCGCCGCGATCGCCGCGGTCAGCCGTCTGCGAATCGTATCCCGCGTGGCGGACCAACCCACGGCCTACGGGATCACGCACGAGGAAGGACGGACCGGCCCGGTGGAACCGGCCGGAAGAGGTCCGGGGACCACCGTGGAGGTTCGGGACCTCTTCCACGCCACACCCGCGCGCCGGAAGTTCCTCGGTACGGAATCGATCGAAGGACTTCGAGTCCTGCGCCTACTCGAAAGGATGTACCTGTGCCGTCCCTCAGTCCGGTACGTCTTGCGAAGCGAGGGCCGGGAGATCGCGCGGTATCCCGCCACACTCGATCTCCGGGAGGCCGCCGTGGCCGTCTTCGGACGGGCCCTTCGATCCGGGTCTTTCGAGTTCCGGGGATCGGGGGGGCCGGGGGTCTGGGTTCGCGGGATCGCCTCTCATCCCTCCGTCTCGCGTCGGGGCGGTTCCGGTGTGGTGACCGCGGTCAACGGTCGTCTCATCCAGGAACACCTCGTGCAGGAGGCCTGCCGGGAGGCCTACGGCGACCTGCTTCCCGGGGGTCGATCGCCGGTCGTCATACTCCACGTGGAAGTGGACCCCTCCCGGGTGGACGTCAACGTCCACCCGGCGAAGCGGGAGGTGCGTTGGGAGAACCCCAAGGACCTGCGCGAGAACCTCGTGCACATCCTCCGATCCCGTCTCGCGGAGTTGCCCCGGGCGGGGGTGCCCCTCTCCCTGCTCCCAGTTTGGCAACGGGCGGGGCGGGAGGACCTCCCGGGCCCCTTGGCCCCTATCAAGCCCGCCCCTGAGGGGTGGACCTCGGCCCAAACGACCCCGTTCGTGGCCCCGCTCCCGGAAGGAGGGGAAGAGGTTCCGGCCCTTAGAGGGACCGGGGGCTTTCCGTCCCTGAGGATCCTCGGCCAGGTGGGCGCGCTCTATCTGGTCACGGAGGACCTGGAGGAGCCCGGAACCCTGGTCCTCGTCGACGCCCACGCCGCCAGCGAGAGGATTGGCTACGAGAGGCTGGGCGAGGAGCTCCGGGAGGCTCGCCAGGTGCTCCTCCAACCCTATGATCTGGAGCTAACCCCTCGGCAACAGGAGGCCCTCCGGCGGCATCGCGCGGAACTTGAGCGATGGGGATTCGAGATCGACCCCTTCGGAGGGGCCTCCTACCGCGTCCGCTCGGTCCCCACGCTCCTCGGGCTCCGCGGTCGGCCGGAGCAGGTGGGGGAGCTCCTCGAGGAACTGGCCGACGGGGGACGGGGGGTTCCCGGGGACAGCGAATTCGAGCGCCGCCGGAAGACGGTGGCCTGCCATATGGCGATCCGCGCGGGGGATCGCCTGGACCTGGCGGAGATGCGACGCCTATTACAGACCCTCTCAGCAACTCCCCGGAACTTCTCCTGCCCTCACGGTCGCCCCATCCTGGTCCGGGTCCCCCGCCCCGTGCTCAATCAGTGGTTTCGACGCCCGTAGACACCCTCTCCGGACTCAGGAGCGCGGTTTTCCGGTGGTCTTGATACGCGCAGAGCCCCTCCCCTCTCTTCAGAGAAGATGCGAGAGGCCTCGCTGCGAGGGCCCGTCCTCCGATTCCTAAAAGGCCGGGGGTACACCGCCCTCGTGGACCCGGACGGCCATGACTACTTTGATGTGGTGGCCCTTCGCGGACCCGAGCTCGGCCTGGTCGAGCTCAAGGTGGGTCATGCTCCCGAAGTCTTCCGGCAGGCTCTCCATCGCCGGGGATGGGCGGATTGGGTCGCGGTCGTTGTCCCGAGGAAGACCCAGGCCCTCCGGCTTCTCCGCCGAGCGGGCCCACCCCCGACCCAGAGGATCGGGGTCTGGTACCTGGACGGGGGGTCCGTGCAGGTCCTGCGGGAGGCGCGGATCTTCGCCGAGGAGGAACGGGAACGGCTCTTTCCGGGTTGGAAGGACCACCTGCGAGAGTGTCTGGAACCGCTCACCACGGGCTCCGGAGGGGCCCGGATCGAGGGGATCCGCCTCGGGGTCCCCCCACGCCCTCCTCGGTCCCGGCGTCGCCCCGGGGGCAAGGTCTGGCGGATCGAGGAGCTGCTCCCACCTCCGGAAGGCTGAGCCGGCTCAGGCCTCCGGGGCCGGTCTCCACCCCTCGGACGCCAGGCTGCCGGGGATCCCGGCAAGCCGGCGGTCGAGACAGGTCCGGATCAGACGTTCGTAGGAATCCGTTTGGGTGTCGAAGGTCCATCGGGCCACCGCCCGAAGAGCGTGGCGACCAAACCTTTCCCGGAGTTCGGGGGACCGGTAAAGCTCCCTCAGCGCCGCGGCATGGGCTTCGGGAGTGTTCTCGGGCACCAGCCAGTAATCCTCCCCCGGCCGGAGGATCTCCACATGCGCCTCGGGCGTGGTGATGACGGCGAGACCCAGGGCGGCGGCCTCCTTGACCACCACCGGGTCCCCCTCGTACCGGGTCGGGAACAGGAAGACGTCGCTCGCCGAAAGGATCCGGCGCTTCCAGGACGGCTCGACGGACCCCAGGTTCCTCGTGAAGGGCGCCCGTCCCTCCAGATTCCCGACGTTCAGGAGCCGGCCAGGGATTCCGGCCTCGCGAACGCGGTGGATCGCCTCCTCGGCCACGTCGAGGCCCTTGCGCGGAGCGTCCCGGCCCACGAAGCTGATGACAAACTCGTCGGGGGGCAGCCCCAGGGCCTCCCGCGCCTCCCGCCGTTCGAGCTCCGTCCGCGGCTGGATCTCTCCCACTCCATTGGGGATGACCACCACCCGGTCCGGGGGGATCCCATACTCCCCCAGGAGCTCGTGTCGGATGGCCTGGGAACAGGCGATGCAGACATCGGCCTGGCGGGCACCACCCCCCTCCAGCCAGCGGACCGCGTAACGGTCCAGGTGGTAGCCCATCCGATTGTTCCAGGTCGGCGGACGGCGAACTCGTCCCATGGTCAGGAACCGTATGGCCAGACCATGGAAGACGTCGAGGGCCACCGCCGCGGCGCCCCGGTGGCCCTCGATCCGGTGACACCGGCGCATGACAAACCGACCCCCGTTCTCGTTGTTGGAGATCACCGCGTCCAGGGGTGACGGAAGACGGCGGGAGGCCCGCCACGAGAATTCCAGGTCCTTGCCGAAGGGAAGGATCCGCCAATAGCGCCAGCCGACGGGGACTGCCTGGATGCCGTTCCAGGCCTCCTGGGGAGGAGGGGGTTCCCCACCCCGGGCGTACGGGTAGAAGACCCAGACCTCGTGGCCCCGGCGGACCAGCCGCCGGGCCAGGGAGGAAACGACGGTGGCGAGCCCCTGGGAGACCTCCGCGGGGTGATGGGACGAGATGAAGGCGATGCGAAGGGTCTCCGTGCTCCCACCCTCGACCCCGTCTACCCGTGAGGCGAAGGTCCCTCTTTTGCCTTCGGCCCCAGAGATCGGGTTCCCCCGGTTCCGGGCATCCAGCGACCCATCTCGATCAGTCGAAGGAACAAGTCATGGAAATCGAGGAGGCGCAGGGGGCCGGGCAGGGGTCCCTGCGGGACTCCCGGACCGGTCACAGCGAGGATCCCCTCGGGGCGATGGCATCCCTCCCTCTCGAAGTACGACGGCCGGTGTCCCAGGTACGTCCTTTGGTAGTTGAGGTCCCCTCGGGTCTCCCACGCCTGCCCGTTCACGGAGAGGATCAAGAGGGGGGTTCGGGGGCCCACGGGGCCCGGGTAGAGCTCCTCGGGGGCCCAGCTCTCGACCCGGGCATGGGGGAATCGGGAAAATTCCTCCCGGAGGCGACGTTGGAGGCCCCGGCGCTCCTCCGGGGACAGCTCTCCGCGGTGATGATTGGCATAGATAGCCTCCGGGACGGGAAAACTGAACGCCTGAGTCCTTTCCCAGTCCACGAAGTGACTGAACCAGGAGAAGGTCCGGTCCGTCCCCCACCGAGAAAAGGAGGGGGAGGAAGGGGCGCCCGATCGGGACCCAGGGGGAATGTGGTTCAGGGCGGGGGCCAGGGGGACATAACGGTCAAGAGTGGCCAAAAGGGTCGTGACCCATGGCCGAAGGGTCGGGATCGGGTCCGGCCGGACCCGGAGATAACCCCGCTCCCAGAGGAACCGGTTCGTGAAAAAATACCCCTCACTGGGTCCGAACCCGTGGTCAGACAACAGGAAAATCCAGCCCTCCGGCCGACGGGTTCGAAAGGCCTCCAGGGTCCTTCGAAGACTCTCATCAAGGTCCCGCCAGAAGAGAGCGGCGGGGCCCCTCCCGGTATGGGCCGCCTGGGACAGAGCGTCATAGAAATCGTGCTGCAGCCGGTCCGTCTCGCTGAAGAGGACAAAGAGAAGGTCCCGAGGATCCTCCGCCTCCCAGGCCTCGAGGAGCGCGACCTTTTGGCGCAAGGAGGTCCGAGCCTCGTCAAGGGCCTGCGCCAACCCTTTCGACTTCAGGGAAAAGAGGTCCGGGTTCCAGGGCCCAAATCGTCGGGAGAGGTCCCCCGCGAGGGCGGCGGGGAAAGTCCCGTCCGCGGAATCCGCCGCGAGCATCCCGGAAACGAAGTAGCCGTGCACGGCCGGGGCCGGGAGGGCCGGGAAGTTGACCACGCCCACCTTCCAGCCCTGCCGACCGAGCGTATCCCAGAGAGCTTCGGCGGGCCGGTAGGTGGTGACCAACCGGAACTCCCCGGGCCGCTCCCCGGGAGCGGTGAACCCCCATGTCCCCAGCTCCAGAGGTGTGCGCCCCGTGACGGCAGTGTACCAGGCCGGAATCGTGACGGAGGGCAGGACCGAGGTCAGAACACCGTGAGAAGCCTTCTGAAGGAAGCGCCCGAGAGCCGGCATAAGACCCGACCGGATCGCGGGTCGCAGGAGGTCCCAGGTGGCGCCGTCCAGACCCACCACAAGGGCCGCCGGAGCCGTCATGTCGTCGGTCTCAGATCATACGGACAGTCTCAAGGTTGTATGGGGCCCGGGTCTCGAGGCCAAAGCGCTTGTGGAGGCTGCTGGCGAGGTCCAGGGCCTTGCTCTCCTCGCCGTGGCAGAGGATCACGCGCTGGGGGCGAGGGTCCAGGGTGGCCACGTAGTTCATCAGCTGGACCCGGTCCGAATGTCCGGAGAACCCCTCGCAATTGGTGATCTCCATCCGGATCGGGACCGTGATCGTTCGGTTCCCGTCTAGGAGAGTGGCCTCGTTCAGGCCCCGCTGAAGGCGACGACCGAAGGTCCCCTCCGCTTGGTAGCCGGCGAAGGCCATCCCGTTGTTTTCGTCGGGGGCCCAGGCCTTGAAATACTCCATCACGGGCCCCCCGCTCATCATCCCGCTGGTCGCGAGGACAACCGACGGTTCCCGTTCGTCGATGACGTTGGACCTCTTCTGACCGGAATCCACCCTCTGGAAGATGTCCGAGAGGAAGGGGTTGTCCCCCTGCTGGAAGATCTGCGTGCGTAACTGGCTGTTCAGGTACTCGGGGTAGGCCGTGTGGATCGCGGTGGCCTCGAAGATCATCCCGTCCAGGTAGACCGGGACCTTGGGGATCTTGCCCTCCCTCATCTTCTCCTCCAGGACGAGCATGACCTCCTGGCTGCGTCCCACAGCAAAGACGGGAATGAGCAGATGCCCCCGGCGCTGGAGGACCTTCTCCGCGAAGTGGGCGAGCTCCTCCCCGGCGGAGGCGCGACTGAGCTGGGTGTCCCGGTACCCTCCGTAGGTGGACTCCATGATGAGGGTTTCGAGACGGGGGAAGCGGTTGGTGGCGGGGTTGAACAGCCAGGAGCGCTCGAACTTGATGTCCCCCGTGTAGGCCATGTTGTAGTCCCCGTCCCCGATATGGAAGTGGCAGATCGAGGACCCCAGGATGTGACCGGCGTTGTGCAGGGTGAGGCGGGTGTCCGGGGAGATGTCGGTCGTCTCCCCCCATCTCAGGGGGATCACATGGGACACAAGCTCCCGGACGTGTGAGGAATCGTACAGGTTCCGGCGGGCCTCCTGGTTCCCCACCTTGATCGCGTCCAGGAGCATGAGGGCCATAAGGTCCCGTGTGGGCGGGGTGCAATAGATCGGGCCATTGTACCCGTACTTGATGAGGGCCGGGACGAGACCGCAATGGTCCAGATGCGCGTGGGTGACGACGACGGCGTCGAGGTTCTCCAGGGGAAGCATTTCGGGCGCGTTGAAGTAGGGGGTCCGATCCGACCCCGGATCGATCCCGCAGTCGATCAGGATCTTGGAGTTCTGGGTGGTGAGAAGGTGGGCGCTACGTCCCACCTCCCGGTACCCTCCCAGGGAGGTGTTCCGGGCCCAGATCTTCTCGTCGAGGCGGTCCCGGGCGATACGCGTTCCGACCTTCTTGAGAAACTTGCGCCGTTCATCGAAGACCGCTCGCATGTAGGTCCGGACCTCTTCGACGGTCTTCGAGGGGATCGGGGGGGTCCGAACCACGGTCGGGACCCAGCCAATACGTCGCTTGATCTCGTTGAGCACCGAGGCCTGACGACCGATGGCCGCGCCCGGGTTGGCGGCCTCAATCGTGACCTCCCCCGTTTCGGGTTCGAAGTAGATGTTGGAGATATCGGCCTCCGGGGGAATCAGTTCCCGGATGGCCGATTCCGCCGTCTTCACATCCGCGAGGCTGGCCGGATCGGAGCGGACTAGGACGCGACGGTGCAGGCGCTGGGCCACCTGGCGCAGGAGGTCCCCCCCAGACAGGAACGCGTCGAGCTGGCGGGTGTAAAGCACCACGTGAGGACCCTCCAGCTCGATGGAGGTCACCTCGATGCCTTCCGGCAAGGCCTCTTGTAAGACCTGCCGGGTCTGTTCCATCAGACTTTCGAAGCTCATTCCAGGATTTCGGGGACGAAGGGGTTCTTGGTAAGAAAAGGGCCGGGGCAATCCCCCCGAAGGGGGCCCAGGCCTAGGCGATCTTGAGCTTGGCGAGCCGTCGCTTGATCTCCTCGTCGTTGAGGTCCTTGTACTCCTTGTCCGAGATGGTGGAAACCAGGTACCCGTCCCCGCTGGCCGAATCCCTCTTCATCGCCACCGTGAGACCCCGCAGGGCCAGGTCGACCCCTTCGTTCAGGGTGAGGCCGGGTTCGTAGGCTTCCTCCAGCACCCCGTAGGCAAAGGTCGACCCGCTGCCCACAGAGATGTACTTGTCTTCGATGCTGCCGCCCCCCGGATCCACCGAGTAGACGTGGGCGCCACGTCCGTCCACGCCCCCCAGAATGGGCCAGGCGAGGTAGGGGAAGTATCGATTCCCGTTCATGATGTTGGCCAGGAGGGAGGCGGCCCCCTCTACGGAGAGATGCGTGCCCCGGCGGAGCCGGTAGAGGGAGACCTCCGCCTTCAGGTAGCGGACCAGCGTCTGGGCGTCCCCCACGTAGCCGGCGATGGTCATGCCCAGGTTGTCATCGATTTTGAAGAGCTTCGTCGTGGTCTTGCTGGCGATGAAGGAACCGGCCGTGGCGCGGCGCTCTGTGCCCAGCACGACGCCGTCCCGGCAGACCAGTCCAATGGTGGTCGTCCCCTTCAGGTAATCCTCCATAGCCCCGTTGGGGTGAGCCCCTGGCAGAACCTGCATCGATTTTCCTCCAAAACTCCCGAGAGAAGTCGGGGCGCCCGAGAGGGGGGGATTATAAAAGAGTTTGCGCGGGGGCTTCCCCGTCATCTCGGAAACACCATCCGCCCTCCGGGAGGGAGCCCCCTGAGTCGTCCGGGACAGCCCGGCGCAAACCCCTTCTGTTCCGGGGGCTACGGGACCTCACGATCCCCACTCACCCTTGCCCCACCTGTGGGCATGTCACGGTCTCCGCATGCGAGGAGGTCCGCAACGAGCTCCGGCTCCGGGGTCGGGGGGCTTGGGCCTGTCCCGGGTGCCGAGACATGTGCCTGGAGAGGATGCTCGGTCCCCCGGAGCCCCGGCCTCCGGTCGGCACATGGCGCGAACCCCCCCCGCCCCCGGCTGTCCCGCGAGCGCCTCCCGGGCCATACATGGGAGCCGGGGCCGGCTAAAGGGGCCCGAGCGTACCCGGCTGGTGCGCCAATCCCACCGCGGAGCGAACGTCAGAAAGGCCGTTACGGTCCAGGAGGGACTCGAGCCCCCGGACCAGCTCCTGGAATATGCGGACGCCCCGATTTCCCACGGCGGTACCGATCTGGACGGCGCTCGCCCCGGCGAGGAGGTATTCCCAAACGTCCGTGGCCGATTCGATCCCCCCGATCCCCACGATGGGGACGCGGACCCGTTCGTAGATCTGCCAGACGCACGCCAGCCCAATAGGTTTGATCGCGGGGCCGCTGAGGCCCCCGAGGCCGTGGGAGAGGACCGGCCGTTTCAGGGTCGGGTCGATGGCGAGGGCCCGCACCGTGTTGATCGCGCTGATCGCGTCGGCGCCTCCCCGTACAGCCGCCTCCGCCAACGCCGCCGGGTCCGCGGCGTTGGGGGTGATCTTCGCCCAGATCGGTCGGTTGGTGGCCGCGCGGACCGCCCGAACGATCTGCTCGACCCGCTCGGGGTCCTGACCCACCTCGGTCCCAAAACCCCGCGCGTGGGGGCAGGAGAGGTTGAGCTCCACGGCGAGGACACCGTAGCGGGTCATCTCGCGGGCCAGATGGGCAAAATCCTCCGGGGTCGCCCCGAAGATGCTTCCGATCACGGGGACTCCTGCCCCCCGGGCCTTCTCCACCTCGGGCCCGTAGAGCTCGATCCCCGGGTTGGGAAGGCCCATGGCGTTGAGAAAGCCCCAGTCCCCCAGGGACTCGACCGTGGGATTGGGGTACCCGTCCCGGGGGGTCAGGCCGATCGACTTCGTGACCACCCCCCCCGCACCGGCCCGAAAGGCTCCCACGAGGGAATCGCCCGTTTCTCCCCAGATCCCGGAGGCCAGCAGGACGGGATTGCGCAACCGCACCCCCGCAAGATCCACGGAAAGGTCCGCCACAGCACCTCGTCCGAGGCTTGGTGTGTACATATATGATATTGCCATCTCCCCGACCCCATGCGTTTGGACAAGCTCACGGACGCGGCCCGTAAGGCCCTGGAACGGGCGTTCGCGATCGCCCTGGAATCCCGCCACCCCGCCGTGGAGCCCGTCCATCTCCTCGGGGCCCTCTTGGAGGACGAGGACGGTCTCACGGCAACCCTCCTCGGCCCTGTGGGGGTGGACCTGGGCCGTCTTCGATCGGAAGTCTCCGCGCTCCTCGCCCAGGAGCCTGTGGCCGACCACGTCGCTCCGGCGGAACAGTACATCTCGCGGGAGCTCGCCGGGGTCCTTGAGGCCGCTCAACGGGAAGCGGACACGCGAAAGGACCGCTACGTCGCCCTCGAGCACCTGCTCCTGGCGCTGTCACGCGAGAGTTCTCCCGTGCGGGATCTCCTGCAGCGGTCCGGGGTCCGGCCCGAGGCCCTCGAGAAAGCCATCGCGGGAGTTCGGGGAACGGGTCAGACGGTGGAGAGCCGTTCGCAGGAAGCGGGGTACAAGGCCCTGGAGAAGTACTCCCGAAACCTGACGGAACTGGCGCGACAGCACAAGCTCGACCCGGTCATCGGACGGGACGACGAGATCCGGCGGGTCATCCAGATTCTCTCCCGCCGGACGAAGAACAACCCCGTGCTCATCGGGGACCCCGGGGTCGGCAAGACCGCGATTGTGGAAGGTCTGGCCCAGCGCATCGCGCAGGGGGACGTTCCCGAGGCGCTCAAGGACAAGATCGTGGCCGCCCTGGACCTCGGAGCCCTTCTCGCCGGGGCCAAGTTCCGCGGTGATTTTGAGGAGAGGCTCAAATCGGTGCTCAAGGACATCGAACGCTCCAATGGCCAGGTCATCCTGTTCATCGACGAGGTCCACACCCTCGTGGGTGCCGGGGCGGTGGAGGGGGGCGCGATGGACGCCTCCAATCTGCTGAAGCCGGCCCTGGCCAAAGGGACGCTTCGGACCATCGGGGCGACCACCACCGAGGAGTACCGCAAGTACATCGAGAAGGATGCCGCGTTGGAACGGCGCTTCCAGCCGGTCTACGTTCGCGAGCCGTCGGTGGAAGACACCATCTCCATCCTTCGCGGGCTCAAGGAGCGATACGAGCTTCATCATGGGGTCCGCATCCACGATTCTGCTCTCGTAGCCGCGGCGACGCTCTCCGCCCGGTACATTCCGGACCGGCATCTGCCCGACAAGGCGATCGACGCGATCGATGAGGCCGCCAGCATGGTGCGTCTCTCCCTGGACTCCCGTCCCCCGGAGATCGACCAGCTCACGCGGCGCATTCGCCAGCTTGAGGTGGAACGGGTCTCCCTGCGCCGCGAGAACGACAAGGCGAGCCGGGACCGCCTGGCCCAGCTCGAGAAGGAGCTCGCGAACCTCCGGGAACAGGAAGATGCGCTCCTCGCCCGCTGGAAGAAGGAAAAGGAGAAGGTGGACGAGATCCGTCGCCTCCGTCAAGAGCTCGAGCGGGCCCGTATCGAAGAGCAGGAGGCGGAGCGTCGGGGGGACCTCGAAACGGTGGCCCGCTTACGCTACGGGACGATCCCGGATCTGCAGCGGCAGCTGGAATCCCGCCAGTCCGAAGCGCAGAGAGGGGGGGCCGGCTCCCTCCTTCGGGAGGAGGTCGATGAGGAGGACGTGGCCCAGGTCATCTCCAAGTGGTCGGGGGTGCCGGTCTCGCGGATGCTGGCGGCCGAACGGGAACGTCTCCTGCAGATGGAGGAGACCCTGCGGCGCAAGGTCGTGGGCCAGGACGAGGCCGTCGCGGCTGTGTCCCGGGCCATCCGCCGGGCCCGGAGCGGACTGGCCGACCCCCGTCGCCCTCTGGGGGCCTTCCTGTTCCTCGGGCCCACCGGCGTGGGCAAGACGTACCTGGCCCAAACCCTCGCGGACTATCTTTTCCACGATCCGAAGGCCCTCGTGCGGATCGACATGTCCGAGTACATGGAGAAGCACTCCGTAGCCCGTCTCATTGGAGCTCCGCCCGGTTACGTCGGGTATGAGGAGGGGGGACAGCTCACCGAGGCGGTTCGGCGTCGTCCGTACACGGTGATCCTCTTTGACGAGGTGGAGAAGGCGGCCCCCGAGGTGATGAACACCCTCCTCCAGCTCCTCGATGAAGGGCACCTCACCGACGGCCAGGGCCGGACGGTCGACTTCCGGAACACGTTGATCATCATGACGAGTAACCTGGGCTCGGAGGCGTGGCAGGGGTCCCGAAGCGAGAAGGAACAGCGGGAGATCGTTGAGAGGGCCCTGAGGGCCTTCTTCCGTCCCGAGTTCCTGAACCGCCTTGACGACGTGGTCCTTTTCCGCCCGCTGGGAAAGCCGGAGATCCTGCGCATCGTGGACCTGCAGTTGGAGGAGGTCCAGGCCCGGCTCCAGGACCGGGGGATCCGTCTGAAGGTGACCCCGGAGGCGCGTGAGTTCCTGGCGGAGACCGGCTTCGACCCAGAGTTCGGGGCTCGCCCATTAAAGCGAACCCTCCAGAGGCTCCTGGTCGATCCCTTGACTACCAAGATCCTCGAAGGGAGCATCCCGGACGGTTCCGAAGTCGAGGTGAGCCTGCGCAACGGAACCCTCCATCTGGCCGCTCGAGAGACGCCCCGGGGTCGGTCAACCCCGGCCCCCCCCGCGGTGACCGCGAGCTGAGCGCTTTCCGCCGCAACTTCAGTACATCGAGCGCTCGCGATAGGACCCGTAGACCTCCTGGAGGGCGCCGACAATCTCCCCCAGGGTGGCGTGGGCGCGGACGGCCTCTAGGATCGGCGGCATGGTGTTCTCCCGGTCCGTGGCCGCCACCTGGCGGAGCCTTTCGAGGGCCTTCTGGACCCGTCGCTTCGAGCGCCGTTCCCGTAAAAGCTTCAGGCGCCGGGCCTGCTCGCGCCGGGCCCTTTCCGTGATCTTCAAAGGAGGCACTCGAGCGTGGTCGGGCGTCGTGTACGCGTTGACCCCCACGATCTTTCGCTCCCCGGTCTCGACCTGGCGCTGGTACCGGAACGAAGCCTCTTGGATTTCCCGCTGGAAGAAACCCTTCTCGATGGCGGGGACCACGCCTCCCAGGGCTTCGATCTGGTCGAAGTACCTCTGGGCCTCCTCTTCCATGCGATCGGTCAGCCATTCCAGGTAGTAGGACCCTCCGAAGGGATCGATGACCCGGGCGACGCCGCTCTCCTCGGCCAGGATCTGTTGCGTCCTCAACGCGATCCTCACGGCGCTTTCGGAGGGAAGCTGGAGGGCTTCGTCGTAGGAGTTGGTATGCAGGGACTGCGTTCCCCCCAGCACCGCCGCCAAAGCCTGGACGGTGGTCCGGATGATGTTGAGCTCCGGTTGCTGGGCCGTGCACGAACAGCCCGCGGTCTGGGTGTGAAAGCGGAGCCACCAGGACCTCTCCTTCCGGGCGTGGTAGGTGTCCCGCATCACCCGCGCCCAGATCCGTCGGGCGGCCCGGAACTTGGCGATCTCCTCGAAGAGGTCGTTGTGGGAATTGAAGAAGAACGAGAGCCGCGGGGCGAAATCATCCACGTCCAGTCCCCGGCGCTGGGACTCCTCGACGTAGGTGAATCCATCGGCGAGGGTGAACGCCAGCTCCTGGACCGCGGTGGAGCCCGCCTCCCGGATGTGGTAACCGGAGATGGAGACGGGGTTCCATCGCGGCATCCGGCGCGTGGCGTATTCGATGGTGTCGATCACGAGACGAAGCGCCGGTCGGGGGGGGAACAGGAACTCCTTCTGAGCGATGTACTCCTTCAGGATGTCGTTCTGAAGGGTCCCGCCCAGATCGGACTCCGCGACGCCCTGGGCTCCCGCGGTGGCGATGTACATGGCCCAGATGATGGAGGCCGGGGCGTTGATGGTCATGGACGTCGTCACCCGTCCCAAGGGGATCCCCCGCAGGAGGCGTTGCATGTCGGGCAGCGAGGAGACGCTCACGCCGCACTTGCCCACCTCCCCGGCCGCCTCCGGGGCGTCGGCATCGAGCCCGTAGAGCGTCGGGTCATCAAAGGCGATCGAAAGTCCGGTCTCCCCGTGCCGGAGGAGGTAGCGGAAACGACGGTTTGTATCCTCGGGCGTTCCAAAGCCCGAAAACATCCGCATGGACCACAGGCGGCCGCGATACATCGTCGGGTGGATGCCGCGGGTAAAGGGAAACTGTCCCGGGTACCCGATGCGGGAGAAATCCCGCGGGGAGTTCCGGGGGCTGTACAACCGTTCGACCGGCAGGCCCGAGAGCGTTTCGAAGGGCAGCGGGCGCTCGGGCGTCCTCGCGAGGGCGGGGGCGAGGATTTCGCTCTCCCAACGGAGCGCAGCCTCCTCCAGGGCGGACCGGGACCCTTGGCCAGGGGTCCCCCCCGTCGGGGCCCCGGAAGCTTTGGGTAAGGCCATGAATCACCACCCCTCGCATCGCCACTTGGGTTATTCGCCTTTTCCTCCCGGGGGAGGATCCCTGTCTGGGAGGCCAGAGGGATTCTGGACCTCCGTCTCCAAGCTCCCGGGACCTCCCGACCGGTTCGGGGAAGTGTCCGCGTCCCCGAGAGGAAAACTTCCGACAGGGCGGAGCGTTCCCCCGGTCTCTGACGGGAGGTCCGGAGAGGGACGGGGAACGGGCGGTAAAGGGGAATCTTCAACGGATTGGACCTTGCGGGGATCGGGGGGAGTGGCTCGAGCGGCCGAAGGGGCATGAAGTTCGTGGATGTAGCGGCCCCCGCGCACGGCCGAAACCACCGCGGCCACCGCCGTCAGGCCCCCCGCGACCCAGAACGCGAGATCAATGCCGGACATGAAGGCCGGAGCGACCAGACTGGGGAAGAACGAGGGATCGGCCAGCCGGCCGGCCACGTCGGGAGGGATCGGTTGGGGGAGGGGAAGGGCGCCCGTGAGGAACAGCAACGGGTTCGCCCCCAGGAAGGCGGCGAAGATGGACGCGGTGGGTGAGGCGGAGATGGCCGCTCCCAGGATCGGGACGTCGGCCGGAGGAACCCCCGCGGCGACCAAAGGTCCGGAGATCCCGCTGGCGAGGTGAGCGGAGAGACCGGTGATCACCAGGGTGAAAAAGACGGCCAGGGATAGCTGTTGGCCCGCGTTCTGGAGCGTGGCGAGCATTCCGGAGGCGGCGCCCCGGTTCTCCGCCGGGACGGCGTTCATGATCGCCGCCGTGTTGGGGGCCGCGAACATGCCCATCCCACAACCCTGGATGAACAGGAGAGCCCCCATCTGCCAGTAGGCGAAGTCCGCGGGGAGCGTCGTCAAGGCCAGGAAGGTTCCCGAGGCGATCGCCATGCCCAGGGTGGCGATGGGCCGGGCTCCCCATCGATCGGAGAGCCATCCGCTCACGGGTCCCAGGGCCAAGAAACCCATCATCAAGGGGAGCATATAGATCCCGGCCCAGAACGGGGTTTCCGAGTAAGGATAGTTGTGGAGGGGGAGCCAGATCCCTTGGAACCAGATGATGAGCATGAACATGACCCCGCCCCGGGCGAGGGACCCGAGGAAGGCCGTGAGATTCCCGGCGGCGAAGGCGCGAATGCGGAACAGAGGAAGTCGGAAGAGCGGGTCGGGGACCCGGCTCTCGATGAACGGGAAGGCCAGGAGCAGCAGGCTCCCCCCCACGATCCCCGCGATCACCCAGGGGCTCCCCCATCCCATAGGGCTCCCCCCGTACGGGAGAAGACCGTAGGTGATCGCGATCAAAAGGAGGATGAGGCCGACCCCGAAGGTTGCATTCCCCACGTAGTCGATACGCTGTCCCTTCTTGAGGGACGCGGTCTCCCGCAGCTTCCAGTACGCCCACAGCGTGCCGAAGATGGCAAAGGGGACGCTCGCCAGGAATACGATTCGCCACGTGGGGATTGTGAGGGGGCCGAGGGGGATGGGCGGCACGGCCGCCAGGACACCCCCCAGGACGAGGCCGACCACCGACCCTCCGATGAAGGCGACCTGGTTGATCCCCAGGGCCTTCCCCCGTTCGCCGGCGGGGAACGCGTCGGTCAGAAGGGCCGAACTATTGGCGAACAGGAAGGAACCTCCGACGCCCTGGACCAGCCGGAAGCCCACAAGCTCCCATCCCCCGGTGACGCCCCGATTTGGGACGAGGAAGAGGAGGATGGAACCGACCGCGAAGATCGCGAATCCGAGATTGTACATCCGGGCCCGTCCGAAGATGTCCGAGATCCGGCCGAAGGTCACCAGGAGCGTGGCCGTTACGACGCCGTAACCCAGGAGCATCCAAATGAGGAGGGCAAAGTTGGAAGGGTCCTCCCAGGAAATGCCAAGCCCGTTGAAGATGGCGGGGAGGGAGATCAGGATGATGGTTCCGTTGATTGAGGCCAGGAGGGAACCGATCGTGGTGTTGGAAAGGACGGTCCACTTGTACGCCACCATGGATCAGCCACCTCGGTCAGGGAACGACGCCCCGGGGAACCGCTTCCAGGGCTTGCCGCAAGACCGTCAACCCCCGGACAAGCCCCCGAAGGTCGTCCTCCGGCAGCTGGAGGAAGGCCCGACGAAGCAATTCGCGATGGGCCTGACGGGCCTTCTGAAGGGTCTGCCGTCCCAAAGGGGTCAGACGCGCGAGAGTCACTCGGCGGTCATGGGGATCGGGGATTCTCTCGACAAATCCCGGGATCGCGAGGCGATCGGTGAGTTCGGTGATGGTCGCCGGGCTGAGGCCAAGGAGACGGGATAGCTCCGACAGCGGGGCCGGGGCGTCCTGGACGGCCTTGAGGAAGAGGAAGCCGCTGTGGCTGAGTCCCTGCCGCTCCAGGACCTCCGAGAGCCTCTGGGCCATGATCTGCCAGGTGGACCGTATGGCCTCCAGCGCTTCCTCCGGGACCTGAGGGTCCGATCCAACACGGGGAACCGACCCCGAAACAAGGGACACGGTCGATTGATACGGCCACCGTATATTACGGTTCCGAAGCAATATGCGCGACGGGTTCCTGTTCCTTTCCCCTCAAGGCGACTTCGTCCAGGACCCACGTGGCGGTATACGGCCCACGGACATCCACGTGGGCCCGGTGAACCTCCAACCGCGCCCGAAAGAAGGGCGCATCCAGGACGATCGTCTCGTACTCCCCCCCCTCGCCAGCCGGGTGGAGACGACCGCTCTGGATCGCGGGGCGCCAGGATTCCAGGAGCTCTTCGTCCAGTCGCTTTCCGAGAAGCTCAGGACCCAGAGATTCCGTGGCCACACGGCTGATGCGGATGTCCCAGCCGGCGCGGATCTCCTCCCGGACAACCCGTTCCCCCGCGACACGCCAGAGAGGAGCGAAAACAGTGAGACCCGCCCGAAAGGCCATGGACTGGAGGTGGGACCATTGGTACGACGAGGCGATGGCCCCGGCCACGATTCCTTGAAGGTTCTGGGACCGGACCCACCGGAGGGCCTGGAGCAGGGCCGAGAGCTCCGCGTCCTCCCCCGGGTGAGGGACGGGAAACGATCGGTGGGGTCGACCCCACGCCCGGGCCAACAGGGGAACCCACCGCAGGTTCGGGGTATGGAACATCCAGGCATCCTCTTCAGCGGGGGTCAGGGTCAGCAACTCCGCCACTTCCCATCCCCACTCCTCATAGAGCCGGGCCGCGTGGCAGGAGTCCTTACCTCCCGAGATGAGGGCTGCGAGCCTCATGACCGGCCCGTCCCTAGGAGGGTCCGGCCCTCTCGAGAGCCCTTTCCCAGGAGGTGCGGAGCTTTGAGACGGAGGCCTCCAGCAGGACCGCCTCCTTCGAACGGAATATTGCCTGGTCCCCGCGGACACATCCGAGAGGGGTGACAGGAAGTCCTTCCATCCGCTGGCGGAACTCCGAAACCCGGTCCGAAGGGACCTCGACAACCCAGCGGTTGCCGCTCTCGCTCACCGCCGCCACCCGGGGGTCCATCCCGGAGATGGCCGCGAGGTCCACATCGAATCCCAGGTCCCCTCCGTAAGCCATCTCGCACAGGGTCAACAGAAGCCCTCCCTCCGATACGTCATGGCAGGAGACGACGAGCCCCTCTCGCATCGTCCGCCCCAGCCTCTCTCCACAGGCCTTCAGCTCCGAAAGGTCAAGAGGCCCCAGGGATCGGTCTAAAATCTCGTAGAGCCGGACATACAGGGACCCTCCCAGCTCCGGCCCGGTGCGACCGAGAAGAAAGAGCTCCCCACCCTCCTCCTTGAGGTCCGTCGAGACGGCCCGTCGATAATCGTCCAGGATCCCGGTGGCCAGGATGACCGCGGTCGCGGGGATGGCCGAACCCTGGCCGCCGTTGTAGAAGCTCACGTTCCCGGAGGGGACCGAGACCTCGAGAATTCGGGCGGCCTCGGCGATCCCTTCCACGGTCTGGGAAAAGTCTCCCATCACCTCGGGGTCCTCGGGGCTTCCAAAGTTGAGACAGTTGGTCAGCGCGACCGGCTGGGCCCCCACGGCGTAAAGGTTCCGCGCCGCTTCCGCGACCGCGGCCCGCGCCCCGTAGCTGGCATCGAGACGGGCCGTGTAAGGAGAGGCTCCCACCGATAGGGCGAGCCCCACGTAGCGATCCGGCGCCACGGACAGGACGCTTGCATCGCCATGGGAGAGAGATTGCGGCCGGCCCTGGAGGGGGGGCAGGATCGTGCGTGCCTGGACCGTGTGATCGTAGAGGTTGATCACCGGACCCCGTCCCGAGGCGTGGTAGGTAGCGTTGAACGTCTCGGCAATCTCCGCGAGGGAATGTCGGACTCCCGGGGACGGACCCGCCGGGCTAAGGCGCCGAAACCGGATCTCCCGGGAGAGAGGGGGCGGATCGATCCGGAACGCCAGGTTCAAATCTCCCACCTTCCGACGGCCAAAATAGATCCGCTCCCGGCCCCCCTCTGTCACCCGCCCCACGACCGTGGCCGGGACATCGTACAGCTCGAAGATCCGCAGAAGGCTGGGAACGTCCGAGGCTCGGCAGTCCAACAACATCCGTTCTTGGCTTTCGGAGACCCAGATCTCCCACGGGGCCATGTCGGGCTCGCGAAGGGGGACCCTTTCCAGATCGATTCTCGAACCGAAGCCGGCGGAATGGACAAACTCTCCGGAGCAGGTCGCCAGGCCCCCACCGCCCAGGTCCTTAAGCCCCTGGATCAACCTTCGGTCGGCGGCCTCGAGACACGCGTGGATCAGGGGCTCCTTCATGATGGGGTTCCCGAGTTGGACCGCCCCGCGTTCGTCAGTCGAGGCGTTCTCTTTCAGCTCCCGGGAAGCAAAGGCGACGCCTCCGATCCCATCGCGACCGGTGAGACCTCCCACCAGGACCAAAGCGTCGCCCGGGGCCCGGGCGCGGTTGGGAAGCAGGCGGGAGCGCGGCAGGATCCCCACACATCCCACGTTGACCAGGGGGTTGACCAGGTATGCCCGGTCAAAGGAGATCGACCCGACCACCGTGGGGACCCCCACGCGGTTCCCGTAGTCGCGGATGCCGGCGATGATGTTATCAAAGAGGTACCGCGGATGCTTGACACCGGGCGGAAGGTCCTTATGCCGGATGTCCAGCGGCCCGAAGAACAGCGGGTCGGCCAGGGCCACGGGCTTCGCCCCCATGGCCAGAACATCCCTCAGGATCCCGCCGATCCCGGTGGCCGCCCCCCCGTAAGGTTCCACAGCGCTGGGGTGGTTGTGGGATTCGATCCGAAGGGCGTAGGCATATTCGTCATCAATCGCGACGACCCCGGCATCCCCCTGCGCCTGGACCCGGGGGTCTCGGGGAAGGCGGCCGAAATACGTCTGGAGGAGGGGACGCGAGGACTTGTAAGAGCAGTGCTCGCTCCAGGATTGCGCGATGCCCGCGATCTCCACGAGAGTGGGGTCCCGTCCTTCCTGAGAAAAGTACTCCCGCAATCGAAGGAGCTCCGGCATCGAAAACCCCAGGCCCAGGCGGTCTGTGACACGACGGACCTCCTCCAGCGGACCGCCACGGAAGGATATCGAGGCCGGCAGCGGCAATCGTCCCGGGTTCGCCGCCCGCTGTCCTGTCACGGGCGCCCCTCCCCCTCACGCTCGGGAGGCGGAACGGATCTCAACGCGGTGGATCACAGGGTTCGCGAGGAGCTTTTCGACGGCCTCCTCGGCCCGCGCCCGGGCCCGAGCCCCATCCGATCCCCGGACCCGGAGGACATACGTTCGCGCGCATCGCACGGAGACCACCCCCTTGACGCCGAGGAGCCGCAAGGCCCGCTCGACGCTGGCCGCCTCGGGGTCCAGAACTCCGGGCTTGTACTCGACACGGACCTCGACCTCTCGATGCGCGGCCTTCCCGTTTGTGGGCATGGTCACCGCAGGGCCAAAGGGCCCGGGGGAAAAAGGGGCACCCTCCCCGTGACGAAAAGCTTAATAGGGACCCCATGTCCGGTCGCCCCCGGGAGGGCTTCTCGACAGTGCAGGAACTCATCCTGAGCGTGGAATTTCTCAAGGTGTCCCAACGATTCGTGGCTCGGGTGGTGAGCGAGGCGGGCGGGACGCGGGAATACAACGCGGCCAGCCCCGAGGACATCATCGAGCAGGTCGTGGAAGACCTTCGGGAAGAATTCGAATCCGCGCCGGCCTACTGACGCCGTTAAGCCCTTCGACGATCGGATCGGGGATAGGGGAGATGGGGAAGACCGGCGGGGGGAACCCGCCCGTAAGCGCGGCCGTGGAAGGGGCCTTCACGCGGGTCTGGGGCGATGACACCGTCGTGGCCATGATCGCCCTGAAAGTGGAGACAACGGAGGCGGACCACGTGGCCACCGAGGCGTCCAAGTTCGCCGAGGTGGAGGATGTCTTCCTCGTCACCGGGGACACCGACATCTTCCTGAAGGTCCGTTTTCCGCATTACAATGAGCTCAAGGATTTTGTCCTGCACCGGCTCCCCGAGGTCAAGGGGATCCGGGAATCGAAGACTCTCCTCGTGGTCACGGCCTACAAGGAGGGTGGCGAGCGGAAGGGAGCCCCATGAACGCGACCATGCCAGAACGACGACCCTCCGCACCGGGAGAAGCTCCTCCAACGCGTCCCGCGGTCCCCGAGAACCTCGCGAGGGTGCTGGACGCGCTCAACCAGATGATCGAGGATTCCAGCCTTCCCCGGAACATTCGTCGGGGGGCCCAGGCGGCTCGGGATGAGCTTTTGAAACCGAATTCCGCCCCCGACGTCCGGGTGGCCACCACACTGGCGCTATTGGACGATCTCGCGAACGACAGCAACCTCCCCATCCACGGTCGGACCGTCATCTGGTCCATCATCAGTCAACTGGAGAGCCTCCAGTGATGGGTCTGGGCTTTCACGACGACCGACGCCATATCCCTCGCCGGGAGCATGGCCGACAGGGGCCCGTAGCTCAGTCCGGTAGGTTTGCCGCCGGGGGTGGCAACCCGGAAGAGAGCATCCGGCTTTTAACCGGGTGGTCCGGGGTTCGAATGGAGGACGCTTGCCCGGCCGGGGCGGACGTTCTCCCGAACATCCCCGCGGGCCCGCTCGAGGGGAATACCCGCCCCGGGGGAGGATAGGAAGAATGCCCAGCCGCCGAACCTCCGCCAAGTCCGCGCCGGGGAAACGGCCCTCGTCGCGGGGACCACCCCCTAAGGAAGCGTCGGCCTCCCCAACCGTCGCGGCGCCCCCTCGCCCGCGCCACCGTCTCGTCCCGGTCCACGAGCTCTTGAGCCGGGAGGAGAGCGAAAGGACCCTTAAGGAGCTCCGGATCTCCTCTGACCGGCTCCCCAAGATCCTCCTGCAGGACCCGGGTTTGGAGACCGATCCCACGTTCTTGCGGGCCCGGGAGGCCAAGGAGGATCTCGTCGGCCGGCTGGTTCGGATCCGTCGCCCCTCTCCCACGGCGGGAGAGGCCGTGGCATACCGGGTGATCATCGCGCAGTCCTCGGAGTGAGACCCGTTTCCAATCCAAGGGATGACCATGAGAGAAATCGTGGACGCGTTCTTCCGGGAGCGCTCGATAGTGAACCACCACCTCGCGAGCTTCAACGACTTCCTGCCCACCCCGGATAACCCGAACTCGCGGATGCAAAGGATCGTGGACGAGGCCCGCGTCTCGGAGGACTCCACCGAACGGGGGATCATCCGGCTGGACGTGCAGAAGACCAAGAGTTCGATTTACGTCCGGGTCGGTCGCCGTCGGGATCCCCGAACAGGACATGTGGACCCGAACGCCGAACCCACCATCACCGTGGGGCCCCCGCTGGTGAAGGAGGCGGTGGGAGGTCGTCCCTCCACCTTGACCCCGATGGAGGCCCGTCTTCGCAATCTCACCTATCAGGCTCCGATTTCGCTGACTTTGACGGTGGTGGAGAACGGCGTGGAGAGGGCCCCCGAGACCGTCCACATCGGGGACCTTCCGATCATGGTCAAGAGCAAGGCCTGCGTCCTGTACCGGCCGTCGATGGAGAGGCTCAACTCCGAGCCGTTCTCGGCCGAGGAGTACCGGGCGAAGCTGGCCGAGCTCGGGGAAGACCCCCTCGATCCCGGCGGATATTTTATCGTCGGGGGGACGGAGCGGGTCATCATTTCGCTCGAGGACCTCGCGCCGAACCGGATCTTCGCCGAGTACAACGAACGCTACGGGACCCCCGTGGAGAGCGCTAAGGTCTTCAGTCAAAGGGGAGGGTATCGGAGCCTCACGGTCGTGGAGAAGAAGCGGGACGGGATCCTTCAGGTCTCCGTCCCCTCCGCGAGCGGCCAGATCCCCTTCGTGGTCCTGATGAAGGCCCTGGGGATGAAGAACGACGAGGAGATCTACCAGGCGGTGCTGGGGGAACTCCTCCCTCTCAATGAACCCTTCGTCCAGACCATGAAACACCTCCTCAACGTGAACCTGGAGGAGGCCACGAACAAGAAGACCTATCCCCCGGAGGGGATCCTGACCACCGAGGACGCCCTCCTGTACCTGGAGAAGAAGTTCGCGACCGGTCAGGCCAAAGAGTACCGTCAGCGGAAGGTGGACGGAATTCTGGACCGTTCCCTGCTCCCCCATCTGGGGGACTCCAAAGAGGACCGCTTGAAGAAGGCCCTCTACCTGGGGCGGATCGCGCGAACGGTTCTGGAACTCTACCTGAAGACCCGCGGCGAGGACGACAAGGATCACTACGCCAACAAGAGGCTCAAGCTCGCCGGGGACCTCATGGAGGACCTCTTCCGGGTGTCTTTCACGCTCCTCTTGAAGGACCTGAAGTACCAGCTCGAACGCTCCTTTGCCCGAAAGAAGGACCTGCGCATCGCCTCCGCCATCCGTCCGGACCTACTGACCCAGCGCCTGATTCACGCGTTGGCGACGGGGAACTGGGTGGGGGGACGGGCCGGGGTGAGCCAGCTGCTTGACCGGACCAGCCGCATGTCCACCATATCGCACCTGCGACGTGTCACGAGCCCTCTCACCCGGTCTCAGCCCCATTTTGAGGCGCGGGACCTTCATCCGACCCAGTGGGGACGGCTGTGCCCCAACGAGACCCCCGAAGGCCAGAACTGCGGTCTCGTCAAGAACTACGCCCTCAGCGTCGACGTGTCGGAGGGGGCCGATGAGGAGGAGGTGACACTCCTCCTTCGCGATCTCAACACCCGAGAGATCGGCCCGGAGGTCTTCGAAGAGGGAGCACTGCCGAAGGGTAAGAGGGCGGCCCGGGTCTTCGTCAACGGCAACCTGGTGGGGCTCCACTCGAACCCCCAGGAGCTGGTGCGGGAGATCCGGGAGCGTCGCCGGGCCCAGACGCTCGCCCCGAACATGGGGGACAAGATCTACGAGATCAACGTCCGCTACGATTCCGTCATGAACGAGGTGATCCTCCATTGCGATTCGGGCCGCCTGCGGCGTCCCCTCCTCGTCGTGCGGGAGGGGATCCCCGCCCTGACCCGCCAGGACCTGGACGGCCTGCGCACGGGGGACCTGCAGTTCACGAGCCTGATCCGTCAGGGAAAGGTGGAGTGGCTGGACGCCGAAGAGGAGGAGGACGCCCTGATCGCCCCGGAGGCCTTCTCGGTCCCGGAACGATGTCCGCGGTGCCACCGAGCCTTGTCCCGGGGGGACCTGGACTGGCGGAACATCGGGGAGAAGTCCCCCAAGGCGGAGGTCACCTGTCGTCGATGCCAGCAAGACTTCTCGATCCCCTTGTCCCTGACCCGAGAGCACACCCACGTGGAGATTGACCCCAACCTCATGCTGGGGGTCTGCACCGGGCTCATCCCCTACGCCGAACACAATTCCACGCCCCGGAACACGATGGGGGCGGGGATGGCCAAGCAGTCCCTGGGTGTGGAGTCCGTGAACTACCGACGCCGACCGGATACGCGAGGGCACCTCCTGCACTACCCCCAGGCTCCGCTGCTCCGGACCCAAACGATGCGGTATGTCAATTTCATGGAGCGTCCGGCCGGCCAGAACTTCGTGGTGGCGGTCCTCTCGTACGAAGGGTACAACATGCAGGACGCGATCATCATGAACCGCGCCTCCGTGGACCGGGGCCTGGGTCGCTCCTCCTTCTTCCGAACCTACCGGTCTGAAGAGCGCAAGTACCCGGGCGGACAGGAGGATAAGTTTGAGATCCCCAAACCCGATGTGGCGGGGGCCCGGGTGGACACCGCCTACCGGTTCCTCGGGGAGGACGGTCTGATCTTCCCGGAGGTTCAGGTCTCCGAAGGGGATGTGCTGATCGGGAAGACCTCCCCTCCCCGGTTCCTGGAAGAGAAGACGGACCTGCTCAGCCCCCAGAAGCGGCGGGAGACCTCCGTTACGGTCCGGGCCGGGGAGAGCGGGTGGGTGGACTCGGTCATATTCACCGAAGGCGAGAACATCTCCAAGCTCGTGAAGGTCAAGGTCCGGAACGAGCGGGTCCCGGAGCTGGGGGACAAGTTCGCATCCCGGCATGGCCAGAAGGGGGTCATCGGGCTGATCGTCCCCCAGGAGGACATGCCTTTCACCGCCGAGGGGATCACCCCCGACCTTCTGATCAATCCCCACGCCATCCCCTCCCGGATGACGGTGGCCCATGTCCTGGAGATGTTGGGGGGCAAGGTGGGGGCCCTGGAGGGACGCTTCATCGATGGGACGGCCTTCTCGGGGGAACGGGAAGAATCCCTCCGGGAGTCGCTTCAGGAACTGGGTTTCCGTCCGAACGGACGGGAGATCCTCTATGATGGGGTCACGGGTCGGGCCCTGGAAGCCGAGATCTTTGTCGGGGTGATCTACTACCAGAAGCTCCACCACATGGTCGCGGGCAAACTCCATATGCGGTCCCGCGGGCCGGTACAGATCCTCACGCGGCAACCGACCGAGGGACGGAGCCGCCAGGGGGGTCTGCGCTTCGGCGAGATGGAGAGGGACACCCTGATCGGTCACGGAGTCGCAATGGTCATCAAGGACCGCCTTCTCGACGGGTCGGACGGGACGACCCAGTTTGTCTGTGGCAATCCCGAGTGCGGGCACATTGCGATCCCCGACGCGCGTCAGGGGACCCTGCGGTGTCCCACCTGCGGCAACACGTCCTCCATCTATCCCGTGGAGATGAGCTACTCCTTCAAGCTCCTCCTGGACGAGCTCATCAGCCTGGGCGTGGTGATGCGGCTCAACCTCGAGGACATGAGGTGACCACGATGCCGACCGGGTTGGCCAAACGGATCAAGAGCCTCCAGTTCGCCTTCCTTTCCCCGGACGAGATCCGCCGGATGTCCGCCGTCAAGGTGATCACCGCGGACACCTACGATGACGACGGGTATCCCATCGAGATGGGTCTTATGGACCTCCACCTGGGGGTCATCGAGCCGAATCTGCGCTGCCGCACCTGCGGGGGGCGGGTCAACGAGTGCCCCGGCCACTTCGGCATCATCGAGCTCGCCATGCCCGTGATCCATGTGGGCTACGCCAAGGAGATCAAGCGGCTTTTGCAGAGCACTTGCCGGGCCTGCGGGCGGCTTCTGCCGGATTCGGCCCAGGCCCGCAGCGGCCCGGTCCTCAGCGGCATGGACGAGGGGTTTGCGTCTCCCCGGGCCCCCAAGGAGGACCGAATCTGCCCCTACTGCCATGAGGTCCAGCAGCGGATCGTCCTGGACAAACCGACCACGTTCCGGGAGAACGGGCACAAGATCACCCCGAAGGAGGTCCGGGCCCGCCTGGAGCGGATCCCCGACGAGGACGTCATCAAGCTCGGTCTCAATCCCAAGTTCGGGCGACCGGAGTGGATGGTGCTCACTGTCTTGCCCGTACCCCCGGTCTCCGTGCGCCCCTCGATCACCCTGGAGAGCGGAGAGCGGAGCGAGGACGATCTCACCCACAAGCTTGTGGACGTCCTGCGGATCAACCAGAGGCTCCGGGAAAACCGGGACATGGGCGCCCCGCAGCTCGTGGTGGAGGACCTCTGGGAACTCCTCCAGTACCACGTCACCACCTATTTCGACAATCAGACCTCGGGCATCCCCCCGGCGCGCCATCGGTCGGGCCGCCCGCTCAAGACGCTGGTCCAGCGCCTCAAGGGCAAGGACGGCCGCTTCCGCTCGAACCTGTCTGGCAAGAGGGTCAACTTTTCCGCCCGGACCGTGATCAGCCCCGACCCCCTCCTGTCGATTAACGAGGTGGGCATCCCCTTCGAAGTGGCCCGGGCCCTGACCGTCCCCCTCCAAGTGACTCCGTACAACATCGAGCAAGCCAAGGCCCTTGTCCGCCGGGGTCCCAACCCCCCACCCGTGAACGGACGCTTCCAAGCCGGCGTGAACTACCTGGTCCGCGAGGACGGGCAGAGGATCAAGGTGATGGAGAAGAATGCGGAGGCGTGCGCCGAGCTCGTCACCCCCGGTTCCATCGTGGAACGGCAGCTCATGGACGGGGACATCGTCTTGTTCAACCGGCAGCCATCGCTGCATCGGATGAGCATGATGGCGCATTTCGTCCGGATCCTGCCGTACAAGACGTTCCGGTTCAACCTGTGCGATTGTACCCCGTACAACGCCGACTTCGATGGGGACGAGATGAACCTGCATGTCCTCCAGGGTCAGGAGGCCCGGGCCGAGGCCAAGGTGATCATGCAGGTCCAGGAACACGTGCTGAGCCCCCGCTACGGGGGCCCCATCGTGGGCATGATCCATGATCACATCACCGCGGCGTTCCTGCTCACGTACAAGAACCCTCGCTTCAGCCGGGCGGAAACGACCTACATCCTGTCCAAGGTCCATCTCCCCCTGCCCCCCCCGGAGGGAACGGACGAGAAGGGAGAGCCCTACTGGACCGGCAAGCAGCTGTTCTCCCTGACCCTGCCGTCGGACCTCAACGTGGAGTTCCGATCCAACATCTGCAGTCACAAGAGCCGGGACCTCAAGGCCCATGAGAAGGACGACTGCTACGTGAAGGTCGAGAACGGCCGTCTCATCTGCGGTACCATCGATGCCAAGGCCATCGCGGCCGGCAAAGGGGTGATCCTGGACCTGATCGCCCGGAACAACGGGCCGGCGCGCACCCGGGAGTTCCTGGACACGATGAGCCGCCTGGCGATCACCGCCATCGGCCTCAAGGGATTGTCGACGGGCATCGACGACGAAGATGTACCGGAAGCGGCCCGTCGGGAGATCGCCCGGGTCATGACCCAGGCCCGGGAAGAGGTCAACCGCCTTGTCGAAAGTTACCACAAGGGCGAACTCGAGCAAATGCCGGGACGCAGCCTGGCGGAGACCCTGGAGGTTATGGTCCGCAAAGAGCTCGGGAAGGCCCGGGACGCGGCGGGGGAGATCGCCGGCCGTTACCTGGGCCTCGACAATCCCGCGGTCATCCTCGCCAAATCGGGGGCCCGGTGCTAGATGCTGACCCTCACCCAGATGGCCGGGCCCGTCGGCCAACAGTCCGTCCGGGGCGAGAGGCTCCTGCGGGGGTACTATGATAGAACCCTCCCGCACTTCCGCCGGGGGGACCTGGGCGCGGAGGCCCGGGGATTCGTGAGTTCGAGCTACAAGGAGGGCCTGTCTCCCACCGAGTACTTCTTCCACAGCATGGGGGGACGGGAAGGATTGGTCGATACGGCCGTCCGGACGAGCCGCTCGGGATACATGCAGCGCCGCTTGATCAACGCTCTGGAGGACCTGCGGGTGGAGCAGGACGGGACCGTTCGGAACACCGCGGGCACCGTGATCGAGTACCGTTACGGCGACGACGGGGTCGACCCCAGCCGGTCCATCCAGGGCCGGGCCCTCATCGTGGACGAGATCCTCAAGGACGTGCTGGGGGCCCGCTACCAGCCCGAGGAGGCCCCCCTCCTGGGAGAGGGGGTCGAGGGGACCACGCCGGTCGGGGAGGAGGAAATGGACCTCCTGGCCGAAGCGCAGATGGAAGAAGAAGGGGAAGAGGAAGAGACGGAGGAGTTCGGCGGCGAGGAAGGCCCGGACCTGGGGGGCGAGTAAGATGCCCCGGGAGAGAGCCGAGGACTCGGAGCCCCGATCCGAGATCCTGGAGCGGCTTCAGGAGATGGCCGCGCGGGAGGGCCTGGAGATTCCTCCTCGTCTCCGAGAGGAGGTCCGGGAACGGACGTCCCGATTGCACCTTCCCCCGCCGGACCAGGAGCGGGTGGCTTCTGAGATCCTGAAGCGGTATCGACGGGTCCTCGTGGATCCCCACGAATCTGTGGGGATCGTGGCGGCCCAGAGCATCGGGGAGCCCGGGACCCAAATGACCCTGCGGACGTTCCACTACGCCGGAGTCGCGGAGATGAACGTCACGCTTGGTCTCCCCCGGCTCATTGAGCTGGTCGACGCCCGACGGGTCCCCTCCACCCCCATGATGACGGTCTATGTGGATCGCCGACCCGGCGAGAAGGATGACGAGTTCGCCCGGCGGGTGCAGAGGATCGCCCTGCAGATCGAGGTAACGACTGTCCCGGATGTGGCGACCATTGGAACGGACGTGGAGGAGCTCAAGGTCGTAGTGACTCCCCACCCGTCCCTCATGCGGGAACGGGGGATCCGCCGTAAGGACCTCCTCCAGGCCGTGCAGGGAGGGGTTCATATGCAGAGGTTCACGGTCAGCGCCCGGGGGGAGGCGGAAGGGGAACCGATCGAGGTTTCCCTCCGAGAAAACGCCCCGCCGCGCGCCGGTAAGGAGCCGGAGGAGGAGATGCCCTTCAAGAGCCTCCTCGAGGCCTCCGAGCAGATCAAGGCCACCCGGATCCGAGGGATCCCCGGCATCAAGAGGGCGCTCATCCGCAAGGAGAGCTCCTCAGAATACGCGATCTACACGGAAGGGTCCAACTTCGCCGCCGTCCTCGAGATCGAGGGCGTGGACCCCACGAGGACGACCACGAACTCGATCTTTGATATCTACCACGTGCTGGGGGTGGAGGCGGCGCGGGCCGCCCTCATCGACGAGGCGAGCCGAACCCTGCAGGAGCAGGGTCTTAATGTGGACATCCGCCACATAATGCTGGTGGCCGACGTCATGACCAACGAGGGGGACATTCGGGCCATCGGTCGTCACGGCATATCGGGCAAGAAGACGAGCGTCCTGGCCCGGGCCGCCTTCGAGATCACGGCCGCCCATCTTTTGCGGGCGGCCGTCACGGGGGAGGTCGACGAACTCAAGGGGGTCGCCGAGAACATCATCGTCGGGCAACCGATCACGCTGGGGACGGGGGCCGTCAACCTCATCTACCGGCCCCTGACTCCCCCCTCCCGGGTCCCCGCCGCGGCGGAGGTCCGGGAGACCTGATTTCCCGGGAGGGATTCTCCACCTATGGACATCGCACACGCCCTCAAGATGGCGCTGGCCACGGGCCGGGTGAAGATCGGTCTGCGGGAAACTCGAGACTCGATCCGGTCCCGGCAAGCGAAGATCGTGATCGTCTCGCGCAGCTGTCCGGATCCCGTCCTCCTGCGAGAGTCCAAGGTGGACGGAATCCCGGTCTACCACTTCGAGGGGTCGGCCGTGGAGCTCGGGGCCTCCTGCGGGAAACCTTTCCCGATCTCCTCCCTGGCGGTCCTCGACGCCGGCAGTTCCAACCTTCTCTCTCTGGAAACGTCCTAGGCCGGGAGCGGATCGACGGGCCAGGGTGGGGGGATCCCCGGACCATGCCCGAGCGGACGTACGATACGAGCACTTTGGGGTACATCCGGTTGTTCGAGGAAAGGACCGGGGCCCGGGTGAAGGATTGCCTCGAGGCCGAGGACAAGCTCATCTACGTGGTCTACCCGGGGGAGATCCACAAGGCCGTGGGCCCCCACGGGGCCGTCGTGGACCGCCTGAAGACCCTCTTCAAGCGGGAGATTCAGGTCGCCGAATACTCGGAGGACACCGCCACCTTCGTCAAGAACCTGTTCTATCCGTTTTCCCCTCGGTCGGTCGAGTTCCGGCCGAAGGGCGCGGGCCGGCACGCCACCGTCACGGTGGACCCCAAGTTCAAGGCCCGGGCGATCGGGAAGCAGGGCAAGAACCTCAAGATCGTTCGGGCGGTCCTCCTGCGGCACAGCGACGTGGTGTCGGTCAACGTGGCCTGAGGGCCCCCGCGAGCGAGAGGGACCTTCAGGGGGGTATCGTCCGCAGACGCCGCAGCATCTTCAGGACGCTCTCCACGGCGAGACCCGCCCGGTCGATCCGGTCCTGGGCTTGCAAGCGGGTCTCCCCCGGCCCCGTGACGCCGAGACCGAGAGGCTTGCGATGCTCCACGCTCAGGTCGGCGAGCTTTCGGGCCGCCTGGTTGGCGATCAACTGGTCGTGATCGGTCTCCCCTTCAATCACGGCCCCGAGGGCCACCACCGCATCAACGTCCGCCCGACGCAGGAGGGTGTCCACAGCGAGGGGCATATCGAAAACCCCCGGGACCTTCAGGACGTGACGGACCTCGGCTCCCAGGAACTCCGCCTCCTCCTGGGCCCGGCGCAACATCATCTCCGTCACGTCGTAGTTGAACTCGCTCACCACCAGGGCCAGGCGTGGGGCCGGGCCCTCCTCCTTGGTCTTGGGCGTCATGTGTGTTCTCCTCTTCGTCTCCCCCCGGGACCCTCGCGCCGTCGGCTCGGGGTCCCGGCGGGACCGGCGTCCGCGAATCCCTGCCGAAGGCCCTGGCCGGCTCGGGCAATGAGGCGTTCCGGGTGGAAAAGCATCAGGTAGGCATTCTCCGCGTGCTCCTCGGTTCGTCGGCGGGCCAAGAAAATGAGTTCCTCATCGTCGCGGGCCTCCCCTTCGAATACGAAGACCTCCAGGATCGGTTTGCGCTCGAGGATGGCCACCTGGATGAGACCCTGGGAGGCTTCGTGGGCGCAGGTCCGGTCGTACTCGGCCTTCCCCGGCATGCCGAGGGCCATCACGAGGTCCGCCCCCGAATCATGGAAGAGCCTTCGGCAGGCGACCGGGAGGTCCTTGATCCCCGGCACGGTCTGCCGGACCAGCCGCCACGGGGCCCCGTACCCCTTTAAAGCCCGGACGGCGATGCTCCCCATGTCGACCCGGGCGAACGTGGTGTCCACAACCCCCACCGTTCTCATCGGGGAGCCCCCTCCCGTCCCTTGTCCGGCCGTCCGCCGCCGTACAGCTGCAGGATCCGGTCGATAATCTTGCTGGACCCGAGAAGGTCCTCCGGAAGGCCCCCGAGTCGAACCACCTTCACCGGGACCCCTCGTCGGGAGCATTCCCGCTCCAGCTCCTCCTCGTCCCAGTGCTGGTCGTACCCGAGGGTGATGATGTCGGGGCGGATCTCCTCCACGGTGTGGAACAGGTCGGTGACGGAGCCCAGGACGGCCCGGTCCACGGGCTTGAGGGCCTCCACCATCTCCCGCCGTAGGTTTTCCGGGAGGACGGGGATACGTTTCAGGCGACTGGCCGTTCGGTCCCGGGCCACCACGACCACGAGCTCATCCCCCAGTTTCTTCGACTGGGACAAGTAGTAGAGGTGGCCGGGATGCAGGAGGTCGAAGACCCCCGTGGCCATCACCCGGACCATGCCGACCAGGCCTCAACGATCGTCGATCCGTCCAGGAATTCCCATCCGTTCTCGCCGGCTTTCTCCCGCGCCCGGTCCCGGGGGAGCGCCCCTCCGTCGTCCCCCAGCATCTCGCAGACGATGAGCGCGGGAGTGACCCCCCCCATCTCCGCGAGGGCCACGGTGAGCTCGGTGTGGCCGCGGCGCTCGCGCAGGAGCCCCGAGGCCGCGTAGAGGAGGGGAACATGGCCCGGGGACAGAAATTCCCGGGTAAATCGGGACTGGAGTTCCGGGGTTCGGAGCCCGGGGGCGTCCCGAACGACCTCACCCAGGGCGCGGGCCGTGAGAGCGCGATCCCGGTCCGGGATCCCGGTGAAGGTGGACCGGTGGTTGACGGTGATTCCGAAGGAACTCCGGCGATCGTACCGGAAACTGTCCGGGACGATCCGGGACAAGACGGGCCACGTCTGTGATCCGTGACGCAGGAGCTCGTCGGCGAAGGGGAGGCCCACTCGGCGGCGGAACTCTTCGGGCACGGCCACGCACAGGAGGCCCCCCGCTTCCTGGCGGAGTTGCCGGAGGGTCTCCGGGGTGGCCCGTTCCGCGAGGAGGACCATGTCGGTCTCCCCTTCCCTCCCCGGATCGTCGTAGACCAGGACGGGGCGGCCCGCCCGCAGGGACTCGACCGCCCGTCGCAGGGCGACCGGCGGGAGGTCCCAGGACCGGGGAACGGGAATTGTGATCGCCATGATGGACGACCGAGCCTCCCAGCCTATTTAAGAACTTGTAGCTACCAAAGAATTGGTTGATGGCCCTCCGGGGAGAGGGAACAGGTCCGGTCCGAGGTGACGCAAGCGGGAGCCCCGATCGGGCCCCCTTAGGAGGTGATCCATCTGCAGGTTCCCCTACAGATACCTTGTTATGACTTAGTCCCCCTTGCTGAACCTAAGTTCGAGCGACCCAACAAGAGTCACCCTCACTCAGACCCAACTCGGATGACTTGACAGGCGGTGTGTGCAAGGAGCAGGGGCCTATTCACCGCGGGATGTTGACCCGCGATTACTACGGAATCCATTTTCGTGAGGGCGAGTTACAGCCCTCAGTCCAGACTACGACTGGGTTTCAGGATTGCCTCCACCTCTCGGTGTCGGATCCCATTGTCCCAGCCTTTGTAGCGCGCGTGTTGCCCGGGAGATTCGGGGCATACGGACCTACCGTAGACCTCTCCTTCCTCCGTCTTAGCGACGGCGATCCCTCCAATGTGCCCCCGTTGTCACCAACGGAGTTGCGATTGGAGGTGAGGGTCTCGTTCGTTATCTGACTTAACAGAACGCCTTACGGTACGAACTGACGACGGCCATGCACCACCTCTCGGAAGATCGAGCAAGGTCTTCAGCCTGGCCTTCATACTTCCGTCGCTCCCGGTGAGTTTTCCGGCGTTGAATCCAATTGAACCGCACGCTCCTCCCGTTGCGGTGCTCCCCCGCCAATTCCTTTAAGTTTCAGTCTTGCGACCGTACTCCCCAAGCGGCAGACTTAACACCTTCGCTCCGGCACTGGGAGCCCCCTCAGGACCCCCAACACCAAGTCTGCAGCGTTTACACCCTAGACTACCGGGGTATCTAATCCCGTTTGCGCCCTAGGGCTTCGTCCCTCACTGTCGGATTCGTTCTAGGTGATCGCCTTCGCCACTGGTAGTCCCCCTCGGATTACAGGATTTTACCCCTACCCAAGGAGTACTATCACCCTCTCCCGATCCCAAGCCGAACAGTGTCCCCGGAATTCGGACGGTTGAGCCGCCCGATTTACCCGGGGATTTGTCCGGCCAGCTACGGACGCTTTAGGCTCAATAATAATGAGCACCACTCGGGCCGCGGGTATTACCGCGGCGGCTGGCACCCGTCTTACCCGGCCCTTACTTCTCGAGCTTTTTAGGTTCGAGAACAGAGTACACAAAGTGTACCCACTTGGAGTTCCCCCATCGTGGTTTCCCACATTGTGGAGGTTTCGCGCCTGCTGCGTCCCGTAGGACCTGGGTTCGTGTCTCAGAACCCATCTCCGGGCGACTTCTCCCAAAGCCCGTACCCGTCTTCGGCTAGGGGGTCCGTGACACCCCCTACTACCTGATAGGCCGCAGACCCATCCTCGAGCGCCGGAGCTTTCGCCGTCCCCGCCTTCCATCATGGAACGGCTATCGGGTATTATTCCCAGTTTCCCGGGATTATCCCCGACTCGAGGGCAGATTGTCCGCGTGTTACTGAGCAGTGCGCCGAGGGCTTACCCCTCTCGACTCGCATGGCTTAAGCGAACTCCAACAGCGGTGCCCGCCGGCAGGATCAACCGGATTGCATCTCATTTGGGGTCTCACCATTACGTGAAACCTTCGCGTCGGTCGTACGATCTCGGACTCGAAACACGTTGTGAGTGTTTGAGTTTCGTGACCAATTCCCTCCGTCGACTCCGAGAGGTCACCCCGCTCATCGCGGGGGGTATCTCGGGTCCCACGCCCCCTTTGGGCCATCTGTGGCGTTGGTTGGAGGCACCGGTTCACAGGTCCCCAGCGCGCCGTTCCGACGCCGCGTGAGCGGATCCATAGGACATGGCCCGCTCGGCCACCAAAGGAACAGGGGGTCCGTATTTAACTTCTACCCAGCGCTTAAGGGGTCCGATCCTTGGTTGGAGGGAATATCGATTCCGTGGGGCTCGCGTGAGCGGGTACACCTCGAGCCACTCGTCCGGCGTGGCCCCATTCAGCGGCACGACTCGGACCGTGTCCGTCGCCTTCACGCCAGTGACCCACCCCGTCGTGCTTACCGAGGCGGGACTTCCGACCGATACGAACTGGACAGTGACTCTCGATAACGAGACGCTGGGGTCCGTGAGCGCCCATACCACCTTCCGCGAATCGAACATCACCTTTTCCGACCTGGTCAAGGGTGTGTACGGGTACACAGTGAGCCCCGGCTCGGGGGTCGTGACAGTGACGGGGACAGTCCCGAACGTCTCGGCAAACTTTGCGCACGTCAGGTACGCGGTACCGTTGATGGAGATGGAGCTTCCCGCCTGCACGAACTGGGCCGTCCTCCTCAAACGCGATAGACGGACCTCGACGGGGGAGACGATCACCTTCGACAGGGCGGACGGGAGCTCCCGCTTCGGGTTCAGAGGGATTCTGTGGGTACGTAACGGACCCCACATCGGAGAAGGTGCGGGTGGCCGGGGCCATCGCGGTGCGATCCGAAGCGTTTACGAAACTAAATTCGGCGGAACGTCGTTCGAGCTCGAGGTTCCGGGAGCTTCTGGGGGACCTGGGTTACGTTCCGCGCGGGTCCTCGCGATCGTGGTGAGTGCAACCATCGCGATCCCCCTTTTCAGACGCCGGAAGCGGGGAAGCGTGACCGCGGCCGTCCCATCCGCGGACGGGCTTCTGGGGGAAAGGTCCGGCGACATCTCCGGGGGCAAGGCCCCTCCCGCGGGGGGGGGAGGATTCACGGAGACGCGGAGAAGGAAGGGCCGAGGCAGGACGAGGGATCCCCGGGGAAGGCCACGTAATCTCCCGGATCATGAACGGGAGGCACCGGCCCAAGGATCCCGCATTGAGCTCCTCTCGAAGACCTTCGGGACCCTCGATCGGGGGTTGTCGGACTCTCCGGTGGGAGAAGGCCCGTGGGTTAGCCAGGGTAAGGTAAAGGGCTCGTCTTGGCCGATCCTTCCCTCACCGAACCGGGTCCCCCTTTCGGGACAAAGCCAATCTGCCGGGACCGAACCCGAACCTCGCCCCCGAAGGCTCTGCGGTCTCGTTAGGGAAGGAGGCGGGTCCTTGGTCATCCTTCTTCGGTCCGTCAAAAAGAAATTGCCATATTTGTCGGGGGATGTTGAGGAACCGGCCATGCGAGCGTGGCAGTTGGAAGGATTTGGGGGTCCGGAACGCCTCCGGTTGACGGATCGACCAAATGCCCCCCTGGCACCGGGAGAGGTCCGGGTCCGCGTTGCCTGGGTGGGGATCAATCCGGTGGACCGGTCAGTCGTCAGCGGGAGATTCTCGTTCATTCCCCTGCCCTTCACCCCCGGGGCGGAGATTGTCGGGACCATCGAAGAGGGGGGGAACGCGTCGGCGCGGTTCGACACCGGACGACCTGTGGCCATCCTTCCCACTCTGTCCTGCGGGCGCTGTCGCTACTGTCAACGAGGGGAGGAAAGCGCGTGTCTCGCGAACACCCACATGGATTCCAGTCCCCACATCATCGGGGTCTCCCGTCCGGGCGGCTGGGCGGAGTTCGTCGACGTCCCGAGCCGGAACGCCGTCCCCCTCCCCAGGAACCTCCCCCTGAGGGATGCGGTGGGTTTCCCTGTGACCGCCACCACGGCGCATCATATGCTGCGTCGGGCTCGCACGGTGGTGGGGGAATGGGTCCTGGTTATGGGGGCTTCCGGGGGGGTCGGGACCATGGCGGTCCAGATCGCTCGCGCTCTCGGGGCCCTCGTCATCGCGGTTACGGGGGAGGACGCTCATGTTCCCCGCCTGCGGGATCTCGGGGCGAACCATGTGATCAATCGGGCCCGGGAGGATGTCGTGGCGCGCGTCCGGGAGATCACTGAAGGGATCGGGGCGGACGTGGTCATCGATCCCCTAGGGGCCGCCACCCTGTCTTTGAGCCTCTCTTGCCTCGCTCCCCTGGGACGTCTGGTCTCCTGCGGCATTCTGACGGGGACTCGCGCGGAGATTGACATGTTGCGTCACTACAGCCGGCAGCTGGAGTATCTCGGGTCGACCACGGGTTCGCGGGTGGACTTAGAGATCCCCCTGCGACTGGCCTCCGAGGGAAAGATCCGAACCGAGCTCTTCCAAGAAATCCCGTTCGAGTCGATCCCGCAGGGTGTCCAAAAGCTCGGGGAGCGGGGTCGGCTCGGAAAGCTGGCGGCCCGGGTCGGGGGTTAGGGGGTCCTTGGAAGGGATTCGGTCGATCGATCGGAGATCCTTTCCCCCGTCGTGAGGACCTCTTCGATACCAAGGTCCGTCAAACGGAAATCGACGGAGGCCCCGTCCGGGAGGGAGCGGTGCTTCACCAGCGTGGCCCGCCGAAGACCGCCCGGAAATCTCTCCAGGCGCACAACCGTCTTGGCCGCGTGCATAAGGAACGACCCCCCGATCGGTTCGATCCGTTCTGTCTGGGCGTCCCGAAACACTTGAGTGGTCAGCAGGACCGGAATCCCTTCTTCGATGGCCAGGTGCAAAAGGTTGGCCAATTGGGCCGAAAGGGACTGGCGGGCCGCCCCCTCGTCCTCAGACCCGAGCGTCAGCCGGTAGAGCAGAGTGGCCGAATCGAGGATCACGAGAGCGATGGAATGGGGGCGTTCCCGAGCGAGGCGCACGCTGTTTTCCACCGCCACCTCCTGCTCCTCCAACGATCGGGGGCTCGTGAGGAGCAGATGCTTCAGGACAAACTCCAGGTCCTGCCGCTGGCCGTGGGTAAACTGACCCAAGCGTGTGAGGGACAGACCTTCCGTGTCCACGTAAAGAACCCAGCGTCCCTTTCCCACGGCCCGAACCGCGGCCAGGCAGCACAGGTTGGTCTTGCCGGATCCTCCCTCTCCGTAAAGCATGGTTAGGCATTCCGGCTCTAAGCCCCCCCCCAGGAGCCGGTCCAAGGAGGGGACGCCAAGGGCCAGTCGCTCGGACACCAAGGGAGGGGAGACCCCCGGGTCCACCTTAAGGATATCCTCGAGACTCTGTCCCGGGGAGGCGGGAGGTTCGGTCCCGGGAAGGTACGCCCGCCTCCTCGAAGGTAGACATGTCATTCAGAAGCCGGCAGGCCGCTTCGCACAAGGCGAGGCCGAGGGCCGCTCCGGTCGCTTCCCCAAGGCGCAGACCAAGGTCCAGCAGGGGCGTCAGACCCAGGAGCTGTAGACCCAACCGATGTCCGGGTTCGGGGGACATGTGGGAAGCGATGCAGAATCCCGCCAGGTCGGGCTTCAATCGGGAGGCCCAGACCGCCGCCGCAGTGGAGATCACCCCGTCGAGCACGACGGGCACCCGTCGGGACGCCGCCTCGAGGTAGGCCCCGGCCATCGCCGCGATCTCCAGACCCCCCACGGACGCCAGCAACGCCCTGAGGTCCTGCCGGTCCTCACCGGTCCGGCGGAGAGCCTCCTCCACCACCCTTCGCTTCCGGCGAAGGCCCTCCTCATCGAGGCCGGTTCCGGGGCCCACCACCTGCTCAGGAGGGCAGCCGGTGATCCCCGCCAGAAGGGCGCTCGCGGCGGTCGTGTTGCCTATGCCCATATCCCCCACGGCAAGGAGGTCCAAACCCTCACGGGTCAAGTCGCGGACCACCTCCCGTCCCGTCTCGAAAGCCCTCGCGGTCTCTTCCGGGGTCATGGCCGCCTCCCGGACCATGTTGCGGGTCCCGGGCCGGACCCGGCGCGAGAGAACGCCCGGTCCCGACGCTCCGACGGGCCCGTCCACGCCCACATCCACGACCGTCAGTCGAGCATCGACCCATCGGGCCAGTACGCAGATAGCCGCTCCACCCCGGGCGAAATTTTCCACCATGGCCCTCGTCACCGCCTTGGGGTAGCTCGAGACCCCCAGTTCGGTCACTCCGTGATCGGCCGCAAAGATGACCACCGACTTCCGGTCCGATGAGGGGCGAAAACGCCCCTGGATGGATGCAATCCGACAAGCCAGATCTTCCAGGCGCCCCAAGCTGCCGGCAGGTTTGGTTAGAGTGTCCCACCGCTGCGCCACTTGCCTCCGGGCGGACTCGTCCAACGGGGGTAGCTCGGGTAAGGGGAAAGTCCGGGAATCCACGGGTCCGCTCATGGGAGATGACCTCGAAGGTGGAACGTCATCGGGGCTCCCAAAGGTTTTGGGCCGGTGACGTCCCCGGGGGGTGGTGTCGCGGACCCGGGTCCATGTCTTTGGGGGAGGAGGCACGGCCACTCACCTGATCCGACGGCTCGCCTCCGCCTCCTTCGAGCTTTCGGTGGGGTTGGTCTCGGATTCGGACGCTGACTGGCGCGAGGCCCGTTCCGTGGGGGCGGTTGTGGTCGCTCAGGTCGCGTTCCGTCCGGCGACGGCGGAAGAACGACAGGCCGCTCAGGCCCTCGTGGCGAAGGCGCACGCCCTGGTCCTGGCCCCCTTCGCGGTAGGCCTGGGCAACCTGGCAAATCTCGAGCTTTGCGAGGAATTTGTGAACCGAGGGACCCCCTTGTACGTGCTCCTCGGTCTCCCCATCGAGAAGCGGGATTACACGGGAGGACCGGCCACGAGCCTCTACCGCCGCCTTCTGTCGGCGAGCCGCGCTCAGGCCCGGACCTCCCAGGCCCTGGTCGATCAGCTGCGACGGGATTTCCCCGACCGGGACCCCGCCTTCCCCTCGGCGTCCGAGCCGGGGCCGGAGGGTTTCCCCGCCGGGCCGAGGGCTTAGTATTCGATGCCGGCCCTGGCATCCACACCTCGATGATACGGGTGTTTCATTCCGAGCATCATGGTCACCACATCCGCCTGCTCCAGGAGGGCCCGAGGGGCCCCTCGGCCGGTGAGGACCAGTTCCGTGGTGGGATGTCGATGTGATAGGAGGCGACGGACCGCGTCCCAGGAGACGAGGCCACGGACGAGGGCCACATTGATCTCATCCAGAACCACGAGGTCATAGTCCCCGGGGCTCACCACCGCCTCTGCACAGGCCAAAGCCTCCTGCGCCAGCCGTCGGTCCTCAGGATCGGGCGGGCGACGGACCCAATGTCCACTTCCAAACTGTTCTATCCGCACGCCCGGGAGCTGGCGGAGGATTTGGATCTCTCCGTAGTTCCCTTTCTTGAGGAATTGGACGAGGCAACAGCGAAGCCCGTGACCCACCGCCCGGACGAGGAGTCCGAACGCGGCGGTGCTCTTCCCTTTCCCTCCCCCGGTGTACACGTGGACGAAGGTGGGGTGGAGCCGGGGCCTCTCCCCCGGTCGGACATTGAAACGGGGGAAGGTCGGTTCCTCGGGGTTGAAGGGGGGCATGGACACCGTGGTACGATCAGGCCTTTCTTGTCCTGTCCTGGAGGGCGAACGGGTCTTAACCCTTGATCGGACCCGACGAGGGAACCGGGATCAGCAACGTGGGATAGAGCAGATGGATCAAGGTGGCGATCCCAAAGATCATCGAAGGATCCGGTTCGGAGATCAGGGTCGCGTCGATCGGATAGACATGCCCTTGCTGGACGGCGGGAAAGTCCGCCCAATCCGGGCCAATGGCGTAGGAGCTGACAATCCATCCGAAGCCGACACCCACGACGATCGCCTCGGGGTCGGCCGCCAGGACGTAGGTCCCGGAGATCTCCCCTTCGTTGGCTTGCGTATCGGTGGCGGTGATGCTCACGGCCCCGGCCGCCGTGACGAGAGCGTTCCCAAAGGTCCCGGGGCCAAAGGTGTAGTAGCCTCCGGTGTCGGCGTAATACGTGAGGAGAATGCGCATCCGCGAGGACAGATTTGAGACCGCCTGCGAGTCCTCGGAGAGGCTGGCATTCATCGCCGCGAACAGGTCCCGGCCCGTCGCCTCCGTCCCGGTGAGGGCGGCCACGAGCGAAACGTCATGGCCGATCCCGCTGAGGTTCGCCGGGTTCAGGTACAACGTCGCGATGCCGTAAGTGTCGGTAATCTGGTCCAGCGAGGTGATGGCGATACCGGTCGCGCCAATGACGAGATCCGGTTGCAGCGCGACGATTGCGGGAATGTCCAGAGAGGGAAGCCAGACGATACACGGGACATTCTGGAGGCTCCAGTTCGTCACCTGGCCGGGGGTGTAATCGGCATACACCCCCCCTTCGGCGGCCGCGCCGCAATCGACGCCCACCACCCGATCCCGAAGACCGAGACGGAACAGGATGTCCATGACGCTCGGTTGGAGGGCGACGATGCGCTGGGCTGGATGGGCGAGGGTCACATTCCGACCGGCGTCGTCGATCACGTGGATCGGGCCAGCCATGGGGGCCGTCTCGCTCCGGTACAGGAGGTAAATCCCACTGGCCAGAGCGGCCCCCACAACAAGGGTGGCCACCACCAGCGTCATGGGCACCGAAGGCCTCTTGGCGTCCTGATCAGGCGAAGGATGTGGGTCTTTCAAGTTCATTGGATTTTTGTCAAGCCGATTAGTTCATAAGGTTTCGGAACGTGGTCCGGCGCCGATGCGCGTGGTCTCGTTCCTGCCCAGCGCCACCGAGACCCTGTTTGCCCTGGGGGCCGGGGACCTGCTCTGCGGGCGCAGCCATGAATGTGACCATCCCGCGGAGGTTCGGGACCTCCCGGTGGTCTGTCGTAGCCTTGTGCGACGCGACGCCACACCCGGGGAGATCCACGAGAGCCTGTGGAGGACATTCTCCGAAGGGACCGGCCACTTCGAGATCGACGTGGGTCGCCTGAGAAAGCTCGATCCCGACCTCCTCATCACTCAGGACACCTGCAGCGTCTGCGCCCTCACCACCGAGGAGGTTCGCCGGGCGGCGGAATCGCTGGACCGTCCCCCGGAGGTTCTGGCCTTGTCCGCTCACTCGCTCGATGGGGTCTTTCGCGACATGGAGCGCCTGGGAAAGGCTGTGGGACGGGAAGGAGCCGCTCGAGAGCTTGTGGCCGGTCTGAAGGAACGCTTGGATTCCCTGCGGCGAAGCCGCCCTCCGCGGTCCGAATGGCCGCGCGTGGCCTACCTTGAGTGGTTCGATCCCCTCATGGCCGGAGGGGATTGGGCGCCGGAGCTCCTGGAGGTCGCGGGGGCCCAGGATCTCTTTGGGAAGGCCGGGGGACCGTCGACGATGCTGGACTGGGACCAACTGGGGGCCCAGGACCCCGATGTCCTGATCCTGGGTCCTTGCGGTTTTGATGTCGAAAGAGCGGAGAAGGACCTTCCCGAGCTTTGCTCCTCCCCCGGCTGGGCACGCCTCCACGCTCCCCGGGCCGGCCGGGCCTGGCTCGTGAATGGTAAGGCCTTCTTCAGCCGCCCCGGACCCCGCCTTGTGAGGGGAGCTGAAGTCGTGGCCCGGATCCTCCATCCCGAGCGAGGGGGCCCCCTCCCGGGACGACCCGACGCGATTCCTGTCGGCCCCTCGGGCTCGATCCCTACGCGTTTCGGTTCTTCCTCTCTCTCGACGGAGTAAGTGTTTCGGGAGGACGGGCGGCCTTGGAAGAAACCCGGGGAGGGGCGGAGGCGCTAACCCCTCCAACCCTCCCAGGACGCTTCCACGGGGCCTTCGTCCGCGAGCTGGAGAAAGACCTCTTTCCAGACGAGATCGGGGGCGTGGGGTATCCCCGGACGACGGCCCGGGGGGCTTGCCGGGGCCCAACGACGGGCCCGTCGGGCGTCCTCCAGGGCAAAGACCGTTTCCCACCGAACCCGGTCCTCCAGGCCCCCCCGCTCCTGAAGCCGATCCACAAGCCGAGCCGGGATCCCCCTCTCTCGAAGGCGCAGAGCGATCGACCGGTCCACCCCGGTCCCTTGGAAGTTGCCGATGCCTCGAAGGACCATCTGGCGCACGTTCCGGGCGACGCGGGATCCGAAGGGGGTGATCGGACCGGCGAACTCCAACGGTTTTCCCCGTCCCAGGCTCGCGATCGCGACCCCGTCAGTCGAGGTCCCGGTCGCCGGGCGGTCCCTCCAGCGAAGGTCATAGTCCCGGAGGGCGGACACCTTGGCCTCTGTAACCACCTTGACCAGGTCCACGAACGCGGTGCCGGAGAGGGCCTGCTCCGAGACGAGGAGGATGTTGATGGTCCCCCCGGCCGACGGGTGGGTTACGCCCGCCGTGACCAGGACCTGGAACCCCGGCCTCTCCCGGCGCACCGCGCAACGCCGGGGGACCGCCGTCAGAAGACTGACAAGGTCCTTCCAGCCGGTCCTCCGCTGAAGGGACCGCAGGAAATTTCCCCCCTCGTGGCGGAAGTCCGGAGGGACTTGGGTGTTGAGCAGGTGGTGCGTCCGGCGCAGGCCTCCGCGCCAGGGCGCGTTACTCAAGACTGTGAAAGACCCCTCCCATCCGAGGAAATCCTCACCCTGGACCCATCTCATGGTCCCCCGGTGGGGACCGCCCTCCAGCAAGAAGGTTTTCGTCACACCGACCGGCCATCCTCGACCCCCCGGTCGAATATTCCCACCCTGGTGTCGAGCGAGGGGAGGAGGGCAAGGCATCTATCACGGAAATGAACAGACCACGGCCGCTGCGGACCCTCGGCTTTGTCGAAGTGCTGGCGGGAGGCCTCGCGTTCATCGCCCCGGCCTTCAGTCTTGCCGCGGGTTTCCCGGTCCTGGCCACCACCGGCGGAGCCTGGGCCCCGATTGGAATCGGCCTGGGAACCCTGTTGGCCCTCCTGACCGCGGCCTGCTTCATGGCCTTGTCCCGACGATTCCCGCGGGAAGGGGGGACCTACGCGCTCGTGACGTCTACCCTGGGGCCGGCCGGGGGCTTCGCCGCCGGTTGGAGCCTCGGCCTCCTGTACTTCTTGGGCCCCGCGATCCCGCTCTATCTCGCCGCCGAGGGTTTGGGTTCCCTGTCGGGATGGAGCTCCCCCGCGGACCTCGTGATCGGGGCGGTGGGACTGGCGGTCGCGATCCTCCTGGTCAATCTTGGGGGAGCGCGGCCGTCCAACCGGGTGGCTCTCGGATTGTTCCTGGTCGAGGCGGGCGTTCTTCTGACCATCGCCGTCTCCCTGACCCGGCATCCCGGGGGGTTTCCCCCCCTCGCCTCCGGGGCCTCCACCTCCCTGGCGGAGGTGGGGGGTAGCGGAGCGGCCGCCCTCTTTCTCTTTCTCGGTTTTGATTCGATCTCCACGTATGGCGAGGAAACCCACCAGGCCTCCCGGACCCTCCCCCGGGCCACCTGGATGGCGATCGTGGTGGCGTCCGTCATCTACATCGTCTGTAGCCTGACGTACCTCTGGGCCATCCCTCTCCGGTATTGGGAACAACCCACGGCCACGTTGGCGGGGGGGGTCGCGGAGATCCTGGGACCCACCGGAGGGCTTGCGATGCAGATGGTGATTATCGTGAGCTCCCTGGGAACCCTCCTCGCGGTCCAGAACGCCGGAGCCCGCAGCCTCTTCGCCATGTCCCGGGACCGGCTCCTGCCACCGGGTCTGTCCCGGCTTTGGGGGAGACGAAAAACATTCGGTCCGGCCCTGGGTGTTTGCAGCGCGATCGGGCTGTTCCTGACCCTGTGGGACGTCGGCGGCCCCGGGAACGTTCCCACGCCCCCAGACCTTCTGTTGGGGTTGGTGTTCGGTCTGGTGGTCCTGGGGGCCCTTGTGGCCTACATGCTGATGGGTCTTTCCGTCCTCCGGTTTTCCCTGAACCCGGGGTCCGGGTCCTGGGGGCAGGGACTGTTCCACGTGGGATGGGGGACGGTAGCCCTCACCGCCGGCCTGCTGGTCCTTCAGGTGATCTCGACCCCACCGGCGATCCGCGAGGGGTTGGGGGTGGGCGCCGTGGTCTGGTTCCTCCTGGGGTTGGCGATCTGGAGGACCGCTCATCCCCAGGGTCGAAGCGTTCTAGGGGGATCGCGACCCCATGAGCTGGTCGAGGTGGGGGGCCCCGGGGAGGGAGAGAGCTGAGCCCCACACTCCTCGAAGAGTTAGGTCTCCTCTCGGCGGGCACCCTCCTCGGAGCGTATGCGTGGGATCTGCTCTTCGGGGACCCTCGCCCGGGCTCCCGGGCCGAACGCGGATATCCCCCCGTGCTCGTGGGACGCTGGGGACAATGGATTGAGAGCCGGGTGCCCCGAGGGGACAGCAAGAGGGATTTCCGGTGGGGGATCATCTCCTGGGTCGGAGTGGTCGCCCCGGTGGTCACCCTCGCACTCCTCTGGCAGATCGAAGAATTCCGTTTCCTGGAAGATTGGGTCGCGGAGGGCCCCGAGCCATACCCGGGGATCCGGGTCCTGGAAGGGGTGGCCGTGGTCCTGGTGACCGTGGTCTGGACGAAGTCTCAATTCACCTTGCGAGGTCTCATCACGTTCCCGGAAAGGGCCCTCGCCCGTTCCGGGGAATCCTTGCGGAGGGAGGTCTCCCTCCTGGTCAATCGCCCCACCCAGGACCTCCCGGAGCCGCTATTGTACTCCGCGCTCGTCGAGACGACGGCGGAGAATTGCACCGACAGTGTGGTGTCCCCCCTGTTCTATTATGCCCTTTTCGCCCTGCCCGGGCTCGTGGCGTACCGGGCCATCAATACTCTCGACGCCCTGTGGGGCCACTGGGATGATCGGCACCGTTACTTCGGACGGTTCACCGCTCGCGTGGACCACGTGATGAACTGGGGACCCGATCGGCTCGCCGCCGCGATCCTCCTCGTGGTCTCGGGGGGCTTCCGGCGACCGGTTCCCCTCATTAGCCCTCCTTCGGCACGGCGTACGGTTCCCTCGACGATTCGGGCCGCGGCCCGGATCCAGCAGGTCCGGCTCGAAAGGGTGGGATCCTATGTCGTAGGCGAGGGGCTCAGGGCCCCCGGACCCGCGGACGTCCGGGAGATGCTTCACCATGTCCGTCGGGTGGGTCATCTCAGTCTATTGCTCTCTCTGGCGCTGATCGGGGGGGTCGTTCTTGTGGTTGGGGCGTTCGGTGTCCTCTGAACTCTTCCGGAAGGCTCGCGGGTCACCCCGGCCCGTCCGCCCCGTAAGCGAACCCCCGGAGGTCCCCCACGGGGGGTCCCCTCCCCCTCGACGGGCCTCGTACGTGTCCCCCCCGGTGATCGACCTATCCGCCTCCCTGAATCCTTACGGTCCTCCGCCATTCCTGGGAAGCGTCCTGTCCCGGGCGCGGGCCGAAGTGGTCCACTATCCCGACATGCAACAGTCCGACCTGCGCGCGCTTCTGGCGGCGGAGATCGGTGTCACGCCCGAAGAGGTCCTGCCGGCGGGGAGCGCGTCCGAGCTCCTGAGGGCCGTGATCGCCGCCTTTGGGTCGGGGCGCCGCGTCGTCGTCCCGATGTTCACCTACGAGGAGTACGCCCGGTGCGCTTGGGGGGTCGGGGCGAGGGTCGTGCGGGTCCCGATGCCGGGCCTGGAGGCCCCTCCCGCCTCTATCAGACCGGTCGTCCGAAAGGGGGATGTCGTGATCGTGCCCAACCCCGCCAGTCCCACGGGGCAATATTACCCTCCCCCGGAGTGGTCCCCTCTGGTCGAGAGGTGCGCGGAGACGAGATCCCTTTTGGTGGTCGATGAGAGCTACCGGCCCTTCGTGGAGGGTTCGGTGAGCCTGTCCGCCGGAAACCCCTGCCTTGCCACCGTTTTCTCCTGGTCGAAGGTCCTTGCGACCCCCGGGCTTCCTTTCGGTCATATGGTGGCCGATCCCGAGGTCGTCCGCTCGGTCCGGGCGTATCGACTGCCCTGGAACGTCGGCCCCCTCTCCCGGCACCTGGCCATCGCCGCCGTTCGGGAAGCGGGGTGGGTCTCGCGGACCCTTCGCCGCGTCCATCGGACGGCTTGGCAGGTGCGTCGCGAGATCGGGTCGGCCTCCCAAACCCACTATTTTGTTGTGGAGGCTCCCTCGGCCCGGCGGCTGAAGGAAGGCCTTCGGAAGGATGGGTTCCTGGTCCGGGACTTAAGCTCGATGGGTCTGCCCCGTCACATCCGATTTGCCGTACGGAAGCTCGCCGAGACCGAACAGTTCCTGGAACACCTTCGTCGGCGGGCGCTGGTCCCCGGCATTCCCGGAGAGCGGCTGCCCCGAGTGGGGAGAGCGTCGTGATCCTTACCGAGGAGATTCGATTCCTGACCCGGCTGCCGGGGCGCTTTGCGTCCCCGGAGCGATTGGCCCGGGGTCTTTCCTGGTTCCCCGTGGTCGGACTCCTCTGCGGAGGGATCAGCGGACTGGTGGCCCTGGTCTGGACGACGGTAGTCCCGATCTGGGCGGCGGCCCTGCTGACGGTCCTCACGTACTTCGGCGTCAAGGGATGGCTCCACTGGGACGGATTGGCGGATGTCGCGGACGGGCTGGCGGTGCCGGGATCCTCGGAACGACGCCGGGAAGCCCTTCGGGACCCGCGAAAGGGAACGGCCGGTGTCCTGGTGCTCGCGCTCGCCGCTTTGACCTTCTATGGGATCCTGTCCCACTGGCAGGCCCCCTGGCCCATGCCCGAGGTCCCTCGACCTCCCCCGGTTCTCCGGTGGGCCTACGGACCCGGACCCGTTTGGTCGATCCTCCCGGTTTTCGCCATCGCGGAAACGTGCGCCAACAACTCCATGGTCTTTGCCTGCTTTCGCGTGAGACCAATGCCAGGATCTGTCCTGGCCCCCCCCTTCATTTCCGGCACAACGCCCCGGGTCCTCCTGACCAGCGGATCGATCACCGTGGCGCTTTCGGTTCTCCTCGGCGGATGGATGGGGGGACTTGCGCTCCTCTCCATGATCGTCGGACCGGGGCTTTCCCGGTGGCTCGGCCGTCCCTTCGGGGGAACGAACGGGGATGTCCTCGGCGCCGTCCAGGTGGTGATGCTCCTGACGGCTCTTTTCCTGGCCAATCTCCTCCCTTGGCCCCCCTTCCCATGATCCGGGATTTCCGGCGGTCCCCCTCGCTGCGGGTCGTCGTCATGGCGGGGGGTCGGGGGCGCCGTCTCCGAAGGGCAGGTCGGGAAAAGCCCCTCCTGGCTGTGGACGGAAGCCCCTTGTTGGTTCGCGTCGTGAACAGCCTGGAACTGGCCGGCTGGCATAGACCCCTCATCGCCACTAGCCCCCACACACCCCGTACGGAGATCCTGGCCCGAGAGCTCGGTTGCCCGGTAATCCGGACCCCCGGGGTGGGCTACCCGCAGGATGTCGGTTGGCTGCTTCGTCGGTATCCGCGTCTCCTGACGGTGTGCGCCGACCTCCCCTTCTTGGACCCCGCGGTCCTCCGGAACTTTGGCCGTCAAGCCAAACGGGCCTCGCGATCCTTCGCGGCGGTCGCCCCTCGGCGAAAGACTCCCCGGGACCCCCCGGGGGCGCTGAGGTTTGTCGGCCTCAATTTCGTCTGTCGGGCCGGTAGGAAGGAGGGGCCTTTGTTTCCAATCAGAGATTTTTGGTCCGCCGTCAACGTGAACACCCTGACAGACCTTCGTCGGGCTCGAAGCCTCGCGGTCCTCTGGCGTCGGCTCTATCCGGCCGTTGATCGCCACCTGAAGCGAAGGGAAAGGGGGCCGGTGCCCTCCCGAAGCTCGGGCGGGGAGGAGATCCAACGGACGGTGTCGGTCCTCGGGGGCCCCGGGGCCCTCAGGCTCCCGCCGGGGTGGAGGGCTTCGAAGGGGCCGGGGAGGTTTTGCGGCGCCTCCAGAGCGCAACGGCGATCGCCCAGACCGCCACGTTCGAAAGATAAGCGCCCACGCAGACCGGGCAGATCGCGTGGATGACGCCCACTTCCACGTAGGCCAGGTAGGCCGAGATCAAGAGGGCCAGGGAGGACAAGGCGATCAGAACCTGCAGGTAGGCTCGATCCCGGGTCTGGAAGTACAGGATAGCGAAGGCCAGGAGGACCACGAATCCGGCGAGCCCGATGAGCCAATCTGGGATCGGACCGAGGTTCGTGTGGCCGCTGGAGGCCACCGCGGCGCAGGAGACCGTGGAACTGACCGAACAGACAGATTGGGCCCCGGGATCGACGACCTCGATGCCCGCGTAGATGCTGAAGAGGAGGCCCACGCCGCACATGACGAGCAAGAGTCGCCGGAGCTGGGAGGCCTTCATCTCCCCAACCTCAGCTGATGTCGGCCACGATCGCGCTCACCTGCGGGTCGCTGGCCACCGCGGACGGAGGGGTGATCCCCGCTTCCTCGCAGACCTTCACGAGGTAGGCCTCTAGGTAGATCTGGGCCTCATGGACCGCGGTGTACACCGGCCCCGATTGAAGGGAAAGATTGGTCTCCACCTGCTGATAGGTGAGGGGAGGAGAGCTGGGGCACTGACTGTAACTCACCCTCAGGTAACAGGGATCCACAAGAGTCCCCGTATGGATGTACTGACCGCCGATCACGAGGAACGGAATGCCCCCACCGCCGTCATAGGTTTGGAAGTAGGCCTGTTCCACCAGGGACAACGTCGGTAGCGTGATCTGGGCGTTGTCATCCCCTTCCTTCACATCCCAGGACAGGTAAGGCCCGGTGAGGGTGGACGCGGAAAGATCCACCTCCGGGGTGTTGGGGTACACATCCGTCGGGGAGGAGGTGAGGTATCCCCAGCCGGTGAGATTCCCGAACTGCTCCAGCGCGTTACGGATGGCCCAGCTGGAAGCCGAACAGAACGGGCAGGCCACCGAACCCACGTAGAGCACCACCGGTCGTCCCCCCGAGGTCCACAAGGGGTTCGCCGCCTTGACCCATCCCCCCGATTCTCCCGCCAGGGACGGGGAGGGCTCCGGGGTCGTGATGGCCGTCAGGTTGGGGACCCCCTGGGCCGTGGCGTAGACGAATCCCATCCCCGCCAGGAGAATCCCGACGACAATGCCAAGGGCCACCCCCCTCTTCCAAGTGTCCCGGAACGACCCGCTCTGGATGACGAAGGAGGCTCCCACCAGGATCAATCCCACGATGAGGAGCCCGAGCAGGTACGGCACGACCGGGAGCAATAGCTGGATGATGGGCACGGGCAAGGCGATGGCAATCCATACAGCCGCCAGGGCCGAAAGCGTGATACCCCAGAAGGGCAGCTGACGGTAGACCGAAGGACGAGAGAGGGACCCGGCCCCGTCCCGACCCTTCCGGTTCCGATCTCCCTCAGATGTTCCCCGGTTCTTGCGGGCTAGGTAGAGTGATTTCAAGGCTCGACCCGCGTCCCGGACCCCTTCGGGAGGTGTGAAACCCACCTTGGGGTCCGCCGCGATGGCGTCCCAGTCGAGCCCCTTCTTCCGAAGCCTCCGGACCCTCTCCCAATCGGTCATCGGTCGCGAGCGGTTCCCCCGAGGCCCTCAGTCCTTCAATACCCTTTGCCACGAAGAGGCCCAGCGGAGGGCCGCACCCCCTAACGAGCTTTGATCGTCTTCTTTTGGTTGGGGTGGTCCTTGCGAAAGACCTTCCCGCCGCACTTGTCGCAGCGAACGCCGAAGAGGTTCGCGTCCGAGGGCAGGGGGTCGTTGCACCGGATGCAGCGGAACATGCCTTCCTCCCCTGTGGTCCGGAATCTTAACCCTTGCTCTCGGCGGAGGGACTCTCCTCCCGCTCGGTCCGGAAGATGGAGGGCGCGGGCCGGAACACGTACGCCTCGGAGGCGAAGGTGGTCTCGCACCGGGAGCAGCGGAACAGGCCGGTGCCCACGCGTCGGACGGTCACGGCAGAGCATTTGGGGCACGCGTAGCTCTGGAGGCGGGATTGTTCCACCTCCAGGTACCTCCGGCGGATACGGATTCCGTACCGGGGTCCCATCCACCCCGCCGCTCCGACCTTCTTGGTGCGCTTCGACATCTTCTGTTCTCCCTCACGGGGACCGGATGAGCTGGCGGAGGCGGTCCCCGTGGACCTGGGCGCGGGACACCATCTCCATCACATCCGACGGGGAGAACGCCCCCACTTTACCCTTTTGCATCGCGCAGATCTCTCCCACTTCGTTGGTAGCAATCGTCAGACGCCCCTGACAGGCCACCTCCTCCTCGCTCGTGGGATCCACGACCAGGGCGTCCCCCAGGCGGGCAAAGGTGACCTCCACCGGAAAATGCTGGACCTCCAAGGGCCCATCGGTTCCCAGGCCGAAGCGCGAGGCCGGGACCCGCGTGTTCGAGAGGGCCGCCATCGCCGCCAGCATGGAGGCGTCGATCAAGTTCCCTCCGTCGTCCAGGATGTGGATGTCCACATAGCAGATCCACGCCTTCTCCCCCGGGGTCACACACAATTTCGTGAGGTCCACAGCCTCGGCGGCCCGGATCGCCCGGTCCACGACCCGGGAAAGCTCGATCGCCTCGGGTCGGGGAGGGCCCGGCTCAAAGCCGGGAGAGGACAGAGGCACAAGTTCGGCGTTTGTCGTCAGGACTCCGGCGTTGGGGGTGTCGGGGAAGGGGGTCCCCGGTTCGAGCTTGATGCCGGCGAGGACCTTGGTGGGTCCCCATTCGACAAGGGCGCTTCCGTCAGCGCTGGCCACGTACCCCTTCTGGATCCGCACAGGGCGTAGGTCGTCAATCCCCCTCCCATCCAGACGCCGGCCTCGACGGGCCAGGTCCAGGACGTGGCCCGTCAGGATCTCGGCGGTCACCCCATCGCTCATGCCGGAACCTCCACCGGGGGCGGACTCTGCACGGCGTAACGACGACGGAGGGCTTCCCTCTGAAGATCATAGATCTTCCGGCATCCCCGGACGCCCAGGTCAAGGGCCTGACGGAGCTCTTCGGCCGTCATGTGTCCTTCCATCTGGAGGAGGACCAATCGACCACTGCGGGGCACGAGGGCCATGGGCAGGTCGGCCTCTCCGTAGTTGTCCTCCTCCTTTCGCAGGTCGAGGGCGATGTGCCCGGCGATCTTTCCGACCGCCACCGCCGGAATGAGGTCGGCCATCGGGATCCCGGCGTCGGCCAACGCGACGCTGGCGGCCACGATACCGGCGCAGCGGGTGCCGGCGTTGGCCTGCAGAACCTCGATGTACACATCGATCGAGGTCCGGGGATACTCTTCGACGAAGAGCACCGATTCGAAGGCCTCGCTGATGACCTTGCTGATCTCCTGGGACCGGCGGTCCAGTCCGGGTCTCTTGCGTTCGTCTACGGAGAACGCCGCCATGTTGTAACGGCACTGAACAATGGCCTTGTCGTTCTGCTGAAGGTGGCGGGGGTGGACCTCTCGGGGCCCGTAGACCGCCGCCATCACTTTGTTTTCTCCCCATTCCACGTAGGCCGATCCATCCGCCCGGTTCAGGACCCCCGCCTCGATCTTGATAGGCCGCAGATCCTCCAGGCCTCGCCCGTCAATCCGTCGCCCCTCGGCGTCCAGAAGCTGGGGCACGTCCTTGGCTCCCACACTACCCATTCCGATCCTCTCCTTGTTCAACTTCGTCGACAGCAACATCCCCATACGGGGACGGACGCGAGGCGTCCTCTTCCAGGATCTGTTTGACCCTTTCGGTCAAACCGTGGCGTTGTCCTTCCCGGTCGATGAGGTCCAGGATAAGACAGACCTTCCGGATCCCCTCATCGTCCCCCTGGATCCAGATCCGACCGTTCTGACCGACAACGAGGCGGGTCCGGGTCTCCTGCTGGATGAGCTGAATCATGCTCCCCCCCTTCCCGATCGCCCGGGGGACCTTGGTGGGAGAAATCTCGTGGAGATAGCCCCCCTCGAGTCGTCCGAGCCCTTCACCGATCATGGTGACCCCCACCCGGCGGCTCTCGTCGACCCCTTCCACCCGGACGAGCACCGTGTCTCCCGGGCGCAGGTATTCTCCGCACTCGCCGTAGTCGATCTTCCACGGGGTCCCCGTCATGTGCAGGGGGGTGAAATGGGGACCCCGGATATCCAGAAGCCAATAGGTGGGGCCGCTCGATTGGACGACGCCCACCACCAGATCATCCTTCTGCGGAATGTAGGGGCCGGAAAGGGGGACGACACGCATGAAGGGAGGCCGCGGGTTGAGGATCCCCATCACCGACGCGTAGAGCTCTCCGTCGCTCCGATACGTCCCGAAGCCGGGACGGAGACCGTGCGATTCTATGCGGTCACCCGGAAGGACGAGGACGCGTTCCCCGGGGGGGAGGTGGCTCCCTCCCGACAGACGGCGTTCCTGCCCCTCGCGCGGGCCCCGGTAGTGCCGGGTGCCCCCGTCCCGAGGGCTTCGAGGTCCCGGCCCGCGGGCACGAGAATTCTCCCGTCCCCCTGCCCCGGACCTCCTTCTCCGATGCCGTCCACGTCCCCGGTCGTGGTCTGCGTCCGCCGCACCGGACCGACGATTGTCCGGGTCGGACGAGCCCTGTTCATGACCCATTGATTCGCTTGCCGGGCGGTCGCACCGAACGTTGGCTATTTAACCATCGCGGTCTCGGCCTGCCCCTTCGTGCGGGACCGAAGCTTCTCCTGCAGGTCGGTCTGGAGCCCCCCCGGGATCTCCACGGTGCCCTGCCAGCTCCCGTCCGCCGTCCACTCCTCGTTGAGGATCCGGCCCGCCGCTTTGAGGTCCCCCAGGACCTTTCCATAGTAGAGCCCGGGGACCTTGACCCGAAGCTTCACCTGTTCGAGGCGGATCGGCAAGAGGGGACGAAGCCTCTGGAGGACGTCCTCGACCTGCCCTTCCACCGAGCGAAAGGGATCCACGTGATACTTGACCTCGTTCAACGCGGCCTCGATCCGGGCCGGCGGGTGGGGGGTCAGGGTCTGCGGATTGATGGCGTGGCGGGAGATGTAGTCGACGATCTGCCTCTTCTTCGCTTCCACCATCTGACGACGTTGCTCGGTGGTGACCTGAACTTCGCCCTTGCGGATGATCTCCCGGGCGATCTCGTAGATGTCGCGGGTGTGGAATTGTTTCTCCAGGAACTCCTCGGAGATCTTGTCCCCCTTTCGGGCATCCTTGTAGATGTGATCCTGGGCGAGCTTGTCCCGCAGATCGATGTCCTTCCCGTCCTTGACCGCCTGCACGGCGGCCGGGTCAACAAGGACCTCGTAATGGTTCCCGCCCTGGACCAGCCGGGCGATCACTGCGTCCTCGACCGTTACCATGGTGCCCCGGCCCCCTTCCCCGGCCAAGGGAGGGCGAATCTTAGCCTCTTCGCCAGCCCGTGGGCCCGCGTCAGGTCCGCGGGGCCTTTCCGCCCGCCGGAGGTCCCAGGCGGGCGATGTAACGTTGGATCTGCTCCGGGGGCATCCGCTGGAAACCCCGGTCGCGGGCCACAAGACAGATCTCGACCTGGGAAAGGTTCTGGGGGTCCTCCATCGACTGTTGGAGTCCCTCCAAGGCCAGGTTGACCGCCGCATCGAGGTCCATCCCGGATTGATATTTCTGCTCGAAAAGCTCCATGACCGGGGCCCGGTTCCCTCCGATGGAAGAAGCCTTGAACGACGTCAGGGAACCCGAGGGGTCCGTCTCAAAGAGGTGAATGCCGGTGTCGTCGTACCCCCCGATGAGCAAGGCCGTCCCAAAGGGGCGCACCCCTCCAAACTGCGTATACTGTTGCTTGTAGTCACAGATCCGGCGGACAAGGACCTCGAGGCTGATCGGTTCGTTGTAGGTGACCCGGTTGATCTGGGCGGTGAGACGGGCATAATCGACAAGGACCCGAGCGTCCGCCACGAGTCCCGCGGTGGCCGCCCCAATATGCTCGTCCACCTGGTGGATCTTCTCCACGCTGGAGGGTTCGGCGAGCTTCGGGTTCGCGATCCGCCGGTCAGCGACGAGAACGACGCCGTCCTTGTAGACAACTCCGGCCGTGGCGGTCCCCCGACGGACGGACTCTCGCGCATATTCCACCTGGAACAGCCTTCCGTCCGGCGAGAACACCGTAATGGCCCTATCGTAGGCCATCTGACCCGGTTGCATTTCCATGATTTCGACCTCTGGAGGCGGCGCGGGGACACAGCCCTTACTTATAAGGAATTGCCCCGGTCATCGAGGAAAGTGGCCTCCTCGGACCGCGAAGGGACGGACCGGAGAGCCGGCGAGGAGAGGGAACAGGCGGCCGTTCTCGAGAGACGGTCCGCGGTCCACACCGTGACCGCAAAGGAGAGGGGAAAGGCCGCAAGGAGGAGGGGCGTTTGCCAGGTGTACCAGGTCAAAAGAAGGCCAGTCGCGGTCACGGACCCGAGGATATTGAACAGGAGGACGGTCCCGCAGGTGGGGCAGCTGACGAGAAGGGCCCCCACGGATCCGAGACCGACAGCGGTCCCGACGGTCGCGCGGGATCCCCCTTGCCGAGACAGGGCCCGCGCGGCGGCCAGGTTCGTGCCCAGGAAGACCACGCCCGCTGAAAGGAAGAGGAGGGCGGCGGGATCAACAGAGATCTGCAGCCACGGCCCGGGAATGGTGACGATCCCGGGTGTTAGGCCGACCGGGCCGCAGCAAAGGACCACATACCCGTCCGGATACTGGGGGGCCGAGATCGCACCGTGGAGGCTGAAGCCGAGGAGACTGGTGAAGGCCCCAAAGAAGAGGATGTAGGCGACCGCGACCCCCCCGAATATTCGACGGGAAGAGGGGGTGAGAAGGGCCTCGGCTAGGGCACGGCGGCGCGGAGCTTTCCCGTCAGGAAGCCCTTTCCAATAAAGCAGGAGGCGACGAACCCCCGCCACGAGGAGTCCAATCCCCACGACGAGGCTGACGTAGACCCCAAGGGCGAGGGCCTGCCACACCAACGTCGCCGGGGGCCCCCACGGCGGATTGCTGGACCAGTTGCCGGGGTAGATCAACAAAGGGACCAGGACGAGGGCCGAACCCACGAGTAGGCGGGAGAGGGAGGGAAAATCGGCCCCGGGGTTACGGCGATCCACGAAACACCGGAACCCGGGACGTTCCAAGTCCTTCACGTACGTACTGGGAGGGCCCGAGAGATCCCCCCGGGGGTCCGTATGCTATTTGTCAGTGGCGGCATCGCCCAAAGCATGGCCCGAGAAAACCCCCCCTTCGGAGAAGGGTCCAAGAAGGGAGGATGGCGTCTCGCCACTTCCGAGTCCCTCTACTTGCGGGAGGCCTGCCAGCAGCCCGTGGAATGGCGTCCGTGGGGGGAAGAGGCCTTTTCCGAGGCTCAGAGGCTCCGCCGACCGATCCTCCTGGATATCGGAGCGGCCTGGTGCCACTGGTGCCATGTCATGGACGAGACCACGTACTCCGATCCCGAGGTCGCCCGCCTCATCAACGAGTTCTTCATCCCTGTGAAGGTCGATAGGGATGAGAACCCTGAGGTCGATCGGAGGTATCAACAGGAAGTCGCGGCCCTCTCCGGCGAGGGAGGCTGGCCCCTCACGGCCTTCCTGGCCCCCACCGGGGAGGCCTTTCTCGGAGGAACGTACTTCCCGCCTCGGGATTCGGCCGGGCGACCCGGGATGGTCCGGATCCTTCGGGACATCTCTCGCCAGTGGCGAGAAGATCCCCGATCTCTCCGGGATAATATCGAGGCGGTGCGGCGGGCCTTGAGACGGGAGGTCCCCGTTAGGCCCCCGTCGGGCTCCCTGAGCATGGCCGAATTCGAAGGCCACGTTCTCGAAGGTCTCCTGGCCTCGTACGACCCGGTCCATGGTGGGTTTGGGATGGCTCCCAAGTTTCCCCACCCGGTGGCGGTGGAGTTCCTGCTGGCGGAAGGGGTCGCCGGACCCCATCCCCCGGCTTCGGAGGCGGCGGTCCATACGTTGAGGACCATGGCCGAGGGAGGGCTGTTCGACCAGCTGGGCGGCGGCTTCCACCGTTATTGCGTCGAGGAGAGCTGGAGGATCCCTCATTTTGAGAAGATGGGCATCGACAACGCCTACCTCTTGGAGGCCTACCTGCAGGGATATGCCTTCTCTCGGGAACCCCTCTTCGCCGAGGTCGCCCGGAAAACGGCGGAGTACATCCTGAACGAACTGTTCGTTTCGGACCCTCCCGCCTTTGCCGCGAGCCAAGATGCGGACAACGCCCCGGGGGATGACGGAAGCTTCTACACGTGGACACGGGCCCAATTGAAGGAGATCCTGACCGAGGAGGAGTACCGCGCGGTCCGGTGGCGCTACGGCCTCGGAACGGAGGGTCGGATGCCAGGCGATCCGGAACGGAATGTGCTGTTCCGTCTGTCGAGCCTGGAAGATGTCGCGAGGGCCCTGGGCCGCTCCGTGGAAGACACCGAGGCCCTTCTGGGCCGGGCCCTCGACAAGATGAGGGCGGCTCGCGGAGACCGACCCCGACCGGGGGTCGATAGGAACCGTTACGCGGGAATTAATGGAGCGCTCATCTCCTCCATGACCCAAGCGGGCCGGATGTTTGGCGATCCCCGTTACCTGGCGGCCGCGAGGCAGGCCGCCGACTCGTTCCTGAAGGGAGCCTGGGACCCCTCGAAGGGGGTGGCCCATCATTTGTCCGCGGGCGGGGGCCGGGGCTGGGGGTACCTGGAGGACCAAGTCCTGTTCGCCACCGGCCTCCTGCACCTCGCCGAAGGTACGCAGGAACCCCGGTACTTGTCCGTCGCCGGTCAGCTCCTGGAACTGGTCCGGACCCATTACCGGCAAGGGCCAGAGGAACCGCTCCGGGATTTGTCCCCCGACCTCTACGACGGCCTGAAGGTGGCGGGGCTCACCGAGCCCGGCTACACGCTGGAAGATATGCCCCATTGTTCCCCCAACGCCATCGCGGCTCTGGCGTGGATTCGCTATGCCAACCTTTCTGAAGATCCGAAGGGCCTGGAGGAGGCCCAAAGGACGATCAAGGCCGCCATTCCCCGTGTTCGGTCGCATGGACTGTTCGTTTCGGGTCTGGCGCTCGCGGCCCGGAGCCTCCAGAGTACTCCTTTGAGGATCGTGCTGGAGGACGTCACCTCTCCCAAGGACCCCTTGGCCGCGATGGCCCTGACGACCTATCACCCCCGCAAGGTCGTTTTCCTGGGAGCTCCTCCACCCCCCTTCTCCCTCCCGATTGAACGGACCGGTTCCTCTAAGGAAACTTCCGGAACACGGGCGCTCGTATGCCTGGAGAGCTCCTGCCTCCCCCCTGTGGAGAGCGCCGATGACCTTCGAGGACTGATCGAGCGTTACTCTCGTTCGAAGACGGAAGCCTGAACCCCTCTTGTTTCCCCCCACTCGAAGATCGGAGGATCAGGGCCGCTAGAGCCCAGCTTGCCCTGGTCCCTGTGAGGAGGCCCAACGGAGGCCTCCGATCCCAGACCCTTCGGCCCATCTCGGGGGGGTGGGTGTGAGAGGTCAGGTTTAGGTCCCCCGGCCCGGAATCCTGGCGAGGGCCCCGGATGGGGGTGGGATGCCCTTGGGCCGAGGGAAGCGGATTCACAGGGGAACAGGACGACCGTGAGGAGTGGGGGCGGATAGGGCCGCCTTCCGGGCGATCTGCCAATGCAGCGGTCCCAGGTCTGTGCCATCAAGCAGGAAGGCCCGGGCTTCACCCAAGGAAAGGAACCTTCGGACCAGGAAACGTCGGAGGCGCTGGGGCTCCTCCCGGTTCAGGGCCTCCCCCGCACACAAGGGATTGAAGGCCGGCAGTACGATGATTTGCTGAGCCTGTGGTCTCGGATGCCGGACCCGCCGTCGGGACCGATGTGGAGGCGGGTCCACGTCGACATGGACCCAGCAGGGCTGCTTACCTCCCAGGGCGCGTCCCGAGGCGGGGGCAAGGCGATATCCGGGGTGGAGATGACCGACCACGAGGGTCCGGGCACGGAGGAGGATACGCCGAGAGGGCCATGCGTGCCCGTGGAAGTAGCCAATCCCATCCCTCAGAAGGCCCGAGGAAGGATGGAGGATGACCCCAGGGGGGAGCAGGTGAACCAGGCCAGCATCATGGTTCCCGAGAACGACCTCCACCGGAACCTGGGCATCCCGAAGCCTTTGGAAAAAGCGCAAGACCTCCCGTCGGACGAAGGGGCTCACCTTTCGCACGGGTTCCTTGATGTCCCCTACGAGCAGGATCCGTCCTCCTCCGATCTCCCGGAGACCCTCCAGGATCCTCTCGGCCAGCTTGTCGGCGGTGGCATCGGCGGGAAGGACCCCCGGGAGGGATTCCCCCAGACCCAGATGGATGTCGGCGGCCACGAGGGTCGGGACGGGGCCGCCCACGTGGAGCATCGGGGTTCCCCACAGGGGTCGGATGGGGGAAACATCCTCCTTCGAGAGGGGGGTCAAGATGCCTCGCGCAAAGGCGCAGGAACCTATCCCTTATTCCGTACGAGGGGCGCCCGATCCTGCGGCCAAGGATCCTTGGGCCCGTGCGTCCCCCGAGGGGCGAAAGGCCTACGTATTTAAATACGGTCTGCTAATTCTTGCATAAGAACATGACGAAAACCTGGCGCCGTAAGGAGGGGGTAGAGCGCGTCCTCGCCATCCTTTCCCGCGCGGGGTTCTATGTGTTCGATCTCCACCACGCCCGCCCCAGCAGCTTCGACCTCATCGCCCGACGGGATTCCACTCTGCTCCTGGTCAAGGTCCTCAAGAACATCGATGCGCTCGGACCGGCTGACGCCCGGGAGCTGTCCCTGCAGGCCCGCCTGTTGGAAGCGGCCCCCCTCCTGGTCGGAAGCGCCTCTGGCTCGGAGCCCCTGGAAGTGGGAGTGGTCTACAACCGCTACGGGATCCCCGTGGTGACTTTGGAGACCCTTCAGGACTATGTGTGGAGAGGGGTCCCTCCGTTCCTCTTCTCCAGCCCGGGGGGCGTCTTTGCCAAGGTCGACTCCCGGCGGCTCCGGGAGCTTCGGGAATCCCGCGGGCTCTCCCTGGGAGCTCTGGCCGAGGCGGCCGGGGTCTCGCGCCGGACGATCCAGCTCTATGAGGAAGGGGCTGGGGCCGAAGTGGAGGTGGTCGAGCGGCTGGAAAGGTTCCTCGGGACGGTCCTGGCCGCCCCCTTTGATATCTTCGATCCCCTGGGTGTGGTCCGAGGTCGGGAGGTTCCTGCCCCGTCCTCGGCCGGGACCCCCGCGCCGGGTCGGGAGGATTGGACCGCGGACGTCCTGGCCGGTCTCGATGAGCAGGGATGGGACGTGGTCGTGACGAACCGCAGCCCCTTCGATGCCCTCGCCCGACCGGAGGAGCCACCCCGAGAGGACCTTCTGTTCCTCGGATTGGGGGACCTGGAGGCTGCCCAGCGTCGGGCTCACCTCCTAGGACAGATCGCCCGGGTGGCGGAAGGGCGCGCCTTCTTCGTGGTGCGAGAGAGGAGGTCCCGATTGAACATCCAGGGAACCCCCCTGGTGACATACGCCGAGATCCGCCGTCGCGCGAATCCGGAAGAGCTTCGGGAGCTCCTGGAACAGCGCGAGGCCCCTTGACCTCCGACGTTCCCAGGGTCCACCTCATTCTGCTGGGATCTGTCCGGGGCCCTGCCTCGGAAGGCCCCCGCATCGGGAAAGAGCTCTCGCGGCTCGATCCCGGGGGGGTGGCCCTGGCCCTGCCCCCCGAGGAGGTTCGGGGGTTGCAGGAGCACTTCATGGAGGGGGGATCCGAGCCCCTTGTCCTGCTCTCGCCGGCGGAGGAGGCCATGGCCCGAGCCCTGGCCCGTTTCGAGGTGGTCCGGGTCCCCGCGCCAGGGTTTGTCGAGGCCCTGCGTTGGGCCACCGATCGGGGGCGACCGGTGCGCGGCGTCGACCCGGGGGAAGACCGCTACGCCGAGATGTTCGTGGAGAACATCCGGTACCTCGATCTGCTCAGACGCACCCTGGCCGAGCGTTCCCTCGTTCGATCCCCCCCTGCCCTTGGTTCCCCCGGGGAACTGGTCCGCGCGTGGGAGGGCCGGTTATCGAGGAGCCGGGGGTCCCGGCGTCTCACCCGGGCGAGGGATGAGGAGCTGGAGGGAAACCTCCGTCGGTTCATCCAGGGTCTGTCTCCTCGTCCCCTCCGTATGGTCCTCTTGGCCGATGAGGAACGGCGGGCCACGCTGGGGGCTCATCTCCGTAGGTCGGGCTGGGACCTGCAGGGCGACACCGCCCCCCTCCCAGGGGCCTGAGCCCCGCGGGGAGAAGGCCGTCTCACTCGTCGTCCTTGGCGAGAACCTTCGCCAGGATCTGCCGGGCCTGGCGCTCCAGGTCCTCCAGAGTCCCTTCGTTGACGATCATGTGGTCGGCGAGAGCAAAGGCGTTCCCGATCCCCCACTTGAGCTCCCGGCGATCCCGTTCGTAGAAATCTTCCAATGACATGCCATCGTCTCCCCGACCGCGACGGGCGATGCGTTCGTAGCGGGTCTCGGGGGAGGCGAAGATCCCGACCACCGTGAGGTCGCCGAAGTGGTGGCGGAAGACGTTGATCTCCGCGTCCCCCCGGCATCCGTCCACGAGGGTTCGGGTCTCGGTGATCCGAGGAACGGCCCTCTTGGCCCAGATCGAAGGTCCGTTCTTGTCCCTCTCCTCGCTGGCCACGCGGGCCACGTTCTGGACCGTGAGCGGAAGCCCCCTCTTCTGGACCTCCTCACGAACCAGGTCCCCCATCTTCAGAACATGGAAACCCATCCGCCGCGCGATCTGGATCAGTTCGTCCTTTCCGGACCCGGGCATTCCCACGGTGACGACGAGCTTCATGGGTTGGAGGAGGCCGGGGGAGGCCGGGGACTGGCCGGGGGAAGATCCCCTTCACTGGCCTTCTGGAGCCGATCGGCCCGGGCGGTGTAACTCTCGGCCTCGGCCTCCGCGGCCTTGGCCTGCTCCTGGAACATATCGGCCGTGATCTTGTGCTTGGAGGCCACCGCCATCTGGTGGGCCGCCTTCTGGTCCATGACATGGGCCCGGTGGTGGACCCCCATGATCTTCTCCTGGATCTTGCGGATCTTCAGCTGGATCCGGGACTGTTCCGCCGGGCTCAGGGGGGAGGAGGGGTTGGCGCCGGCCCGCAGCTCCTTTTCGAGATCGGCGATCTGGGCCTCCAGCTCGGGAATCTTCTTCTGAAGTCCGTCATGCTTTTGTTTGTAGACGGTGGCGCTGTGCCGCGCTCTCTCCATCTTGGTCAGGTATTTCGCCGCCTTATGGCGCAGGCGGGAGGCCTTGCGTTCCCACTGGGCCGCCAATTCCCGGAGTTTCGTGACGTCCCCGAACCCCTGACTGGCCATCCTCATCTCCCGGAGCTTCTCCAGCGGGGAGACCGGAGGGGAAGACGGCGGGCGAGACGGACCGGAAGGGGGCTCGTTGTTGTCTGTCGCCATGGTGGAACTTAACCGTCTTGCCGGTTAAAGTGCCTTTTGACCTGTCCCGGCAACCGATGCCGGGGCCCCCTCGTCGCCCGGCCATCGGGGGAACACCGCGTGCGGGCGCAGCCTCTCCGCCACCTCTCCCAGGGGGACTCGAACCTGGCTTCGAGTGTCCCTGTCCCGGATCGTCACCGTCCTGTCCCGAAGGGTCTCCCCGTCCACGGTCACAGCGAAGGGGATCCCGATCTCGTCCTGGCGGGCGTACCGTCGGCCGATGGATTGGGTGGCGTCCTCTACGACGGGAATACCCTGGGACCTCAGCTCGCGGGCCAGTCCGCGGGAAAGTTCCCCGTGCTCCTTACGGATCAAGGGAAGAACCCCCACCAGGGCGGGGGCCAGATAGGGGGGCATCCGCAGGACCGTTCGGGGTTCCTCCCCTTCCCGCATGTCCTGGGACAGGTGGCGTTCGAGGAGTCCCCAAAGGTTGCGGTCGACCCCAAACGTCAGTTCCAGAACATGGGGGAGGACCTTCTTCCCCCCCACGGTGGTCACCGAAAGGTCCTGTCCAGATCCCTCTCCGTGGCGGCGCAGGTCGTAATCGCCCCGGTAGTGGAGCGCCCCAAGCTCCTTGAAACCGCCCAGGGAAGGCAGCTCCACTTCCAGGTCCATGTGGATGCGGTTGTAGAACGCGCGCTCCTTCTCGTTCTTCTCCAGGAATCGGATCGCGCGGTCCGGGTGGCCGAGGACGTGAGTGAAGAACCGGTACAGGACCAGGAGGTGGAAGGCGTAGAAGGGAGGGAGATGAGCCCCTTGCACGAGGTCCTGCAGGGAATACGGGCGGGCGGACGTCTCCCCCCGGGCGCGGTCCTCGGCCCGGAGGACGGGGACGGTCTCTCCCTTCCAGGGTTCCCAGGGAACGGGAAAATCTTCCGGATCGAAGAAGATCTGGAGCTCCGCCTGCGTGAACGCACGCAGGCGGAACAGAACCTGCCGGGGAGCAATCTCATTGCGGTAGGCCTTCCCGATCACGGCGACGCCGAAGGGGAGCCTCTTCCGGGCCACTTCCCACATCCGGGCGAAGGCGAGGTACGCCCCCTGGGCGGTTTCGGGACGGAAATAGGCCCGCTCCCGTCCCGTCGGTCCGAAGTCCACCCCGAACATGAGGTTGAACCGCTGGGGCTCCCCGAGGGCCGCCTCCCCGCACCGGGGACAGCGGATGTTCCGTTCGCGCAAGAGGTCGGAGATCTCGGAGTCCGGGAGCCCCTCCACGTCACGGACCCCGTGCTCTTCCAGAAGAACATCGGCCCGACTGTCTGCTCCGCACTTCCGGCAGGTGACCTTGAGGTCGGTAAAGTTGGCGAGATGTCCGCTGGCCCGGACCACAGCCTCGGGAAGGATTTCCGCCGGCTCGATGAGGTAATAGTCGGGGGACAGGCCGACGAACCAGGACGCCCAGGCCTCCTCCAGCCGCCGCTTGACGGCGGTTCCCACAGGCCCGTAGTCGTAGAGGCCCTGGGCGCCACCGTAAATCTCGGAGCTGGGCCAAAGGAAGCCCCGTCTCTTCATGAAGCTCAACATCTCTTCCGTGTTCATCGAATCCTCCTTCCCCGGGATCGGCGACGACCCGACGAAGGCCGCCGGGAGAGGACGTGAATGTAACGGGTCGATGCGCGGCAGCAAATTTGGTACCACGGGTCGGTTTCGGGAAGTCGGAAGACCAGAGGTCTCGCGGGCGGGTCGGCCGTGATTTGCGCCCGGTCCGGCTCCCCGAGGAACTCCCAGGGCTCGAGGAACGCGGCCCGCACGAGCGTTTCGGGCCGAACGGGTTGACCCCGAAGACGGGACGCGTAGTAGGCGAACGCCATCTCCCGGTACAGGTCCGGGCGGACAAGCATCCCGTTATCGGTTCCCAGAAGAAGGCGAACATGACGTCGCTCCATCTCGGCCAGGGGGGGTTGCCGCCCGAACAGGGCGTTGGACCGGGGGCAGACGGCCACCTCGACCCCCTCCTGGGCCACCGCGTCCAGGTCTGAGGGAGTGGCCGCGCAGAGGTGGACCAGAAGGCGCGGTCTCAAGGCCAGGATGGAATCGATAGGTTCCCGCTCGCTCTCGCTAGCGTGAAGCGCGAGGATCTTGCCGGAGCGCCGGCATTCCGCCGCGGCGAGCTCGGCCAGGTCCCGGGGAACGTCTCGCAAAGCGCTGAGGCCAATGCCATCGGCCTCGGCAAGGATCTGTCGCACCGCCTGAGGGGATTGCGCCCTTCCCCGAGGACGTCCGAGGATCACACAGCGGAAACCCTCTCGCTCGGAGACGTTCCGGAGCAAACGGATCCCGGGCCGGCCCTCCTCGCGGAAGTCGATGGTTCCAGCGATTCCGAGTTCCCGCATCTCGTCGAGGGCTCCCTCGATGCCTTCGCGCTTTACGGCCAGAGACACACGCGACAGCCAGCGATGCTTGAGACCGTGGGGAGGGGCGACGATCTCCTCCACAGTGCCGGAGGGAGGCTCCCGGGGCCATCCCGCATCCCCCAAATGGGTGTGCCCGTTGAACGGAGGCGGGATTGCGATCCCCCGGATGCGGTCGAGCCATCCGCGCGGTCGGCCCAAGGTCCCCCGGCGTCCCCGCTCCAGGACCTGTCCTTCCGAGGACAAGACGAGGTAATCCCGGGACGGACCTGCCCGGTCCAGGATAACCCCTTCGAAGAGATACGCGCCCTTCGGCATGGCTCTCGTGTCCTGCCATTTCCCACGCCTCCCCGCATATCCCATTTTGCCCGTGCTCCCGGGGCCGGCCCCGCTCCCGGGACCAAGGGCGAATTTGATGCCACCGAGAGGTTACCCCCAGCGGCCGGGGGATAGAAAGTGGAGAACGAGGCCCGTGAGGGCCCGTCCGGGCTGGCTGTGAGCGGCCATACCAATCTCGACCTGACAATCCGGGTGGCCCATCTGCCACGGACGGACCGGACGGAGCCCTGTATCGAACGGCGGGAAACCTTGGGAGGGACCGCGGCCAATATCGCCCGATGGTCGGCCCGCCTGGGGGTACGGACCCGCCTCCTGTCCGTGGTGGGGGAGGACTTCCCCCCCTCTTATCGAGAGATTCTGTCCCGGGAGGGGGTTGACCTCTCGGGGTTTCAGGTCCGTCCGAAATCCTTCACCCCCACGTGCTGGATCATCCATGATCGCCGCGATCGCCAGGTCACCGTCATAGATCAGGGAGCGATGGCCCGCCCTCCCCCCGAATGGGCTGACCGAGCTCCCCTCTCGGGATGCCGCGTGGTCCATCTCACGACGGGGGATCCGGACGTCCAGCTCCGCCTGGCCCGGCGAGCTCGGCGGGACGGGCTCGTCGTGGCGGCGGACCCGGCCCAGGAGATCGGATACCGCTGGGACCCGGTCCGTCTCGAACGTCTCTTGCGGCTCTCGGAGATCATGTTCGCGAACCAGACGGAGATCGAAATCGCTTGCCGCAAGCTCCGGTGCCGCGGCCCTTCCGAGCTCCTGGAGCTCGTCCCTCTTGTCGTGGTCACCCTGGGGAATCGGGGAGCCCGCGCCTACACCCGTCGCGGGTCGGTTCGGGTTTCGGGACCGAAAGTTCTTCGGATCTCCCAGGTCACCGGCGGGGGCGACGCCTTTCGCGCGGGCTTCTATCGAGGTTGGTTTTCCGGGCGAGAGCTTTCGAAGTGCCTGTCCTGGGGTCTTGAGGCGGGGCGCGCGGCGGTCTCCCGGCGCTGGATGGAGACCCCGATGTTCCCTGTACCTCGGGCCCTCCGAAGTTCGGTCCTCGGGCTCCGGCCGGCGGTCCCGGAGGGCTTCCCCCTCGAGGGAGGGGGGCCCTCATGAAGATGCGACCGTTCGGCCGGTTGGTGTCCGCCTCCGAGGCTCTGGGCCGGTTGCTTCGGGAGACCCGGCCGATCCAAGGGACGGAAGTCCTCCCGCTGGCCGAATCCGTGGGCCGAGTGAGCGCCCAGACCTTGCGGGCCCCTCGCCCCATCCCGGCATTTCGCCGGGCCACCTGGGATGGGTATGCGCTGCGTTCGCGCGATCTGTCCACGGCCCGTCCTTCCCGCCCCGCGGTTCTCCGGATCGTGGGGGAGATCCACGCGGAGGAGATCTGGAGATCCCCCCTTCGCCCGGGGGAAACGGTGGCCATCGCGACCGGGGCCCCCCTGCCGGTGGGGGCGGACTCGGTGGTGCTCTTCGAAGAGGTCCAGGTTCACGGGTCGAGCATCTCCGTCCCGAGGCCGGTTCCCCCTGGCCACGCGGTCGCGGAGGCGGGGGAGGACTTTCGCCGCGGGGATGTCCTGATCCATTCTGGGGAGCGCCTGACTCCCGCTCGGATGGGATGCGTGGGAGCTTCCGGTTGGCAGACGATCCGGGTGTACCGCCAACCTCGGGTCGGACTCTTGCCCAACGGGAATGAACTCGTCGCTCCGGGGAAGAGGCTAGCGCCCGGCCGCTTGCACGAGTTCAACAACGTGACCCTCTCCGGGCTGGTCCGGGCCCTCGGGGGGGTGCCGGTGGCGCGCGAACCGGTCCCGGACGACCCCAAGGCCCTTCAGGACGCGATCGAGGCCCTCATCGAAGAGTGCGACCTCGTCGTTGTCACGGGAGGGAGCTCGGTGGGAGAGAGGGACTACCTACCGGTCGTCTTCCCCCGGATGGGACGCCTTCTCTTCCATGGGATCCGGGTGCGCCCCGGTAAGCCCACCCTCGCGGTCAAGGTCAAGGGACGGCTCATTCTGGGTATGCCTGGACATCCGACCAGTTGCCTGTCCAACGCCTACTGGCTCCTGCGACCGGTATGGGCAAGGCTCTCCCGGCAACCCTGGCGGGACCGGGTCGAGGAGTTCCCGCTCGGCGCCCCCTTCCAGGCTCCGACCCGGGGGTTCACGACGATTCTCCCGGTCCGCGTCCAGGGAAATCGTGCCTTTCCCACCTTCCGTGGGTCCTCAGCCATCAGCAGTCTTGCCGGGGCCGACGGTTATGCCGTCCTTGGCTGGCGTCCCCGGGGGTATGCCCGAGGAACCCGGGTCGCGGTGCACTGGTTGGACCCTCCGTTGCGCTGAGGGGTCCCGGGGAAGGTTTCGAGGGGTCGGAACCTATTTGCGATGCCACCCCCTTGGGCAGACATGGCAGGGGTCGCACGGACCGACGGTTTCGGTCGCCCTGTCACCGATCTCCGGATCTCCCTGACCCAGGAGTGCAACCTTCGGTGCGTGTTCTGCCACATGGAAGGGCAACCTCCCGAGCGCGAGACGTTGACGGCCGAAGAGATCGAAAGGTGCGTCCGGGCGGCTTCTCATGTAGGCATCGATCGTGTCAAGCTGACCGGGGGCGAGCCGACGCTGCGCGCGGACCTGATGGAGATCGTCCGACGGATCCGCCCCTGGGTCACGGAGATTTCCATGACGACGAATGGGTTGCTTCTCTCCCGCCTCGCTTCGGATCTGCGTCGGGCGGGGTTGGACCGCGTGAATGTGAGTCTCCCCACCCTTCGATCGTCGACGTACCGCGAGATCACCGGTTCCCCGCGTCTTGAGGACGTCATACAGGGTCTCCGGGCCGCCCGAGAAGCGGGCCTGGGCCCTTTGAAGATCAACGTGGTCGCCCTGCGCGGCCTGAACGGGGGAACCCGGGATGTGCAAGCCCTGGTGGAACTGGCCCAGGAGCTGGAGGCCTGCCTCCAGCTGATTGAATTCGAGCCGGTCTCGGGCCGGGTCGATCCGCGGGTCTATGAGGCCCTGCACGCGGAGCTCGAGGGGCTGGCCGAGGAGGCCCGGCAGAATCGCGTCCGGACGGAGTACAACCGTCTCCACGGCCGTCCCCGGTACACTTTCCTGAAGAACGGACGGCCGCTCCAGGTCGAGGTTGTCCAGCCGGTCAACAATCCGGATTTTTGCATGGCGTGCCACCGAATCCGGTTGACCTCTTTTGGAGGGCTCAAGGGATGCCTCATGACCAATGACGGGCTCGTCGATCTTCGGCCCGCGCTGCGCGCCGGAGCGTCCCCGGAGGAGCTCGTGCCATTCTTCGAACGTGTGATCGCCACGCGCCGTCCCTTCTATCTTCCGCAGGACGAGGGACGGCCCCCGGAGGGGATCTTCGAAGGGTCGCCGTTGCCTGTCGTTCGGTCGGGGTCCCTGAGCTAGATACCCTCAGCGCCGCGAGGGGATTCGCGGGAGTGCACGACAGGGGGAGACGGATTGGCCACCGGCCTCAGGTCGTGGCGGCTCGCCCAGTCCGCCAGGAAGGAAAAGATCGTGGACAGCTCTCGAGCCTTCGCCGTGATCTCGTAATCGACGCGGGGAGGGATCTCGTTGTAGGCCGTCCTGGTCAGGAGTCCCGCCGTGACGAGGTCCTTGAGCCGGTCGGACAGAGTGTTGGGGGAGATCCGGATCCGGCCCTGAAGATCGATAAAGCGAAGAGGACGGGGGGAGGTGGAGAATTCCTGCAGGATCGAGAGGACGTGGGGTTTCCCTAGTAGCCGGAAAAGATCGCCGATGGGGCATCCGCCCTCCTCACCACCGGATGGTGCTGGATTCCCCTCCACGGTTCCGGTGGACCCCCAGGTCAGACTATAGTCTTCGTATTCATAATACTTGCCACCTACGAATTCATCAACAAACTGTGAGGGTCGACCGATCCCATTCGAGGGGGGAGGCCCGACCCGAGACGTATCCGCAACGAGTGTGACCCCGTGACTTCGTCCCTTCCCACCTACCCGCATCCCCCTAAGTCTTAACTTCCGGGGACCCTCCTGGCTCCGTGTCCTCGAGGCTTCGGGTTGGTATTCTCTCGATGGAAGGGACAAACTGCGACGAGGAACTTCGGCAGGCGTTCGACGCGCTCGGAACCTCGCCAGAGATCGTACAGCTGCGTCAGCTGGAGCGGGGTCCGGTTCCCCGGGGGCGCCGTCGGAGGTTCCTCGATTACGACCTCTGGATGATCCCCGGCGGGTTCTCCGCCGGGGACTATGTGCGAGCGGGGGCCATTTTCGCGGCCCGTGTCCGGTCCCGCCTCGGTCGCGAGGTGGAGGAGTTCCTCCGCTCTGGAAGGCTCCTCGGTGGAATTTGCAACGGGTTCCAGGTGCTTGTCGAGCTCGGTCTCCTGCCGGGGGACGGATCCTACCGACTAGGGAAGGCGCAGGCCGCCCTGGTGACCAACGATTCGGCCCGGTTCGAGTGCCGACCCACCTACTGTCGATGGGATAAGGGGAATTTCGCTCCCCTCCAGGAATTCCTGCCCCCGGGAAGCGTCCTTCATATCCCCTCCGCCCACGCCGAGGGTAAACTTGTCCTGTCCGGGACCCGGGGGGCCTCCCTGAAGGAGCTCCTCGATCGCGGGCAGGTCCTCTTGCGCTGGGTCGATCCTTCGGGTCGCGAGGCCGGCTATCCGTGGAATCCCAATGGGTCCGAGGGGAACGTCGCGGGGATCACGGATCCCACGGGCCATGTCTTCGGTCTCATGCCGCACCCGGAGCGATCCTTTGACCCGTTCCACATGGCGGGTTGGACCCGCCACCGTCCGCCGGACGGAATCGGGGACGGTCGACGGTTCCTAGAGGCCGTGGTTCGCTACGCCGAGAGGCATTCGTGAATCCGGAGGGGCGGGTTTCCGGGGGATAGGTTAGGGTGGGGTCGGCGCTCGTTCGGGACTTGCGCCCCAACTCCACCACACGAAGATGCTCGCCCGGGAGATGACGCTCGGCGCGTACCCCCCGGACCGCGAGCGACGACATTTCGGGGGCCAAGCATACGAGCGGGTCGGGCCCCGGGGACACACGGGCTACGAGAACATAGGCCCGGAAGGACGGGACCGGACACCGGTTCAACTGTTTGAGGAAGCGGGAGAGGACCGAGAGACCGTCCGTCCCCCCGTCCAGAGCGAGGCGAGTCCACCGGTCCTCCCGTTCCAGGTCTGGAGTGGTCGGCAAGTAGGGGGGATTGAAGGCCACCACATCGAAGCTCTGGAAGGGTTCTAGGAGGTCGGCGATCACACCTTCTACGGGAAGTCCCCTCTCCCGGCCGAATTCCCGGGCCGCGCGAACGGCGTGGGGGTTGCGATCCGAGGCGATGGCCTGGGCGCCGAACCGGGCCGCCAGGAGGGTCGTGAGCCCCAGCCCACAGCCCACTTCGAGGAAGCGTTCTCCCGGGCGGACCTCGACGGCCTCGGCCAGGAGGAGCGTATCCTCGCGGATGGGATAGACATGCGGTCGGGGGGGAAAATAGAGTCCGTCCACCCGCATATCGGCCCGGGAGAAGGCCGCAGGGCTCTTAGACCAAGACCCCCCTCGGGGGGCAACCAGTGGTGAGGACGCTTGGGCCTTTCTCCTCGATCCGCGGAGCTAGCGCTCTGCCAGGAGGGAGAGACCGAGTTCTACCTCCCGTCTGGGTCCGAGATGACTCGCTCCCGGGGTCCGGCCCACCGGGCGGCGGTGTTCTACAATCCGGCCATGGCCCTCAACCGCGACCTTTCCGTGGCGGCGGTGGCCACCGAAGGGGAGGGGCGAGGCTCCCCGTTGCGCGCGTGGGACATGCTCGCGGCCAGTGGGGTCCGAGCCCTGCGCTGGGTTCGGGAGGTCCCGGCGAGGCTCGAGGTCTTCGCCACCGAACTCCATCCGGACGCCTTGGCGATCCTTCATCTCAACGCCCAGGAATGGGCTCGGGGCTGCCTGAAGGTCCGGGCCCACGATGCCCGGGAGGTTCCCGAGGAGTCCCCCTTCGATGTCGTGGACCTCGACCCCTATGGGACTCCCGTACCCTACCTGGAGAGCGCGTACCGGTCCCTCTCCCCCGGGGGCCTCCTTCAGGTGACCGCGACGGACATGGCCGTCCTGGCCGGCCCCGAGAAGCGGACCTGTGAACGCCGCTACGGGGCCCGACCTGTGAGGAACTTTCTCTGCCGGGAAGCCGGCCTGCGAATCCTCGTGGGTTTTGTGGCACGGCAAGCGAGGCAGTACGGGCGCCTCATCCGGCCCCTCGTCTGCTACGCCCACGACCACTATGTCCGCGCTCTGCTCCGGGTGGACGCGTCACCCGACGGGATCCCCCTACCCTTGGCGGTACTTCCGTATGAGGGGTATGACGGCCCCCCCCTTCCCGCTCGAGGCCCGGGGGGACCGGTGTGGATAGGACCCCTCTTGGACCGGGATTATCTCGCCCGTCTCCGGACGCATCGGCCTCGGAAGGCGTCGGCCGGATTGGTACCGTTGATCGAGAGGCTCCTGGAAGAAGCGGAGGTCCCGGCACCCTTCTATTATGAGGTCGGAGAGCGCTGCCATTCGTTGAAGCTGTCCCGGGTCCCCCCCCGGGAAGAAATCCTGGCCTCCTTGAAGCGCCGGGGCTGGAAGGCGACCCGCACGCATCTGACACCCACGGGATGGAAGACGGACGCCCCCCGGGAGGTGGTGGACCAGGTCCTGCTCGACCTCGTGGCCGGCCGCGGGGCCGGACCCTCGGTAGGCACTCCGAGGGCGCGGGTCCCCTCCCCGGAGTCCCCGTCCCTCACCTCCTCTCCCGCCCTGACCTCTCCGACCGCGGATCCGGGGCCAGCCGGGGAGTGCCGGGACTAGTCCCAGAACGCCCGAGTCTGGGCGTAGAGCCGTTCTGCCCGCAGGATTTCCGTGAGCAGGATCTCCTCCTTCGTGGCCAGGTGGGAGAGGATCTGAGTCGCCCTTTCCGGTCCGACGCCCCGGGCCGCGAGGACGAGGAGCGCCCGGTCCCCCCACGCCTGGAGCAGATCGGCCGTCTGATACGCCGCCGCGATACGGCGCCGGTCTTCGGCCGAGAGGCGCCGGACCGGCAGACCTCTCTTTTTCCTTTCCAGATGGCGGAGGAACCGGGTCACTTCTTCGGGTCGCCGGGGGGAGAAGACGGCGGACAGATCGCCGTGACAGACGAGGCAGGGGGAACCTCCCGCCTCACGATAGGAGCGGGGTGTGACGGTCCGCTGGAATCCGCACCGGACACAAACGAGCAGGAGCCTCTCGGACTCCAATCGTTCCCGAACGGCCTTGAGCAATGTCGGGGGGGGAGATCCCCCGGTGTTCTGCCATCGCAGACGCGCGAGAACCTCACGTCCTGGCGTCTCTTCACCCCTCGGGACTATCGCCAGGGAGATCGTCCCCTCTCGGAAGGACCGAAAGACCGCCTGCGTGTTCTCCACGTCGAACTGGGAGTGGAGGGTCTTGGCGAGGGTCTCCTCTCCGAGAAGGGTCTCCCGGTGGGCCTCCAATAGAGGTTCGAGGGTCCGCAGGTTCCGGGAGTCCGCCGAGGTCGGTAGGACCCCGAATTTCCTCGCCAGAGACACAAAGTTCCACCGATACTCCAGAGTGGCCGGCACGAGACGGCGCAACAGCTCCGGGACAGCCTCGGGCGCCACCTGGAAGAGCTCGCTCACGTCCTCCGGGGCGGCAGGTTGAGGGAGTCCGAGGACGATCCAGGTCGGTTCCACGAGGAGAGGCTCCACCCGGGATCCAAACCGGCTGGTGGCGAGCCCGGAAAGGAGGGTGGCGAGGGTGGTGTTGACCCGGGATCCCTCACAGCTTCCGATCACAAGGTGGCGGGGATGGCGCTCGACCACAATCGTTCGATCGTCCGGAAGGGGAGCGTCCCGGGGCCATCGCTCCAGACTGCGGGTCAGCCTCTCACGAGCGGGGGGATCGAGGGGGTAGGGCGAAAGGTCCCGGGTGCGCCTCAAGGCTCCCATCTCGCGGGCCACCTCCACAGGGACCGGGATGTCCTCTCCGGCCCAGCGCGGCTCGGTCCCCAGCTCGGCGACCGATTCCACCAGGAGTTCTCCTTCGCGGAACTCCACCACCCGCCAGGTTTGTCCCTGGAGCAGGAACGTCAGATCGGGACGCGCCAAGACCTGTGTGACCACGAACCGCTCGTCCAGGGTGCCGATCGGACGGCGAGTTCCGAGGTCCCGAAGGACGTAGGTCCTTTCCTCGGGGATCAAGGTCAGTGTGGCGTAAAATCGCTCCAGCGTGGCGCGCCCGCGGGCCAGGTGGTCCCCCCGAAGTCGGACCACGCGCAGCTGGTCCAGCAGTCCGACTAATTCCCGGAACTCCGCCAAAGCCAGGTCTTCCGACACAAAGCTCCGGGTGAGCCGGCGATGGGCTTCCGTCAGGGGGAGGCCCCCTTCCGTTCGCAGGAGAGCCACCAGTTGCTGGACCACCGCGAGACGGTTGGGTCTCCGGATCCGGACCTCCTCCACCTGCCCCCTCTCGGCCCGGCCAATCAGCACGGTCGCCTCTTCCAGATCGTCCGGATCGAGCGCGACGACGGCCCCCTGCGACACCCGGTCCCGACGATGGCCGGCCCGACCGACCCGCTGGATCAGCCGGGAAACCTGATGCGGAGAACCGAACTGGATGACAAAATCGGCCACCCCGATGTCGATCCCGAGCTCCAGGGAGCTCGTGGCGATGAGAGCCCGGAGCCGTCCGTCCCGGAAATCCCTCTCGGCCGTTTCCCGGAGCTCGCGGGACAGGGAGCCGTGGTGAACGGCGAGGGTCAGGCTCGGATCCAACCGTCGCAGTCGCGCCGCCAGCCCCTCGGCCATCGGCCGGGTGTTAACGAAGACGAGAGTCGAGCGGTGCTCTCGGATGAGATCCTGAACGGTCAAGATCGCTCCCAAGAGCTCCTCGTCCGCCCGAAGCTCCTGACGAAGGTCGCGCGGCAGGTCCGCGGGAAGGGGGGCGGGACCGCGCAGCTGGATGGTCCGTTCCTTCGCCTCCGGTGAGAGGAGGATCCGGACCGGCCGTCCGCGATTGGACAGGAACCGTCCGAGCTCTTCGGGATTTCCCACCGTGGCGGACAGGCCGATCCGATCGACCCAGCGGCCGCAGAGGTCGTCGAGACGGTCAAGTGAGATGACCAGCTGCGCCCCACGGTCCGAAGAGGCCAGCTCGTGAATCTCGTCGACCACAACGCACCGCAGGTGAGCAAGGGCTTGACGGAGGTTCTTTCCCCCAAGGAGGAGCTGAAGGGTCTCGGGGGTGGTGATCAGGATGTCGGGGGGAGACCGGGCTTGCCGCGTTCTCTCCGACGGGGGGGTGTCTCCGTGTCGGACCTCCCCCCTCAGGCCGAGGTCAATCGCCAGAGCCTGTATCCGAGCCTCCAGGTCCCGGTTCAGGGCCCGCAGGGGTGTTATGTAAAGGAGGTAGACGGGAGGAGTGGGTTGCCACAGGCGACGAGAAAGGAGCGGGAGGAGGACCGCCTCGGTCTTGCCTGTTCCGGTGGGGGCGATGAGAAGGGCATCCGACGCCTCGGGCAATTCGCGCCAGGAGCGGTCCTGTATCCCCGTGGGGGAAATCCATCCTTGTCGGGAGATCCAGTCGCGAATGCGGGGATGAAGGGTTTCGGGCCCTGAGGACGCCACCGATGGCTCTCTCCCAAGGCTTCCGTCACAGGCAACATTCATGACATTTGCCGGGGTGGGAGCCGATCATGGCCCTAAGCCCCGCTCGTTCGGTTTCGGAAAAGGCTCTGGTCCGCCACCTCTCCGAACTGCCCCCCTCGGCGGTCGCCTATTCGGGCGGGGTCGATTCCTCCCTCGTCGCCTGGGCGCTGCGGGAGGCCCAGGGGGAAGAGGCCCTGGCGCTCACGGTCACGGGGCCCGCGGTCGCCCGCGAAGAGATCCAGAGGGCGAGAGAGGTGGCCCGCCACATCGGGATCCGGCAGGTGGAACTCTTCCTGGATCCCTTGACCGATGCGCGGTATGCCTCCAATCCGTGGAACCGTTGCTACTACTGCCGCTCCCTGGAAGGGGATCGGATCATGGAGAACGCTCGGCGGCACGGGCGATCCCTGGTCCTGGATGGGCTGCACCGGGATGATCTTCGGGATCTGCGACCGGGACGTCGAGCGATGGACGAACGCGGCTTCCGTCATCCCCTGTTGGAAATGGGCTGGGGAAAACCCGAGGTCCGAACGGTGGCCCGAACGGTGGGCCTCCCCAACTGGGACACCCCCGCCAACAGCTGCCTGGCCAGCCGGTTCGCCCCGGGCGAGCCGATCACCCGCGAGACGCTCGCCCGCGTCGAGGAGGCCGAGAGCTATCTCCACGACCTGGGATTCAGGCTGGTGCGCGTGCGCACCCGGGACGGGTTCGCTCGGGTCGAGGTCGACCCCCAGGAGCTGCCACGCCTGCGCGACCCGTCCCTGTGGGAGACGGCCCGGGGCCGGTTACGGGCCCTCGGCTTTCGGGACGCCCTCCTCGATCCGCAGGGGTACCGCCCCGGCGGGGCTCAGTCGGCGCAGGCGACGAGCAGGGAGTGAAGCTATGGCAAGCTCCTCCCGCCTCCCCCGACTGGCGGCCCCCTCTCCCGATGACACCGCTCGGGACCGGTTCGAGCTGGTTTCCGACCTGGTACCGAGGGGGGACCAACCGAAGGCCATCGAGCAGCTCGTCCGGGGCTTGCGGCGCGGTTATCGCTACCAGACTTTGCTCGGCGTCACCGGCTCCGGGAAGACGTTTACGATGGCCCACGTGGTGGCCGCGGTCCAGAGACCCACACTGGTCATCTCCCCCAACAAGACACTGGCGGCCCAATTGGTCAGCGAGTTTCGGGACCTCTTCCCTCGAAACGCGGTGGAGTATTTCGTGAGCTACTACGATTACTACCAGCCGGAGGCCTACGTCCCCGCGATCGATCTGTACATTGAGAAGGACGCGAGCATCAATGAGGAGATCGAGACCCTGCGGCACCGGGCCACTCAGGCCCTCGCCACCCGCCGGGACGTCCTCATCGTGGCCTCGGTCAGCTGCATCTACGGCCTGGGGTCCCCCGAGTTGTATCGGTCCCACGTTCTGAATCTCCAGGTCGGAGAGAAGTACCCGCGGCGGGACCTCTTGCGCCGTCTCGTCGGTCAGCACTACGAACGCAACGACTTGGAACTCAAGAGAGGTCGTTTTCGGGTCCAGGGGTCCCGGATTGACGTCGTGGGGGCGGGGAACTGGGGACACCACCTATATTTCGACGGGGACACCCTGACCGAGATCCGGGAGTTCGCCCTCCTGACCGGGCAGGAGGGTCAGGCCCTCCCGGCGCTCTCGATTTTTCCCGCAACGCATTTTCTGGCCCCCGAGGACCAGATGGAGCCCATCCTCACCCGCATCGAGGCCGAGCTCCGGGACCGGGTGGCCGAACTCCAGAGCCAGGGCAAGTTGCTGGAGGCGCAGCGTCTGAAGGCCCGCACGGAATACGACCTCGAGATGATCCGGGAGACCGGGTATTGCACGGGGATCGAGAACTACGCCCGGTACTTCAGCGGCCGGGGAGCGGGGGAACCCCCCTACACGCTCCTCGATTTCTTCCCCCCCGACGCCCTCCTCCTCATCGACGAATCCCACGTCACAATCCCCCAGCTCCGAGGGATGTACGAGGGGGACCGGAGCCGCAAGCAGAACCTGGTCGACTTCGGATGGCGCCTGCCGTCCTGCCGGGACAACCGTCCCTTGAGATGGCCCGAGTTCCTGGAGAGGGTCCCCCAGGCCATCTTCGTCTCCGCCACGCCCGGTCCGCTGGAACTGAAGCTTAGCGCGGGGCGGGTTGTCGAACAGATCATCCGACCCACGGGGCTCGTGGATCCTGAGATCGAGGTTCGACCCCTGAAGGGACACATCGCCGACCTGGTCGGGGAGCTTCGGACCCGGGTCGCCAAGGGGCAACGCTGCCTTGTGACGACACTGACGAAGTCCACCGCGGAGGACCTGGCTAACTACCTCTCGGGGCGGGACTTCAAGGTCCGCTACCTGCATTCGGAGGTGGAGACGCTCAAGAGGGTCGAGATCCTCCGAGACCTCCGCCTGGGCGTGATCGATGTCCTCGTGGGCATCAACCTCCTCCGGGAGGGGCTGGACCTCCCGGAAGTGAGTCTGGTGGCGATCCTGGACGCCGACAAGGAAGGGTATCTGAGGTCCGAGACCTCGATCATCCAGACCGCCGGCCGGGCCTCCCGTCACCTCGAGGGGAAGGTGATCCTCTACGCGGACCGCCTCACGGGGTCGATGGAAAGGGCCCTTCGGGAGAGTCGGCGGCGACGGCAGATGCAGGTGGAGTACAACCGCCTCCACGGGATCGTCCCGGAGTCTGTGGTGAAGGAGGTCCACAGCCTGCTCTCGGCCGAAGCCCCTTCGGGAGAGCTCTCCACCTCCGGATTGGGGACCAAATGGAAGAAGCGCCTTCCCCTCCTCTTGGCCAACCTGGAGGAGGAGATGCGGCTCGCCGCCGAGAGACTGGAATTCGAGGAGGCGGCCCGGATCCGGGACCGGATCCGGGCGCTCAAGGCCCAGGCGGCCACCGGCCGGCCGGGAATGGCCCGGGCGACCCCCTGACCCCCCCGATAGGATATACGCCTGCCCTTCGATTTATCCGGGGGAGCATGGTCCACCCCGGTATCCGCGTGGGGGATGTGGTCGACCTCGTCGACAGGGGGGAGATCCTCTTGCCGGAGTTCCAGCGGGGTTTCGTCTGGAGGTCCGGCCAGATCTTGAGGTTCCTGGACTCCCTGTACCAGGACTTCCCGGTGGGCCAGATCCTGGTGTGGAGCCCACCTGCCTCCCTGTGGAAGGAGATCGAATCCGTACCCGCCCGAAGACTCTCCGGGGATGGAGTGTTGGAGGTGAAGGCCGGACCCCTCCCGGGGACGGGGAACGGCCCGAATACCCTCCAGTTCATTCTGGATGGGCAGCAAAGAATCACGGCTCTCTACCGGGTCCTGAAGGGCCAACCGGGGGCTCGGGTCCGGTTCCATGTGGAGGATGAGGTGTTCCACATGGAGTCCGGTTCTCTGACCTCCGATCCCCGCTGGGTCCCTGTGGAAGGGGTCCTCTCGTCCGACCGAGGGCTCTCCCAGAGCCTCGTGCGGCTGCAGCGGGACCTGGGCCTGGATATCACGGACCCCACGTACGAGAGATATCACGCCAACCTGGAAAGGCTGGCCCTGGTCCGTCAGCGGGTCCTGGGTGTTGAGCTCGTTCGTCTTTCCGATGTGGAGCAGGTCAGCGAGCTCTTCATCCGGGTCAACTCCGGCACGCCGTTGCGAAAGGCGGAATTGACCCTGGCCCGGCTGGCGTGGCGCTGGCCCGGGGCCCTCTTGTCCCGGTTCGAGGAGGCCCTGGAAGAGTTCCAGGAACAGGGTTTCGACCTTTCCACATCCTTCCTCATGCGGTGCTATGTGGCCCTGGCCACCGGTCAGGCGGGATTCCGTCACCTCGAATCGTTGTGGGCGGCCCCCTCGTCAAATCTGGAAGAGACCTGGGATCGCGCGTACGCGGGGGCCAAGGCGGCGGTAGCTTTTCTCCGGGAGGTCCTTCGGGTGACGTCCGGGGAGGACCTCCCCTCCATGAACGCCCTCGTTCCCGTTGTCACCCTGTTTGGGAACGGTGTCCGCCTCGAGGAAGCCGACACCTATCGACTGGCCTACTGGTTCCTGGTCGCCTCCACCTATGGTCGATACGGGTCCAGTGTGGACAGCCGTCTGAACGAGGACCTCAAGGCCGTCAATTCGCCGGCACCGATCTCCGCGCTCCTGGACAGCCTGGGGGCCGCAGGATCCGCCGCCCCCCCGATCGCCGCGGAGGATCTACAGGGGCGGGGCCCGGGTTCCCCCGCGTACTTCCTGGTTTCGACCTTGTTTCAACTCCAACCCCCCCGGGACTGGTTCCCGGCCAAGGGCCGTCAAGCCGGGGAGCGGATCCCGGGGTGGCACGCGCTCAAGCCTTGGCGGTTGTTCTCGGCGGCGGTTCTAGAGGACGCCGGACAGGACCCCGAGAACCAGGAGGAGCTGGCCAATCTGGTGTTCCTGTCCCGCCTTCCGCGGGGCCGAAGGGCCTCTCTCAGGCCCAACGTTCTCCTGGAACAATTGCCTCCCGAGGCTTTGCGGGACGCCTGTATCCCGCGGGACCGGACCCTGTGGTTCCCGGGACGCATCCGGGAATTCCTGGCCGTTCGGCGCGAACTGATGGCCCGCGGGTTCGCCAGAGCGTTGGAGAGACTGCGAGCCGGCTCGTTCCCCTCCCTTGAGTAGATCCTCGTGTCTCGCCGCAAAGACCCGCATCCGATAGGCCGAGTGGACGCCTTCGAGCGTGTAGTGGGGACCAAGGTTCGACGGGGTGACGCGGCCCCGAAGGCCCTCTTGCGGGATGTTCCTCTCGCCCGTTAGCAAGAGGAACGAGTCTCTTTCCGGATGATCAACGGGTTATACGTCGAGGAGGGGTCCTTGAGGACCTCCAATCGACTATTCTTCCTGGAAGACCAAAGACGGGGTAGGTGGGGGACAGGTCATCCGTACACATACTTGGGATTGAAATGGACCTCCGACCTCAAAGGCCGTTTGCCCTCGGTGATTCGCCTCCCTTTGGCTCTGGACCTCACAGGCGGAGAAGGAAAAACCATGAGAAATTGAGGGGTCGTCAGCGGGGAAGACGACGAGACCGGGAACTGACATGGGAGGATGAACTCATTCCGGGCCAGAGACCAAAAGGTGGGGACGGCGAATAAGCGCGTTTCCTGTGGGGCCCGAGCGCCATGGGTCATCTCCGGTCCGGCTGGTGTCTGTTCGGCGAAAAGAATCTAAATCGCCTACGAGAATTGATTCGGGAGGGACTGGGTGACCTCTCCTTTGAGCGAGACGATCTCGGGCGGTGGTGAAAATCTCTGAGATAGGTGCTTCGACTCGAGCGAGGGAGAGGCTGAGCCGTGGAAAGAAACCTGGGTACGGCCCCAGGTCTGGGCCTGACACGAGGATCGAAGGAGACGGGCAGCGGGGAATCCCTGCGTCCCTCAATGTCGGGGGACCTGATAGACGGTCCCGGTACGACCGAGACGTAGCCGGCAATCCGCCAAACGCTGCTCTAAGTCCCGAACCTCGGATTCCAGGGCTCGAATGAACGCGTCAGCATGAGTGAAATCCGGGCAACGACCCCCGTTTCGACTCAGACAATCGCGATACGCTTGGCGGAGCTTCTCCAGCGGCTCACCGGGAGTGGCGACGGTCATGTCATTGTCCCCCAGCGCCGGACGTTATTGAACGTGCCCATAGCCCTTCGTCGCTCACCCTCAGGCCGTAGCGAGGGCCAGCTGCGAGATCCGATCCCTCTGCTCCGGGGTATAGTAGGGGGGGTTACCGGCTTCGGCGTTTTCTGTAGGTCTTCCCGGTTTCCGGGTGGCGGGGAGAAGAACGTGGACCCGGGGGTCGGATAGGATCCATTTGAGGAGCACTTGGGCCCAGGTCCGAACACCGGGGAGGCGCAGGTCCTCCCACTGGTCCAGAGTGGGGACCTGGTTGGTCAAGCGGCCGGTGCCAAAGGGTTGCATCACAAGGATCCCCAATCCCAAGTCTTCGGCCCGAGGCAACAGACGGGCTTCCACCTCTCTTTGCGCCGCGTTGTAGGGCAGTTGGACGGCATCGACCCCTTCGCGGCCCATGGCCTCTTCGAGATCCGGGAATGCGGAGGGGTTCCAATGGGTGACCCCTACCCAGTGTACCTGGCCGGTGGACTTCAGGTCCCTCAGGGTGGGAAGGACCTCATCGAGCATCGAGAGATTGTGGACCTGGTAGAGGTCGATGTGACCCCCAAAGAAGCGTAAGGAGTTGGTAATCTGCTCCTGCGCCTGCCTCGGTGTCTTGGCCCAGACCTTGGTGGCGATAAAGACCTTGTCACGGACATCCCGGGTCGCATTTCCGAGGACCTCTTCCGCCTGGCCGTACATGGGTGAGCTGTCGAAGACGGTGGTCCCCGCCCGCAGGGCCTCCCGAACGAGCTCGGCCCGCAGCCGGCGCTCCCCCGGTTCGGACACGTCAAAGGTCTTCCACGTCCCCATCCCGATCACGGGGAGATCGGGTCCTCGACGACCCCAGCGTCGCCTTTCCATGGACCGATCACAAATGGTCAAGACCCATAGAAATTGTGTCCCCCTTGAAAAATCCGGATCCTCTGACGGGGTCGGGCCCCCGTCAGTGGGTTGTCGGGGTCACCTCCGAGGTGCAGTTCGGGCAGCGGGTGGCCTTAGGAGAGATCGCGGTGAAACAAAAGGGGCAATCTCGGGTCGCGGGGGGAGGGGGCGAGGCCGCCTTGGAGGCGGCTCGCTGTTGGTACATCTGGTACGGACGAACGATAAAAAAGAAGACCACCACCGCGATCAGGGCGAACGACACCAGACTGTTGAGGAAAGCCCCCTGGTGGAATGTGCTCCCGTGGAACGTGTACTGCCACGAGCTGAAGTCGAAGTGCCCGAAGACCCCAATGAGAGGGGTGATGAGGTCGGTCACTAAAGCGGTAACGACCGCCTGGAACGCCAGGCCAATGATGATGCCCACGGCGAGGTTGACCACATCTCCCTTCGTCACGAACGCTTTGAAGTCCGACCAAAGATCCGCCATGGAGAAACCTCCTTGTGGGGCGCGGCAGCGTGGAAGGGAAACATTTACATTTCTATCCGCGGCATGGAGACGAGGAAGAGGCCTGAACGAGGAGTGGAATGTGTTCCCGGTGATCTTTCCCTTAGAGTATTCGCTGATAACCGTATCGAATGACGTCAATTGTCGGTCGACGAATGCCAACGTATAAATGCGCATTTGAGGCCTCGACAGGGTGCTGGGGACATCCCAGGGAGAGAACATGGAACGAGGAATCGAGCGTTGGAGAAAGAGGAAATCGAGCAAGCGGGGAGTGTCGCCGATCATTGCCACGATTCTTCTGGTGGCGATCACGGTGGTGCTGGCCGCGGTGTTGTACATCCTGGTGAGTGGGTATATTGGCGGGACGGGGTCGAAGCCGATCAGCGTGGGGCTGTCGCCCGGGACGCCAGCGCAGAGCACATGTGGCGCGGCCACAAACTACACCGAGGCGGTATCGGTGGCGTCGGTTTCCGGGACGCTGACGACGACCGGGTTCGGTCTGCGTCTTGTCAACAGCGCGAACGGCAATGCCATCGCTCCGGCAGCTCCGTCATCTGGCTGCCCGGCGGCCCAAAGCTGGTTTGCTCAGCTTGAGAGCCCGGGCGGGGCCGTTCTGGATACCTGGGTGGGATCCTGGACTGCGGCCTCTTCCGTCACCTTGTCGAGCGGCGACATCATTGTGGTGAACAGTGCCGTTCCCATCACCGGCGTCGCCACGCTCAGTGTGTACGGGGTCGGCGGGACGTCGGTGAGCGGCTCGACATCGCTCTAGAGCTCGCACCTGGAGATACGGGCATGCCCAACCCCTTCCTCTTCCCCTTATCCTCCTGACTCCCCCCGCTTTCGATTCTGGGAGAAGCTCCGGAGGGCCAAGGGGATTCTGCCAGGGAAGTGCGCCCCCCTTGCCTTGGGCGCGCCTCGAATTGGACACTCACGTCTCACACTGTGGCTAATTTCGCGGTCTCATCCAGGGATTCTCCCGCCAGAGCGTCAAGCTGCGTCTCGATCCGTTTCACGGTGCCTAAGACCATGTCGGCAACCTCGCGATTGCAAAGGGCATGATCACAGGGAAGATCCGCAACGGCCGGAAGAAATATCCGCCGTTCGACGTGTCTTCGTCAAGGGTTCCATCAGACATTCCCGGACAGGATTCATCGGATCGACGGAGCCCCCTCCATCCCAAAGTACAGCGTGACCCCACCTTCGAACGGGCAAGACTTCCGTTGTTTATCGTCTAAGGGAGCATGGAGGGTCTCCTACGTTGTCGACGTAGAAGCCTAGGATGTCTCAGACCGGTTAGAGGAAGCTACGTTCCAGGCCGGGTTCTCCCCGGCATTGTGTTGTTCCGGGCACGGAAGAGCTCGAGGTACGCATCCACCCGCGACGGATCCACTATGGCAAAGGGCAGCAGCGGGCCCCCGGACTGGCCCGTGATAAGGATTCGCGACCGAGTTTCCTGCGTTTCGTCGTCAGCGAGACGGTAGCGCCTGGAGCTCATTGTCGCCCATCACAGGGGCTCCACCGGTCCCGTGGGCGTCCTTCGGCGCCGGACCACCACCGGACCGGGATTCCCCGGTTCGGGCCTGGTCCAGGGGACGGGCCCCTGTCCCGTTTCCAGGGTCCCCTGCCTGTCCCCGGCCGGCGCCGAGAGCCAGGTGGCCACCTCCAGGATTCTCTGGGAGAACGCCTCGTGCGTGATGATGGGAAGGCTCTCTTCCCCGGACCCTTCCAACCGGGTCCCGGGGGGAGTACCGTCCGGGGTGAGGAGCACCCCCACCACGTCTCCCCCTTCCGCGGCGAGGACCATCCCCCGGGAAGTGATGCCCCGGAGCGGCCGGGGAGACAGGTTCCCCTGCACCGCCACGGTCCTCGAGGAGAGTTCGGAGACGGAGTAATGGGCCTTGAGGCCGGCCACCACCGAATGGGGCTGTGGCTCACCCCGGTCCAGGGTAAGCACGTACAACCGATCGGCCGGGGGGTGGGGCTCCACCTTGAGCACCTTGCCGGCCCTTCACCTGGTCCGGGGAGGCCTTGGTCTTGAACACTCCTCGGGGTCCGTCCATCTCCCCCGGGCAGCCGAACTCCCGGCCATGAAGTTCAGGATCTGGGACGGTTCCCGGCAGAGCAGGTCCCCGATCTCCTTCAGGTTCCGGACAACCGTGTTCTTGCCGTCGTAGCCTACCTCCCCGGTGGGGACGGTGAACCGCTCCGGACCGGTGAGGATTTTCGGAAAGGCCCGTCCTCGTCCGGCCCAGAAGGGCGTCGTAGTCCGTGTTCGATATAATCAGGTTCCGAAGCCCCGAGCCGCGTTTGAGGGTGCCCGACGGGTAGAGCGCCAGGGCCTTGCCCGGGGAAAAGCCTTGTCCTTGGGAACCCCTGCGGGGCTGTAGCGATGAGGGTCACCTCCAACATACGCATCGCGGGACTCTCGGACCTGGTCTTCGGGCTCGCCCTCTCCATCGGCGCCCTCACCCTCATCGCTCGGGCCCCCACCAGCAGCGCCCAGGTGGGGACCGAGAATCTGGCCTTCCTGGGGAGCTTCGTCATCCTGATCAATCTCTGGCTCACCTATTCGGAGATCGCAGATCACCAGAAGGTGGAGACCTGGGGGAGAGCTCTGGCTCAACATCGGGATGCTCATGGGGGTGGCCCTCGAACCGTATCTCTTCAACCTGCTCGTCTCACCGGCCGTCTCGTCGGCGGGGTTCCTGGACACCGCCTCCCAGTACTATGCCGTGAACATCGGGATGGTGTTCTTCTTCCAGGCCGGCATGAGCCTACTCAACTTCCGAAAGGGGCTCGTTCCCGGGCCGGCCCAGGAGCACAGCCGGGTTCTGGCCGTGGGCCTGGGGATCTCGGGAGGGATCTTCCTGCTATCTGCGGTCCCCCTCTTCGGCACCCTCACAGTCTTCTCCATCCCGCTGCGCTACATCCTTTGGGGTTCGGTTTTCGCCCGCCGATTGATTGCCCGGCGATCGGCCAAGGGGGGAACAGGGCCGGCCCCCCCGGACCGGTCCCCCGCTTGAGGGGGACGGCCCCCGGGATGCTTCCCGGTCCAGGCTCCCACATCCTGCCGCCTTTGGCGGCGTTGGGCATCCGCCGGCCCTTCCGGGTCTTCCCTATCGCCGGGACGCGGCGGGAGTCCGAACACAACGGTCACGGGAAGGAGGGCGGTGCGCTTCGGGACACCCTCGCCGGCTCAACCCGGCGACCGGCGGATGGCGCGTCCCGGCCCATTCGGACGCTGCCGCCGGGCGCGGGCTCCTGGGCGACGCCCTTGGGGAGGCCGGGGGGCCCCTAGAGCCTTGGAACATTTCGGGCAGACCCAGTCCACCGAACCCGGCGATCCGTTGGGGAACACCGGTGCCCGGTGTCGTCCCTGGCAGACGCACAGCCGCCCCTCAACCCCATCCGCCCCCTTCGACGGGTATACCCGCCAGTGACCACCCTGACCGTCTGGTCGGGAGGAGCGGCGGCCAGCCAGCGCTCGGCCCGCGGGCCCACCTCGGGTCCATGTCGTGTGGCTAGCCGAAGGTCCCGGCGCCGGACCAGTGACGCCGGTGAGGACCAGCGGCGGAGGGCACTCTCCACCCGGCGGGAGGAGTCCTTCCTCCCCAGCTCCGTGTACGAGACCACCGAGACCACGCCAGAGGGACAGGCCAGGACCTACCAGAGACGGGGAAGCCCGCTCGTGATCTCCGTCGCATGGGAGGGGCGGTCGCAGTGGCGGTGGCAGGTGGCCTCCCCCACCGGGCGGGCGGCCCTCAGGGTCGCCGGGAGGCCGCTCCCACCCTTCAACCCCGGGCCTCCCGTCAGGTCCGCGCCAATCACGCACTCGACAAGGGGCTACGCCAGGCCCCCGACGTGCGGGAGACCTGCTCGGAGAAGCCGGTCAGCAGGCATTGTACCGGTCCGTCCGACAATTCCCGGAAGACTTGGGGGATGAGGTAATCCGGGGCCGCGTCACCGTACGGGCGCACGTAGCGGTCCGCCTCCCTTCCCTGGTCCTTGCGGTCGGTGTCCAGCGTACGGAAGGGGATCCCGAGCTCCCATGCCCGGCGCTGACCGTTCTTCACCGATAGAGGGACGCAATGGGGGCACCGCTGGGCGAGGACGATGCTGAGCTGACGGGAGCGTCGAGGGTCGCTCATGATCCTATGGAGGGGCCCCAGCCCCCCGGAGTTAAACCGTCAGAGCCCCCGGGGTCCGGTGGCCTATCCCTCAAGGAAAGGAATTACGCGGTGCAGGTCGTGCTCCTCCACCACGTAGGAGGCGTGGGCCCGACCAGGGCGTCCTCCGGGCGGAAGGCCACCCCGATCCGGGAGGCCTTGAAGAGGCCCACATCGGTCTCCGAGTTCCCCACCGACGCCGTCCTCTTCGGCGGGATCGCGAGCCGGGACTTCAGGCTCCGGAGGACGCCCTCTTTCCCCTTGGTGGGCACCCGGATCCCCGGGGAGAGCAGCCGGCCCTGCCGGTCCACCTCGAGCCCATTGGCCAGGACCACGTCGATGTCCAGGGTCCGGCCCGGCCGCTCCGCCAGCACATCGATCCCCCCACTGACGATGGCCGTGGTCACGGGGCGCTCCTTCAGGGCCCGGAGGAGCTCGGGGCCCCTCTGGCACGAGGGGGGCCCGGTCCTCGGCAAACCGCAAAACCTGGGCCGCCTCCTCTGCGGGGCCAGGGTGGACGGCCCCATCGGTGAGGGCATGGAGCCGACAGGACCAGAGGGAAAGAAGGTATTGGTAGCCGCGACCGTAGGAATGTACGAGCCGTTCCTCGCCCTCCGCACTCACGGCGCCCTGCGAGAGGAGGGCCCGGAGCCCCGCCACGTCCATCGGGGTGAGCCGGCCCGCTGGCAACTTCAGCACCGCGCGTTTCGCTTCGAGAAGCCGGCTACGCCCCGTGAAATGGGAGCAGGGGGATTTGAACCCCCATATGCGGGTCTCTCCTCGGCCCGCTCCAGTCACTCGTCACCGGCCCGGGTTTGCCGGGCCTCCGCAGACCCACATTTTTTGACGGTGTGATTTCAGTGCCGGTGGCCCTTCGCCTTCCGGCATTCTGACTGGAGCCCGCTGGTCTGCCAAGTTAGCCTATGCTCCCTCGGGAGGTCTTTGGGATTCGTGGGACTTAACAGTATCGCCCGGACCGTGAACCAAAGGACCGAGGCCACAGGACCTGTGTCCAGAAAATGGGAACCCGTTGACCGCTCCATTTCCACGGGACCCGCCCATCCTGATCGTCCAGGCCCTGTCGGAACGGCCGGGAACTTCAAAACCTACATCAACGATCAAAGCGCTGGAGCTGAGCCAGGCCCGGGCCATGGAGCGGACGCGCTGTCGAACCGGCTACGGAGCGTAGCAATGTTCCTAATCACGCTCAATGAAACGAGCCTCATTGTCCTGCTCCTGGGCTTGACACTTCTGGTCGGATTCGGGAGCAATCTGCTCTTCCTCCGGTTCCGAATCCCGGATGTTCTGTGGTTAGTGGTCTTGGGTCTCCTCGTCGGTCCCGTCCTGCATCTGATCTCCCCCGCGAAGATGTTGGTGGTTGCCCCCATCCTCGGGGCCGCCGCCCTCGTCCTGATCCTCTTCGACGCCGGGCTCGACATGAGGTTGGACATCATCCGCCCTTTGGCGTCCTCCGCCATCGCCTTTGCCGCCTTGAGCTACTTTTGCAGCACGGCGGTGCTCTCGGTCATCTCGTACTTCTTCGTGACGGCCCATGACGCGACCCTGGCCGTCGTCTTCGGGGCCGCCCTGGGATGCACCTCGGGAGCCGTCGTGATCCCCATCGCCACCCGCCTGCGGCTCCCCCCCAATCAGAGGAGCCTCATCCACCTCGTGGGGGCCCTGGAGGATACCCTCGCCATCGTGGCGGTGACCGTACTCATTCTCATCCTGACCGCCCCCTCGAACGCCTTCTCGGTGCCCCTCGCTGTCGGCGTGATTCTTCCGCTTCCTGTGGGCGTCGCGGTGGGATTGGGTGCCGGTTTCCTCTGGTTGCAATTCCTCACTTTTTATCAGAGGCTTCCCTTTGCGGCGCTGGCCACCCTCGGTTTCGTGTTCGTCGTGTACGCGGTCACCCAGGCTCTCGGGGGCTCCGGGATCCTGGCGAGCCTTGTCCTCGGGGGTGTCCTCGCCAATTCCGCCCAGTTCCGGAGGTACACGCCCTGGGTTCGAGGGTTTCAGATCTCTCGAGAACTACGCTCCATCGAAGCGGAGATCGCGTTCCTGCTCCGGTCCTTCTTTCTCTTTCTGATCGGTCTCGTGGTGGCTTCCTTCTCCGCCCTCACGGTCCCTCTCGCGGTCGGCCTTGCCGCAGGGGCCCTCGTGATCCTCTGGATCCGCTACACGTTCACCCGCCCGCTCAAGGCCATCACGGAACCCCGACCCAACCCCCGAGGGATCCTGGCCACGATGTACGGACGGGGATTGACCTCCGCGGTCCTCTTGACCGTCCCCCTTGCGGTCCTTCCCCGCGCGTCGACTCTCTTCCTGCCCGCCCTGGTGTTGATCATGGGGACGAACATCATCATGACCATCGGGGTCCTCCTCCTGACCCGGCAATACCGGCCCTCCGAGGGGACCGAGGAGGCCGAAACCCCTCCCCAGCTTCCCGTCTTCGTGGCGTTCTCCCCGGAGATGGCGGACACAAACGAATCGCGCATCGTCTGGGATCGCGAGGAACGCTGAGGATCCCCTATGGAGAGGGAGCGATCCCCGGAATAGGGCCGCCTCAGCCGGAGATCAAAAGCCCCTTCTCAGGGCAATCCGAGCGTGCCCGCGTGGAGGGTCCCGACCCAATTTGGGAGCTCCCATTGACAGGACCGTCTTTCGCGTTTCCCTCGAAAATCCTCCGGAATCCGCCCTCACGCAAGAGGCAGGAGATTGGCCTCCCTCGAGCGGCGATCCGATGTGAAGGGTCTCCTGACACGAGGCGAATTTCGATCGGGGATCCAAGGGATAAATACTACCGACCCGAGCCTCCATGCGTAATATTACACGTATATCATCTGGTCTATAAGTATGACCGTCGAGCCTCTCGTTCTTGTTTCGGTAACAGAGGTCGACAAACATGGTATCCAACCTCGAAGAGCACCCCAAGGACCGTTCCTCCAGCGCGCGGAGGGAACGACGGGGATTTTCTCCCGTCTACGCCGCGGTGATCATCGTCGTGATCCTGGTCGTGGCCGGGGCCGGGACGTTCTTCGCCCTGAGACCCTATGTGACCCAGACTCACGCCTCGGTCCATACCACGTGCTGGCCCCCCTCCAGTCCCGACTGTGGGGTCACGAGCACATTGACCTATTACGACGCCCAGGTCACTTCCACCGGGACCCAGACGTTGCAGTATGCGGCGATTCCCCTCTCGATGGCTTTGCCCGGAGGGATCGTGGGGCGTTCGTACACGTTCTACTTCGGGGATGGGTCCCAAACCTCGGGATCTCTGCCCACCATTGAGCACACCTATACCAACGCGGGAAGCTACTATGTCCTGGGCGTGGCTCAGGACAGCCTGGGCAACCAGTACAACAATTTCCAAGACCTGCTCCATATCCAGGTCCTCCCCTCGTTTGTCAGTGATACGCTGGGAAACCTGGCCCAGGCGGGAGGCGCGGTCCTGAGCAATTCCACCAGTACCACGGACGCCACGACCGTCCTGGCCGCGGGGGGTTCGGCCACGCTCGAAGGATTCGTGACCTCTCTCCCCACCAACGCGGTCTGGAACGTTGCGAACGCGAGCTTCAACACCTCCTCGGTCAACGGCCTGGTCGTGACCAACCTGTGGAGCCACGATGTTCCCAACCAGTCCGCCGAGGCCGAGATCACGGTCACATCGGTGGCGGCGCCGGGGGTCTATCCGGTGGTCTTCACGGTGACCACGGCCGCAGACTCCGGGGGCGTGACGGCGCAGACCTACTACATCTTCACTGTGGTCGTGAGCGCCGCCGGACACCCGGCCGGGGTTCGTACCCTCCCGATCGGTCATCCTCCCCAAGCCGGGGTCATGAATGTGTACGAACTGGCTCCGGCCGGAGCCGAATCCGAGGATCCGGCCATCGATTATGAATCCGTAGGTTACGAGGTCATCTTGAACGTGTACGGGACCCTGATCTGGTACAACGGATCCCACGCCGGCCCGGACCCCTCGGACTTCGTGCCGATGATTGCGACCTGTGTGCCCGGGAGCCCGCAGTGTACGAAGCTCTATGGGAGCACCCTGGTGAATGGGAACAGCACGACGTTCGTCATCAACCCGAACGCGAGT
>Ga0080006_1146231_pt1 | contig 181905 bp, 164 predicted proteins | sample RS3BMetagenome_FD_69209 | JGI IMG/M metagenome (GOLD analysis project Ga0080006, IMG submission 69209) | Ferric oxide microbial mat and aquatic microbial communities from Rainbow Spring, Yellowstone National Park, USA - RS3B (SPADES... ...
CGAGTCGGCACCGACGCGCTCCAGCGCGTCGCGGTCGCGCGCCGCCAGGCACAAGGCCGCGCCGGCGCGGGCAAATTGCAGCGCCAGTTCGCGCGCGATTATCGAGGTGGCGCCCACTATGAGAACCCGCGGTGTTCCAGCGATGAAGACGCGCTTGCGTTGAAACGCTTCGCCCGCGCCTGACGTCGCGGGCGGAAAGCGCAAGCTGGGAGAGGCCGGGGGTGAACTTGGGCTCAGGTGCGCGCCCCAGGCCCAGGGGCTTAGTGCTGGCGATGCTCGCGCACGTAGTCTTCAAGCTGGCGCTTGATGGCGGCAAAAGACTCGCGCAGGGTCAGACTGAAGTCACTGTCGTGGCGATGATCGGCGACCAGCTCCTTGTTGGGCACTTTAAGTCGAATTCGCACGTCAAAAGGGCCGCCTTTGCGATGATGGCCGACGACGCCGCCCAAGGTTACTTCGCACGAAGTAATCCGGTCGTAATAGCGGTCCAAGGTCGCCAGCTTTTCCCGCACTTCGCTATCAATCGCGGCAGTGAGGTCGAAATCACGAGCGGTAATCTGCAGCCGTTCCATAAGAAACTGCTCCTCTCCGGGTTTGAGCCCTGTCGTGGCGGCGATGTCACGCGCCGCACATCTATTACGTATTATGCGCTATTACGAGAGAGCAGGCAGCCTCCGCGGAAAGCGACAGAAGAACGGCACAAAAAACCGCCGCCTGATGAGAGGCGGCGGCTTTTCCAACTGTTTGTCTTCCTGCCGGGATCCGGCAGAAAGTCGGGTCAGTTGGCAACCTGTGTTTACTCTAGGCCATTCAGCGAGCGCGTGCCGCTGAAAAAAAAGGGTACCCGATCCTGCCTGATTTTGCGGACTCGGCCCGGCTCGGCCACGTCGTGCCGCCAAATTCCACCCAGGCTCATCGCCGGGCTCCCCGCGCACCCGCCCATCCCGCGAGCGAGGCGGTTAGCGGCGTTTATCGCACGCCCAGCTTCAGAGGATCGGCTTGGCTTCGCCGCGGCGAGCGTTCAGCGTCAAGATGGTCATGCCGCGGATGTTTTCAGGCCCGATCGCGCACCCGCGCCGCGCCGTCCTGCTTGGCGCAATTCGCGCAGCAATAGATCCGCCCGCTCTGCTCGACGCCATGCCCGATAATCCGGCAATTACAGTGCCCGCACACCGGAGCCAGCATTTGGATAGCGCACTCGAAACTGTCGAAGGTCAAGGTTCGGCCGCGCAGCGAGACTTGAAAAGCTTTGTCGTACTCGTTGCCACATACGTCGCATTGAGCCATGGCTTTCTCCCAGGCGGTGGGCCGCCCGCGTTTTGCCATTTATGCTAGCAACGGCAGATGAGGCGGGTGGGGGAAAATTTTGTCGGCTCGATCAGCGCTGGACGGAGGGTTCGACCGCGACCCGGTCCAACTGCCATTGGCCTTGTTCCAGCAGGCTACCGCCCTGATAGCAGCTATAGCGACCGCGCGCGGTGTTGGGGGTATTGCTGACACCGGTATAGCGACAATTGGAGACATCGGCGGGCACCAACACGCTGATCGCAAGTTGATTGCCCGACACCCAGCCGGATTGGACGGTTCCGTAGTTATCGGCATTGCCGTTGCGGCAGATCATGGTGCCGATCGCGCATTTGTATTCGCCAGTGAGATTGCCGTCATTCTGGACCAGGTTGAAGGCGATTCGATTGACCGCATTACAACGACCCCCGTTGGCCGTATAAGCAGTATTGCAGGGAATGACGCGGATGGTGCCCGTCCAGTTGCCAGTCAGATCAACCGAGGGAGGTTCCATGGTCGAGGGTCGATTAAGGCTCGCACAGCCCGCCAGCAGTCCCGCCAGTAGTAGCAGGCCGCTTACCATCATTATCGGGTAGCCGCCGGAGCGCGGCCCTGGGTCCGGCGCAGTGCGAGTGGTTGTTGCCATAAACGATTTTATCCTCTGTGCATTACCAAAGTTGCCTGATAATAGTCGTTTTGCCAGGCTTTGTAACCCTTGATGCTTGTTCGACCCGCCTTGATAAAGCTGGGCCGGCTTGAACCGGCCTGCGTGATTTACTAGGCCTGAAGCTTCACCGCGATTTGCCAAGGAGTTGCGCCATGACTCTTCAAGACAGCCGGCTGTTTCGCCAGCAATGCTTCATCAACGGCGAATGGCTCGATGCGGATTCCGGCCGCGCCGGCCCGGTCCTCAACCCGGCCAACGGTCGCAAGCTGGGCAGCGTGCCCGAGATGGGCCAAGCCGAGACCCGGCGGGCGATCCACGCCGCCGCCACCGCCTTTCCAGGCTGGCGCGCGATGACCGGCAAGGAGCGGGCGGCGCTGATGCGGCGCTGGTTTGACCTGTGCATGGCCAATCAGGACGACCTCGCCCTGCTCCTGACCTTGGAACAAGGCAAGCCGCTGGCCGAAGCGCGCGGCGAGATTGCCTATGGTTCGGCCTTTATCGAATGGTTCGGCGAGGAAGCCAAACGCGCTTACGGCGATGTGATTCCGGCCCATACCCGCGATCGCCGGATCGTGGTGCTCAAGGAACCTATCGGCGTGGCCGCCGCCATCACACCCTGGAATTTTCCCAATGCCATGATCACACGCAAAGCGGGCGCGGCACTGGCCGCCGGTTGCACGGTGGTGATCAAACCCGCGCCCGCGACGCCCTTCTCGGCGCTGGCCCTGGCGGAATTGGCCCAGCGCGCCGGCTTTCCCCCAGGCGTAATCAACGTCGTGACCGGCGACGAGATCGCCATCGGGCGCGAGCTTACCTCCAATCCCACCGTGCGCAAGTTGTCCTTTACCGGATCGACCCAGGTCGGCCGGCTGCTGCTTGAGCAGTGCGCCCCCACGGTCAAAAAGGTTTCCCTGGAGTTGGGTGGCAACGCCCCTTTCATCGTGTTCGACGACGCCAACCTGGAGCAGGCGGTCGCCGGGGTGGTCGCCTCCAAGTTCCGCAACGCGGGCCAGACCTGCGTGTGTGCCAACCGAATTTTCGTTCAATCCGGCATCTACGAGGAGTTTGCCACCCGCTTGGAAAAGGCGGTGAAGGCCTTGGTCGTGGGGGACGGTTTGGAACCCGGGGTCACGATCGGACCGCTGATCGACCAAGCCGCGGTGGACAAGGTTGAGGAGCATATCGGCGATGCGCTACGGTTGGGCGCGCGCGTCCGATGCGGGGGACAGCGTCATGCGCTGGGCGGGACCTTCTTCCAGCCCACCATCCTGACCGAGGTGGCGCCGGCCGCAAAACTGATGAACGAAGAGACGTTCGGGCCGGTGGCGCCATTGATTCGCTTCGCTTCCGAGCAGGAAGTCATCGCTTTGGCCAACGATACCGAATACGGCTTGGCCTGCTACTTCTACAGCCGCGATGTCGGCCGATGCTGGCGCGTGGCGGAGGCCCTGGAGAGCGGCATCATCGGCATCAACGAGGGCATCATTTCTACCGAAATAGCGCCCTTCGGCGGGGTCAAGCATTCGGGTATCGGGCGCGAGGGCTCCAAATACGGCATCGAAGAGTACCTTGAAATCAAATACCTATGCTTCGGTGGAGTCTGAAACTCCGGACCAAGAGTCGATCAGGTGCACAGCTACGATCTGGTTGAATTCAACCGCCCGCTTCGGTTAGTCGAGCGACCAACGCCCGAGCCGCAAGGCAGCGAGGTGTTGCTACGCGTCCTTGCCTGCGGCGTATGCCACAGCGACGTGCATCTGTGGGAGGGCTTTTACGATTTGGGCGGTGGCAAGCGCTTGGGTTTGGCGGAACGCGGCTTGCGTCTGCCCTTGACGCCAGGCCACGAAAACGTCGGCGAGGTGGTCGCCCTGGGGCCGCGGGCGCGCGGCGTTACGGTGGGCGAGCGAGTCTTGGTCTTTCCCTGGATCGGATGCGGCCGATGCTCCGTGTGCGCCCGCGGCGAAGAGCAGCTCTGCTTGCAACCGCGCTCTCTGGGCTTGTTCTTGCCCGGTGGCTTCGCCGACCATCTGATCGTGCCCGAAGCGCGCTACCTGTTTCCGCTGGGCGAGCTCGAGCCTGCCAAGGCAGCGCCTTACGCCTGCTCGGGGCTGACTACTTACGGCGCGCTCAAGAAAGTCGGGCGCGAGCTGATGACCACGCAGCCCATCCTGATTATCGGTGCCGGCGGCCTGGGGCTGATGGCGCTATCGATTTTCAAGGCGATGGGTGGACAGGGTGCGATCGTGGCCGAGATCGATCCCAGCAAGCGTCAGGCCGCGCTGGCTGCCGGCGCGCTAGCCACGATCGACAGCGCGGCTCCCGATGCGGCCGCGCAAATTATCGCGGCTGCCCGCGCCCCGCTGTGGGCCGCGGTCGATCTGGTGGGCGCAAATTCCACCGTGCGGTTGGGGCTGGATAGCCTGGTCAAGGGCGGCAAGCTGATTATCGTCGGGCTGTTCGGAGGCGAAATTACGCTCTCGCTGCCCCTGATTCCCATGCGCGCGACCACGATCCAGGGATCGTACGTCGGCAGCCCCGGCGAGCTGGCCGAGCTGATGGAATTGGTCCGCCGCACCGGGCTGCCCTCGGTTCCGGTCACGGTCCGTCCCCTGGAGCAAGCCAGTGTCGCATTGGCCGATCTACACGCGGGTCGGCTGATTGGGCGCACCGTGCTGCGACCGGTATAAAGCCGGCAAAATAGGCTCCGCCAACGTGATTCGAGGTTCCATGTTCATTGCCGGGTGATCACGCCCAGGCTCAGCGGCAGGCCGTTTACCGCCGCTTGCCTGTTGCCGGCGCCGGCCGAAATCGCCTCGAGCACCTGAGCCGAAGTGGCCGATGCGGGAGAACCGATTACGCCGGGGCTGCCGCCGCTTCCAGATCCCCCGCAAGCGACGGCCGAGGCCGCCAAGGCCAGAAGCAACCAAGCGATCGAGGCCGCCCGCCAGCGCTTTCGCTGGCCCACGGCCAAGCTCAAGCTTCCAAGGAGCAAACCCGCGACCAGAAGCGGGAGTTCGCCGTTTTGCGGCAGGAGAAAGGAATCAACCAGCGAGGCTGTCTTCGTTTCGTGATTGACACTTGGGAGGGCTCCCGTTCCGGCCAGCGGGGCGGAGGCGGCTTGCGCGCTTAAAGTTGCGAGCAAGGTCAAAGTCAAGCCGCCGTTCGGCTCGATTTGAAGAGCCGGGCGGTAGCTGAATATCACTGTCGTTTGAGCTTGCGCGCGACTCGTCACGGCTGATGTGGTGCCAGCCTGAGCACTTAGCGCCAGGCTGGTGAAGAGCGCTGGATTACTCAAGCTGACGTTCACCGCGGTCAAGGTCTCGGGCTCATTGCCGCTGTTGATCAGGCTGACGACACCGCCACTCACGGTTGCGCCCGCGCTGCCGGAGCTGTTGCCCGCCCCGATCAGCCGCACCGTCGCCGAGAGGCCCGCCGACGGAGTCGGGAATGAACTGGGTGCGGCGCTAGGCCGGGGCGTGGGCGACGGGGTTGGCGCGGGTGCAGTCGCGCTGAAGGTTGGAGTGGGTGATTCGCTTGGTCCGAGGGTAGGAGTCGGGGTGGGCGCTGTGCCCGGCGCAAAGATCAGCAGACGATTGTTGGCTTGGTCGGCGATGTAAGGATTGCCCTTTGTGTCCAGCGCCAATCCGCTAGGAAAACATAAACTGTCGGGACCGATACCATTGCGATCGCTCGCCATCTGCCCGTCGTTGCAACCGCTCGTGCTAAAATTTCCGTTCTGTCCGTACACCACCGCCGCGCTTGAATTGCTGCCAATCGGGGCGAGGAATTCGAGCACGCGGCTGTTGTCGGTGTCGGTCACGAACAGATCGCCCGAGCTGTCCAACGCGAGGGTCGTGGGCAGGCACAATCCCGCGCTCCCGGCCGCGCATCGGTTGGTCGTAAAGCTTCCATTTTGCCCCACTACCAAGTTGGCAATCGTGTTCGAGGGCAGTACCGAGCCCGCGGGTTGCCGGTAGATCAGGAGCCGATGGTTGTTGCTGTCGGCGATATATACGTTGTTGGCGGCGTCGACCGCCAACCCCTCCGGCTGGCACAGGCCGGCGGCATCGATCGCGGGCGTGTCGACCCCGGCGCAGCTATGGGCGCTGAAATCGCCGGCCTGGCCGAAAACCACGCTGGCGGTGATGGCCGGTGGCTGCCCGGCGGAGGCGGAATAAACCAATACGCGGTTGGCCCCGCTGTCGGCGATGTAGAGATTGCCGCTGGAATCGATTGCAACTCCGTGCGGAGCGCACAGGGTTGCCGAGCTGGTCGCGGGATCACCGATCGAGCTGTCGCCGTCACCGCATCGAGCGAGGGTGAAACTGTCCGCTTGACCGTAGACCGCCTCCGCGGCGGCGCCGATGCAAGGCGCGGCGGCGCAGCCCGAGAAAGGCGAATTGAATTCCAGCACCCGATTATTGCCGCCATCGGCGACGTACAGGTTGCCGTTGCGGTCGGTAACCAGTCCCTGGGGCTGGCACAGCGTGGCGGCGGTCGGTGCCTCGCCACCTTGATTGCAATCGCCGGAGCGAAAATCAGGCTGTCCTATCACCAGGTCGGCGGATCCGCCGTCGAGCACCGCGCCCGCGCTGAAATAGCCCAGCACGCGGCTGTTGGCCGTATCGGCGACATACAGATGCCCCTGCGCGTCCAGCGCGGCGGCCACCGGCTGCATACCCGCGCCATCGAGGTTGTTGGGGCCGTCATGAGCCAGATCCGCCTGGCCCAGCGCCATGCTGGCGAGGCTGAGCGCGGGAGAAACCGCCAGCACTCGATTGGCCCCCGCATCGGCGATCCATAGATTGTCGGCGCTATCCACCGCCAGGCCTTGCGGATTGCACAGCGTGTCGGCGCCCACCGGCAACGGGCTGCGCCGACCATCACCACAGGGGGTGGGCATCGTCATCGCCCCCGCGGGAAATACTCCATCGGCGACGCCGCTGGGCGTGATGGAGAGCGGCTGGGTATATTTCAGCACCCGGTTGTTGCCGCTGTCGCCGATATACAGGTCGCCGCTGCTATCAACGCTTAACGCGATCGGCTGACAGAGACCCGCGGCGCTCAACGGCGGATCGCCAGCCAAGCCGTCACCGCATGCGTTGGCGGTAAAATTATCATTCTGGCCGAATACCAGATTGGCCGTAGTATTGGGTGGATTGGTGGCCAACGGACGATTGAATTCCAGCACTCGATTGTTGCCGCTGTCGGCCACATAGAGATTGTCTTGGCTGTCCACGGCTATTTCGCCGGTTAGGCACAGGCCGCCGGCGCTGGGCATGGGATTGGGACCACCATTGCTGCAGAGGGCGCTTAGGAAGCTGTCGCCTTGCCCAAATACTGCGTCGGCGGTCGTATTGGGCGGGTTGCGTGCCAGCGGGGTATTGAATTCCAGCACGCGGCTGTTGCCGCCATCAGAGATATAGAGATTATCCTGGCTATCGAGGGCGATTCCTGACGGTTCGCATAAGCTGTCCGGCCCGAGTCCGCCGATATCGCCGGGCGCGCTGCCCGCGTTGCAATTACCATTGGCGAAGCTGCCGTCCTGGCCGAAGACCACAATTGCCGGGCCGCCCACACAGGGAAAAGCGGCGCACGAGGCAAAGGGCGCGGCGTATACCAAGACCCGGTTGTTCAAATTATCGGCGACGTAGAGGTTGCCCGAACGATCGATCGCGAGCGCGGGCTTGAGAAAGCCCGCGAACGATTCGCCGTCGCCCAGGCAGAGCGTGCCGGCGCCGGGCGCGAGCGCGCCCTGGTTGCATTGGCCGCTGGAAAAATCGGGTTGTCCCAAGACCAGATCGGCCGGCGCGCCATCGGTCCGATCTTGCGCGTTGCGCCAACCCAGGATTCGATTGTTGCCTACATCGGCGACGTACAGATGGCCGCCGGGGTCGATAGCGAGCGCCGAAGGCGCGATCAAGCCGCTGCCGTCGGCGTTGCCGTTGACGATCGTGCTGATGAAAGCGGCTTGTCCCAGTATGCGCTGGGCGACCGCGGCGCCGTCGCCGGCCAGCACCCGGCCCGCCAGGAGCACAACTCCCAGGGCTATCGGCAGCCCCGCCCGACGCTGCAACAAACCCGGACCCGTCCCCCGAGTTGCGATGCCGGCTCGCCGGCGCCGCAGAATGACGCCACCCTGGCGCTTAGGCCGGCGCTGGTCGCCTCTAAAATCACGATCTGGCCGACTACCGTTTATTGACGTCTACTGGCGCGCTCGCCGTGGGCTGGACATCGCGGCGCGAATATTCTGATATGAATTGGCTGATTCAGGTCGGTTTGGCCGGGCGCGAGGCGCCGCAGCCGAGAGTCGAGATCAACCCGAGGTTAGCTATGAAATTTGCCATCCACCTGCTGCCCGGTTACCCCGCCACGCTGGAGGAGCGCGAGCGCTTGCGTCCGATCGCCCATCGCACCGACAAGACCCAGCAGATGCTCGATGAAATGCTGGAGCTGACCCAGCTTGCCGAAGAAGTAGGCTTCGACGTAGTCACCTTTTCCGAGCATCACTTTTACACCGAGGGCTGCGAGGCAGGCTCCACGCCCACCCCCCATCTGGTGCGCCTGCTGCTCAACACCAAGCGTATCAGTATCGGTCCTTTGGGTTTCGTCCTGCCCACCTGGGATCCGATTCGGCTGGCGCTGGATGTCGCCTGGGCCGACCAGATGAGCCGTGGCCGGGTGGTGGTGGGACTGGCGCGCGGGGTCTTTCCGCGCTGGGTCAACGTTCTGGGTCAGCATTACCTGATCCAGCCCGGATTGATGGGGGCCGATGCCGATCGACACAATCGCGAGGTCTTCGAGGAGCTGTTCGAGGTCATGAAGCTGGCCTGGGGCGAAGAGCCCTTTTCCTTCAACGGCCGCTTCTACAAAGTGCCGGTGCCGGTGGAGGGGCATGAGTGGGGACCGTGGGAGACCACCGCCCGCCTGGGCGCGCCCGGCGAACTGGACGAACAGCATCACTTGCGCCGTGTCTCGCCGGTGCCCAAACCCTACCAGAAGCCCCGGCCGCGAATTTTCCAGGCTTTTACCGCTAGCGAACAGACCATTCGCTGGACTGCCCGCGAGGGCATCATTCCGATCATCTCGCGCCCTTTCCCCGACGCCACCGTCCAAGCGGTCGATGCCTATGCCGAGGAAGCAAACCAAGCCGGCCGGCCGCTCAAGCGCGGCGAAAACGTCGGCGTGGTGTCATTTGTGTACATGGGCCGGACCCGCGAGGAGGCGATGGAGCTGGCCCACAACGGCGTGTTCTTTGTCTTCAACCGCTTTCACGCCACCATCAATCCCCTCATGCCGCGCAGCGCCGAAGCCTTTTTGGAGAAAGGGATGGCGGTGGCCGGCACGATCGACGACGTGCGCCGGCGTATCGCCGACATCCAGGAACGCACCAACGCGGAATACTTCCTGTGGCTGAGCGATCAGGGCTTCCTGCCCATCGACGTGATGCGCCGTCAGCTCGAATGGTTCGGCAACAAGATCATTCCCGAATTCCGCGACCGCCCTCAGCCCGAAGCGCCGCATCCGGTCTGAGCGCCGCCCCGCTTTAGATAGCCAGGCGGCGGAGGAATGCGGCGCCGGCCGTCAGAAATCGCCGCCCTCCCGCGACGCTCCCGTTGCCCATCCCACCGGCGGCCCGAACCGTACCCGAAGGCCCACGTCGGACGGTGGCGTAGCTCCGCAGGCCCGACCTGCGCTGACAAGTGCTCGGCGCTATTGTGACGTTGGCACCGGCAAATCCGTAAAGGTGACGACATAGCCAAGGAGATTGGTCGAGCCCTGGGCTCGACATTGAAACGTGCTGGTCGCATCGTCGAAAGGATAGCTGTAAGCCGATGAGCAGGCTTTTTTCAGATTATCCAGCCAGGGCTGGCCATTCGACGCCCAGGTGGGATTGTTGCTCCCGCAATTCTCGCCGGCTGGCAAATTCCAGTCTGGAAAGAGTGGATTGGCGTTGGAGGTTCCGCATCCGCAGCAATTCGCATTGGCCGCCGCCTGATTGTAACAGGAGGTCGCGTTGGCACCGATGCATTGTAGCAGTTGAGTAAGAGTGGTCGTTCCGCTTGAGCCGTTGGTGAGCGTTGCGGTGCAGTTGAGCGTCGGACTGCCAGGATCGCCGATAACTGACGAGGTCTGGCCGCAAAGCGTATCGGCGGTCCACCAGCCTTGGAAATTGCCACATTGCTGCTGAATGACCCCGATTCCCGGGATTAACTGACTGCCGCAAAATTGGCCTGCAGGGCAATCGCTCTGTTGACTGCACTGGCAATAAGAATTTCCGTCTTGAGCCTTGCGGCACTGCTCCGTGCCGGGACACTGAGAGCTGCTGGTACACTGCCGCCAACACACGCCGTTGGTAGCCCCTGAGGAGCCGTTGCAGGCGAACCCGGATGGGCATTGGCCCGCCAGGGCAGGGTTGTTTTGCGCGGTGCATCCCTGCGAGACGAGCATCAGCAAGGGTGATGCATCGGTAGGCGTCGCCATCGGGACGGCCTTGGCGTAGTCGCCGTAGTTGAACGCGCAGTTCCCGCCGGGCGTCGAGCACCAGTAATATGGAGTAACCGCGCCCGGGGTCTGAGTAGCGGTGGGCAGCGGCGCCATCTGCTCGCCGATGTTGGCGCCATTGATATCGCTGATGTCGTAAAAATCGTTGTCGGTGGCCTGCAGAGTAAATTCCGCGAGCGTCGTCACGGGGTTGCTCGCCCCCACCCCCACTGGGCAGTTCGAGTTGGGCGCCGAAGTCGGAGTGGCTGATGGCGCGGGCTTGAAGAAAGTGTTGCAGTCGCCGCTCTGGCAGCTGGTTCCGTCGGGCTTGCACCCGGTCCGCGCGAAGACCCCTCCGCTCCACCAGACCGCGGAGGGAAGGTTGTTCGTGCCGCCGTTGTAGCTGACGCTGCCTTGCGCCAGGCAGAAGCTAGCCGTGTTGCCTTTAGCGGGCAGTTCCCAGTTCCAGGGGTTTGAGGGAGTAAAACCGCTGAAGGCGGTCGGCTCCGGCAGCGTGTAGTAACAAAGGTTGGTATTGAGGTTGCAACCCGCGCCCGGTCCGCAGTCGCTGTTGGCGGTGCAGTAACAGTTTTTGCCACCCTGGGTTCCGGATCCCGAGGCGCTCGCGGTTCCCGGACATGCCAGCGCTCCAGATGTCGAGCCGCAGGTGCAGGTCCCATTGGAGTTGAAAGTGGCGGGCAGACAACTGCTGGCGCCGCCATTGATAACGCAAATGGAGCGCAGTGCTCCTCCACCCCCGCTTACCCAAACCGGCTGGCTGCTGTTGTTGGCTATAGCGAGCTCGCGAGTACCGGACGGGCACGACGCCACGGCGGTTGCCGTCGCAGTCGGTGTCGGGGTGATGGTTGAAGTCGCGGTTCCGCTGGCACTTGCCGTGGCGGTCGCGGTCGGCGTTACCGTCGCGGTTGTAGTAAACGTCGAGGTCGCGCTCGAAGTGGTCGTCGCGGTGGAAGTCGAGGTCGCGGTGCTGGTCGAGGTTGTGGTGCCGGTCGAAGTTGCAGTGGTGGTCGAGGTGGCAGTGGTTGTCGTCGTTGGGGTCGAGGTTGGCGCGGACTTGTTTGAACTGGAGTTGTTACATGCAAAGGCAACGAACAGGAACAGGCTGAAAAACGCAGCACGCGCGAACGGGCCCAACTCGCCAAACTTCATGCTGCTCTCTATAGCATTTATATGACTATAAACAACAACATCGAGCAGAAGGCGGTCGAAAATTTCCAAGAAAAGCGAAAAAACGGCCGGCCTGCCCAGTGGATCGCTGACTGGCTCAGCCCTGTCGCGGACGGCGGGTCACCTTGACGTTGGGCGCGGTGCGTAGCTTGACCAGCCGCTCGTAGCGCTCGCGAGCGCGGGCGGCGCGCTCCTTGCCATGGGTCTGGCGATAGGTCCGGCTGGCCATCTTGTTGGCGCAGCGATGGCTGCAATAGATCTGGTTGGCGCGCTTGGCCAGGAACACCATGCGGCAGTCGGGCTCCTGGCAGCGCTGAATCCGTGCCGCGCCCTGGACGTTCTCGTAGAGGTCATCCAGCGCGACTCGAATCACCGCGTCCTCCAGATTGGCGTCCTGGTAGCTGAGCGCGCGCCCGCCTTCGGCTCCCAGCTTGCCGGCCTCCAGAATCACCTGGCCTCCGCCGTACTGCGCCCTAAAGCGCTTGCGATCAGCCACCGCGCCGACCAAATCCGCGACTCGCGCGACAATCTTGCGCAGTCGCGCCTGGTCGGTCTCCAGCGCGCGCACCTGCTTGCTCAGCGGTTCGTCGGGCTCCAGATCCAGCCACTGGCGCAGCTCGTAAATCAGGTTGGGCAGATCGCCCGGACGTCCTCCGGCCAGGGAGGCGGCGTCCACCCGTGCGAACTCGACCAACCAGGCCAAGGTCCGTTCCTTGGGCATCGGGGTCAGCCGTTCGCCATTCGGATCCGCGCGGAGTCTCGGGTTCTTGCCAGCCATTTGCCCTCGATCATATCCCCGGCTCTTACAAGCTGCAAACGGCATTGCAATATGATGATTGTCTAGCCACACAATTCTTTAATTACAATATTGCGCTGGCAGGTCGCGCGGGCAAACAATGGCCTGAGGCGACGGCTGAAAAGCCCTGGCTCGCAGGTGTGGCAGATATGAGGAGGAGAATATGATGCGCTGGGTAAAGCTGGCTGTGGCAGCGGGGCTGCTGGCCGGATTGCTGCTGACTGATCCGCGCGCGGCGCGCGCGCAGAGTTTTTGGCCGGGGGCGCAAGGATATACCACGATCACGCCCGGCAAGCCGCCCAGCTTCCAATATCCCAATTTCGACGGTGGCTATACTACGCTCACGCCCGGCAAGCCGCCCACCTTCAGCTATTCCAACGGCTTTGGCGGCTACAGCATCATAACTCCGGGGAAGCCGCCGAGTTTCGTCTATCCGAATACTCCGCTGCCCCCCTCGTGGCCAGCCTACGGTGGGTACGGCGATGAGTAACGGTCTGGCCGTGCGCGCCCCGGGCCTTACGCCCACGGTCCCGGCCAAAGTGGTTCCTCGGGGCAGCGCAGTCTCCTTTCGCCCCCTCCCTTCCGAGCTGTTGATTCGCCTGCGCGTTTTGCCCCATCGCGCGCAGCGCTACGACACCGAGGGTGATTGGATCTGGCATGACCAGGGCCTGGAGATCCGAATCAGCCGCGAGGTCGGCGAGCAGGACCCGCGCTACGGGCTGTTGCTGTTCGTTCACGAGCTGATCGAAGCGCTGCTGTGCCGCGCCGGCGGCATCACTACCGCCTGTGTCGACGCCTTCGACCTGGCCCATCCGGGAACCGAGCCCGGCGAAGACCCGGCCGCGCCCTACTATCAGCAACACATGAGCGCGGAAGCGGCCGAACGGGCTCTCGCTGACTCCCTCGGCCTCGATTGGCAGGATTATCTGGGGCGTTGATCGGCAAGGAGGGCGAAACCCGTTCGCGAACGTTCGCCCATCGCGAAACCTTAAGGCAGGGGATACCCGCTGTTGCGTCGTGCCCCCTCAGCGCGATGTCGAGCCGCGGGTCGAGATACTGTTTCGCGCAGAACTGCGCGCTGATTTTGACTAAATGAGTTGCAGCCCGAGGATGCCAGCGATCAGGCGAGCTGCGCCGATGGGTTCGACGAGTGATGTGTCGATGGTCAGTGCGGCCGGCGGCATCGCTGTCTCGGATGCGATAAGCTGCGGACGAAGCTGACGCAGGAGCTCCACCGAACGAAGCTTCCTGAAGCTGGCGCGATCGGCGTTGGCGATCCGACGTTCCTGTTCATCGACCGGCAGTGTCAGCCGGACTGCAAAGAGCTCTCCGCCAAAATCCGCGACCGTCTTTCTCGCTCGGTCGGGGAAGTCGGGCGCGACCGTAGCTTCGGGCGCGATGGTAAAAATGATCGATTGTCCCGCTTCGGCCGCCTCGCGGAACATGGTCAGCCAGAAGATTTCGCGCAGGCGAATAAATCGCTCGGTTCCGAATGCGAAGACCGACGCCACGGCATCGACAACCAAGTGGTTGTGAAAGACGGGAAGGCCGGTGAGACGTTGAAGTTCTCGCGCGACTGTCAGCTTACCGGAAGCAGGCGCGCCGTAGATAAAGACAAGTTTCATCAAACGATGGTAGCTTGCCGGACTGGCAGGGTGGAACTGGACCGATCCCAATGTTTTCCGGACCCGCGCGACGATGGAAGGGAAGCGGCTAGAGCGCGCGAACCCCGCCGGCCTACCCTCAAGGAAAACCCGACTCGGTTGTTGACGCTCCGTGGGTCGCAGCATGGCCCGGCAAGCAGATTGGGACGCGCTGATTGTTGCCGGTACAGGAGGCAACCGCTCAGGAAACCGCCGCCTTCACGCCCAGGGCTTGGCCACCGAAACTTTGAAAGAGTTCCTCGCGGTTGAGCGCGATGTGCGCCGCCATGGCGTGCACGTCGTGCCAATGGCGGCCCAGGGGAAAGGATTCGCTCAGACCCCGCCCGCCTGCGGCATCCATCAGCCGGTCAACTGCGGCCAGCGCCAGCTTGGCGGTCATCGCGAAATCGCGGCGCGCCTCGGGGGTTCGCGCGGGGTCGATCAGCTCGCGGTTGAGGATTCGGCGATTGTGGTTTCGCAAGACAGTGTAGGCGGCTTCCAACTCGCCCGATGCCTCGCCGACGCGGCTCTGCAGCATCGGGCTCTCCGCCACCTGTCTGCCGGTCAAGACCCCCAGCCGCTTGGCGCTGAACTCAACGAAGGCCGCGTAGGCGCCGCGCGCCGCGGCCAACATCGGGCATAGCAGTGCGAATTGAAATTGCGCGCCCAAAGGAGTCTGATTCAGCGGGTGGGGGAGGAACTTCGAGCCCGGTGCCTGGCCGCCAAACGCCGCGCCCATGTCGAGCGCAAAGCTGTCGGGGACGAATACGTCGTCAACCGCGATGTTGTTGCTGCCCGAGCCTTTGAGCCCGATGCTGAACCAGGTATCCCGCATCCGGAACTGGCCCGGCTTCAACAGCAGCGCGGCATACTGGGGCGGTAGGCCCTCGCGCGCCGGCGGCAGCATCGCGCTGAGCACGGCCCAGTCGCAATGGTCGCCGCCCGAACCAAAGCTCCAGTCGCCGCTGAGTCGCCAGCCGCCGGCAGCAGGCGTGACCTTGCCGACAGGCGCAAACGAGGTAACGATCCTGGGATTGCGATCGGTGGAGTAGAGATAGGCCTGGGTAGCCTCGGGATAATAGCCGACAAACCATTGGTGATGGATGAGAAAGCTGAAGCACCAGCCGATCGAGCCGCTGAATTGGCCGACCTCCGTCACGCAGTCGAGCATCAGGCCCCAATCGCAGCCGTAGCCGCCGAAGCGGACCGGGCGAAGCAACGCGATCAATCCCGATTCCAGCATCGCCTCCACTACCGCCGGCGGCATCCGCCGAATTCGCTCGGCCTCCTGGACGTAAGGTCTGATCGCTTCCGCCAGGACGCGCGCGCGACGCACCGCCTCTTCGCGCGTGATCTGTGGGGACGGGAGCTCCGCCTGGTTCAATTCGCCTTCCAATTCGCCCTCCTATCAAGTTCTCATTCTCGCCTCGTTCGATTCCTGAATCTTTGCGACCCAAGAGGGCAATGGCGGTGCAAACCAATTTCGCGCAGAGGACCAGCGAATCTTATTCTGTCATGTTGAGCCGGCGAGCATCGCGAGCCGTGTCGAAACATCTCGCGCGGTCCTCCGCCTGATTACTACACCGCGATGCAAAGCAGGCGCAGTAGGACCTGAACGCGAAAATTCACAGGTTTCCAGCGACAAGAGTCCATACGTAGCCGTGCTTTACGATCTGCCTTTTTTTCGTAAGGACACGACTTATCGTTGACCCCCAAGTGCCGCTCATGCGCTCCTGCCAAGCTGAGAATCTCGCCTGTGGCTGCTTCCCACTTTTCTGTCCGCTTAGCAAATCTCCCATGAAACTTCCATAAACCGATCTTGGCGTACAGTTCGGCACGAAGGCGTGACAGTGGTCCAGGCGAAATCCAAAATGGCCGCAGGACGCCAAGCGACTTGCATGGCCAACGCAACGTCAACGACCAGGATCGACTAGCGGTGGAGCAACATGGGGTCATCGCCGACCGCATCAACGAGCATCTTGGAGCCTCCGATGGCGGGATCGTGCTGATACGTCGGATGATTCGGCAATCGCTCGCCGCAATCGCGCAAGGACAAGGTCCCCCTCCGCCTCATCCGCGATCCCGCGCAACAGCAGATCGACTTTCCGCAAAAGTCGAGCATGATGCTGACCAAGCGCGCGCACGTCGGCTACGCGCCGGGCATGAGCAAGGATCTGCAAGACGGCTTGACCGAGGGCGCGGCGAAGTAGCCGCCGCGGCGGGCGGGAGCCGGAGCCTGCTTGTGGCTGGCGCGCGGGCTATGGCAGAGTTGCGCGAGAGGGAAGATAGCAATGGCGGTCTTCGTTTCCGACGAGGTCGCGCGCGAGGTCCTGTCCTGGCCCGCGATGATCGCGGCGCTGCGCGCGATCTACTGCGTTGAGCATCCGCCCCTCGCCGGCCCGCCCCGGACGCTGGCACGCGGTCCGGGTATCTGGATGCGCACGCTGACCGGGGTGCTGCCTTCGGGCACGGTCATGGGTACGAAGCAGTTTTGCTTCCCGCGCGGGCGCAAGGTTCGCTACATGATCAGCCTGTTCGACCAGGAAAGCGGCGAACTGCTGGCGCTTCTCGACGCCAACACCATCACCGCCTGGCGCACCGGAGCGACCACGGCGATGGCAATCGATCGTATGGCCGCGCCGGGTCCATTGGCGGTGGCGATGATTGGCAGCGGCGCCGAGGCCCGTTCGCATGCACGCGCGCTCGCCGCGGTTCGGCCGGTCACCCGGATGAGCGTCTTCAGCCCCAACCCGGCGCGGCGGGAGGCCTTCGCGCGGATGGTGGAAGATGAGCTTGCGATCCCATGCCGCGCCGCGGTCTCGGCCCGCGAGGCGATTGCCCAGGCCAATCTCGTCGTCGGCGCCACGCGCACGCGCGGCGACCAGCCCGCGCTCGAGGGCGCGGCGATAAAGCCGGGAGTACTGGTCGCCTCGATCGGCGCGACGCTCCCCGAGCATGTCGAAATCGACATCGAGGCGGTGGCGAATGCCGACCTGATCGTCGCCGACATCCCGCACGAGGTGATGGAGGAGACCGGCTGTTTCATCGCGGCCAGGCGGGCGGGAGTGAAATTCAGCGACAAGTTTGTGAGCCTCAACGAGCTGATGGCGGGCAAGGTTGACGACCGGCTGGAAAAAGCGCGCTGGCCCATGTTTCGCTCGGTGGGCCACTCGTTGCAGGATCTGACGGTGGCGGAACTGGCCTGGCGCACGGCGCTGAGCCGTGGGCTGGCGGCGCCGTTGCCCGGGCTGGAGATCAAAGCGAAGGCCTAAGGAGGCTACCATGCCAAGCTATCGCAAGAACGAAGCGCGCGAGTGGGCGTGGCAACATCTCAAAGGATGCGCCAACGTCATCATCCCCTCCTATACCGCCGACTTGAAGGGTCTCAATGAGGGCGGCATCCGGCACGACGTGCGCAAGTGCCTGGAGCATGGCTTCAGCGGCACGCTGCTGGTTTCGGAGACCGCCGCCACGCTTGCGGAGTACGAGCAGTTCTTCGCCTGGGCCAACGACGAGTCCAAGGGCCGCCTCAAACTTATCCTGCACGCGTCGTTCAACACCCTCGACGAAAATATCGCGGCGGCGAAGATCGCCGAGTCCAACGGCGCCGAGCTGGTACTGCTCTCGTACCCGGCGAATTTCTATCCCGAGTCGCTGGAAGAGATTTACGCTTACACCAAGGCCTTCTGCGACGCGACGAATCTGGCGGTGCTGCTCTTTCCGGTGCCGCTTTGGGGCTTCGAGCGGCTGCATCCCTCGGATATCCCGGCGCCAATCATCAGGAAGCTTATCGACAACACCCGCAACATCGTGGCGATCAAGGCCGAAGGCGGGATGCCGTCGATCATGGGCTTTGTCGAGTGCTATCGCCTCTTCGGCAAGGAGGTGATTGTCGAGACGCCGATGTTTGGCGATCTGGTGCCGCTGGCCCAGCTCGTGCCCATCCAATTCAGCGGGACCTCCAACACCCATTACTTCGGGGCTACGGTACCGCACGTGATGGGGCTTTTGCAGGAGAAGAAGTTCGACGAGGCGACCGAAATCTATTGGAAAACGCAACCCGGCCGGCAGGCGGCCGGCGCGGTCAACGCGTCCTCGGCCGGCGCCCATTTCCTCAACCGCATGGTTTGGGCCTATCAAGGCTGGCTCCAGGGCTACAACGGCGGGCCGCTGCGCCAGCCGACGATGAAGATTCACGGCGGCCAGATGGCGTTACTACGAAACGGCTTGCTGCGCAGCGGACTCAAGCCGACGGAGTCGCCCGACAAGGACTTCTTCGTGGGGCGCAATCCGATGGAAACCGTCGCCAAGACGCGGCGCGCCTCCGCCGCATAAGGGGTCGCTCGTCACGGCCGTGGCGTTCCCGCTGAAGCCCCCAAGCGCGCCTGCCATGCCGCTTTGGGGCGTTCGGCGATTCAAGGCAGGCTGCTTATTTCAATCAAATAGGCTCGAAGCGCAATGCGAACCTTTGCGAAATTTCCAAGCTGGAGCATTGCGTGACCAACGCCATGAGCGCGTGGGCAGTTCGGCTACCTGCCAGCCGCCGCCCACGATGTTGGTTCCGCTTTGGCCGCCGCGAGGATGGAGCGATCCACGCCCCGAGCGTTTCTGACGGCGTAGTCGCGCCAGGCAATCTGCAGTAGATCGGGACGAAAGAGCCGGGTTGGCGGATTCCAGCCGCCCTTGCGCTGAGCGAAGTCCTGGGAGGCCCCAACCATCTGGAGATCCTGACTGTTGAAGCGAATCATCCCCACTGGACGGCCCCATCCGTAGTAGCGTGCCAGGAACCAGGCTCGCTCGACTCGGCTGCGCGGAAAGCCACAACAAATCTGGAAGTAATTGTAATGTTCCGCGTCGATTTGCACGAACCATTCGTAGTACAGCGCCTCGTCGATGGGAAAATGGGTTACGCGCGTGGTCCCGGGAAGTCGCAAGGAGACCTTCGCGCTGATTCCCATGAGCGGGTCCATACGGTCCTTGATAAGCCCGGATTTGATAATTCCCGCCCCCCGCCGAGCACGAGGCCAGCGCCCCAGGTCAGGATAGTCGCCAATCATCCCTACTGCGCCGCGCCCCTCGCACAGCCAGACCCCATCCTGACCTTGCTCTTCGATCACCGGCGAGACCTGCTTGACGAAGCCGGGAAACAGGCGGAAGCGGATGTAGAGCGAGGTGCGATGCAACATCATCGCGTGCCCCATGCCGGGGTTTTCGATATGCCAGCGCCAATTTCCGTAGGCTCGCCGTCGCACCACCAAAACCACCGTGGCCTTGCGCAGGTAGGCCGGGATGTCCTCCTCTGGCGCCACCGGCTTCTGCTTACCCATCCAAATCCACACGATGCCCTGGCACTCGGTAATCGGATAGGTTCGCACACGCACCTTGTTTACCACCGCGCTGCCGGGCCCGTCGGTGAGCGCCGCAACGCAGTTACCGTTGGTCACGTCGAAAGTCCAGCCATGGTAGGCGCAGGAAATCGTGTTGGTGCCGGGAAATTCACATCGCCCCAGGGACAGGGGCGTGCCGCGGTGCGGGCACTCGTTGGCAATCGCATGGATCTTGCCGTTGCGGCGCATCAACGCGATCGGAGAACCCAGGATAGTCAGCGCCAGAGGTTTCTCGCCGATTTCTTTGGCCAGGCATGCCGGGTACCAATATTCGGAGAAGCCCAGCGGCGGCGCGAACCGGTCGTAGTATGGCGCTAAGTCGAAAGTTTCGCTGGAGGTCCGCGGCTCGCCCATTGGCATGCTCCTTCACAAAGATTTGGCCGACCCTATTACCTCAAGGCGCAAGCGCGATTCCGGCGACACCGGTCAGCCATGGGACGACGGCCTGATAGAAAATAATTTCGGCACGCCGCTCGCTGACCAGGCCGAGCATGGTCATCCAGTTGCGAATCTCCTGGGCGCCGTTACCCCCCTCGCGCTCGATCTGCTCCGTGCTGTAACCGCTCAATTCCTGATATTTGCCAGCAGCCATCAGCTCCAGCACGAAGCGATCGAATTTCTCGTTGATAAAGCCGCGTCCTTCGCGACTCCATTGGTTGACTTCCTCCGCGATCGCCTGACGAATCACGGGGTCGAAGCGTTTGCCGCCGTGCGTCATCTGCTCCAGCCGCGCCGGCCTCTCGCCGCTGCGGGCGAGATCGCGCCAATTGGGCGTGGGAATCTGATGGGATAATCCGCCGGTGCCGATTACCGCAACCCGGCTGGCCATGGCCGAACCATCGATCAATCGGCGCAATGCGCGTCCCAGTTCAAAACAGCTCTGCAGGGTGGGCTGCGGGGGCGCATTGCAATTCTGAAACAGGGGCACAATCGCGAACTCCCGCTCGGTCAGCAGGTGCAGCGGCGTAATAAAGCTGTGATCGACTCGCAGGTCGGTGGAGAAGGCGGGAGCGAAGCCTGAGTGGAGCAGCCCCTCCAGCAATTCCTCGGCCAAGGGTTGATCTATCTTCATCTCGTAAGCCGGAAGACCGCCGTCGCCATGACCGCGGCAACTCGCCCCAACCCCCAGGCAGTAAGCCGGCATGCTTTCCAGAAAAAAACTGTTGAAGTGATCGTTGCCGATCAACAACAAGGTGTCGGGGCGGGCCGCGTAAAGCCGCTCCCGAATCGCCTTGAATCCGGCGCCGACCGCTTCCTTTTGCGCGGTAGGCGCACGCTCCCATGCGCGGAGCATGATCGCAGCATGGGATACTCCAAAGGCGGCGACGACTTGGGCCATTAGCGCGGCTATCTCCTATCCCTGTTCGGGTTGGCCGGGGTCGCCTCAGCTGGGATCGGCTCTCCGTAGCGATGGCGGACGGTGTGGGCGAGGTACTCTTCGGTGGTGATTCCGCTCCACTTGCCCGGCATCCAAGGCCAGTACTTGGAGCGTGCACCGCCATCGAGCGCGAGATCGGTACCGGTGATGAATGACGCCTCCTCGGAGGCCAAGAACACCGCCGCATTGGCGACATCCATCGCGGTGCAAAACCGTCCCAGCGGGATGCCCTGCAGAAAGTCATCGGCGGTCAGGGAATATGGCGCGTGGATGCGGGGATTGAAGCGGCCGGGTAGATAGATCGAGAACAAATGGTCGATAAAGGTCGGGCTGATGGTGTTTACGCGAATTCCATAGCGGCCAAATTCGGCCGCCGCCGCACGCGAAAAGTTCAGCAGCCCGGCCTTGGCCGCCGAATAGGCCGAGTTGCCTGCTTCGCCCTGATGGCCGGCATCCGAAATGATGTGAATGATTGATCCGGGGGTCTGCTTTTCCACCATCGCGCGCGCCACATGCTTGGTGGTCAGCATTCCCGCCGTCAAATAGCCCTTGAGCATACGGTTCCAGTCGAACAGATTCATTTCCAGCACGTCGTGACGATACTGGGTTCCGGCCAGGTTCAGCATGATGTCAATGCGGCCGTAGTGCTCGATCGCCTGGGCTACGATTGCGGCCACCGCGGGTTCCTCCGAGGCGTCTCCCGGCAGGCCAATGGCATCAAACCCGCGCTGCTTGAGAAACGCGGCGGTCTGCGCGCACATCGCGGGCAGAATATCGCTGACCACCAGCCGTGCTCCTTCCCGAGCCATGAAATGCGCGCAGGTGCCGCCGTTGTACGGACTGGCCCCGAAAACGAGCGCGACCTTGTTCTGCAATCGTCCCGCACCGCTCCCAGCCATCGCTAACGCACCTCGAAAATCGTAGTCACAAAGTTGTCGTTGCAGACCCAAGTCGGGGAGAAATCGGCGTAGCTTGGCCGTGCCCCGAGCGTCGCCATTGCTCCCGCCAGAACGATTGTAACCAGAAGCTCCCACTGCGCGTGGGCTTCCATCTCTTCAAAACCAAAATTTTCGCCCCAGCGATCGAAACGGTTGGTGCGCCATTGTTCGAAGCGCGCGCGGTCGGCGTCGACGGCCGGATGGATGCGCGCGTTTGTGCGCGCGGTATCATTTGCATGCGACCAATCGGCCCCGGCAACAAGCGCGACCCGCCAAGGACTGGCGCGCATTATCCGCGCGATATGACCGCCCAAGGCGAACGCCTCGGCCGCGGTCAAGGGAGGGTCGGGACGGTTGGGATCCCAGGGCGAAAGGCCCTCATTGTCGCGGTCGCGGCCGAAGCGGAACGGATCGATGCCGAGCGGCACAATCGGGGTCACGAAGCGCCGTCGCTCCCAGTCGAGATGGACGGCGGCCGCGATGGCGTTGTGACCCAGGCCGTTGGGATGAAGCGGCTCGGTTACGATGCGAGGATTAAGTCGCGCCCCCTCCAGCCCGCGCACCAAATAAAGCGCCGCTTCCCGATGACCTTTCAGCAGATCAATTCGCTCCGGATCCTCCTCGAAATAGTTGTCGCGCATGAAGCCCCACAGGATATAGGGCTTGGTCCTTACCGACTCGTGCGCCGAAATCCAGAACTGGGGTCGCTCCTGGCCCGAGAATGTTTCGGCGCTGTCGCGATAAAGGAGCAGAATCAAGTCGGGTGAGAAGCTCTCCAGAGCATCGTGCAGGCGGCGGAATTGAGCTAATTGATGGCTCTGGGCGGCCTTGCCGGAGGTGCGGCCCTGATCCTGGGCGTTGCCCCACTCTCGTTGCATCGGCTCCGGCCAATTGCGCGGGTCACGAAGCTGGGGCTTGTCCTTCCAGCCCAAGCCGAGATTGGTGTTGAGGACCCACGGCATGTTGCGCGGCTTCATTCGCAGGAACGGGAAATCCGAAACGGTCAGTCCCAGAATTTCCGCCATCCCGAAAGCCTCCCTGATTGGCCGGTCCGGCAATGGCTGTGCTCAGCACCAAAGCCACAGTTTGAGGGACTGGCACACATGCTTGGAGGTTGTCAACTAAAATCTCAAGCGGCACCTGGCGGTTGTGCCTGACCTTGAAGCCGGCGCCGCCGGGAAGCAGGAACCGGCACTCCACGCCAGATAAAGGCCACCACCGACGCCTTTGGAGGGACGCGCAAGGAGCCTTGGGGGTTTTTGGTGGGCCGTCGGAGACTCGAACTCCGGACCCGCTGATTAAGAGTCAGCTGCTCTACCAACTGAGCTAACGGCCCACACCAAAGGAAACGTTGGGGTGAGTGAAGGGATTTGAACCCTCGACCACCGGAGCCACAATCCGGTGCTCTGCCAACTGAGCTACACTCACCACCGTTTTGAATCGCTCGCTAATGGCGCGCCAGGCGGGATTCGAACCCACGACCCGCGGCTTAGAAGGCCGCTGCTCTGTCCACCTGAGCTACTGGCGCGTGAGCAAAAGTGCCCCAAAATTCTCTCAGGCTTGCTTTCAGGTCAAGTCCTTTCTGCGTGCGCGCCCTCGGCGGTCAAAAGCTCTGCTGCGCTCGGCGCGCCCAACGCCGCTTCCTGCTGAAAGTCAAAATTACGGCGCAAAACCATCGGGCTGATAGCTCACCATAGATCGGATAATTGCGCAACCAACCCGCGCCGACCGAATCGGCGGAACGGCTGGACGCGTTTTTCGATTTCAAGATTGGCCAGCGCCCCGGTTTGGGCTTGCTTGCGACAAACCAGGCTTCGCGCCTGAGCCTCAGTCCGCCGGTTGGGCGGGGCGGATCGAGCGGATCGATCTCCCGCCAGTTGGTCCTGCCGGGCAGCGCAAGGCCAGGGCGCGGATGCGGCTGTAATCCAGCGTCTGCTCCCGTCCCAGCGGCGGCGCGCCCAGCGCGAAGGCCCGCGAATGATCGGCGCTGGGGCGGGTGCTCAGATGGTCTGCTTGGTCTTGCGCCAGTCGGTCAGGAAGCGCTCCAGTCCGGAATCGGTCAGGGGATGGTGCAGCATCTGCTTCATCACCGCGAAGGGCAGGGTAGCAACATGAGCGCCGACTTGGGCCGCGCGCAGGACATGGTTGGGACTGCGCAGAGAGGCCACCAGGACTTCGGTAGAGAAATGGTAGTTGGCATAGATCCCGACGATCTGCTCTACCATCTCCATCCCGTTTTGACCTATGTCATCGAGTCGGCCGGCAAAGGGCGAGACGAAAGCGGCACCGCATTTGGCTGCCGCCAGGGCCTGCAGAGGCGAGAAAACCAGGGTTACGTTGACCCGAATCGCGCGCTGGCTAAGCGCCTTGGCGGCCTTGAGCCCTTCCACCGTGACCGGGCATTTGACCACGATATTGCGATGGAGGCGAGCCAACTTCTGGCCTTCTTCCAGCATCTCGGCCGCTTGGGTGGCAACCACCTCCGCGCTGACCGGCCCGTCGACCAGCTCGCAGATCTCGCGCAAGAGCTCGGCATAGTGCCGCCCGCTCTTAGCCAGCAAGCTGGGATTGGTGGTGATCCCGTCGACCAGTCCCCACCCCACGGCCTCGCGAATCTCTCCCACGTCGGCGGAATCCAGGAAAAACTTCATCGCGACACAACCTCTCCTCGCGCCGGCCCGGCTCTGAACGAGTCGGCGCGCCGCAAGGCAACTCGCTGCGGCGACTTCAGCCCCGCCAGCAGTTCGGAGATAGTGGCATTGAGCCGGGGATGAATCAAAGCTGGTGCCAGCTCGCTCATCGGGGTTAGAACAAAACGGCGTTCGTGTAGACGGGGATGAGGAACCTGCAGCTCCGGCGATTCGATGATTTCATTATCATAGAAGAGCAGGTCGAGGTCGATGATGCGAGGGAGATGCTGACCGGGCCTGGCCTTGGCCGGCCGCTTGCGCCCCATCGCCCGCTCCACTGCCAGCAACTGCGCCATCAGAACTTGCGGGCTAAGCTCGGTCTCGACTTCGATTGCGCCGTTAAGGAAGGGGCCTGGTAACTCGCCCACCGGGTCGGTTTCATAAATCGAGGATTGGCGGACGATTCTAGTCTCGCGCAATTTGCCAACGCGCACCAAGGCCGCGGCATAGTTCGCCGCTCGATCGCCCAAATTAGTGCCGATACCGATGAAAGCCCGATGGGGCATCCGCCGTTTACAGCCGGAGGTTACTGATTCTTGCCGCCGCCTCTTTTAGTCTTTCCGTTCCCAAGGTTAACGATAACCGCACAAAGCCTTCGCCGCGTTTGCCAAAGCCGGAGCCCGGCGTGACCACCACTCCGGCCTCCTTCAAGACCCGTTCGGTGAAAGAGAGCGAGGTAAAACCCTTGGGCACTTCGGCCCACAGGTAAAAGGTTGCGCGCGGAGTTTCGCAGGGCAAGCTCAGGGCGTGTAGCGATTGAACCATCAGGTCGCGACGCTCCCGATAAATCGCGCAATATTGGCGCAAGACCTCGTCGCCTCCCTCCAACGCCGCGATTGCAGCCTCCTGTACCGCCTGAAAGACCCCCGAGTCCATGTTGGTCTTGACCTGACCGAGGCCTGCTATCAGGGCGGCGTTGCCGACCGCGAAGCCGACCCGCCATCCGGTCATCGAGAAGGTCTTGGAGAGCGAATGAAACTCGATCGCGCATTGCTTGGCGCCAGCCGCCTCGAACACGCTGGGGGCACGATAGCCGTCGTAAGCGATTTCGGAGTAAGCCAAGTCGTGAGCCAGGACGATCTGATTGCGCAGGCAGAAATCCACCGCCCTTTCGAAAAAGCTGGGATCGGCGGTCGCGCCGGTGGGGTTGTTGGGATAATTGAGCCACAACAACTTGGCTCGCCGGGCGATTTCGTGAGGAATTGCGTCGAAATCAGGCAGAAAACCGTTGCGCTTGCGCAGCGGAAGGAAATACGGCTGCCCGCCGTTGAAAATACAACCCGAAAAGTAGACCGGGTAACCAGGATCGGGGATCAAGACCACGTCGTCCGGATCCACCATCGCGGTGGCGAAGTTAGCGATCCCCTCTTTCGACCCGATCAGGGCGCAGACCTCGTTGTCGGGCTTGAAATCGACCGCGAAACGACGCCGATACCAATTGGCGGCGGCGGTGCGAAACTCGTGCAGTCCCTCGTAATCGGGATAGCGATGATTAGCCGGATTGGCCGCAGCCTGTTTGAGCCGCTCGATAATATAACCGGGTGTGGGTAGGTCCGGATCGCCGATCCCGAGACTGATAACGTCCACCCCGCGTGCCTGGACCTCGCGCTTCAAGCGGTCAAGTTCGGCAAAAAGATACGGTGGAAGCTGGGTCAATCGGTTAGCTAGCCGAATCTGCACTTTAAACGCCCACTCCTGCTAATGTGCCTAACATAAATCGGCGGCGGGGGAAACATAGCAGGCAGGTAAACTGACTTTCGTTGCCTTAACAGCAAATGTCAAACGACGTTTTGAATGCTGCTCGCTCCGGCGCGCGCCTCTGAATCCGCCGAAGGCGCCAGGCGGGTGTTGGGGAAGCGAATATTGAGAGCGGGCACGGCGGCCCCACTTAGAGACAACTAAGGGACGAGGGAAGGTTTCACCGACCCCCTCAGGGGAAGACTCCGTAGCCGCCGGGAGGTGGCGCGTAGGGCGGATAGCCTGGGGGTGGTTGTGGCCCGTAGGGCGCGTAGCCGGGACCGTAGCCATAACCTGGGCCAGCGCCATAGGGCATCCCGATCCCGCCCCCGAAGTTGCCAAAGCCCATTCCCAACCCCAGGATGGCGGCGCCGATTCCCAGCAGTGGCAGCACCGTGCTCAGGGTGCTGCCCGCCCCCTGATTGGCATACTGCTGTTGCGCGTACTGCTGCTGATCGCGTTGAGCCTGATTCTCGTAGGCCGAAATTTGGTTATTGGAAGCCGCGGCGCTGCCCCGAAGCCGGGTGGCGGGCGCGGGTGCTTTGAGCGAGAGCAGTTCGGGCCGCACGATAATCCGGTTGGTTACCGCGACCGGGGCGCCATGCAGAAAGCGGCGTGCCTTGGTAACCGCGTCATGCTTGCCAAAATCGGTTGCGGTAAAACCAAAAAGCACCAATTGAGGCGTGCCACCGGGATGGGGAATAAGTTCGGCGCCCACCAACGGCAAGCGATGGCTGTGAAGATAATCGGTCAGTGCTAGGCTTTGAGGATCGTTGGCGGGATCGGCAGCGTCGCCCCGCCAAGCGGGCAAAAGCACCATCAGACTCGCCAGGTAGGCGATTGCCATGGTTCTCAGCCATCCTCGCATCGTTCGATTATAGCCTGCCGAGTCGCTTTGCAAACAGCGGGCATGGCCTTAAACGGAGCCGGATGATGCGGTTTCTTTGCCGGTGCGGCGATGCTAGTAGCAGATAGTGGTAAGGAGTGTTCGGAATGAAAAACCCTCGCGACGCGCGCATCCGGCGTGGCTTGCGCTACCTGTGGTTGACCCTGCCGATCTGCCTGCTGGTTGCCTGTTCGCTGTTCGAGGAATCGCCGCAGCAAAAGGCCGACCAGCTCGACACCACGCTGGCAGCGGCGGGCTTCCACATGATCCCGGCCGATACCCCCAAGAAGGAAAAATTACTGCAATCGTTACCGCCCTTGAAATTGCGCTACTACAAAGGGCGTGACGGCTCGACTCGTTACTGGGTCGCCGATCCATACGCCTGCATGTGTGTCTATAAGGGAGACGAAGCCGCCTATCAGCGTTACGAAAATCTACTTATTCAGCAGCAGCTGGCGGCCGAGCAGCGGCAGACCGCGGAACTCAATCAGGACGCCGCGATGCAAATGAATATGTACGACCCCTTCTTCTTTCCGTTCTGACCTGTGCCCAGTGCCTAGATCAACCCCGCTTCGGACACGGCGGCGCGCACCTTGTCGGCGCTGGCGCTGGTCAACCCGACCAAGGGCAGGCGGACTTCGGGCGAACATTTGCCCATCAACCCCATCGCATGCTTGACCGGAACCGGATTGGTTTCCACGAACAACGCCCGCACCAGCGGTAACAAGCGATAGTGCAGGGCGCGGGCCTGGGCAAAGTCGCCCTCCAGGGCCGCGCTGACCAGGGCCCGGGTTTGTGCCGGCATCACGTTGGTCAGCACGGAGATGACCCCGGTCGCGCCCACTGCCATCAGGGGCAGGGTAAGAGAATCGTCGCCCGAGAGGATCGAGAGTCGCTCGCCGCACAGGCGGCGGATATCGGAAGCCTGATCGAGCGAGCCGGAAGCCTCCTTGACGCCCACGATCTGCTTGAATTGGCACAACCGGGCCAGGGTTTCAGGCGCGACATTGGAGCCGGTACGGCTGGGGATATTGTAGACGATCAGCGGCAGGTCCGCGCTTTGCGCGATAGTCTTGTAGTGGTTGAAGATGCCCTCCTGAGTGGGGCGATTGTAGTAGGGCGAAATCAGCAAGGCGCCGTCCGCGCCAACCGCACGAGCGAATTGGGTCAGCTTGACCGCCTCGGCGGTCGAATTGGAGCCGGTGCCGGCAAAGACCGGCACACGCCGGCGGGTTTGCTCGACCGCGATTCGGATAACCAGTTCATGCTCGTCATGGCTAAGGGTCGCCGACTCGCCGGTCGAGCCGCATGGGATCAGCCCCTGCACGCCGGCGCCGATTTGCCATTCGATGATCTCGCGCAAGGCGCGCTCATCGACCGCGCCCTGGCGAAAGGGCGTTACGATCGCCGACCAGGCTCCGCTTAACATCGCTGTGACCCTCCTCAGGCCGCGGCCCGCGCGGCGTTAGGCGAGCGCAACCAGTTCGTGCGCTTCCAGCTCGACCTGCCCATTGAAAACCCTAACCGCCTCGCCGCTCATGAAGACGTGATCGGCGTCGGGTCCGCTCTGGCGCCATTCGATACCCAGGGTGCCGCCACGCAAGGCGACCTGGGCCCGAGGCTCGCCGCGCTGGTTGAGCGCGACCGCGACCACGGCGGCGCAGGCACCAGTGCCGCAGGCCAGCGTTTCTCCCGAGCCACGCTCCCACACACGCATCCGCAAACGCTCGGGCGCTTCGATCAGGACGAACTCGGTATTGACGCCGCGGGGAAAAAAGGGATGGTGCTCGAATTGCCGGCCAAGGGCCGCGAACTCGTGCTCGGGCAGCGCAAACAGGCGCTCATCCTCGACCAGCACCACGCAATGCGGATTACCCATGGAGACCGCGGTGATCTGCCATGTGGCGCCATCGACGACCAGCGGCCGAGCGATGATCCGGCCCGTGGCGGTGGTGGGAATCTGGCGTCCCTCCAGGATTGGCGCGCCCATATCGACGGTCGCGGCGCGAGCCACCGTGCCGTCAAATTCCAACCATACCCGCTTCACGCCGCTGTCGGTGGCGACCACTACCGGATTGGCCCCTGCCAGCCCCTGCTCGTAGGCCAGCCGCGCGACGCATCTGATGCCGTTGCCGCACATCTCGGCCCGGCTGCCGTCGGCGTTGTAGATTTCCATGCCGACATCAGCGCCCGCCACCCGGCTCAGCAGGATGAGACCGTCGCCGCCGATTCCAAAGCGGCGATCGGAGAGCCGGCGCGACAGTGCGGCCGGATCGGCGGGTCGTTGGGCGATGGCGACGACATAGATGTAGTCGTTGCCGCAGCCATGCATCTTGGTGAATTCCAGGAGCGCCATCTCAGTCGACGAACTCCAGCAGCTTTTCGTGCCGGACCAGATCCTCGAAACCCTCGCGCTCGCGGATGACGTGGACGGTGGTGTCCTCGATCAGGATCTCGGGTGCGCGCGGGCGGCTGTTGTAATTGGAGGCCATCACAAAACCGTAGGCACCCGCGCTCATCACGGCCAGCAAATCATCGGGCTCGACCCCCGGCAACTCGCGCTGCAGCGCGAAGAAATCGCCGCTTTCGCAGACCGGACCCACGACGTCGGCCACGATAGTTGGACGGGGCAGGCGCTGCACTGGCCAAATCGCGTGATAAGCCTCGTAGAGCACCGGCCGAATCAGATCGTTCATCGCGCCGTCGACCACGATGAAGCGTTTAACGTCGGTTTCCTTGACGTGAATCACCCGCGTCACCAGGATTCCCGCGTTGCCGACCAACACCCGGCCGGGCTCGACGATAAGCTTGAGCCCCAGCCCCTTGAGCGGTGCCAGCAGGGCCTGAGCGTACTGGTCGGGCGAGGGGGGAGTTTCCAGATAGGGGATTCCCAAACCGCCGCCGAGATCGAGATAGCGCAGGCCGACCCCACCAGCGCGCAGCTCGGCGACGATTCGCGCCAGCTTATTTCCCGCCTCGCTGAAGGGTGCGGTGTCGGTTATCTGCGAGCCGATATGGGTGCTTAGACCCACGATCTCGAGTTCGGGCAGCGCGCGCGCTTGCGCATAATACTCGCCGATCTGCGAAAGCGGGACGCCGAACTTGCTGTCGCGATGGCCGGTGGAGATGTGGGGATGGGTACCGGGATCGAGATCGGGATTGACGCGCAGGCTGACCGGCGCGCGCCGCCCGGTCCGTCGGGCCACCGCGGCGATACGCTGCAGCTCGGGACCCGATTCGACGTTGAACATCAGAATTTGGGCCGAGAGCGCCGCCGCAACCTCCTCATCGGTCTTGCCGACTCCGGAAAAGACGATTTGGCGGGGGTTGCCGCCTGCCCGCAAACAGCGCATCAGCTCGCCGCCCGAGACGATATCGAAGCCGGCGCCCAGCTTGGCAAACAGCTTGAGGATGCTCAGATTGGACAAAGCCTTCATCGCGTAACAGATCAGATGATCGGGACTGGTGGCCAGAGCCTGATCAAAGACGCGGAAATGACGGCGCAGGGTGCGCGCGCTGTAGATATAGACCGGGGTGCCGGTGCGGGCCACGATTTCCCGGATCGGAACCTCTTCGGCGAAAAGCTCGTTGTCGTGATACTCGAAGTAATGCATCGGGGCCGCTTAACTGCTCGTGCGCGGTGATTTAGCCACCGCTGGCGTCGGTTTTAGCATAGGGGGCGAGGTGGGCAAAGGCGATTGATCAGGGCGGCAGCGTGGGTGTGGGCAGCACATAGTTGAGCGGATTGGGCGTCGGTGTGGGGCGTTCTCGAACCAGACTTACGACGTTGGAGGGAGAACTTTCGTAACCATCGGTGGTGGCAGCCGCCACTTCATAGCGATAGGACGTCCCGATTGCCGCCGTGGTGTCCAGGTAGGTGAAACTATGGGCTTGGCGAAAGCGCTGCAGATCGGTTACCGGCAGCGCGTTGATCAAGGCCAGCGGCGCGCGGTCGGTGGCTCGATAAATCCGAAACACGGCCAGATTGCGGATAGTGCCGCCGCCGACGAAATGCAGCGGCCGGCTCCATCGCAGCAGGATCCCGTGGGCGGTGGACTGCGCGCGCAGGTCGCTGATCGGGAGCGGTCGTGCGTACTGGGGCGGCACCGGCCGGCTCTTGATCCCGCAGCCGCTCCATCCTACCAGCAACGCCAGCAGCCATGGCGTTGCCCCTCGTGCCCGTTTCATCGCTCTTTCGTACGACTCAGTCGCCGGCCCACCACGGCCGGAGCTGGACCGCCCAAGGTTCGCCGGCGCGCGACCGAGACCTCGGCGCTCAGGCGCTGCTTGAGGCCGCGCGCATGAGGGCCGCAATGTTGGCGCAATTCGGCCTCGCTGAGATCCTCCAACCGCTTGCCCGCCGCCAAGGTCTGACGTACCAGGGCGCCCACGATTTCATGGGCGCGACGAAAGGGCAGGCCGTGCTCGACCAGATGCTCGGCGATATCGGTCGCCAGGGCGGGACCGCCGGCGGCCGCCAGCATCGCAGCGCGGTTGAAGCGCAAGCGCGGCCACAACTTGGCCATCAGCACCAGCATGGGGCGCAAAGTATCGACCGCATCGAAGACCCGCTCCTTGTCCTCCTGGAGATCGGAGTTGTAGGCCATCGGCAGTCCTTTGAGGGTTACCAGCAAGGCGGTCAGGTTGCCCACCAAGCGGCCGGTCTTGCCGCGAAAAAGCTCGAGCAGGTCGGGATTCTTTTTCTGCGGCATCATCGAGCTGCCGGTGGAAAATTCATCGGGCAGGACGACGAAACCGAACTCGCTGCTGGCCCACAGGATGAGATCCTCGCTCAGGCGCGACAGATGTACTCCGCACAGGGCCGCAGCCGCCAGAAACTCAACGGCGAAGTCGCGGTCGGCAACCGCGTCCAGGCTGTTTTGCGTCAACTCCTGTAGCCCCAGCGCACGCGCCGTCAGCCGGCGGTCGATGGGCAGGGTGGTCGCGGCCAGGGCCCCAGCCCCCAACGGCATCACCCGCGTGCGCGCCAGCACCTGCTCCATCCGCTGGCGGTCGCGCATGAACATCTCGACGTAAGCCATCGCATGATGGGCCAGGGTGATCGGTTGAGCCCGCTGCAGATGGGTGTAACCCGGCATCACGGTTTCCAGCTCGCGCCGTGCGACCGCGCGCAAGCTGGCGCACAAGGCTTCCAGCTCGCCTGCGATGGCTTCGATTTCATCGGCCAGGTATAGGCGCAAATCCAGAGCGATCTGATCGTTGCGCGAGCGCGCGGTATGCAGCTTGGCCCCGGCTTCGCCCACCAGGGCGGTCAGGCGGCGCTCGATCGCCAGATGAATGTCTTCATCCGCCAGGTCGAATTCGAAGCGGCCGGCGTCGATCTCGCGTTCGATTTGGCGCAAGCCGCGCTCGATCCGAGCGGCCTCGGTCCGGCGCAGCAAGCCCACCCCTTCCAACATGCGGGCGTGCGCAATCGAACCGCGGATGTCATGGCGATAGAGTCGGCGGTCGAACGGCAGCGAGGCGGTAAAGTGCTCGACCTCGGGGAGGCGGCCCCCTGTAAACCGGCCGCGGATCAGGCTATGATGAACCGTTTTCGGGCTACGCGTTTTCACGATCAAGTGCCAAGGAGCTTGCCTGAAAGCCGGGTTTGGATAAAGACTAGTCGGCGCGGAAAGGCAAATTGCGGCCTCTAATTAAGCAAATGCTTGAACCCGAAACTTAACCAGCGTGCTGCGTGCCCCAGGCCAGCGGCGGCTCGGTCCGGATACGGGGCAAGCTTTGTCGGATTGCTTATAAACTCTTCAAAGTGTAGGGATTTGGTCAGGGCCCGCCAGCGCGGCCTGGATTGCGGGGTTGAGGGGATGAAACGCAAGAGCCTGAAGGCAACGGGTGGCGGCCAGCGACGACGGCCGGTTTCGGAAGCCGCGCGCCAGGCGATCCTCAAAGCGGCGGCCCAGGAGTTCGCGGCTGCGGGCTTCGGTGGCGCGCGGGCACAGCGGATAGCTGCACGAGCCGGAGTCAACAAGGCGCTGCCGTTTTATCATTTCGGCTCCAAGGCCGATCTTTACGACGAGGTGATGCGCCAAGTGTGGGAGGCGCTGGGCCGGGTGCTCACCGCGCATGCCACCAGTCCCGCCGATGCCGACACCCGGCTACGCGATTTGTTGCACAATCTGGTCCAATTCGCGGCCCGCGACCCCGACAACCTGCGCCTGCTGGTCCGCGAACTAATCGACGACCGGGCGCGCGCACGGGAGACCGCGCGCACGCACTTTATCCCATTGCTGACCAAATTGTGTGAAATAATCGAAGCTCGCATCGCACAAGGCATCATCGTCGAGGTGGCGCCGGTGCAGGTGGTGATTACGCTTCTTGCAGAAGTTCTCTTTTACTTTCTGATCGCGCCCTTTCTAGAAGATGCAGGGCTCAGCCATCCCCTGTCGGCGTCCGCCCTGGAGGCCCGTGAGCAGGTAGTGCGCCGGCTTATCGCTCGCGGTTACCGCGCGCCCGGCGCGCCCCCTATAGAAGTTTGAGGCGCTTGCTCGATAGCGCGGGCCTACGCATGGACTTTAGCGGCGCGCGGGTTCGTGGCTTTGCTGACCCAAAAACAGAGCTTGGGTGGAATTTAGTTTGAGCAGCACGACTAAACGGCCGCGCCAAAAGCGGACACTCAAGCCTCGGCTGGCGCCTCATCAGGCGCGCGAGGCGATCTTGCGCGCGGCCGAGGAGGAGTTCGCTACCGTGGGTTTTGGCGGGGCGCGTGCCGATCGCATCGCGGCCCGGGCCGAGGTCAACAAGGCCCTGCCGTTCTACTACTTCGGTTCCAAGGCCGACCTATACGACGAGGTGCTCAAGCGGGCGATGGAACGGGTGCAGGGACTGGCCGCGCTGCCGAGCTTTGGTCGCAGCGAGCTGTCGCCCAAGCAGCGCCTGGTTGCGCTGCTCGATCGATTGTTCGAGCTGATGGCGACCGATCGCCACTGGCTGTTGCTGGTCATCCGCGAGTTGATTGACGACCGTGAACGGGCGCGTGAATTCGCCCAGCGCTATTTGAGTCCGTTGGTGGAAGCCGCGCGCCTCAACATCAAGCGCGACATCAGCGCGGGCCGGGTAGTCGAGCGCGATCCCCTCGACATCATGGTGAGCGTGATGTCCGAGATCTTTTTCTATTTTCTGATTACGCCGCTGCTGGAAGGGGTCGGAGCGGAGGATCCCTTGAGCGAAGCCGCGCTGACGCGGCGCAAAACGGCCGTTTTGAAATTTATCAGGCGCGGGTTGGGCGGTCCCAAGGCGGCACGGAATTAGCCGGTGATTGGCAAGTGCAGCCCCGGGCCGCGCAACTACGGCTGCCGTCAGGATGACGGATATGTACGTTGGTCTTGTGGCCGCATTGCCCACAGACCGCCGGCCCGTCGCCGCCCGCCGCGGGACGCCGCGTCGGAAAGCTTACCACCTTGCCCATGTTCAGCGGGTCGGACCCAGCGTGCGCAAGCGTAGGCTGTTCAAACGAATAAACCCCTCCGCGTCGGCTTGGCGGTAGCCGCCGGCCTGCTCGAAACTGGCCAGCTTGGGATCGTAGAGCGAATGCTCGGCACGCCGCCCGACGATCGAGACCTGACCCTTGTACAGTTTGAGCCGGGCTACGCCGCTGACCGCATCCTGTGCGCGATCGATTAGGGCTTGCAGCGCTTCGCGCTCAGGCGCGAACCAGAACCCGTTGTAGACCATCTCGGCGTAGCGTGGGATGAGCGAGTCACGCATATGGAGTAGCTCGCGGTCAAGGGTCAATTGTTCCACCGCGCGATGGCCGTGCATCAGGATGGTCACGCCCGGGCTCTCATAGACGCCGCGCGACTTCATTCCCACGAAGCGGTTCTCGACCAGATCGACCCGTCCCACCCCGTGACGACCGCCCAGGAGGTTGGCGCGCTGAATGAGACTTGCAGGGGGCAGGCGTTCGCCGTTGATCGCCACTGGGTCGCCGCGCACAAACTCGACTTCGACATACTCGGGCTGGTCGGGTGCCTGCTGAGGCGAGGTGGTCAGCCGAAACATGTCTTCGTAGGGCTCGCGCCACGGGTCTTCCAGAATCCCGCCCTCGTAACTGACATGGACCAGGTTACGATCCATGGAATAAGGCTTTTCGGCTGTGATCGTGATCGGGATGCGACGGGCCTGGGCGTACGCTACCATCGCGCCCCGGCCGCTGAACTCCCATAGCGGATGGCGCCAGGGCGCCAGCACGCGCAACTGGGGTGCCAGGCGGGCGAAGGTCAGTTCGAAGCGGACCTGGTCGTTACCCTTGCCAGTGGCGCCATGGGCCACGGTGTCGGCACCTTCGCGCAGGGCGATTTCGACCTGGCGCTTGGCGATCGCGGGTCTGGCGATCGAGGTGCCCAGCAGATAATAGCCCTCGTACAGGGCGTTGGCGCGCAGGATGGGGAAGACGAAATCGCGCGCGAATTCCTCGCGCAGATCCTCGACATAAAGTTTGCTTGCCCCGGTCGCCAGCGCCTTCTGTTCCAATCCCGCCAGCTCTTCTTCCTGGCCGACGTCGGCGCAATAGGCCACCACCTCGCAGCCGAAATGCTCCTTGATCCAGGTCAGCATTACCGAGGTGTCCAGGCCGCCGGAATAAGCCAGGACCAGTTTTTTAATCTGCTCTTGTGCCATCGACTCTCGCGCGCCGAAGCAACGCCGGCGCCCCTTGCATTTATTCCTCGAATTAGGCGCCCCGGCGCAGCACTTCGGGCTTGAGCAACCACAGCATCACGGCCTTCTGCGCATGCAGCCGGTTCTCCGCCTGATCGAGCACCACCGAGGCAGGTCCATCGATCACTTCGTCGGTTATTTCCTGGCCGCGATGGGCGGGCAAGCAATGCATCACCAGCGCGTCGGGTTTGGCCAGTTTCATCAGGGCCGGGTTGAGCTGGAAGCCGGCGAAATCGCGCAGGCGGCGAGCGCTGTCCTGCTCCTGCCCCATCGAAGTCCAGGTGTCCGTATAGACCGCGTCGGCGCCGCGCACCGCCTGGGCCGGGTCGTTGGTCAGCATCACGCCCGCGCGCTGGGCCTGGGCGGCAAACTCCGGGCGCGGCTCGTAGCCTTTGGGGTAGGCCAGGCGAACCCGCATCCCCAGCACGGCGGCGGCCTCGATCCAGCTATGGGCCAGGTTGAAACCGTCGCCCACGAAAGCCACGCATTGCACGCGCAATGGGCCGCGCCGCTCGCGCAGGGTCAGCAGATCGGCCAGGAGCTGACAGGGATGGAGCAGGTCGGTCAGGCCGTTGATCACGGGGACGCTGGCCTCGCCGGCCAGCTCCACCGCGGTCTGATGCGCGAAGGTGCGAATCATGATCAGATCGACCCAGCGCGAGAGGTTGCGGGCCACATCCTTGACCGCCTCGCGCTCACCCAGGCCGACTTCGTTGGGACCCAGGTAAATGGCGTGGCCGCCGAGCTGACCCATGCCGGTTTCGAAGGTCAGGCGGGTGCGCAGCGAGGGCTTCTGAAAAATCATCGCCATCGTTCGGCCGCGCAGATAAGGATGCTCCAGGCCGTGCTTGAGGTCGGCCTTCAGCCAGGCGGCCAGATCGAGCAGGGCCTCCACTTCATCCGCGCTCAGTGCGCCGAGCGCCAAAAAATCCCGTTTCATTGACTTGTCGCCGCCAGCGCCCGGCCGATTATTTCTAGGCCCGCATCGGCCTGCGCGCGCGTCAGATTGAGCGGTGGCAGCAGGCGCATCACGTTGCCGGCGGTGGCGTTTAGGATAAGCCCCTGGCGCAGGCAGTCTTCGACCACCGGGCGCGGATCGCGGGCCAGCACCGCGCCGATGATCATGCCCTGGCCGCGAACCTCCCTGATAGTCTGGCCGGATCGATCCAGCGCGCGCAGGCCGTCCATCAGGTAGTTGCCCAAGGCTTGGCCATTTTCCAGCAGCCGTTCGCGCTCGATCGTTTCCATCACCGCCAGGGCGGCGGCGCAGGCCACCGGATTGCCGCCGAAGGTGGTGCCGTGGCTGCCCGGATTGAGGCATTCGGCGACCTCCGGCCGGGCCAGCATCGCGCCGATCGGCAAGCCGCCGCCCAAGGCCTTGGCCAGGGTCATGATGTCGGGGCGCACCCCGGCGTGCTCGTGCGCATAGAGCCGGCCGGTGCGTCCGACGCCGACCTGAACCTCGTCGAAAATCAGCAGCAGACCGTGGCGATCACACAACCGGCGCAGCTTTGCCAGATAGTCGGGCTGGGGCACCACGACCCCGCCCTCGCCCTGGATCGGCTCGACCATGATCGCCACGGTACGTCCGCTCAAGGCCGATTCCACGGCGGCTGGATCGTCGAAGGGCACCAGCTTGACGCCCGGCAGCAGCGGCAAAAACCCTTGATGATACTTCTCCTGGCCGGTGACGCTGAGCGTGGCCAAGGTCCGGCCGTGGAAGGAGTTGTGCATCGCGATTATCTCAAAGCGCCCCTCGCTCTGGGCGCTGCCCCAGCGTCGAGCCAGCTTGATCGCGGCCTCGTTGGCTTCGGCCCCCGAGTTGCAAAAGAACACTTTGGCCTGATGGAAGCTTTCCGACAGCTTGGCCGCCAGCCGCGCCATCGGTTCGGTATGGAAGACATTGGAGACGTGAATGAGGGTCTCGGCCTGGCGCTTGATTGCGCCGACCACGGCAGGATGGCAATGGCCCAGGCTGGTCACCGCCAAGCCGCAGAAGAAGTCCAGGTAGCGCTTGCCCTCGACGTCGTAGAGATAGGCGCCCTCGCCGCGGGCCAGGGCCAAGGGCAAGCAGCCGTACACGTTGACCAGATGCTGATGGGTAAGCTCGACAATCTCGGCGTTGGTCATGATAACTCCTGTGGTGGGGCGGCGCGCGCCGGCTTTTCAGGCGGCGTTTACCAAGCTGGGGGTGGCGGGGCCACTCAACACCTGGGTGCCGATTCCGGCGCGAGTGAAGATTTCGTGCAGCAGCACATGCAGCAGGCGACCATCGACTATATGAGTCTTGCCCACCCCCGCGGCCAGCGCCTCGATGCAGCATTCCACCTTGGGAATCATCCCCTCGGAAATCACGCCCTGGGCGATCAGGGCGCTGGCGCGGGAGGCCTCCAAGGTGGAGATCAGTTGGCCGTCGCGGTCCAGGATTCCGGCCACGTCCGTCATCAGCATCAGCTTGTCGGCCTTGAGCGCGCTGGCGATCTTGCCCGCCACCAGATCGGCGTTGATGTTGTAGCTTTGGCCTTCGCCGTCGCAGCCCACCGGCGAGATGACCGGAATGAAGTCGGCTGCCTGCAAGGTCCGCAGCAGCTCGGGGTTGACCGCGATCACCTCGCCCACCAGGCCGATATCGACCTCGCTGGCCAGTCCCTGCGCGTCGCGCATCAGCATGCGCAGCTTGCGTGCCAGCAGCAGGTTGCCGTCCTGTCCGGACATACCGATGGCGCGTCCGCCATGGCGCGCCAGCAGCATCACGAGTTCCTTGTTGATCCGCCCCAGCGCCATCTCGACCAGTTCCATGGTGGCGCTGTCGGTCACGCGCAAACCGCGCACGAAGCTGGATTGCAAGCCCACGCGCTTGATCAGGTCGGAAATCTGCGGCCCGCCGCCATGCACGACCACCGGCTTAATCCCGACCAGATGGAGCAGCACCACGTCCTGGGCAAAGCCTTGCTTGAGCTCGTCGGCCAGCATCGCATGACCGCCGTACTTGATCACGCAAGTGGTGCCGCGAAAGCGCTGGATAAAAGGGATCGCCTCGATCAGGACTTGCGCGCGTTCAATCAGATTTTCCACTGACACCACCCCGGCCGGCTTGGCTCAGGCCTAGAGAATATAGCGCGAGAGATCCTCGTCGCGCACGATCGGGTCAAGCCGTTCATGGACATAAGCGCTGTCGATCGCTACCCGCTTGTCGCTTAGTTCGGGGGCGGTGAAGGAGATGTCGTCCAACAGCCGCTCGAGCACCGTATGCAGGCGGCGAGCGCCGATATTTTCCGAGCGCGCGTTGACCGCGGCCGCGATTTTGGCCAACTCGATTACCGCGTCCTGGCTGAAAGTCAACTCCAGCGCTTCAGTCCGCAAAAGGGCGGTGTACTGCTTGAGCAGGGCGTTTTCGGGTTCGGTCAGAATCCGGATGAAGTCCTCGTGTCCCAGCGCCTTGAGCTCCACCCGGATGGGAAAGCGGCCCTGAAATTCGGGGATCAGATCGGAGGGCTTGGAAGTGTGAAAGGCACCCGAGGCGATGAACAGGATGTGGTCGGTGCGGACCGCGCCATACTTGGTGTTGATGGTCGAGCCTTCGACGATCGGCAGCAGGTCGCGCTGGACGCCCTCGCGCGAGACGTCGGGCCCGCGCCCGCCCTCGCGGCCGGCGATCTTGTCGATCTCGTCGATAAACACGATTCCGGCCTGCTCGGCCCGGGTAATCGCCTCCTGCGCCACCTGGTCCATGTCCACCAGCCGAGCCGCTTCCTCCTGGGTCAACAGCTCCAGCGCTTCGGGGATCTTGACCGTGCGCCGCTTGGTCTTCTTGGGCATGAACTGGCTGAAAAGATCCTTCATGTTGACGCCCATTTCTTCCATCCCTTGCGGGGTGAAGACTTCCACCATCGGGGTGGCTTGGGCGCTGACCTCGATCTCGACCTCGCGGGTGTCCAGATGGCCGCCGTGCAAGAGCTCGCGCAGCTTCTCCCGGGTATCGCGATGGCTGTCGTCCGCCCCGGCCGCCGGCAGATTGCCTTCGGTAACCGCGGCCGGACGGCGGGCTTTGGCGGGCGGAGGGAAAAGCAAATCCAAAAGCCGTTCCTCGGCCAGTTCCCGAGCCCGCACCGCGACCCGCTGGCGCTCCTCCTCGCGCACCATCTTGACCGCGGTCTCGACCAGATCGCGGATGATCGACTCCACGTCGCGCCCGACGTAACCGACCTCGGTGTACTTGGAGGCCTCGACTTTGAGAAACGGTGCCTGGGCCAAGCGGGCCAGGCGGCGCGAGATTTCGGTTTTGCCCACCCCGGTCGGCCCAATCATTAAGATATTCTTGGGCGAGATTTCGTCGCGCAGCTCGGGCGGAACATGTTGGCGCCGCCAGCGGTTGCGCAGGGCTATCGCCACCGCCCGCTTGGCCTCGTTCTGGCCCACGATATAGCGGTCGAGCTCGGAGACAATCTCGCGCGGAGTCATCACCTGCGCCACTGCCATTTCAGTCAATCCACTCCAAAATCAAAGTTCCTCGATCACGAACTGACGGTTGGTGTACACGCAAATATCGGCCGCCACCGTCATCGCTGCCTCGGCCATCTGGCGCGCGCTCAACTGCGGCGCCCATTTCACCAGCGCGCGCGCCGCCGCCAGGGCGTAATTTCCTCCCGAGCCAATCGCCATCACGCCGTCGTCGGGCTCGATCACGTCGCCGCCGCCGGAGAGCAGCAGCGAGCTTTCCAGATCGGCCACCACTAACATAGCCTCCAGCCGGCGCAAGACCCGATCGGTGCGCCAGTCCTTGGCCAGCTCCACCGCCGAGCGGCGCAGGTTGCCGTTGAACTCCTGCAGCTTGCTTTCGAACTTGTCGAACAGGGTCAGCGCATCGGCGGTCGAGCCGGCAAAGCCGGCCAGCACCCGTTCGTTGTGCAGCCGGCGCACTTTGCGCGCGCCATGCTTCATCACGGTCTGGCCCAGACTGACCTGACCGTCACCCGCCATCACCACCCGGTCACCATGGCGGATGTTCAGGATGGTCGTGCTGCGAATGCGAGCTGCTTCAGGCACGCGGATGGGCACGGGCATAAACCTCTTTCAAGCGTTGAACGCTGACGTGAGTGTAGCGCTGGGTGGTAGCCAGACTGGCATGTCCCAGCATCTCCTGGATAGCGCGCAGATCGGCCCCATGGTCGAGCAGATGGGTAGCGAAGGAATGGCGCAAGGTGTGCGGCGTGGCGGGCGTATCCAGCCCGCTTGCCTGCAAGCGGCGATGTACGAACAGCTCCACCGCGCGCCGGCTTAATCGCCCGCCGCGCGAATTAGTGAAGATCGCATCGGTGGCGCCGTCAGCGGGCTGATGAGGATGCCATTGATCGAGCGCGCGCAGGGCCACCTCGCCCACTGGCACCAGCCGTTCCTTGCCGCCCTTGGCCTGGCGGACGTGGACCAACTGCAAGTCGTAATCGATATCGGCCCAATTCAGAGCCACCAACTCCCCCACCCGTAAGCCGCACGAATAGAGCAGTTCGATAATCGCCCGATCGCGCCAGGCCGCGGCGTCTTCGGCCGCCGGCAGCGCGCCGATCAGGGCGGGGATGTCACGCTCGGGCATGACCGCGGGCAGGCGCTGCTCGCGGCGTGGGGTGCGCAAGCCGCGGGTCGGGTTGGGAGCCTGCAAGGCGACTTCGCGATAACGGAAGAAGCTGCGGATGGCGGCCAGGTGACGGCCGGCAGTGGCGCGGCTACGATGCTTCATCAGAAATCCGAGATAGCGCCGAACGTCCTGAAGGGTGATTTGGTCCGGTGCGGGAGCGTGATCGGGCTTTTGGGCCAGGAACTGGCGGAAGGCCTCGAGGTCGCGCCGATAAGCCGCCACCGTATTGGGCGCGGCGCGCGCGACTTTAGCCAAATAATTACTATAGGATTCGATTTCGGACAGCATACTCGCCCCGCTGGCTTCCTGTGGGCTATGCTATCAGGGAGTTTTTAAGGGCAAAAGTATGCCGATCATGCGCTGCTGGAAATGCGCGGGCGAGATCGACGCGGATCAGCGTATCGAATTTCGCGCCCGCTGTCCCGGCTGTGACGCTGCTCTCCACAGTTGCCTTAATTGTGGCCATTACCAGCCTGGACACTATAATGACTGTCGGGAGACGCAGGCGGAGCGGGTGGTGGACAAACAACGCGCCAATTTCTGCGAGTATTTTCGTCCGCGCACGCCGGCGCCACAAGCGGCCGCCACCGATGCCCGCCGCCAACTCGATGCCCTATTCAAAAAACCTCGCTGAGCAGCCGCGCACTCCCGCCGCCGCCTTGGTGCTCGCCGCCGGCCTGGGGACCCGGATGCGCTCTGCGCGGGCCAAGGTGCTGCATGAGGTCGGCGGGCAACCGATGATCGTGCGCGCGCTGGCACCGCTGTTCGAGTTGGGTTTCGCTCCAGTTGTGATTGTTGTCGGTCATCAGGCCGACCTGGTCCGGGAGGCAGTCGCCCGCGCCTACCCCGGGCGCGAGGTCATTTTTGCCCTCCAAGCCGTGCAGCGTGGCACCGGCGACGCCGCGCGCTGCGGGATGGCGGCGATGCCGCAGGAGTTCGGCGGCGACGTTCTTATTACTTACGGCGACGTTCCCACGCTGAGCGCGGCTACCCTCGCGGAGCTGCTCTACCACCATCGCGCCGGCGCGGCGGCGCTGTCCCTGATCACCCTGGAGCTGGACGATCCGGCTAGCTACGGCCGGGTCATTCGTGACTCCGGCGGCGGCGTAAATGCTATCGTCGAAGCCCGCGATGCGGTGGGCGAGCAACGTGCGGTGCGCGAAATCAACGCCGGAGTGTATGCCGCGGGCGCGAGTTTTTTGCGCCAGGGGCTGAGCGCGATCGGCAGGGCCAACGCGCAGGGCGAGTTTTATCTGACCGATTTGGTGGCAATCGCGCGCGAGCGCGGTCTGGCGATTGGCGGCTTTCGCGCCGCCCGCCCGCAGGAATTTGTCGGGATTAATTCCCTGGAGGAGTTGGCGCAGGTGAATGCCGAAATCCGCAAGACCGTCAACCGTCGCCTGATGGCGGCGGGGGTTACCCTGGTCGATCCCGATACCGCCTATATCGATCCCGAAGTCGAGATTGGCGCCGATACCGTGATTGGTCCCAACGTGCAGATCCTGGGCGCCAGCCGGATTGGCGCGGGCGTCCAAATCGACGGCACGGCTTGGCTGCGCGACGTCAGCGTGGGTGCGGGCAGCCATCTCAAGCTGGGCGTGCGCGCCGAGCGCTGCCGCATCGGCGAGCAATGCGAAGTGGGCCCATTCGCGCATCTGCGCGAAGGCACCGAACTGGGCGGGCGCAATCGAATCGGCAACTTCGTGGAGACCAAACAGGCCCGGATTGGCCAGGGCAGCAAGGCCAGCCATCTCAGCTATCTGGGCGACGTGACGGTCGGCGAACAGACCAATATCGGATGCGGCGTGATCACGGTCAATTACGACGGCTACGACAAGCATCAAACCCGGATCGGCGACCGTTGCATGGTCGGCTGCGACAGCCAGCTTATCGCGCCGATAACCATTGGGGATGAGGCCTACGTGGCTTCGGGCACCACCGTGGTGCGCGACGTGCCGGCCGGTGCGCTGGCCCTCTCGCAGCATCCCCAGCGCGAACGCGAGGGTTGGACCCGCGCCTGGCATCAACGCCATCGCGTGCGGTCGGGCAAGGCTGAGTAAGAGCGCGGAGGCAAGGCCAGATGTGCGGCATCGTAGGATATGCGGGTGGTCGGGACGCGGTTCCGATCCTGATCGGCGGGCTCAAGCGGCTGGAGTATCGTGGCTACGACTCGGCCGGAATCGGGCTGATTGACGGCAACGGTCGCTTGGAACTGCGCCGCGCGGTCGGCAAACTGGCCAACCTGGAAACGGTGCTGGCGGCCCAACCTGCCCACGGCACGGTCGGCATCGGCCATACCCGCTGGGCTACTCACGGCCGGCCTTCGGAGGAGAACGCCCATCCGCATCAGGCCGGTCCGGTCGCGCTCATCCACAACGGGATTGTCGAGAACTACGTCGAGTTGCGCGAGGCGCTGATCGCGCGCGGCCATCGCCTGCGCTCGGAGACTGATACCGAGGTTATCGCCCATCTGATCGAGGAGCGCGTCAAAGCCGGCAGCGCGCTGGCCGAGGCCGTGTTGCAGACAGTGCGCGAGCTGCGCGGTTCCTTTTCGATTGTCGTGGCCTCGGAGACCGCCCCCGGCCAACTGGTTGCGGCCAAGAGCGCGACCCCGCTGGTGATTGGCCTGGGCGAAGGCGAAAACTTCGTGGCCTCCGATATTCCGGCGCTGCTGGAGCACACCCGCCGGACTCTGGTGTTGGAAGATGGCGAGGTGGCCGAAATCAGCGCCGAGCAGGTGCGGCTGATGCGCTTTGACGGCAGCGCGGTGTCGCGCGCGCCGAGGATGGTGGAGTGGGACGCCATGGCTGCCACCAAGGGCGGCTTTCGTCATTATCTGCGCAAGGAGATCGACGAACAGCCGCTAGCTTGGATCAATACTCTGAGCGGGCGCGCCAACGGCGCCAACGGGCAGGTAGGCTTCGAAGGCGAGGTGCTGCCGCCCGCCTCGCGGCCGCTGGGCCGAATCGTGATGTTAGGGGCAGGGGCGTCGTGGATCGCGTCGCTGATCGGCAAGTTCATCATCGAGGAACTGTGCCAAATTCCGGTGGAGGTCGACTACTCGGCCGAATTTCGCTATCGCCGCCCTCCGATCGACGAGCAGACCATGATTATCGCGGTTTCTCAGTCGGGCGAAACCGCCGACACGCTGGCCGGGATGGAGGAAGGGCGGCGGCGAGGCAGTTATATCGTGGCCCTGACCAACACGCTGGATTCCTCGATCGCGCGCAAGGCCGACGCGCAGCTCTACACTCGATGCGGGCCCGAAATCAGCGTTACCACCACCAAATGCTTTCTGACCCAGATCGAGACCTTCTACCTGTTCGCAATCCATCTGGCCCAGCGCCTGGGCCGCCTGCAGCCGGGTGCCAGCCAGGAATTGCTGGCTGCGGCGATGGCGATCCCAAGCCAGATCCAGACGGTGCTGGGACGCGAGCGGCAGATCGAGAAGATCGCACGCAAATACGGCAAGGCCAGCGATTTTCTCTACCTGGGCCGCGGCATCAATTATCCGGTGGCGCTGGAGGGCGCGCTCAAACTCAAGGAGATTTCCTACATTCACGCCGAGGGTTATTCGGCCGGCGAGATGAAGCACGGCCCCATCGCGCTGATCGACGAGAACCTCCCGGTGGTGGTGCTGATCCCACGCGACGACGTCTTCGACAAGACCCTGTCCAACCTCAAGGAAGTGGAATCGCGCAACGGGCGAATCATCGCCGTCACCGACACCCGCGACAGCGAGCTGGAGGCGGTGGCCTGGGAGGTGATCGAGGTACCCAGCACCAACCGGCTGCTGATGCCGGTGTTGCTGACCGTACCGCTGCAGTTGCTGGCCTATCATATCGCGGTTTACCGCGGCACCGATGTCGATCAGCCGCGCAATCTGGCCAAATCGGTGACCGTCGAGTAGCGCCCGGGATGCATATCTATTCACTGGCGCGTGCGCGACGTAAAATACCGCTAGGCAACTTCCGCTCCCGGCCGCTTGGATGAAGCCGCGGCGGGCGCCGCTTAACCGATGTTCACCGACCTGACGCCGCGCGAAATCGCGCCCCCGTTCACCAGCGTCGAAGACGCGCTGGAAGAGTTGCGCCGCGGCCGCATGATCGTCCTGATGGACGACGAGCGGCGCGAAAACGAGGGCGATCTTTGCATGGTGGCCGAGAAGGTCACCCCCGAAGCGATCAATTTCATGTTCAGGTACGGGCGTGGTCTGGTGTGCCTGCCAATGGCTTCCGAGCGCATCGAGCGGCTGGGCTTGAGCATGATGGTAGGTGACAACACCTCGCCGCTGGGTACCGCCTTTACCAGCTCGATCAACGCCCGCCGTATTTCCGGTTCCGGGGTGTCGGCGCGCGATCGCGCCACCACCATCCTGCAGGCCGTGCGCGAGGATGCGCTGGGCAATGAATTCGTCAGCCCCGGCCACGTTTACCCCTTGCGCGCGCGCGAGGGCGGCGTCCTGGTGCGCAGCGGACAGACCGAGGGCGCGGTGGATCTGGCACGCCTGGCCGGGCTCAAGCCCGCCGGCGTCATCTGCGAGATCCTCAAGGACGACGGATCGATGGCGCGCCGCGACGATCTGGTGCTTTTCGCTCGCCAGCACAAGCTCAAAATCCTTACCGTGGCCGATATCATCGAGTACCGGTTGCGGATCGAAACCCTGGTGCAGCGCGTGGCGCAGGCCCGCCTACCCACCGAGTACGGTGAGTTCGAGGCGATGGTCTATCGCGACTTGGTCGATTTGACCGAGCATCTGGTCTTGGTCAAGGGAACGGTCGAGCCCAATGAGCCGATTCTGGTGCGGGCTCACCGCGAATATCTGGCCGGCGATGTCTTTGGCTATCAGGAACGCGACACTCGCGCCTTGATGACGGCGGCGATGCGCCAGATTGCAGCCGCGGGCCGTGGAGTCATTCTGTACCTTAAGCGCAGTTCCAATGCGCTGGCGGCCGAGTTGGGCGGCAAGACCACGCCGTCGCCGTTGGCCAGCACCCAGGACGACAATCCCACGGGCGGAGATTTTCGCGAATACGGCATCGGGGCGCAGATCCTGCGCGATGTCGGCGTGCGCAAAATGATTTTGCTCTCCGATCATGCGCCGCGCCTGGCCAATTTGACCGGATACGGCCTGGAACTGGTCGAGGCCCTGCCGCTGTCGCTGGAAGAAGGGCGCTTGGCTTCTCACAACGGCACTCAGCAACGCGACGGCGGCGTCTGATATCGGGGTCAAGCCGCGCGCCCGAGCCCTCATGAGGCTGTCTTTAAACCAGAGACCACTGGCTGTGCTGTGGGCGATCTTGGCGCTGCTGTGCGCGGCACCAGCGTGGGCCTTACCTCAGGCCAAGCAGGTGGTGCATCTGAGCGGGGCCGAACTGAGGCCCGGCTCCCGGCGCAACGCGCCTTGGACCCTGGTCGTGGGGGTGACCGTCGTCCACGGATGGCACATCAATTCCGACCATCCGCTGGGACCTTATTATATTCCCACCCACCTGTCGGTGAGTCCGCCGCCGGACCTCAAGCTTAGTCATATTACCTATCCGCCCGCCGAGATCATCGTGCCGTCCTTCTCCAAAGGCGAGAAGTTGGCGGTATTCAGCGGCAATTTGCAGTTCGCCGCCACGATGGCGGCATTAGGCGACGGCCCGTTTCCAGGATCTCCCCAGGACTTCGATGTCAAGCTGGATTATCAGGCCTGCAACGACCTCCAGTGCTTGCCACCGACCTCGGTCAAGGCTCACTTCCAGCTTCCCGCCGCGGCCTATTTTCCCGCGCCGCCCACGGTCGCATCGCAGACCCAGGCCGCGCCAGCGTTGGCGGCTAGCCGCGTGTTCGCTCTCCATGGCCTGTGGTTGGGCTTTTTGCTGGTTTTTTTGGGTGGAATCGCGCTCAACCTGACGCCCTGCGTTTATCCGCTGATCGGAGTGACGATCGCCTACTTCGGCAACCAGGGTGGGCGAGGGACCCGTGGCGGCCTGGTGCTGGCCATCCTCTACACCGCCGGCATCTGCCTGACCTTTTCCGCGGTTGGAACCGCGGCGGCTTTGTCCGGCGGGTTGTTCGGCGCCCTGCTTGAGCAACCGCTGGTCCTGGCCACGCTGGCCGCGGTGATGCTGCTACTGGCGGCTTCCAGCTTTGGTTGGTTCAGTTTGCAGCCGCCGGCCTGGATGATGCGGCGAGTAGCCGTGGCACGACCCGGCATGGTTGGGGCCTTGCTGATGGGGCTGGGGATGGGGGTGGTAGCCGCGCCCTGTATCGGTCCTTTCGTCTTGGGCTTGTTGGTGCTGGTCGAGCAGCGGGGCAGCGCGCTGTTCGGCCTGGCGGTGTTTTTTGTTCTTGCCCTGGGTCTGGGGTTGCCCTACATCGCGCTGGCGCTGGCGGCCGGCAGTATTCGCAAGCTGCCCCGATCGGGCGAATGGCTGGCCTGGGTCGAGCATCTGTTCGGGTTCATCCTGATAGGCTTGGCGATTTATTTCCTCGCGCCGCTTATCCCCGGTTACAACCTCGTCGGGCTGCTGCCTTATTACGGGGTCGCGGTGGGAATATATTTGGGCTTGATCTCGCCGATCGGACGCCAATTGCCAGCCTTCCGGCTGCTCAAGCTGACCATTGGAATCGTCTCGCTGATAGCCCTCCTCTACCTGGTCAGGTTCAGCCACCGAGCCAGCCATCTGGAGTTTGCCGCCTACAGCCCGGGCCTGCTGTCGGCCGCCAGCGCCCGCCATGAACCCGCCATTGTCGACTTCTCCGCCGACTGGTGTGTGCCCTGCCGGGAGATGGAGCGGACTACTTTTACCGATCCCTCCGTTCTCCACGAGGCGCGCCGGTTCGCTGTCTTTCGCGCCGACCTGACCCATTCCGACGGCGCCACGGATGCTCTGATAAAGCAGTTCTCGATCGAGGGCGTGCCCACGGTGGTGTTGATAAACCGCCAGGGTCGCATCACGCAGACTTTGGTTGGTTACACCGGCCCGCGGGATTTTCTCCAGTCGTTGAAGGCTATCAACTAGCCCACGCCGACCAACTTCAACGCGTGCGCGAGGGTAGCGGTTAAGGCTCCCCGGAAGTAACTAGTACGCCATTTTATTTTCCAATTTCGGAACTGTCGGGAGAAACCCGCCCAATTGTCGAAGGGCAGCAAAAGGATATTGTCGTGATTGAGGCAGGAAACCACAAAGCAATTCTGAACTGATGTTTTAAATCTTTTGCCCGAGGTGCCAGGCGAGGCTTTACTCAGGCTATCATCTGGAATATATTACTTGTGTTTGGTTGGGACGTGGCGGGCTCCCTAGTTATATGGCCAATAATCAAACTTCTGAGACATACGGGGCGGAATCGATTCGGATCCTGGAAGGGCTGGAGGCGGTACGCAAACGGCCCGGGATGTACATCGGTGATACCGCTGAACGCGGGCTGCATCACCTGGTGATTGAGATCGTCGACAACTCGGTGGACGAAGCGCTGGCGGGCCACTGCACCGAGATCGGGGTGGTGATTCACAGCGACGATCGGGTGACGGTGGAAGACAACGGGCGCGGCATTCCGGTGGGGATGCATCCGAGTGAGAAGCGCTCGGCGCTGGAAGTGGTCCACACCGTGTTACACGCCGGCGGCAAGTTCGATCGCGGCGCCTACAAGGTGTCCGGCGGCCTGCACGGAGTGGGCGCCTCGGTGGTCAACGCGCTGAGCGAGGAGTTCGAGGTCGAGGTAAGGCGCGAGGGCCAGATTTACTATCAGCGTTATGAGCGCGGCGTGCCCAAGACCAAGGTGGAGGTGCGCGGGAGCGCGCGCAGCACCGGTACCAAGACCACTTTTTCGCCCGATCCGCAGATTTTTCCCGAAGTCCATTTCAAATATGAAATCATCGCGCGCTATCTGCGCGAGATGGCTTATCTCAACGCCGGCTTGAAGATTGGGCTGAGCGACGAGCGCAACGGCAAGAGCGAGGAATTTTTTTACCAAGGTGGTATCCGCGAGTTTGTCGCCAGCCTCAATCAGGGACGCGAGAGCCTGCACGACGTAATCCATTTTCACGGGGTGCGGGAATCGATCGATATCGATTGTGCGCTGCAATGGACCGACGCGGTCCATGAAACCGTCTTCAGCTACGCCAACAACATTCACACCACCGAGGGTGGCACTCATGTTTCGGGCCTGCGCACCGCGCTGACCCGGACCATCAACACTTACGCGCAAAAGAACAACCTGCTCAAGAACAAGGAATTGCGCCTGGAGGGCGAGGACACCCGCGAGGGGCTGACCGCGATCATCGCGGTCAAGATCGCCGAGCCGCAATTCGAGGGTCAGACCAAGACCAAGCTAGGCAATTCCGAGGTCGATGGCGCGGTGGCGGGTGTGGTAGCGGAAAAGCTCGGGCAGTTTCTGGAGGAGAATCCCTCCGACGCGCGTCGCATCGTGGCCCGAGCCAGCGAAGCCGCGTTGGCTCGCGAAGCCGCCCGCAAGGCCAAGGAACTGGTCCGCCGCAAAGGGGCGCTGGACTCGGGCTCCTTGCCCGGCAAGCTGGCCGACTGCCAGGAGCGCGATCCGGCGCGTAGCGAGCTGTTTATCGTCGAAGGTGATTCGGCCGGCGGTTCGGCCAAGCAGGGGCGCGATCGCCGGACCCAGGCGATTTTGCCGCTGCGCGGCAAGATCCTCAATGTCGAGCGTGCGCGGATCGACAAGGTCCTGACCTCGGTGGAGTTGCGCACCCTGATCACGGCTTTGGGGATGGGAGTAAGCACGGAGAAGAATGTCGAGAAGCTGCGCTATCACACCATCGTCATCATGACCGACGCCGACGTCGACGGCTCGCACATCCGGACCCTGCTCTTGACCTTCTTTTTTCGCCAGTTCCCCGAGATTATCGAAAACGGCTACCTGTATGTCGCCCAACCGCCGCTGTTCCGGGCCAAGAAGGGACGCAGCGAGCGCTATCTCAAGGACGAGGCGGCGCTGGAAGAGTACCTGACCGATCTCGGCTGCGAGGCGCTGAGCGTGACGGTGGGAGGGGGCAAGGAGGCGCGTGAACTAAAGGGCGCCGCGCTCAAGACCCTGGCGCGCAAGGCGCTGTACTATGATCGCATGTTCGAGGCTCTGGAGCGGCGTTCCAAGCAGCGCGAGGTGGTGCGGGCGCTGGCGCGCCTGCTCAACCAGCGCCAGTTCGGCGCCGACAGTTTCGAGAGCCGTGACTTGACCCGCGACCTGGGCGCGGCGCTGCAAAAGGAGATCGGCGCCAAGGCGGAGATGGTGGTGCGGGTGGAAGCCGACGGCGAGACCCACTTCCGCGCGATCTTGGCCCACGCCCACAATGGGGCAACCGCTCCCACGGTGGTGGATCTGACCTTGCTGCACAGCGGCGAGCTGCGCGAGATTCGCCGCCTGCAGCCCGAGCTGGAGGGCTATCCGCTGCCCTTGGTGGTCAGCAGCGGCGAGCAGCCGCGCAGCCTGGAGTCGCTCAAAGCGCTGGCCGAGGCGGTGCTGGCGGCGGGCCAGAAAGGGATCGAGATCCAGCGCTACAAGGGGCTGGGCGAGATGAATCCCGAGCAGCTTTGGGCCACTACCATGAATCCCGAAAGCCGCTCGATGCTCAAGGTGCGGGTGGGTTCGCAGGAGGAGGCCGAGGAGATGTTCTCCAAGTTGATGGGCGATCAGGTCGAACCGCGCCGGCAGTTTATTGAAGAAAACGCGCTCAACGTGCGCAACCTCGATATTTAGCCAGGCTGCGCGGCGGGCCAGCGCTCGCTGCCAACCCGCGAATCGAATTGTGGCCTGCGCCCGCCGGGCGCGGCTGGGACTTCCCCCCGCCAGAGCGGGCGAAGCGAGATAAATGGCAACCACTGACGGCAATCAACCACTGGGCAACGAACCCGCGCTGCTCAATATCGAAGACGACATGCGCCAGTCCTATTTGGACTACGCGATGTCGGTCAACATCGGCCGCGCCCTGCCCGAGATGCGCGACGGCCTCAAGCCAGTCCATCGCCGCATCCTCTACGCGATGTTCCGCGAAGGGCTGCTGGCCAACCGGCGCTACTCCAAGTGTGCCGGCGTGGTCGGCGAAGTCCTCAAGAGCTACCATCCCCACGGCGACGCCGCGGTTTACGAGGCGCTGGTGCGGATGGCCCAGCCCTGGAGCATGCGCTACCCGCTGATCGACGGGCAGGGCAATTTCGGTTCCATCGACGGCGATCCGCCCGCCGCTTACCGCTACACCGAATGCCGCCTGACGCGGCTGGCCGAGCGGATGCTGGCCGATATCGACAAGGATACGGTCGATTTCATTCCCAACTTCGACGGCTCCCAGAACGAGCCGGAGGTCTTGCCCGCGCAATTGCCCAACCTGCTCATCAACGGCGCCGACGGCATCGCGGTGGGGATGGCCACCAACATTCCACCGCATAACCTGGGCGAAGTCTGCGACGCGTTGCTGGCGCTGATCGCCAGTCCCAATCTGAGTTTGGAGCAAATCCTCGACATTATTCCCGGCCCCGACTTTCCCACCGGCGGCCAACTCCTGGGGCGCCAGGCGGTGCGCCAGGCCTACCTCAACAAGCGCGGCAGCCTGATGATGCGGGCGCTGGCGGCGGTGGAGACCGACAAGCGCAGCGGCCGTTCCTCGATCATCGTGCGCGAGATCCCGTACCAGGTGAACAAGACCCGCCTGGTCGAGCGCATCGCGGAGTTGGTCAACGACAAGCGAATCGAGGGGATAAGCGACTTGCGCGACGAGTCCGACCGCGACGGCATGCGGATCGTGGTCGAGCTCAAGCGCGACGCCGAGCCGCGGGTCGTGCTCAACCAACTTTTCAAGTTGACCCAGATGCAGCAGAGCTATGGGCTCATCATGCTGGCCATTCACGAGGGGCGACCGCGCGAGCTTGACCTTCGTGAAATGCTGCACGCCTTTCTCGACCATCGCCGGCGCGTGCTGACCCGGCGCACTCAACATGAGCTGGCCCAGGCCGAAGCCCGGCTGCATATTCTGGATGGTCTGCTGATCGCGCTGCGCAATCTGGACGCGATCATCGCCCTGATTCGCGCCGCGCCCGACGCCGACGCGGCCCGCACTCAACTGATGACCCGTTTCAAGCTGACCCAGATCCAGGCTCAGGCCATCCTGGATCTGACTCTGCGCCGGCTGACTTCGCTGGAGCGAGACAAGATCGAAACCGAGCATCGCGAGACGGTAGCGAATATGGAGCGGCTGCGTGCAATTCTGGCTGACGAACGCAAGCTGCTGGCGCTCATTGCCGACGAGATTCGAGCCCTCAAGGAGGAATTCGCCGATCCGCGCCGCACCCAGATCATCGAAGATCAGGGTGAACTCTCGATCGAAGATCTGGTGGTCGAGGAAGACGTGCTGGTGACGGTCACCCATGGTGGCTACATCAAGCGCACTCCGTTGTCGCTCTATCGCACCCAGCGCCGGGGTGGGCGCGGCAAGACCGGAGCCTCGACCAACGAGGAGGACTTCGTCGAGCATCTGGTCGCGGTCTCCACCCACGACCGGCTGTTTTTCTTCACCAGCGCGGGCAAAGTCTACGCCCTGCAGGCGCACGAATTACCCGAGGGTGGGCGGGCGGCCAAGGGGCGCTCGATCGCCAATCTTTTAAGCCTGGCGCCCAACGAGAGCCTGTCGGCCTTCATCACCGTGCCCAAGCAGGGCGAGGGGCGCTATCTGCTCTTCGCCACCCGGGGTGGGATGATCAAGAAGACCGAGCTTGGCCAGTTCGAAAACGTGCGATCCAACGGAATTATCGCCATTTTGCTGGAAGACGACGACGCGTTGATCGGCGTGCGTATCACCGACGGCAATCAGGAAATCGTGCTCTCCACCCGCGAGGGGCAAGCGATTCGCTTTAAAGAAGCCGAAGTCCGGCCGATGGGGCGCGGCACCCACGGCGTCAAGGCGATGGAGCTGGATGGCGTGGGCAACGGCGCCACGGCCGACGAAGTGGTCTCGATGGCGACGGTGCGCGAGACCGAAACTTTGCTGGCGGTTTCCGAGTTGGGTTATGGGAAACGCAGTCCGGCCTCGGAATATCGCCTCACCCATCGCGGCGGCAAGGGGGTGGTCACGATGCAGGTCACCGAGAAGACCGGCAAGGTGGTGGGCGTGCGCCAGGTGGGCAATGACGACCAGGTGATGCTGATCACCGACGGCGGCAAAGTGATTCGGCTCGACGCCAAGGGCGTGCGCATGAGTGGGCGCAACACCCAGGGCGTGCGGCTGGTGCGGCTGGAGCCAGGCGAGCGGGTACGCGCGATGGCGGGGTTGGCCGAGCGCGACGAGGGCGAGGGCGGCAACGGCGACGACGACGAGAGCGCTCCGGAATAGCGGGCGGTCTCCTGTGTCCGCCCGTCGTCGCGACGGTTTGGCGCAGCGCCACGCACGGGGGTGACTTGCGGTGGAACGCAAGGTTGATCGGCCCAAGGGCAAAAGGGGGTTGCGCCGTACCACCGAGCAGGTTGCTTGGCAGTTCTCCTCACTTGACGATGTCCATCGTTTCTGGGCGAAAGTCCGCGACGTGCCCGGGCGCACCGAGGGGCGGACTCCAAAGCAATATGAGCGATACTACGTCGCCCTCTACCTCCTGGCTCTGGCGGACCATGAGGTCCTCCTTCGACCGGCATGCCCAACGCGCTCCGAGAACTCTCCAGGGCGAGCCTGTTCGGCGGGATCCGACCAGGCAATAAAAGGAAAAATCCGCGATTCCCCCCAATGTCGTACAGCACATCCAGCGACGCCACGATTGAGATTTTTCCGAGCTTCGGCTCTCGCTCTTTCAATGCGCAAAGGCCGAGGGCTGGAGCGTTGGTGTGGTGTACATCGGGCTTGGCAGCCCGCAACTGGCGATCGAGCGCGTCCGCGAACGGGTGAGCCAAGGTGGGCATGATGTGCCAGCGGCCGACGTCCGGCGGCGTTACGGACGCAGTCTTGGAAACCTTGCTTTAGTTTTCAAACTTGCCGACCGGGTCGTAGTGTTGGATAACTCGTCCGCACGAAATCGCATGAAGCGTGTCCTGGAAGCCTTTCGCGGCGACGTGGTATTCAAAGCGCCCAGGCTGCCAAAATGGCTGAAGCCGCCGCGGGGGAGCAAAGCATGAAGAGGCTCGTTGCGGGGAGCTCTGGTTGCCTCATCAATATACTCGCTCGCTTGGTGCATCCGCGATTGACGGCGACTCTCATGCTTGCGCTCTGCGCCATTGCGACCCCATCGCTGGCGATGGAGTTGCGCAGTCCCGCCTTCAGAGCCAACGGTCCGCTGCCGAGGCTTTACGCATGCGCCGCCGAAGGGGGCAAGAGCATCGCGCCACCATTGGAGTGGGTCGGCGCGCCGTCGGCGACCAAAAGCTTGGCGGTGACGTTGCAGGACCTCACTTCGCCGCACAAGGTTATTCATTGGATTGTATACAACATCCCGTCGGCGGCGAGTGGCATCGGTGGCGGCGTCTCGCAGAGGCTCGGCGAGCCGGGTCGCAACCAGCTCGGCAACCTAGGGTATGATGGGCCGTGCCCGCGCCATCCAGGCCAGGCGAATCACTATAACTTCACTTTGTACGCGCTGGACGAGGAGATTGCAGTCAAAAACGCCAACTTCTTGCAGCTCCAATCTGCGATGAAGGGGCATATCCTAGCGCGGGCCGAGCTGGTGGGATTGCTCGCCCCGCCAGCCGCTCCCACGGCTTTCGCGAAGTGAGCCCCAGCGCAAGAACGATCATTATCGGTGCTGCGAGGGAGCGTTGACTGCGAGGCTGTCGCGCGCCTGAACTGTCGAGGCCAGCTCGGCGCGGGTTTTGGGCAGGCATTGAGGGTAGTTCCGCTGGACGAACTCCAGCAGTTGCTCGCGCACCGCGCAGCGCAAATCCCACAGCAGACTTGAATTCTTCGCGCTTACCAGGGCCCGCAACTCCAAGCTGTGTTCGGTGGCGTGGGTGACCTGCAGGACGCAGACCTTGCCATCCCATTGCGGCAGGCCCTTGGTCAGGCGGACGAGCTCCTGGCGGATAGCCTGCACGGGCACGGTGTAATCGACATAGAGATGCACGGTACCCATCAACTCGGCCGATTGGCGAGTCCAGTTTTGAAAAGAATGCTGACTGAAGTAAGTCAGAGGCAAGATCAGCCGGCGCAGGTCCCAGATGCGGACTACCACATAGGTGGTGGTGATCTCCTCGATCCAGCCCCACTCGTTCTCCACGATCACCACGTCCTCAAGCCGAATCGGCTGGGTGATGGCGAGCTGAACTCCGGCCACCAGGTTCTCCACCGTAGGTCGCGCGGCCAAACCTACCGCCAGGCCGGCAATCCCGGCGGAGGCCAGGATGCTGCCGCCCAGCTCCTTGCCCCAGCGAAAGGACATCAGGCCGATGGCCACGGCCAGGACGGCGATGATGGTCAGCAGAATGCGGCGGAAGATGCGAATCTGGGTGACGATACGGCGGGCGCGGAATTCGTCGGTTTCGGTGATTTGATAATGGGCGATCAGACTTTCCGACAGCGCCAACGCCGCCGCGATGAACAGCCAGGTGATCGCGGCGATTTCCAACAGCCCCAGCAAGTGTTGGAGAAAATCGGCTAGTTCCGAGGGAAAACGAAGCAGCGGCGTCACCAAATCGATCGCGTAGATCGGCAGCGCCAGACGCAAGGGAGCGCGGCAATCGCGCATCAAAAGTTGAGTCAGCTTGCTCGGATGGCGATCGAGCCGGCGGAAGATCGCGAAGGCCACGCGATGAGCGATCAAGCCGGCGATAATCGCACCGGCGACCAGGGCGCTCGAAATTACCACACGGTGCCAGTGAGCGGGAAGCGCGGGAATCTCGGAAAGCCAGTCGGTCCACACCATTGCCTCTGCCCACGCCATCGCCTTTGGCTCCTTTGGTTTAAGTCGCCTATCCGGAAGCAAAGGCGGTCTCAAAAAGTAGACTTCATGCCTTGTAGCCCCGCCAGGCGCCTTAGCGCTTCAGGCTAACAGCCGGGGTTGGATTGGGCGAGCGTTCGAGCGCGAGCCTTATCGTCCGATCGCCGATGGCCGCGGCAGCTTGAAAAGTAATGCCGGTCATCGAGCGCGGGCGCTAAAATTTGAGAAGTGCCACAGACTTCGACAGGAGGAATTCCATGGCCCGCCGAACAAGTCGGATTTTTTTCCTGGCCGCGCTAATAGCTATCCTGCCACTGACGGCCAAAGTCGAAAGCGCGGCCGCGGCCAGCGTCAAGGTCGGTTACCTGAACTGTCATGAGCAAGGAGGCTCGGGCTTTATCTTTGGCGCGACCCATCTGCTACGCTGCACCTATTCGCCGGTTGAGGGCAAAGCGACTTATTATACCGGTCACATCACTCGCTACGGCGTCAACGTCGGCTATCTGCCCTCGGCGGTGATGCTGTGGGCGGTACTGGCGCCAAGCATGAACGTCAAATCCCATGCCCTTCAAGGCACATACGTGGGAGCTTCGGCGGGGGTCTCGGCTGGGGTCGGCGCCGGCGTCAATGTGCTGGTGGGGGGCTTTCATAAGGCCATCGACCTGGAGCCGCTCAGCGTGGAAGGCGAAAAAGGACTCAATCTGGCGGCTGGGGTGGCCGAAATGAAGCTGGAGCCGATGGCTGCCTCGCTCTCCCGTTCGGCCAACTCATGACCGCAGCTTGCCGATGACGCGGGGGCGGTCAGCCGACCGCCTCGCGTCACGCCCTCACCGCGGTTGCGCTGCGCGGTAACGGCAGGGTATGTGATAGGCTTGCTCCGCTAAGCAGCACTTTGCGGTGCGGCAAATCCTTACCCACGCGCGCTTCGGATCGAGGCGCGCAAGCTGGCGCCGGCAAGCCCGAGCGCGGAAAGGGAAGTGTGTTGAACAAAACCATAGGCGGATTTGGGATGCTGATGGCCTTGGCGGGACTGCTGGTTTCGAGCGCGCCAGCAGTCCGGGCGCAGGAGGGAGGCGCGGGGGCTCAGTTGCGCGCGATTGCCGCGGGCGCGCAGCGCTCGGCCAAACATCGCGCACGCGACCGCTATCGCCATCCGGTACAGACCCTGGAGTTTTTTGGGCTGCGTCCCGATATGACGGTGGTCGAAATTGCGCCCGATGGCGGTTGGTATACGGAGATTCTGGCGCCCTATCTGAAAGCGCAGGGCAAGCTTTACGAAGCCGTGCCGCCGGGGCGGTCGCTTCAAAGTTTCCGCAAAAAAATCGCGGCTGACCCTGATTTGTATGGAAAAATTATCGTCACCGAACTGAGCCCGAAAAATAAGGCCGCGATCGCGCCCGCTGGGACTGCCGACATGGTCCTGACCTTCCGCAACGTGCACGACTGGGTCGCCAAGGGCGATGCCGAAGGGTACTTCGAAAGCTTTTACCGCGCGCTCAAACCTGGTGGCATCCTGGGCGTGGTTGACCATCTTAGCAAGCTGCCGGCCGATCCCCACGCGCGCTCGGGTTATTTGACCCAAGGTCAGGTAGTCGCGCTGGCGCGCAAGGCCGGGTTCAAACTGGCGGCCAGTTCAGATCTCAACGCCAATCCCAAGGACGATACCAATCATCCCTCGGGGGTCTGGACCCTGCCGCCTACCTTTCGGCTGGGCGATCAGGATCGGGCAAAGTATGCCGCGATCGGCGAAAGCAACCGAATGACGCTTAAATTCGTCAAGCCCGGTGGCGCTAGCACGCCAGCACTCTAAGCACGTCTCGTATCGATGGGGCCGAAAGGGTTCGGCCCCGTCAAGTTTATGGTCTTTTTCCGATCAGACGTCCCTTTCGTCGAGGCGGTGAGGGCGACCCTGGTAGTCAATTAAACGTAATAAATGTAAATTAATCTTTTCGAACCTATCGCTTTGATTCTCCGCTTTTAAATGCTACGCTGGATTTAACTTCCTTTTGCATTACAAAAAGCGGCGAACAAAGGATTTGAGCATGCGGTACGAAAGGAGCACATCACAACTCGCGGATACCCAACCGGTCAACGAGAACCCCGAGATCATGACGGTTTCGATGCTGGCTGATTATTTGCGGTGCCATCCCAGTACGATCTATCGGCTGCTGCGGCAGAAACGGCTGCCGGGATTCAAAATCGGCAGCGACTGGCGATTCAAGAAATCGGTGATCGACCAGTGGCTTAAAGAGGTGACGGTAAGCGCGCTTGAGGAGTGAGGCTCCTCCCGGAGCATTCACTCCTCAAGCGCGTCAGCCGAGCAATTTGCGGGTCACGCGCTCGATGCGATCGAACGCCTCGCGCAAATTTTCGAGGGAATTGGCATAGGACAGGCGCACGAATTGCGGTGCGCCGAAATCCGTGCCACCGACGGTGGAGACCAGCGCCTCATCCAGTAGGATGCGGGCAAGGCCGTCGCCGTCGCCCACCGCCTTACCGTTCCATTTGCAATCGAGCAGGGCCGAGACGTTGGGAAAGACGTAAAACGCACCCTCGGGGATGTTGGGCAAGCTGAAGCCCGGGATGGTGCGCACGCGCTCGACTACGAAGTCGCGCCGGCGATGGAATTCGGCCGCCATCCGCTTTACGTCGTCTTGCGGCCCGTTAAGCGCCTCGACCGCCGCGGCCTGGGCGATCGAATTGGGGTTGCTGGCGTTCTGCCCTTGCAGGCGGGTGGCCGCGGCGATAGCCTCGCGCGGTCCGGCCGCCATTCCGATCCGCCACCCGGTCATCGCATAGCTCTTTGACAGCGAATTGACGACGATGCCTTGCTCCTTCAGGCGCGGCTCGATCGCGAAGAGGTGAGGAATGGGAGCGCCGTAACTGATGTGCTCATAGACGTCGTCGCAGATGACCCACAGCTTAGCCTCCACGCATATCCGTGCGAGCGCGCGCAGGTGCTCTTCCCGATAAACCGCACCCGTAGGATTGCAGGGCGAATTAAGCAGGATGCCGCGGGTGGCTGGGGTCAGCGCCGCTTGCAGGGTTTGCGCGTCGAGCCGAAAGCCGTCACGCTCGGCGGTGGGTACCAATTTGGGGGTGGCGCCCGACAGTTGCACCATCGCGATGAAGCTCACCCAGGCCGGAGTGGGAATAATGAACTCGTCGCCTTCGTCGAACAGGGCATTGATTAGGTTGGCGGCCGCCGGCTTGCCGCCCGCTGTCGCCATCACTTCCGCCGGCTCGTAGCTGAGTCCGTTTTCGCGTTTGAGCTTGGCGCAAATCGCCTGTTTGAGCCGCGAGGTGCCGCTGACCGCGGTATATTTGGTCAACCCCTCGGCCATCGCCACGCGGGCGGCCTGCTTGATGCGCTCGGGAGTGTCGAAGTCGGGTTCGCCGGCCGCCAGAGAAATGACGTTCTTGCCTGCTTCGCGCAATTCGATCGCGCGCGCCTCGGCCGCCAGGGTGGCCGAGGGCTTGAGCATGCCGACCCGGCGATTGAGCTTGATCATCGATAGTCCTTATAGGCGGCCGTTTGCCCGGCCGCGAGGGTCAGTCCAGTTTAAACTTCTCGCGCAGCCTTTGCATGACGTTGGGAGGGACCAGGGCCGGCAGCCGTTGGCCGTAACTGGCCACCTCCTTGATCAGGTGGGAGGCGGAAAAGAACAGGGCCGGATTGGCGAAGAGAAAAATCGTCTCCACGTTGGGCTTCATGTACTTGTTGAGATGGGTCATGCCCAGCTCGTACTCGAAATCGGTCACCGCGCGCAGGCTGCGGATTATCACCCGGGCGCCGATGCGCTCGGCGTATTCCACCGACAAGCCGCTGAACTTGTCGACCCGGGCCCGCGGTTCGAGATCGCGCAGGCTCTCCCGGATCATCTCTACCCGCTCGTCGGCACTGAACAGGGCGCTGTCCTTGTGCGGGTTGTAGGCCACGGCGACGATCACCTCGTCGAAAATCTCCACGGCCCGGCGCACGATATCGATATGGCCGTTGTGGATCGGGTCGAAGGTACCCGGATAGACCGCGCAGCGCAGACGCGTGCCCTGGTGACTGCTCATTCCGCCGCACCCTCCTGGGGGCGATACAGCGCAATCTGATGGTCGCCCAAAGTGGCCAGGCTGACGCGTTGCAGACCCGGGCGCGAAGCGGGCGCAAGCTCCAGCTTGGAAACCTCAATTACCGCCCACGCCTGTGGCGCAAACAACCCCAGCTCCACCAGCCGGCTCAAGACCGGGTCACCCCAGCCGCGCCGATAGGGTGGATCGAGCATAATCAGGTCGAAGCGGGCCTGCTCGCGCGCTAACTGCTCCAGCGCGGGCCAGATATCGCTACCGATGACCCGTGCGCGCTGGCTCAGGCCCACGGCTTTCAGGTTGTCGCGCAGTGCAGCCAGTGCCGGGCGCGCGCCTTCCACGAAGGTGACATGGGCGGCGCCGCGCGAGAGCGCCTCGATGCCCAGCGAGCCGGTGCCGGCAAACAGGTCGAGCACGCGCCGCTGGTCGAACTCCAGCCGGGCCGCCAGGCGCGAGAATATCGACTGGCGCACGCGCGCCAGAGTCGGTCGGGTCGCCAAGCCGGGAGGGGCTTTGAGCTTGCGCCCGTGGGCATCTCCCGCGATTATCCGCATAGCTGCCGCCGGTCACCCGGTGCAACACAGCGGGCGCGGCGAGCTTGGGTGCGCCGCTCGGTAACCCGTTGCCGTAACATCAGTGGGGATAGATAAAGAATCCTCACGGGGGAAGCAAGGCGCGAGCGCGCGCGCGTCGCCGGCCGCGGTTGCGGCCGGAGGATGGTGGTACTTGCTACACAAATAGCTTTCGGATACGAGTTCATACTGTTCGCCCGGCGACTGTCAGCGTCGGATTGGGTCAATGACCGAGCACAGAGAAATCATCTTTTCGCAGCCCGTGTTGGCGGAGTTGCACGAACTCCTGAGCCACTACCCCACCAGGCAAGCTGCGCTCCTGCCCGCGCTATGGCTGGCTCAACGCGAGTTCGGCTGGATCAGCCCCGAGGTCGAAGCCTACGTCGCGCGCCTGCTGGAGTTGCAGCCCTCGCACGTAGCTGGCGTGGTCTCATTCTACACCATGTTCTACCGCAAACCGGTAGGACGCTGGCATCTGGAGGTGTGCGGCAATCTTTCCTGCCGCTTACGCGGCGCCGCCGCCATTATCGATTGCGTTCGCGACAAGCTTGCGATTGGACCGGGCGAAACCACCGCTGACGGCAAATTCACCCTCAGCGAAGTGGAATGTCTGGCCTCCTGCGGCAGCGCGCCGATGCTTCAGCTCAACCATGGCCCCTTCTACGAAAACCTCACGCCCGAATCGGTGGTTCGGCTGATCGACGAGCTGGGCAGTCGTGGCGATTGATCTGCTGATTGGCGCCGTCAAGGCGATCGTGGTGATCCTGATGGTGCTCAACCTGTCGGCGGTTCTGCTGTGGTTCGAGCGCAAAGGCAGCGCGCTGATTCAGGATCGAGTAGGTGCCAATCGAGCCAACATCCTTGGCTTGGGCCAGCGCTTGGGATTGCCCAATCTGGGCTTCGTCAACACGTTAATGGCCGATCCGCTCAAACTCTTTACCAAGGAAGATTTCATTCCGGCCGGCGCCGATCGCTTTTTGCACGGCTTGGCCCCCTTCCTGGCCATGTTTCCGGTCCTGGTGACCTTCGCGGTGGTGCCCTTTGGCGATGAACTGACCATCGGTTCCTACCACATCAGCCTGCAGGCTGCCCCGATCAACGTCGCCGCGCTCTACATTCTGGCCACGGTCGGCATCGGCGTGTATGGCGTCGCGCTGGCGGGCTGGGCATCCAACAATCGCTGGGCGCTGTTGGGAGGCATTCGCGCCACCGCGCAGATGATTTCCTACGAGCTGGCGATGGGCTTGGCGATTATCGCGGTGGCGATGACCTACGGTACCCTGGATTTGCAGGCGATGTGCCGGGCTCAGGGCGGAGTATGGTTTGGCTGGTTGCCGCGCTGGGGCATCTGCGTGCAACCGGTAGCTTTTCTGTTGCTGATGACAGCGGGGATGGCGGAATCCAAGCGCGTGCCCTTCGATTTGCCCGAGGGTGAATCCGAGCTGATCGCCGGCTATTTTACCGAGTACTCAGGCGGCAAACAGGCGGTCTTCATGCTGGTGGATTTCGCCGAAATCGTCCTCATCTCGGCCTTGGTCACCACCTTTTTCTTCGGCGGCTGGCAGGTTCCCTACCTCTACCCCAGCGGCTTCCATTTTCCAGGCGGCACCGCGCTGGCGCTGCCCAACATTGTCGTGGCAATCCTGGGTATCATCAGCTTCACCCTGAAAGTGGTCATCTTCTGCTGGTTGCAGATTCTGGTGCGCTGGACTCTGCCCCGCTTTCGCTACGATCAGCTCATGCGGCTGGGCTGGAAGGGGCTGTTGCCGCTGGCCGTGGCCAACGTGGTGGTCACAGCGTGCGTAATCGTACTGGCGGGGGTATAGCAGCGATGCCGCTTGGGCTGTTCGTTTTTCTGGCCGTGCTGGCGGTGCTCTCCGCGCTCGGCGTCGTTGTGCAGCGCAATCCCGTCCACTGTCTGCTTTCGCTGGTGGGAACGCTACTGGTTATCGCGGTGCTCTTCATCGGCCTGGGCGCGGTTACCGTTGGCTTTTTGCAGGCGATCGTCTATGTCGGCGCGATCATGGTCTTGTTTCTCTTCGTCATCTGGCTGCTCAACCTGCAGGTCGAACCGGCCGAGGGTGGGCGGCTGGCGCTCAAGGTTTTGGCCGCACTGTTCAGCGCGGGATTGCTTGCCGAGCTGGTAACCGTCTTTGTCCATCTGGGGCCAGCTCTCAGTGGAGGGCAGCCCGCCGTCGGGGCCGGTTACGGCGATATCAACCGCCTGGCGCAAACCCTCTTCTCTCAATATCTGATCGCCTTCGAGGTTACCTCCATTTTGCTGCTGGTGGGGGTGGTGGGCGCGATCGCGCTGGCGCGTCGGATGGCCCCTGGCGAGGCAGGAGCCGTGAAATGAGCGCAACGCCGATCGATTACTTCCTGGTTCTGAGCGGCGTGTTGTTTTGTATCGGTGTTGCCGGAGTGCTGCTGCGCCGCAACATCATCATCATGTTCATGTCGATCGAGATCATGCTCAACGCGGTCAATCTGGCCTTCGTCGCGCTGGGGCGCGCGCTGGATTCCACCGACGGCCAGGCGATCGTCTTTTTCGTGATGACGGTCGCGGCGGCCGAAGCCGCGGTCGGCCTGGGAATTATCCTGGCGATTTTTCGCAACCGCGAAACCGTTAACGCCGACGAACTCAACCTGATGCGCTGGTGAGCCGATGACGGTTGCTTTTCCGGCCCTGGGCCTGATTTTGCTCTTCCCTGTCCTGGGGGTCGTCTTCAACCTGTTCTGGGGCGCGCGCGCCGGCCGCGCCGCGGTCTACGCCGTTGGGGTGGCCGCGGTCGCGATTCCTTTTGCGATCGCGTTGTGGGCCACGGCTACCCTGCTGACTCTGGCCCCCGGCCAAGTCCTCGGCGTCACCCTGTGGCCTTGGATTGCAGCCGGGCGGTTCCACGTCGAGGTCGCTTTGCGCCTGGATTCGCTGTCGGCCGTGATGGTGCTGGTGGTGTCGGGGGTCGGCTCGCTGATCCATCTTTATTCCTGCGGCTACATGGCCGAGGATCCCGACTTCGCCCGCTTCTTCACCTACATGAACCTGTTCGTGTTCTCGATGTTGCTGCTGGTGCTGGCAGCCAATCTGTTGTTGATGTTCGTGGGTTGGGAAGGGGTGGGACTGTGCTCGTACCTGCTGATCGCGTTTTGGTACAGCGACCCCCAATTCGCATATAACGGCCGCAAAGCGTTCGTGGTCAATCGGATCGGCGATGCCGGCTTTATCGTGGGACTGCTGACCCTGTTCTGGGCGCTCTCTTCGCACGGCTTCTGGACCCTGGATTTCGTTCAGATGCAGAGCCATATCGCGGTGGTGACACCCGCCTTGGCGACCGCTGCCGGCTTGCTGTTGTTCATGGGCGCCACCGGCAAATCCGCGCAGATTCCCCTGTACGTATGGTTACCCGACGCGATGGTCGGCCCCACGCCGGTCAGCGCTCTGATCCACGCCGCGACCATGGTCACGGCGGGGGTTTACATGGTGGCTCGGCTCAATTTTCTCTACCTGCTCAGTCCGCAGGCGATGGAAGTGGTGGCGGTCGTGGGCACGGTCACCGCGTTTTTCGCCGCTACGATCGCTATCGTCCAACCTGACATCAAGCGGGTGTTGGCCTACTCGACTATCAGCCAGCTCGGCTACATGTTCATGGGGGTGGGAGTGGGGGCGTTTGCCGCCGGAATATCCCACGTCATGACCCACGCCTTTTTCAAGGCCCTGCTCTTCCTATGCGCCGGCTCGGTGATCCACGGCTTGCACGGCGAGCAGGACATGAATCACATGGGCGGACTGGCGCGCAAGATGCCGATTACCTGCGTGACGATGTGGATGGCGACCCTGGCGATCGTCGCGATTCCGCCATTCTCGGGCTTTTTCACCAAGGATTTGATTCTGGGATCGGCCTACTCCTCGGGCCATTTCGCGTTATGGCTGATCGGATTGATTACCGCCGCGCTGACCGGCCTTTACATGTTTCGCCTGATTTTCATGACCTTTCACGGCAAGTCGCGAGTCGCTCCCGAAAAAGCCCATCACGTTCATGAGTCGCCCCTGGTAATGACCCTGCCCTTGATGGTGCTGGCGGCGCTGTCGCTATGCGGCGGCTGGATAGCGCTTCCCGAGGGCTTCCTGTGGGGCAATGTGCTGGCCCGTTTCATGGCCAGCACGGTCGGAACCTTCAAGCCCCTGTTTGAATCTAACGAGGTGCTGCTCAGCGGCCTCAGCGTGCTGGCTGGCTTGACCGGCCTGGCGACCGCCTGGCTTTTCTATATCTTTCGTCCCGAATTGCCCGGCCAACTCGCGCGCTCGGTTCGCGCCTTGTACCGGCTTCTCCTCGACAAGTATTTCATCGATCAGCTCTATGATCGGCTGGTGTCGCGGCCGCTGTTCTTTATTGCCCACTATGTGCTGTGGCGCGGCGTGGACTCATTTACGATCGATGGCATCGTGGAGGGTTCGGCCGTCACCGTCGAGACCGGCGGCGACCTGGCGCGGCGGGCAGAAACCGGCAACGTGCAATCCTACGCCCTGATCTATCTGCTGGGCGCGGTGGCGGTGGCCGCCTTTTACGTCTACCGGGTGCTCCACTGATGTTTTCCAACTGGCTCACCGTACTGGTATTCGTGCCGCTGTTGGGAGCGGTGCTGGTTACCCTGCAGAGTGACGAGCGCGCGGCTTGGCGCTCGGCCTTCATTTTTTCCCTGATTCCGCTGGCGATAAGTTTCTATCTGTTTGCCGCCTTCGATCCGGCCAACGCCGGCTATCAGTTCGTGGAAAGCTATTCCTGGATTCCGCAATTCGGGATTTCCTACCATCTCGGAATTGACGGCATCAGCCTGTTCCTGGTGCTCCTGACCACGATTCTGATTTCGCTCTCGCTGCTTTATTCTGGCGGCGGCGATATCGAGTTTCGGGCCAAGGAATTCTGCTTCTTCATGCTGGTGCTGGAAACCGGGCTGCTTGGCGCGCTGGTGGCGGTCGATATTTTCCTGTTCTACGTGTTCTGGGAAGTAATGCTTATTCCGATGTACTTCCTCATCGGGATCTGGGGTCACGGACGCAAGCTGTACGCCGCCTTCAAATTCATCCTGTACACCATGCTCGGCTCCATCCTGATGCTGGTTGCCATCATCTATCTGGTGTTGGCGGCGCGCGCCCAACTTGGCCATCTCAGCTTCGATCTGCCGCAACTCTACAGGGTGCCGTTGACCACGACCCAGGCGCGCTGGCTGTTCGCCGGCTTCGCCCTGGCCTTCGCGATCAAGGTGCCGATGTGGCCGGTGCATACCTGGTTGCCCGACGCTCATACTGAAGCCCCCACCGCGGGCTCGGTCATTCTGGCCGGGGTGATGCTGAAAATGGGTGGCTACGGGTTTCTGCGCTTCGCCATTCCGCTCTTTCCCGACGTGGCACGCCAAGCCGCGCCGATCTTCATGGCTTTGGCGGTAATCGGGATTATTTTCGGCGCTTTGGTGGCGATGGTCCAACCCGATCTCAAGCGGCTGGTGGCGTATTCCTCGGTCAGCCATTTGGGCTTCGTGATGCTGGGGCTGTTTGCCCTCAATCCCCAGGGGGTCGAAGGCGGGCTTTACCAAATGCTCAATCATGGGGTTTCCACCGGCGCCCTGTTTCTCTTGGTCGGGATGATCTACTTGCGCCGACATACTCGCGAAATCAGTGAATTTGGTGGCCTGTGGCACAGCGTGCCCAAGTATGCGGGAATCTTCATGATCGTGATGCTGTCCTCGGTGGGGTTGCCCGGGCTCAACGGCTTCGTCGGGGAATTTCTTATCCTGCTGGGCGCCTACCTGGCGACCTGGCAGGCGGCCGTGGTGGCTGTGACTGGCTTGATCCTGGGCGCGCTCTATCTGCTTTATGCTTACGAGCGGGTGATGTTTGGCCCGATCAAGCACAAGATCAATGAAACCCTGCCCGATCTCACCGGACGCGAAATTGCCGTGATGGTGCCTCTGATTGGGCTGATGTTTTTCATGGGCCTTTATCCCAAACCCCTGCTGTCGCGGATGGAACCATCGGTGCAGCTTTTGGTGCAGCGAGCTCACGCCCAGGTCGCTCGGCTGGACCAGGACGGGGGCAAACAACTAGCGGCGGCAGTGGTCGCGCCGGCGAGCAACCTGAGATGACTGCGAGCACTTTCGATTTCGTCCAGCTTCATTTCGCCTGGCTCCCGATCTTGCCGCTGATCGTGCTGGCGGTGACCGCGATGGTCGTGCTGCTGGTGGGGGCGCGCCTCAGCGAAGAGGAAAGCGAAGGGCTGGGCTGGCTGTCACTGGTGGGGTTGGTGATCGCCTTTATTTTCGCGCTCGGAATGATCGGTCCTTCGGAGCTGACCTTTTCGGGCGCCCTGGTGGTCGATAATTTCAGCGCCTACTTCTACCTGGTCCTCCTTTTTGCCGCCGCGGTTACCGTCCTGATGTCGCTGGATTACGTGCCGCAGCAGGGACTGCCTGGAGCCGAATATTACGCCCTGCTCCTGTTCGCCACCATCGGCATGATGCTGATGGCGGCGGCGGGCGATCTCATCATCATCTTTTTGGGCTTGGAGACCATGTCGATCGCGGTCTACGTGATGGCCGGGTTGGCCAGGCGCGATCCCAAGTCCAACGAAGCGGCCCTCAAATATTTCCTGCTCGGGGCCTTTTCCACCGGCTTCCTGCTCTACGGTATCGCACTCATCTACGGCGCCACCGGTAGCGTCAAACTCGATCAGGTCAGCGCCGCGCTAGGCCATTCCGGCCATCAGCCGTTACTGTTGTTGGGCGTCGGATTGCTCCTTATCGGATTCGCTTTCAAAGTGGCGGCCGTACCCTTCCACATGTGGACGCCCGACGTATACGAAGGCGCGCCCACGTCGGTCACCGCCTTCATGGCAGTAGGAGTCAAGCTGGCAGCCTTCGCCGGCTTCGTTCGCGTTTTCATGGTCCACCTGCCGGCGGTGAGCCCTGATTGGAGCTGGGTGCTGTGGGTGATTGCCGCGCTGACGGTCACGGCCGGCAACATAATCGCATTGCTGCAGACCAATCTTAAACGGCTTTTGGCTTATTCCGCGATAGCTCATGCCGGTTACATGCTGGTGGCGATGACGGCGGGCGGAAATGGTGCCGGCGGCGCAATCCTCTACTACCTGCTGGGCTATGCTTTCACCAATCTCGGCGCTTTTGCGATCCTGATCGCGCTGGCCCGCCAGGGCGAGCCCAACGATCGGATCGACGATTTACGCGGTCTGGCGATACGCCATCCGATTCTGGCCGCCGCGATGACGCTGCTGCTGCTATCCCTGGTTGGAGTGCCACCGCTGGCCGGCTTCGTGGGCAAGTTCTATCTGTTTTCGGCCGCGCTTTCGGCGGGCTATGTCTGGTTGGTGATAATCGCGGTCGTCAACAGCGTGATCTCCGCTTACTACTATCTGACCCCCGTGGTTGCCATGTACGCGGGAACCGGAGGAGCCGAGCCGGGGAGGGTCTATGCTCGTCCGGCGCTGGTGGCGGCAATCGCCATCGGGGTGGCCGGAACCATCGCGATCGGGCTCTTTCCCCAGCCCTATATGGCAGCGGCCTCCGGCGCCTTTATCTCCGCTTTCGGTAAACCGGCGCTCGGCGCGGTTGCCCTGTTTCACTAATCTGCCGCGCCCTCCAACTGCCTCGCTTAGGGGCGGCGTCCTAGCGCCGACGCGGCAAATGTTGGCTCGCTTGGTCATCGGCGCTCTGGCAAGCTCGGGGCCGCCCTAATGCCCGAAGCACCGCTTAAATTCACGTCCGAGGACTCCGCCAATCAATCGACGGGGGTCTTCCGCGCTCTGCGCCATCGCAATTTTCGTCTGTGGTTTTTTGGCCAGTTCACCTCGCAGGTGGGCTCCTGGATGCAAAACGTGGCTCAGGGCTGGCTGGTGCTCAAGCTCACCGATTCCTCGTTGATGCTGGGAGTGGTCTCCTTTGCCTCGTTGATTCCAGTGCTGGTGGTGTCGTTGTTTGCCGGGGTGGTCGTGGATCGCGCCGACCGCCGCCGTCTTCTGGTGGGCACGCAGAGCGCGATGATGGCCACGGCGTTCGCGCTTGCGGCCCTGACCTGGACCGGAGTGGTGCGGGTCGAGCACATCATCGTGTTGGGCTTCCTCAACGGGGTTGCGATGGCGTTTGACATGCCCGGCCGGCAAGCTTTCGTTATCGAGATGGTCGGGCGGCGCGAGGAATTGCCGGGCGCTATCGCGCTCAATTCGATGTTGATGAACGGGGCCCGTGCCCTGGGCCCGGCTTTGGGCGGCGTGCTGCTGGCGCTGATTGGCGAGGCTGGCTGCTTTTTCGTCAACGGGCTGAGCTTTTTGGCGGTGATCGGTTCGCTGATTGCGATGGAGATCGTGCCGCGTCCGGTCCCCACCCAGCGCGCGATGATCTGGCGCCAACTGCGCGAGGGGCTGGCCTATGCCTGGCACCACGCCGCCATCTTCAATCTGCTGGTGATGCTGGCCGTGGTCTTTGGAATTGCGATGCAATACATGGTGCTGGCGCCGATTTTCGCCCGCGACATCCTGCACGGCCAGGCGCGTCTCTACGGCTTTTTGATGGGCGCCAACGGCTTGGGCGCGGTGCTGGGCTCGGCCCTGCTCAGCGCCTATGGCCGTGACGTGCGCCGCCTGCGCCACCTGCTGATCGCCGGATCGTTCGGGATGGCGCTGGCGGTGATTGGGTTTGGCCTGTCCACTCATATCTGGTTATCGCTGTCCGCGCTGGTGTGCGCCGGTTGCGCGATGATCAATTACACCGCTGCCTCCAACACCTTGTTGCAACTGTTCGTGGCCGAGGAGTTTCGCGGCCGGGTCATGAGCCTGTATACCCTGGCGATGCTGGGGATGACGCCGCTGGGCAGCCTGTTCGCCGGTTTCTTGGGACAGCGCATAGGCGCGGTGTGGACCGTGGTGTGGTGCGGCATCCTGACTCTGCTGTGCGCCATCTACATGCTGCGCAAGGTCAAATACCTTGTGCTGGCGCCCGAGCCCGCTTAAGCCCGGACCCGCTCGAAGGAGAAGTCTTTGACCCCCTGTAGCCCGCGCTATTGTGAGCTATGATGCGTCAGGGTTGTGGGGGCCATGTCCAACGATTTCGACGACGAAAGTGTGGTTGTCGCTGCTTTTGGGATTTTGAAATGGGACCGGTTTTCGGAGCGCAGGCCTGCATAGCCAGAAGCTCAACTTAGGTGGGCTTGGCGATGCACGGACTTGTGCCCTTAGGTAATCTAGGGCTAGGTTTCGTGGGCGGCATTCCTCTGGTCGCGTTCCAAGATGCCAGTGGAGTATGCTGCCTGCTCCTAAGCATGGCATCGGCATAGCTGCCGCGCTCAATGGCTACCGCGACAGTAAACTGCCGCCAGTGGCCGCAGGTTCGAAACGAAGAAAGGAATTTATGAGCGAGTGGGAGCGATGGGATCCGCGAACGCTGGCTGAGCGTGCGCTGGCCGGCGAGGAGTTGGAGCGCGAATGTGCACGCGCGGTGCTCCGCAGTCCCGATGAGTGCCTGGAGGATTTGCTGGCGGCTACCTTGACCGTGCGCGAGGCCCATTTCGGCCGGCGAGTGAAGCTCTGCATGCTGCGCAACGCCCGCAGCGGCATCTGTCCCGAAGACTGCGGTTATTGCTCGCAGTCGCGTCAATCGACCGCCGATATTGCGGTCTACAAGCTGCAAAGCCTGACCAGCCTCATGGAAGGGGCCGAGCGCGCGGCCGCTTGCGGCGCGCGCCGCTACTGCATGGTGACCAGCGGGCGCGGCCCCAGCGCGGCCGACGTCGAGCATCTGGGCGAGGCTTGCGAACAGATCAAGGCGCGCTATCCGCGCCTGGAGCTGTGTCTGTCGCTGGGGCTTACCTCGCGCGAGCAAGCCGAGGCGCTCAAGGCGGCCGGCGCAGGCTGGATCAATCACAATCTCAACACCAGCCGCAATTTCTATCCCAGCATCTGCACCACGCATACCTGGGACGATCGGGTGGCGACCATCGAAAATGTGCGCGCGGCCGGGCTTAACACCTGCGCCGGCGGGATTGTGGGCATGGGCGAGAGTATCGAGGACGTGTTGGACTTGGCCTATGCCACGCGCCGGATGCAAATTGATTCGGTGCCGGTGAATTTTCTCAATCCGATTGCCGGCACGCCCTTGGCCGGGCGGCATGAGCTGACGCCCCAACAATGCCTTCGCACCTTGTGTTTGTTTCGGCTGCTCAATCCCGGCGCCGAAGTGCGCGCCGCCGGCGGGCGCGAAGTGGGCCTGGGACAATGGCAGAAGTATGCGCTCTACGCCGCCAATTCGATCTTCGTCGAGGGGTATTTGACCACGCCCGGAATGGCGTTGGAGGCGACGCGCAAGATGGTTGAAAGTCTGGGCTTCGAAGTCGAGCCGGGGGTTAATTAGGGTTCCATGCCGAGCCGTCCTCAGGCGCCGCCGGCGACAGGCTCCGGGGCATTGCGGCTGATGCCGTCGGTGGATGAATGCCTGAACGCCCTGGAGAGCGAGCCGGCGCTGAGCGAAGTCAAGCGGGCGAGGCTCGTCGAAGCGGTGCGCGCCGCGCAAACCGCGATACGCGCGCAGGCGAGCGCCGGCCAACTGGAGGGCGGGTTTACTCGCGCGGCCATCCTGGCGCGGATCGTCGATGACGCGCGTCGCCGCTTGCTCGATCATCCCGTCGCTTGGCAACCGGTGATTAATGCGACCGGGGTGGTAATCCATACCAATCTGGGCCGTGCGTTGTTGGCCGAAGTCGCAGCCGAGGCGGTGGCTCGGGCTGCGCGCGAGCCTATCGATCTGGAATTCGATCTGGCCAGCGGCAGTCGTGGCGACCGCGACCGGTTGGTCGAGGAAGAGCTGTGCGCATTGTGCGGCGCACCCGCCGCCACGGTGGTCAACAACAACGCGGCGGCGGTGCTGCTAGCCCTGGACACGCTGGCGCGCGGGCGTGAGGTAATCGTTTCGCGCGGGGAGTTGATCGAAATCGGTGGTTCCTTTCGGATCCCGGACGTGATGGAGAAAAGCGGTGCACGCCTACGCGAGGTCGGGACTACCAATCGCACCCACCTCAAGGATTACGCCCAGGCTATCGGACCGGAGACCGCGCTGCTGCTCAAGGTCCATCCCTCCAACTATCGGGTTGTGGGTTTCACCGCCGCGGTGGAATTGCGCGAGCTGTGCGAGTTAGGGCGGCGCGAGGGGATCGCGGTGATGGAAGATTTGGGCTCGGGCGCGCTGTTGGACTTGCGCCCACTGGGGCTCAAATACGAACCGGTGGTTCAGGAGCGGATCGCGGCCGGGGCCGATTTGGTCTGCTTTTCGGGCGATAAGCTTCTGGGCGGACCGCAGGCCGGGATCCTGGTTGGGCGCAGCGATCTGATCCAGCGGCTCAAGGCCAATCCGCTCAAGCGCGCGCTGCGCTGTGACAAGCTGACCCTGGTTGCCTTAGCCGCCACCTTGCGGCTCTATCGATGGGCGGCCCAGCCGGCGCGCGAACTTCCCACCTTGCGCTTCCTGGCCCGCACCGTGGAGGAATTAGAGAGCTGCGCGCAACAGGCGAGCACGATTTTGCACCAGCGCCTTGATAACGAGTTTACGATTACCGTGGCTGCCTCTACCTCCGAGGTCGGCTCGGGCTCAATGCCTGGTGAAGAGCTGCCGACCCGGGTCCTCAGAATTACCCATCCGCGTCATTCGTCTCAGCGCATCGCGGCCTGGTTCCGGGGTGCGCGCCCGCCGATAATCGGCCGCATCCAGGAGGGTGCGTTCCAGCTCGATTTACGCACCATCGAGGACCCTGAGGTGTTGGCTGTGACCCTCCCGCCGCTCTGAGCTTACGGCTTGCTCGTCGCTCTTTTGGTGGCGGCCCCAAGCGTTTATGCTTGATCCAATACGGACTGCGGAGGCGAGAAAAGTGCGATGAAGCGCTGCCCCGAATGCGGCCGAAGCTATCCTGACAGCGAGCGCTTTTGCGCCACCGACGGCGTGGCCTTGGTAGGCGCGGCCGAAGCGGCTAACGAACGCACTACTCAGCACATAGCCGCCGCGCAAGCCGCGCCGTCGCAGGCGGTTGAATGCCCTTTGTGCGGCGGCAAGGCTCTGCCCGGCGAGGAGGTCTGCTCGTTTTGCGGCGCCCGGCTCTCCGCCGACGCCCCCAGCTCGCCGCCTACTTTGCCGCCGCCGCTGCGCCCCTCCTCGCCCTTGGGCGGCTACAATCTCGGGACGCAAGGGCAAACCCAGACCTTTGACGACGAGCGGCCGGAGGCGCAACTTTCACCGTGGCGGTGGTTGAGTTGGATCGGCTATGTACTGGCTGCGCTGATTGCGTTGGCAGCGGGCGCTTGGTTTGCCTGGCATCTCAATTCGAAGGCAACCCGGATGGCTGCCGCGCCGTCGCCCTCGGCGACCAGCTCGCCGGCAGTCAGTAATGGTCCAGTGGCGGCGCTGGCCGCCTATACCCAGGTTCAGGTGACGGGAGAATCAGCCGATGATCCGGCGCGCAATTCCGACGCCGCGACCAAGGTGTTCAATCAAAACAAGGCAGGCCTGCTCGATGTCTATCGCAACGCCTTGGCGGGTGACTCCAAGGCGCACGATGGGCTGCTGGTCAATTTGACCGTGACTCCGGATGGTAAGGTTACCGCTGGCGCAATCCAGACCTCGACCTCGCTCAACCCGGCCCTGGACGGCGACGTGATCAAGAGCATGATGGGCTGGCATTACACCCCTTTTTCCGGCAGCTCGGTGCAGATCAGCTACCCGGTCGTGATGGCGCGCAACCCCGACGAACGCTCCGAGGTGGATTCGGCGCTGGCCGACAAGATTGCCCATATGGGGACGGGAGAAAGCCCGGAATATGCCAATGCGCCGGCGCTGCCAGCGCCCGCGCCCAGCGTGGCTGGCGCCAGTCCGACGGCCACGGCAGGCGCAGGAGTGGCCTCGTTGGGTCCGGGCGCGCCGCCTGCGGCACCCGAGCCGATCGCACCGCCGCTGGCGCGGCCGCCGGTTCATCATGAGCGAGCTCCGGTTCGTCGCGCGGTGCGTCCACCGCGGCCTAGACCCACTTTGTTGGCGCGGGTGCAAGAGCGTCTGCGCACCGACCGCCGTTTTGGGCGAGTTGGGGTTTACACCAATGGAGGCGGGGTGGTGACGCTGTACGGTACGGTTTTCGACGACAAGACCAAACGACTGGCGCTCAAGACGGCGCGTGGGGTGGACGGGGTCAGCGATGTAATCGACAACCTCCATACCGATACCGCCCAGTGGGCGGCTCAGCAAGGTCTGATCATGCAGAAATTGCAGGGCGCGGGGCTGAGCAAGGTCACCGTCCAGGTTATCGGGCATGACGCTTACCTGGACGGCGAGGTGAGCACCAATCTGGAGCGCGAACGGGCGGTGACGATCGCGGAGAGCGCTGCCCCGGTCAGGGTGCGCACCAACCTCATCCGCGTGGTGCCCAAGAACATTTTCGGTTTTTAAGGATGTGAATAGCGCCGGCCGCGAGCCTTCAAAAGATCTCACCCACGCAGCCTCGGTTTGCTAAGCTTGAGCTGTAGCGGACGAGTTGGTTTCGTTTCGCCCGCGTAGTGTGGGATATTGACAAGCTGTCGGGGCGGCGCTTATATGGCCGCAGTGCCAATAGCTGGCGCCGACGAGAGGGAGGGTTGGAATGCCATCCAGTTGCAAGGCGATTTTTGACGCTATGCCCAGCAGCTTCAAGCCCGAAGCCGCACAGGGACTGGATGCCGTCTATCAGTTTGACCTCTCGGGTGATGGCGGCGGCAAATGGTACGTGGTAATCAAGAACCAGACTTGCGAGGTTCACGAGGGAGGCCATCCCTCACCCAGCGTCACGCTGTCGATGACCGCGCAGGATTACGTCGATATGATAAACGGCCAGGCCAATGGCCAAGTCCTTTTTATGACCGGCCGTTTGCGTATCGCCGGCGATCTGGGCTTGGCGATCAGAATGCAGAGCCTCTTCCAACAAGGCTGAATCTGATCTATATGTGTACTACGCTCCCTTCGGAGCGCTTCAAACTCTGCCCTAGACCATTTCCGTTAAAAAACCATTTGAGCACGTAACCGCGGCTCGGACTTTTGATCAAACGTACTTTGGGCATTCTGCTGATGCCGCCTTGGCGGCTTACTTGGTAAGAGTAATTTTTCCGTTAGGAGAAGGGAGCTAATGGGTTCCCAAGAGACTATGAGTAATCCGGTGGGGAGCGAGGGGTTGGAGAACGAAGCGCGCGAGGGCGAAGCCGGTTTGGCTTCCAAACTGTCGCAGGAACTGAGCAACTGGCGACGTAAGCGTGGCAACGCCAACCAGCACAATCGCGAAACGCGGCTCAACCTCAAGCCGCAAAGTTCCGAACCGGCCCGTACAATCAAGGTTCGTGGACACGAAACCCTGGTTATCCGCAAGGCCAGGCTGACCAGCAAGCCGCGCTCCGAAGTGACACCGCCGCGCGCCTAGGGTAATGCCCCGTTAAGCCTGCGGGCAGCGCGTGCCCGCCCGTTCGCCATGTTCAAGGCTGGTGAATTTCCAATTTAGCAATCGGCCCGCAGGCGTAGCCTGTGTCCGAACCTTGCCGTGCGCTTGCGCGCGCGAGCACCCTCCCTCGGGTCGAGGGCAGGGGGCCTATTCCCAGCGGATAATCTCGACTGGTAATTGCCGCGACGCTTGGCGGGCAGGATAGATCGCGGCGACCAGACATAAACCCATCGCAGCCAAGGCTACCCAGGCGAAAGCCGCCGCGGAGGGCGCAACCGGCAGGGTCGAGATGCCGTAGATGTCGCGCGGTAGGTGGATAAAATGGAAGCGGCCGAGCGCGATGCAGCCCAACGCGCCCAGCGCCAGCCCCGCGGCCGTGCCGAGCGCTCCCACCACCAGCCCCTTGAGCATGAAAATTCGGCGGATAGCGCCGCGAGGCGCACCCATCGCCATCAGGATGGCGATGTCGCGCCGCTTTTCCATCACGACCATGATCAGCATCGCCACCAAGTTGAAGGCGGCTACCCCGATCAGCAGCACCAGCACCAGGCTGTACACCGTCTTGAGCATCGCGAAACCGGCCGATGCGGCTTGATTGAGCTCGATCCAATTACGCACCCGGTACTCGGGAAAGGGAAAGATTCGGCGGATACGTGCGGTGACTGCGACCGTCTGCGAGAGATCGCGCAGCCGAATCTCGATCCCATCCACGCGCTGGCGGCGACCGAAAAAGGCCTGAGCTTCGCTCAGATCCATGAAGATCAGGTTGTCGTCGATGAACTGGACGCCGGAGTTGAATAGCGCTCCCACGCCCAGCGGCGCGCTGGTCGCGGTCACCGCGGCGCCCGAAGCGGATACTATTGGCGAGACGATTTTGACTTGTTGCCCCACGCTTATGTGAAGCTTTTTCGCCAAGCTCTGTCCGATCGCGATCCAGCCCACGATCGATGTTCGCGCGGGTTGAGCCTCTCCCAGACGGCCGAGGCTTCCGGCAACGACATAGTTTTGCAACTGCGCGGTCGAGTTGGGGTTGGAAGGATCGACGCCGCGGACCACGACTCCGCTGGCCGCGGTAGGCGAGGTCAACATTGCTTCGCCGATGATGAACGGATCCGCGCCCGCTACTCCAGGCACGCCTTCGGCCTGTGCCACGGCGCGCTGATAATCGCTCAAGCCGCCGAAGCGGACCATTTCCACCTGCGGGGTCAGGCTGAGCACGCGCATGCGCAGATTAGCTTCGAACCCGTTCATCACCGCCACGGTAATGGTTAGCGCGGCGACTCCCAGAGTGACGCCAATCGCGGTGAAGAACGTGGTGATGGAAACAAAAGCCGATTTACGCCGCGAGCGCAGATAGCGCAGCGCGATCAATTCTTCATAGCCCATTAGCGCACGCGGCGCCCGGCGGCTTTCCACCGCGCTGTTGCTGCGACGCAACGGGCTGTGCTCATGACACAAACAGCTCGAAGCTGGGTTGCAAAGGTTGCAACCCGGGCGCCTGACTCAGCATCCCGACAGCTTCGCTGGCCGCGCCGGCGGAGGCAAACTGCGCCAGGCAGTAGACTTGTCCGGGCTCTGCGATCGCTCGCATCAGCACATGATTGAGGTGACCGATCAAATCGCTCAGCAGGCGGATTCTTTCTTCGCCGTCCTCAGCCCATTGGGCCAAGGTGATGACGATCAGCGCTTGTGCCGCGCCGGCGCCGCGGCTGCTTTGCACCGAGCCAAAGGGCTGATAGGCGCGTTCGCTCGCGAGCTCCAGCGTCGCATGCAGCCGGCGGTAGAGTGGCGAGCGGGCAAGTTCGCGCCGCGCCCCACCCAATTCGGCCAAGCTCGTCCACTCCGAACAGGCCAGCCATACTTGCTCGTCCTGGCCGCGATAAAGGCGCTGGAACTGGCAGCCGTTCTTGCGCCGGAGTATTTCCGACAGCTCCCGCCACAGCCGCACGCCTTCGTCCATATGGGTCGCTTTGAAGCGCAATCGTTGCAACTCGCAGACGAGGCGCGTACGCCCGCCCGTACCGGTATGGTTGGATTTGGGAGTGATGAGCTGCCCTCCTCTCCAAGGGTTAACTCCATAATAGACTCTCGGCGTCGCTCCATGCCATTGCGGCTAGCCGGCGCGCGTGGGCCATTGATGCAAGCGGTCAAGTGGCAGAATGAGCGGCAATTTCAGCCAGCGCGCGGTCAGGGTAGTCGGTGATGATGCCATCCACGCCCAAGTCGAGCAGCGCGCGCATCTCGACCCGCTCGTTGACCGTCCAGACGTGAACCTCGACCCCAATCTGATGGGCCATGGCGACGGAATCGGCTGTGACCAGATCGATCTCGTTGTATCTGGGCGGCAGTTGCAGCGCCTGGGCCGGCGGTATCAGCCGTTGCCGGCTGACGAAAGCCTGCCAGAACTGCGCGATTTCGCTGGCCGAGAAGCCAGTCGGCAGCTCGGGTGCCAGGCGGCGCATCTCCAGCAGCGGAGCCTGATGCTCCGAGGCGATTAGAACTCGCCGGCGTACACTGGCCGGTTGCAGCACGCGGTTCAGAATTGCCGGAACCGGGCTTGCCTGCGGCGGCTTGATCTCGATCACGAAATAGCTATCGGTAAACGCCACGAGGGTCTCTTCCAGGCGCGGCACGCGAAGTCCTTGGCCGCGAAAGGGAAATCCCCGCTCCGGAGCGAAGCGATAGCCGGCATCGACCGCGGACAGCTCGGCGTAACTCAGAGTGCTGATGGTCGCCGAGCAATCGGTGGTGCGGTCGAGGTCGGGGTCGTGGCAGACCACCAAGATCCCGTCGCTGGTCGCATGTACGTCCAGCTCGAAGTAACGGGCACCCAAGGCATGCGCGGCGGCAAAGGCGGCCAAGGTATTCTCGGGCCGCAGGCCGCCGCCACCGCGATGGGCAATTATGCGGGGCACGGACGGAGCAAAGAAATCGCTGCTGAGCGCAGCCACCGTCTTTTCCAATCTGCCCGAGTGGGCGCTTCTCGGTTGCCTACATCGAAGCGCTATCGTTGCCGCTACCGACCACCGCGGAAGCGCGACGATGGCGAAAATGACGGCGATAGCGGACATGATGGCGGCGCAGGCGAACCGGCGTGTAGGCGCTGGCGGTTAAGGTCCCCGGACCTACGGGCTTGGCGATCGCCAGCGGCAAATCGGGATGGGTAACGCGATCGGCCACGCGGTCAGGAAGCTCGCCGCTGGCGACGGCGACAGGCGGTGTATTTACATTGGGCAACTTGGCCAACTCGCCATCCCAACGGTTTTTGAACTGATTGAAAAGCGCCATCCGATCGCTGGGAATCGCCGCCGTCTGATTCAGCTTGACCGTTAACGGATTGAGGAAGTGGCCCTCTTCGTACAGGGCGTAGTGCAGATGCGGGCCGGTCGCCAAACCGCTGGCTCCCACCCAACCGATCACTTGGCCAATCCTGACCGTCGCTCCCTGGCGGGCGGCCGAGCTGATTCCCGACAGATGGCCGTACACGCTGGTTAGGCCGTTGTTGTGCTTGATGCGCACGCAGCGCCCCAGCTCCCCGGCCCAGCCGGCGAACTCGACCACCCCGTCGCCGGCGGCCTTGACCGGGGTGCCATAGCCAGCGGCCAGATCAACGCCGACGTGAGGGCGATAGATGTGAAGGATAGGATGATAGCGGGCGGCGGAAAAAGTCGAGGAGATGTATTTGAACTTGACCGGATAGCGCAAGAACTGCGGGCCAAGCTGATGCCCCTTGGCATCGTACAGATGTTCGTTGCCGCGCTGGTCGCGAAAGCTGAAAGCCTGCAGCTCCTGATGGCCGCTCTTGATTTCGGCTGCCTTCAGCTCCGCATCTTTCGTGTGTGTGCCATCCGGGGTACTGAATTCGCTGTAAACCAGCTTGAGAAAGGCTCCGGCGCGCAGATGGGTGCCGAAGATGTTTGCCAGCCGATCCATGATGGTGGGTGGCAGGCTGTTGCGCGCTCCCACCAGATTGGGCTGCAGGGCCAAACTGCAAGTGACCGTGTGCGGCAGGTAGGTGAGCGGCTTGCGCGCGGCTACCACTACTCCCCCGCCTAGCGAGCGCTCCACCACGCTGTTGGAATCGTCCAGGTCATAGCGCAGGCCGCGCAATTGGCCGCCGGGCTCCTTGTCCAGTTCGACCAGATGCCCGGGGCGTAGGACCACCCCATGAGCGGTGGCACGAAAGGCTTTCTCCCAGTTTTCCCATTGGGCACTGTTCAGTCCGACCTCGCGCAGCAGGGTCAGGATGGTAATCGCGCGGCGGAGCTTGAAATGCTGGCTCGTAGGCGGCGGTGCGGCCTGCGCGGGTGGCTCAGCGATATTTTCATACAGCGCTGGGGCAGCATGCCCAAAACCTGGCGATTGCACGGGCTTGGCCGGTTGGCGGCAAAGCGCCGCGGCGTCAGTGCCGCTTCTCAAGCGGTTTTGTAACGCCAACAAGGCCGGAGTCGCGGCCCCAACCTTGAGTGCCGGGCCAGCATGGCGCTCGCTGCCGCTCGCCGCAAGCTGTAACGCTTGGGGTCTGCGCCAAGAGCCTCGGACCAATGCCACCGCCAGCAGGCTCAGCAGCACCCCGGCGGCGGCGATGCTGGCGGCCTGCCAGAACGAATTGCGCGGCTTTGACCCAAGACCTTTCATAATTGGCGCATGTTTATTTGATAGTGGCCGGAAAAGCAAGTGAATCTGGCCCATTTTTGGACAATGCTTGGCTCTTTACAGCATGGTTGTTGATAACTGCCGCTGCCTGCTAAGGTCGGTTGTCAATGAGTATAATCGGCTTGGACTGGGGCCGTCGCCGAATTGGTGTGGCGCTGGCGACAAGCCTGCGCTTTGGCGTACAACCGCTTGCTATCATCCAGCGGCGATCGCGCCGGGAGGATTTGGCGCGCCTCTCGGGTTTGGTACGGCAATGGCAACCCGAGCGAATCGTGATCGGTCTGCCGCTCAATCCTGATGGCTCCGAAGGCGTTGCTGCTGCCGCTGCGCGCCGCGTCGCTACCTGGCTGGCGAACGAATTCAAGTTGACGGTGGAATTGTTCGACGAACGGCTGACCAGCTTCGAGGCGCGGGCCCGTCTGGCGGAGCTGGCGGGAGACGGCGTGGCACGACGCAGCCAGGTCGATCAGATGGCCGCCGCCCTCATCCTGGAGGGTTGGTTGCAGGCCCAGCCAGCCGGCGAGTCAGGGCCAGCGCGGCTCCCTGGGGGTGAAAGCTAAGCGGACCCGGCAATGCCTTGGCCCCGGTGAGAGCGGATGGTGGTACGCGCCAAAACTCTAAGCGTGGGAGTGATCGCGCTGGCGCTTGGGCTGCTGGGAGCGACACTTTACCATTTGTGGTGGCAACCCGGACCTCCCCTCAGCCCAGCCCAAACCGTGCTGGTGCAACCAGGCGAAGGGCTGCGAACCATTGCTCCGCGACTGCGACAACAAGGAGTTGTGCCGAGCGCTATCGCGCTGGAAGTGCTGGCCCGGATGCTTGGAGTGGCTGGCCAGCTCAAGCCCGGGCTATATCAGTTCACCGGCGGCGAAAGCCCCAGCGAGGTCCTGGGTCATCTGGTGCGCGGCGAAGCTCTATTCGTGACCGTGACCATCCCCGAGGGCCTCACCGTGCATCAGATCGCGCGCCGGCTGGAAGCGGCGCATCTGCTGTGCGCCTGGCAATTCGAGCAAGCCGCGCGTCGCTCGCCGCTGATCGACGCGGTCGGCTTGGCACCACTGGGGGCCGAAGGCTATCTTTTTCCCGCGACTTATCGGTTTGCGCCTCACGTCGGCGCGCGCCAAGTGCTGATGGCGATGCTCGGCCGTTTCAGCGCGCTCCTGACTCCGGCCGTGACAAAACGAATTTTTGAGCTGGGATTGACCCCCGATCAATTGGTAACTTTGGCCTCGATGGTGGAAAAGGAAGCCAAAGTTCCGACCGAACGGCCTCTGATTGCCGGGGTCTTCTACAATCGTTTGCGCCTGAACATGCCCTTGCAGTCCGACCCCACCGCGCAATACAGCTTCGAGGGCGACCCCCTTCCGATGGTCGCGGCGGTTCACACTCCGTCGGCTTTCAACACTTATGTTTTTGCCGGCTTGCCGCCTGGCCCAATCGCCAACCCCGGGTTGGCGGCGATTGAGGCGGCTCTTTATCCCACCCCGACCAACTACTTATACTTTGTGGCGCGTCCAGACGGGACACATATCTTTTCGCGTTCACTAAAGGAGCACGATCGCGCCATTGAAAGTCTGCGAGTGCGACAGAAGACGGCCGCGCGCCCAACCGAGCTGGGCCGGCGTTGAGCGGAGGTGTCGATGGCCGATCCGCTACAGATAATCGACCGTGTGCGCCGGCGCCGTGCCAGCGTGGCGGCAGCCTGCGCGGCGGCACGATGGCTGCCACCAGCCCTGCTGACTGTCGCGGTGGCGTTTGGATTGAGCTTCCTTGGGGCGCATACCTGGGAGCGATGGGGCTGGGCGTTGGCCAGCCGGGTCGAGGCGCACCTGCAGGGGGCGCTGCTGGGGGCGGCTGCGGCGGCCTTGCTGACCGCTGCGCTGATAGCTTGGCGCGCGGCGCTCGCCAATAGCGAACGATTGGCCGCGGCCGAACTGCTCGATCGCCATTTGGGCAGCCATCAAGCCCTGACTACCTTGGCCACCCTCCCGACCAGCCAGCGCAGTGCGCTCTTTCCCCTGTTATGGCGCCATGCCGCTCAGGCCGTGGAAGGACTCAATGCGGTGAGCGCGCTGCCATTTCCCTGGGGCCGGATGATCCGCCAGCTCTTGGCCGCCGCTTTACTCAGCATCCTTGGGCTGGCGATGGTCCTCGCCATGGTGGTCGGGATTAGCAGCAATCCGTTGGTTGACCAGGCCCATCGGTTGCGTAAGCTGGCCCGCGAGATGGAAGGTCAGGCCCGCGACGCCCAAGGCCGCCGCCTGGCCGCGGCGCTCAAGGCTGCCGCGGCCGCGCTGGATAATCCGCGCCTGCCTGCGCAGGCCAAGCTGAAACAGATAGCTGCCGCGAAACGCGAGCTTCAGCAGGCCGAGCAACCGCCACCGCCTGCTCCCGGTCGCAGCGGACGCTCTGGCGGCAACGGCGCCTCGGGTGGCACGGCGAGCCGCCAAACGGGTAACCATCAGGGCCAAGGGGCGCAGGGCAAGGGCGCGGGTTCTGCGAGCGCAGGCCGTGGATCACAGGGTAACAACTCCGGCACAGGGCATCAGGGACAATCGCCAACGCCCACGAGCGCGATGGCGGCGGCGCAGCATGACCTGACGATGGCGGAAGCAGCGCTCAGTCAGCCTCCGCGGACGCCCTCGGGGAAAGATAACGGCAGCGGGAACCAGCAAAGCGGCTCGCAGCCCCAGCCCAAGATGTTCGCGGCCACCGGCCAAGCTCCGCAGCCCAATCACAAGCCGCAGGGCACGATCGTGCAGCCCAATACGGTGGCCAACGCCTCCAATCTGGGCACGCCGCGGCGCAATGAATCGGGAACGGCCAAGGGCGACACCCATTTGGGCCAGTTCCCCCAGCCGGTGCGGTATGAGCGCTTCTATAAGCCCGGCGAAGGGCCCGGGATCGGGATCAAAAACGCGCGCTACGTGCTCTTTCGCATTCCACCCGCCAGTCCCGCGGTTGGCGCGGGCCGAGTCGTACCCGACCAGGAGCGGCCCGTCGCCACCGTGCCCTTCAAGAATTTGCCGCTGGATGAAGTCAAGGTCAAAGCCCAGCCGCAAGAATCGCAACTGATACCGCCGCGCTACCGCGAGCTACTGCATTAAGCTAAGGAGAGATGATGGGAGCTGCGCCGCAAGCCAGGCCCGAAGATCGGGTCAGCGAATTTCGTGAGATTTTCAAACGGGTCGAGGACGAGGTCGGGCGCGTCATCGTCGGCCATCAGGCGGTTTTGCGCAAGGTGCTCAGCGCCTTGTTTTGCGGCGGCCATGTCTTGATCGAGGGAGTGCCGGGTTTGGGCAAGACCCTGATGGTCAAGACTGCCAGCGAAGTTTTGGGACTGAGCTTCAAGCGCATCCAGTTCACCCCCGATTTGATGCCCTCGGATATCACCGGGACGCAGCTTTTGAGCGACGCCGACGGCCGCCGGCAATTCGAGTTCAAGCCGGGTCCGGTGTTCGCCCACATGGTGCTGGGAGACGAGATCAATCGTGCCACGCCCAAGACTCAATCGGCCATCCTGGAAGCGATGGAAGAGCATCAGGTGACCGCCTTCGGCGTCACCTATCCGTTGGAGCCGCCGTTTTTCGTGCTCGCGACCCAGAATCCGATCGAATTGGAAGGCACCTATCCGCTGCCCGAAGCGCAAATGGATCGCTTCCTGTTCAAGGTCGTGATGGGAGCGCCCAAACCCGAGGAACTGCGCGAGATCCTCAATCGCACTACCGGCGCGCAGTCCTATCAACTCCAGCCGATTTTGGATCCGGCCCGGGCGCCGAAGCAGATCGAACAGCTGAAGCTGCTGGTGCGCGAGGTGATGGTGAGCGAGCCGGTGGAACGCTACGTGATCGGGATCATCTCTTCGTGCACTCCTGGCAGTCCCGGTGCGGCGCCGGAAATCTCTCAGTATTTGCGCTTTGGTCCCAGCCCGCGCGGGGCGCAGGCCTTGTTGCTATGTTCCAAGGTCAACGCGCTGCTCGAGGGACGAGTCAACGTCAGTTACGAGGACGTGGATGACGCGATTATCCCCGCCTTGCGCCATCGCTTGCTGCGCAATTTCCAGGCGGAAGCCGAAAACGTCTCCTCCGAAGCCTTGCTGGAAACCGCGCTGAAGCGGCTGCGCAAGCCCAAGAGCTGAAGATGCTGGGGCTGCCCGACCAGTTCAGTGCCGAATTCATCGCGCGACTGGAACAGTTGCGGATCAAGACCCGGCGCGAGTTTGCCGGCCTGGGCCGTGGCGCCCATCTCTCACCCCGGCGCGGTTCCTCGCTGGAGTTCAACGACTATCGCCACTATGCGCTGGGCGACGACATGCGCTATATCGACTGGAGCCTGTACGGGCGCAGCGACAAGCTCTACATCAAACTGTTCAAAGAGGAGGAGGACCTGCTGACCTACATCCTGGTGGATGCCAGCGCGTCGATGGCTTATCCGGCCAGCGACCGCAAATTCGAGGCCGCCGTTGCCACCGCGCTTGCCCTGGCCTATGTGGCCCTGGCCTCGGGCAACCGGGTGATGGTGCGGGTGATGGCGGGCAGCGGCGCGCGTCCCGCCGGCGGTTTCGTGATGGGACGCCATCGGGTAAGCGAACTGAGCCGTCAACTGCTGGCCGTGCGCCCCTCCGGCCTGCTCGATCTGGCGCCTGCGATGGCGCGCGAGTTGGCCGCTATCAGACGGGCGGGCAAGCTTTTCCTGGTATCGGATTTTCAGATGCGACTGGATTCGCTGCGCCAAGGCTTTGGCCTGCTGCTGGCCGCCAACATGGATGCCAGCGCGGTCCAGATCCTGGGCGAGGCCGAGCTGGACGGCGCGGGCTTGGAAGGGGATGTGGAGGTGGTGGATGCGGAAAGCGGCGAACGAGTGCGGCTGGCGATGAGCAAGCGAACCCGCGAACAACATCGCGCCACCCTGAGCCGGCTGGCGCGCGAAGTGCGCGCCTGTTGTCTGCGCGCCGGCTTGCGTTACGCCCAATACACCACCGGGCACGGCTTCCAGGATTTCTTCCTGCACGCGGTCAGTGAACTTGGCCTGGTGCAGTAGCTGATCCCGCCCATGGGCTTTCTTTATCCGGGCGCGCTGGCCGCCTTTGCCTTGGTGCCGCTGTTGGTGGTTGCCTACCTGGTGCGCGAGCGGCCGCGGCGAGTGATCGTCTCCAGCGTAATCAGCTATTACGCCCTGCGCACGCCGCAGGCTCAGCGCCCCTGGGGTTGGCCGCGGCTGGACTGGCGCCTGTTCATCGAACTGCTGATCTTGAGCCTGGTAGTCCTGGCGATGGCCGGTCCATACCAGATTCGCCCGCGTACCCCGATCGCCGTGGTGCTGGATAATTCGGCCGCGATGCAGGTCCGCGAGCCCGACGGTGTGCGCTTTGCCCAGGCCCGCCAGCGCCTGTTGCAGGAACTACCCGAGCGAGCCGATCTCGAGGTCACGCTCTACTTGACCGCTCCGGCGCCCCATCTGTTGGCAAGCGGCTTGAACAGCGCTCAGGCTCGCGGCTTGATTGACGCCGCCCATCCGCTGGATGCTCCCGATGACGGGGCGGCGACCGCGCGGCTGCTGGGCGATCTCGCCACCGGCCATCGCTTCGCCAGCATACTGGTCGCCAGCGCCCATCCCTTTCTGGCTCCGGTGCCCGCCATTTTCCATCTGATTACGGTTGGCACGGCGCTGCCCAACCATGCGCTGGGCTCCTTCACCGTCACTGCCCAGAGTTTTGGGGCAAGCGCGCTGAAGGCCCGCCTGAGCTTGGCCAACTTCAGTCCTCAGGCCAGCTCCGTGAGAGTCGATCTATACGGCGACGACAAGCTGCTGGCCCACGCACAGGCGCAGCTTGCGGCGCGCGAAGTAAGCACCCTGGAATTTCCCTCGGTGCAGCGCGCGATCGCCTACCGCGCCCAACTTTCGCCCGCCGATGGGTTTGAGCTTGATAACGTGGCCTACGCTTCCGCCGCCACCGGCGACGTCGTCCGCCTGCTCTTTGTTTCGCCCACGCCCGAGGATGCTCAGGGACTGTCCGAATTGCCCGGACTGGAAGTCACCACCATGACCCCCGAGCAATATTCACCCAACCAGGTAGCCGCCGATCTGATCATCTTCGAGTATGCGGTTCCCAAGGAACTGCCGGGGGCCAATGCCTTGCTGGTGATGCCGCCGGCGGGTGACCCAATTTTCGGTTTGCAGCCTGGTCGTGGCGCGACTACCCAGGTAACATCCTGGCGCTCGCCCGATCCGCTGACCGACAACGTCAATTTCCGACTGCTGCAAGTGCGCCAGGCCCAGTCCTTCAAAACCGGCAGTTGGCTGGGCACGGTGGTAGGGAGCAACGCCGGTGCTCTGATTCTCGACGGCAGCCATCAGGGCCATCGTTACGTCGTGATGGGCTTCAATCCTTTTCCATACCTGGGCAGCCGCAATTTGCCGATGTCGATCCTGACCCTCAACGTGCTGGCCTATCTGTCCGGCTTCGGCTCGAGCGAGGTGGGCTATCGCACCGGGCGGCCGTGGGTTGTTCCCTCGGGCATCAGCCAAATCGTCACACCGCGCGGCGTGCGCTACCAAGTCAAGCCGGGCCAGCTCTTCAGCGGCGACAACTCCCAAGGGCTGTATAGGATGACCGGGCCGGGCGGGCAGCTCCGTTTTCGCGCGGTCAGCCTGGACGATCTCACGGTGTCCGATTTGGAAGATCGCCAGCCCCTGAAGCTGGAGCTTGTTCCGGCGCCGCCCGCGCCACCCTCCACGTTCGCCCAACGGCGCTCCTTAACCGCCTATCTGCTTGCGGCCATCTTGCTCTTAGCCGCAGGCGAGGCGCTGCTCGTTTACCGCCGCCGCCAACCGGTAGCGCAGGCCGCCTGATGAAACTGCCGCCAGCTATCGCCCATGCTCTGGCCTCCATCAGGCTTGCCCATCCGCGCGCGCTGGATCTGCTGGGGTTGGTCGCGGTGTTGCTGCTGTGGTGGCTGCTTCAGGTGCGTCGGCCGCGTGAGGTGCTGGCGCCGCTGCTGCGCGCTCTGATGCTGGCTCTCGTGGTGATGGTGCTGGCCCAGCCCCGACGCATGAGCAGCTCGGAGGGCGCCACCCCGCCGGTGGCGGTGGATCTGTCCGCCAGCATCACGCCCTCGATGCGCGAGTATAGCGAAGCCCTTCTGCACGAGCAGTTGAAACTGCGCGATTCGGATCCGGCGATCGCCTTCGGACGCACCCAGGTGATGGAAACCGTGGGCGATGTGCGCCGGCAACTGGCCGGTCCCGGCTGCGAGGCTTGCGCGCCCCGCCACACCGATCTGGAAGGAGCCATCCGAAAGCTGATGGCGCTGGACAGCGGCGGCGCGCTGGTCCTGATTACCGACGGCTGGGAGAATGTTGGCAATGCCTCGGCGACCATTAACGCTCTGCTGGCCGCGCATACCGCGCTCTACATCCTGACCCCGCCCGGAGCCGGTGCCCTGCCCAACGTCGCGGTCAGTGGCCTGGCCTTGCCCCACGCCCTAGCCAGCAGCGAGGCCTTCCAGGTCGGAGTCTCGCTCAGCAACATGAACGATCATTCGGTGGCGGGAACGCTGAGCCTGCTGCAAAACGGCCAAGTGGTCGAACAGCGCCAAGTGACGCTGGCCGCGGGGTCGACTAGGATAGATTTCCCGGTGCGCGATGCCGGGGTGGGGTTGACCTCCTACGAAGCACGCTTTACCCCACTCAAACCGGGAGACGACCTCTATCCCGAGGACAACACGCGCCAGGCCTGGGTCGGGACCGGCGCCAAGCGCAAGATTTTGATTTTTACCCAAAATCAGCGCGAGGCCGCCTACCTGGAAACCGTGGCTCGTCAAGTGGGGCTGGAACCTCAGGTAGCCAGCGCCCGGCAGACCACCTTTGATCGTTCGCTCAGCGGCTTCGACGCCGTGATTCTCAACAATATCGCGCGCGATCAGCTTCCCGCCGCCACCCAGGAGGCCTTGATCCACTACGTTTCCGCCGGCGGCGCGCTGGCGATGGTGGGCGGCGATCGCAGCTTCGGCCTGGGCGGATGGCAGGGCAGCGCACTGGCGCACATCATGCCGGTGATCATGAAGCCGCCGCAGCATCAGGAACGCCGGCGCGCACTGGTCCTGATCGTGGATAAATCGGGATCGATGGGCCGCCAGAACAAGCTGACTTATGCCAAGCTGGCGGCCGAAACCGCCCTGAGCAGCTTGCGTCCCGACGATCTGATCGAAGTAATCGGCTTCGATTCGCAGCCCTTTGTGGTGGTGCCCCTGGTTTCGGTCAAGGATGCCAGGCCCTACTTCTCCCAGATGGTAGATCGGCTCAAGGCGCGCGGCACCACCTATCTGATGCCAGCTCTACAACAGGCCGATCGCGATCTCGCTTCCAGCGGCGCGGCGATCAAGCACATCGTTATTTTGACCGATGGCGAAACCGGCGGCACGGCCGCGATGTACTACGATCTGGTGGCGTCGATGCACCATCAGGGCGGCGTTACGGTCTCCACGGTGGCGATCGGCCGCGAGGCCAACCAGACCCTGCTCGATGCCATTAGCCGCTATGGTGGGGGCGCGGCCTACCAGACTGATAGTCCCAAGGCGCTGCCCGACATCACTTTACAGGATACGCGCCAGCACACCGGCGAGTTGACGCTGGTGGAAAAGCGCTTCGTGCCGCAGACTGCCAAGCCCGATCCGGTGCTCAAGAATCTGGCCGGCCGTCGTCTCCCGCCGATCGACGGCTTCGTCAGCACCCAGTTGCGACCCGGCGCGCGACTGGATGCCTGGACCACGCGCGCGGGCCAGCGCGAGCCTTTGATCGCCAGCTCCACTTACGGCGCGGGCAAGACGCTGGCCGTCACCACCGATGCCGGTGGGCGCTGGGCCGCGGGCTGGATCAAACAAAATGTTTTTGGCTCGTTGTGGGACCGCTTTCTCAACTGGATGACGCCGCCGGTGGTAGCCACACCCAAATTCGACGTGGCGATGGGCTTTCGCGATGGCCAGGTGCAGCTCCATATCACCGATTACAGCGCCAACCCGCAGCGCGAGCTGGCGGTGGTGCGGGCGCGGGTGGTGCGGCCCGATGGCAGCCGCGAGGAAGTCCTGCTCACTCCGGCCGCGCCCGGCGAGCAGCAGGTCAGCTTTGCCGCGCCGCAATCGGGAACCTATTATATAACCTTGCGCTCGGGTCTGGCCGGCAAGGATCAACCCTTTCCTCCCCTGGCCTATACCGTCAGCCCGGCGGTTTTCGTCGAAGTACCGCGCGTGAGTCCGAATTATGGCCTACTCGAGCATTTGACCTCTGCCACCGGCGGGCGGCTTAACCCATTGGCTGCGGAAATCAAATTGGCGCGCCCCCGCTTTCAGAGCAGCGAAGGCTTCTCCCGCCCGCTACTGCTCGCCGCGATGATCCTGCTGATGCTCGAGGCGCTGGTGCGCCGTCTGACTGCCTGAACGCCGGTCGCCCGATGGACGCAAGACCGGCAGCCTCGATTCGCCGATTCGATATCTATGCCCTTGGCCTGATCGTGATTCTGGGGGCCGGCCTGCGCTTGGCCAGCTTGGGCGCGGCCGAGCTCAGTCCCGATGAAGCGGCATCGTGGGCCGCAGCCAGCGCGCCGACCGTGCTCGGGGTGCTGCACCGGCAGGCGCAGTTGAATCCAGGCAAACTGCCGCTGTACGAGATCGTGCTTCACGGCTGGATCGGACTGGCGGGCGATGGGGTGGCCGCGATGCGCGGACTGGGGTTGCTGTTCGGGTTAATCGCGATTGCGCTTACCTACTACCTGGGCCGCGAATTGATGTTGCTGGATGACATATCGCTGCCCGCCGCTCAGCGTGTCGGTCTGAGCAGCGCGCTGCTCTTCGCTGTCAGCTTGGTGATGGTCAAGTATGCGCGCCAGGTTCGCATGTACGAGCCAATGCTGGCCTTGGTCCTGGCCCAGAGCCTGTGCCTGTTGGCGACTCTGCGCCACGCTAGCTGGCCGCGTTACCTGACAATCGTCCTCCTGGTGGTATTGGCGCTGGGCGCCAACATGATGGCGGTCTGGGTCTTCGCGGCCCAAGGATTGTGGCTGCTGTGCTGCTGGACACCCGCCAAGGAGCGCAAGCCGGCAGCACGGTGGGGCGCGCTGGCGGCGATCGTGGCCGGAGTGCTGCTCACCGCGCCGATGCTCTGGATCGACCTGCGAATCAGCGAAGGCAGGCTCGATTCGGGGGCCTTGCTGTGGATTCATCGGCCGGATCTTTCCGAGCTGTTTTCTTTTTTCAATCGCGGCAGCGGCACCTTTCCTTTTCCGCTGCTGGCGCTGCTGGCGATTTGGGGCGCGATTGCGCGCTGGCGTGTGAGACGGGCGCTGATCAGTTTTGCGCTGTTTTGGATGTGGCTGCCGGTCGTAATGCTGTTGTTGGTCTCATGGCTGATCACGCCGATGCTGGTTGAGCGCTATGCGCTGACCTGCTTCGTGCCGTTTTTCGTGCTGGCCGCGCTGGGAGTGGAATCGATAAGTTCACGAATCTGGGCGGCTGGCGCGCTCGGCTTGCTCGTCGCGCTGTCGCTGGCGCACACTGTCGCATTTCTCCGAACTCCACTGGATAATTCCTGGCGGCGTGCCGCCGACGCGATCGCTGCCAGCGGCCAGCCTGGTCCGATCCTGTTTTCGCCTCCGGCTCCGGAAGCGGTCATGGCCTATTACCTGGGCAGCGACTATCGCTTCCTCACCCTGGAGAATCCCAATGCCTGCACCGACGCCACCATCTTCGTGTGGTGGGATCATGATCTGGGAGCGGCCCGGCGCCAAGCGGCACAGGCCTGCGCGAAAGCCTACCGAACGCCAATCTATCATCACGCCGACTTGACGATCCTGAGTCGGTGAGCGATTGCGCGGGCCGGTCGGGAAGCGGATTGGCTCGCGTGGGGAATGGGCGCCGCCCGCAGTTGGTGCGGCCGCCTGGATCGCAAACAGCGCCACCATCGTCAGCCTGATCGCGCTGAGCTTGGCTTGCGGCCCGCTACCCGGATGGAGCAGGTTGGCGAATGAAGTTACCCAGCGATCGATTACCAGATCCACCTGGGGATGTGGGTTTTTGGTAGGTAAAACGTCGATGCTTGAAAGCCATTGGAACGGCCAGAGGCAGAGTGAATTTGTCCGCCCGACCAAGGCGGCACCAACCACCAGCAGCAGATGGGGTCGCACGCAGGCCAATTCGCATCAGCGGATAACGCCGTAGCTTTCGCAGTCGCAACGCCATTTGGATCGCCCATCGAAAAAACCGATGATTGGTTCAGCTACGCAGCAAGCATGCCATCGCCTGGGGCGGCGATTAGATTGCTGGGGGACAGATATTTTTCAAATCAAGTGAGAAAATGAGCGGCGCAGTTCGTTCAGGGCAATGAGGAGTTGGGTCCAAAGCGATCGAGCACACGCAGCCGCTGGAGTGGGTCCAAGGCCCGTCAAGCCGACTGTTCGGCCTGCGTCTTATCGTGACAAGGTTTGCCTGACTTCCTGCGAGCTTTTAGGCTAGTTTCTGCGGTTTGCGCATTGGAGGCGGAAGAGGAGTCGGGTTGAGCGAGGGCGCGGCAAATAACGGGGGAAAGAGCGGCCTACAGCCCGCTCAGCCCACCGCGCTCACCGTTATCACAGCGATAGTCATCCTGCTGTTGTACCAGGGCTACACCCTCTCGGTGCCCGGGATCGCCGCGCCTTGGATTGCCAAAAGCTTCCATCTCGATGAGCAGCAGTTGGCTCGGCTGTTCGCCTGGATGTCCGGAGCCGCGGTGGGATCGTTGTTCCTGGCCCGAGCGGCCGACCGCTACGGGCGCCGGCTGATCATCATTACTTCGCTGATCGGAGCCTCTCTTTGCTCTTTTGGCGCCGCATTGGCAACCTATCCGCCTCTTTTTGCCCTGATGGAGATAGTGGTATCGGCGCTGCTAGGCGGCTCGGTTTCCTCGGCCATCGCGCTGCTGGCCGAGGAGTTGGCGGTCGATCAGCGGGCGCGAGGTCAGGCCGCCGCGGCGCTGGCGGGTGCCGTCGGCGGGGTGGTGGGATATGTGATCATGCCGTTGCTGGCCGGCGCCAACTACTCCTGGCGCTGGCTGTTCGCCCTTAGCGGTTGCGGCTTGACGCTGGTGGTGCCGATGGCGCGGATGCTGCCGGGGGGTGGCGAATGGCAGCGGGCGGCGGCCACCGGGAGCGTTTCTCAAAGCCATATCTATGACATTTTCGCTCGCCTTTATCGCCGCGCTACCTTGACCCTGATCGCCTGCGCCGCTCTGGACACGATTGCCGGCACTGCCGTCAACGGTTGGCTTTACTTCGAAACCGTCACCGTCTTCGGCCTCTCGCCCACACGAGCCAGCACCTTGGTGGTGGTGGGTACCGGCATTGGGATGCTGGGTTTTCCCCTGGGAGCCTGGAGCGCGGAAAAATTTGGTCGCGTGCCTACGGTCACCTATCTGGGTGGCGCGGCCTGGCTGGGCGCGGTGGCGTTTTACTGGGGCACTGGCGGTGCGATTACCTCGAGCTGGATCTGGCTGATCGTTGCCTATAGCTGGTTCAAAATCGGCGCCAGCGCGATGACCGTGGGTGCCAATGCGGCGGCCACCGAACTCTTCCCTGCCGCACTGCGCACGACCATTATTGGCTGGCAAATGATTACCTCCTCGGTTTTCACCATCCTGGCCCAAATCGGCATCGCGGCTCTGATCGAGCCGCTGGGCGGGCTGACTTTCGTAATTCGCTATTGCGCCTTGCTCGGCATCCCCAGCGCGCTTTTGTTTCGCGCTTTTATCGACGAAACCCGAGGCATGTCGCTGGGCGATTCAGCCAAGGAAGGGGCCTGGACCGAAAACCGCCGCACAGCCGCCACCCAACCCTTGCATGGCGCAGAGCAGAGAGCGCCCGATGGCCACCATCGGCAGGCCTGACGCGATCCTGGCTGCACTCCTATGTAGCCTGCTCGTGCTAACGGCTGGCGCCGGCGCGCTCGCCTCTACCCATCATCTCGCACACCCGCATGTTCGTCATCACGCGCGCCATACGCCTACTCCGACACCCACCCCGACGCCGACTCCGACCCCCAGCCCGACTCCCACGCCTCGCGCACTGGTGCTGCTTAGCGGTGGCATCGGGATGGTCACCATCGCCACCGGAACCAGCCCGGCCGTGCTCGACAGCAGCGAGGTTTACGACGAGCAAAGCGGGCGTTTCTATCCTGCCGGCGCGATGACGGCGCGCCGTGACCGCCATAGCGCGGTGCGGCTGCCCAACGGCAAGGTTCTGATCGTGGGCGGGGCCGACAGCGTGCTGCTACCCTATTTGACGCTTTCCGGGCCGAGTCTGCCCTGGATTTTGCGCACCAACGATCTTTTCGATCCAGCGCGCGGCCTGTTCTATGCCGACGGCAGAATGACGGTTGGGCGCGACGATGCTACCGCCATGCTGCTCGGCAACGGCAAGGTGCTGATCGCCGGCGGAGGTATTGCTCAGAGCGAGTTGTACGATCCGATCACAGGCAAATACAGCACTGTGGGCGATACCGTACGGGTGCGTTATGGGCAAACCGCGACCCTGCTGAACAACGGCAAAGTGCTGCTGGCGGGTGGTGGAGACGCGTTGGCGGAGTTGTTCGACCCGACCGTCAACAAGTTTTTCGCAACCGGTGCGATGAGCACCAATCGGTTCAGTCACACCGCGACCTTACTCAAAGATGGGCGCGTGCTGATCGCCGGCGGTAGCGTGTACGCGCGCAGCCAAGCGCTGGATACCACGGAAATCTATGATCCGGTCGCCGGCAAGTTCAGCCCCGGGCCCAAAATGCTCAGCCCGCGCGCAGGTCACACCGCGACGCTATTGCGCGACGGTAAGGTGCTGATGGCCGGCGGTCAAAACCAGCGACTGGCGGCCTTGTACGATCCCGCGGCCAATCGCTTTTCGAACACCGGGAAGATGTTGGATAACCGCTATCTGCACACTGCTACACTGCTGCCCGATGGTAAGGTGCTGCTGGCGGGAGGCTGGGATAAGAGCTATACGCCGCTGGCCAGTGCCGAGCTGTACGATCCGGCCAGCGGCCAGTTCACCGCCACCGGCAAACTCAAGCAGGGGCGCGCCGATCAGACGGCGACCCTCGTGTTCGTCAAACAATGGCCGCCGCAGTTATGGTTGAAGCCGACGCCAACTCCTACTCCCTCGCCAACCCCGACGCCGACCGCGACGCGCAAGCCAACGCCCACTCCATCTCCAACTCCGACTCCGACCCCGACCGGTACGCCTACGCCAGCCCCAACTCGAGCTGTCACGCCTACCGCCGGGCCGGCGCTCAAGGCGAGCGCATCGCCGGCTTCCCATCGGGCCGAGCTCAAACGGCATGAGCCCGTGGCCCATCGCCCGGAGCCGCGCCATCGCGCCCTGCCTGCTCCAGGTCGCGCAAAAGCCGCGCCCCACGCTGCTCATTCCGTTACACCTCAATCCAGCTTGACACCGCTGGTAACGAAGTCGCCCCGGCCGTCTATCTCGGCCGCCGCGCGGCCTTCACCGACGCCATCGACTAGCAAAAACTGATTGGGGCCGTACCCTCGCCGCGCCAACTTCACGCTCGGTCCGCTTGTTGAAAACTGTGACAGTCTGATAATCTCGGGACGATTCGATTCCTGAAACCAAGGAGCGGGTTTATGCGAAAGACAGTCTTCTTCGGAGCGATGGCCCTGTTCCTGCTGGGTTTTGGCGGCTACGCCACCAGCCACGCCTCGCTGAGCTCGATTCTCGCAGCCTCCGCTACGCCTAAGTGCTGTCAGAATCATGCCGCCTGTTGCCCGGGCAGTTCCTGCTGTTCCGGCGGAAAAAACAGCGAACACGCGTGCATGCGCTAGCGCGTGCTGACACAAGGCTTTTGTGAGGACGCTGCCGCACGTCGGCAGCGTCCCGGCGGCTGTTAAGCTAAAATTCTTTGGGTCTTGGGTGATTCACTTTATCGTGCAAGTGCGCCCAGGCCTATCGGAAGGTAAGATGCGGCGTCGGAGTTTATCGCCGAAGCTGTCGACGGCGAACTGTCGACCTCTGGCCGCGATGCGCGAGTGATGAAAAAACTGGGTCTGTTATTGTTGGTGTGCGGGTGCAGTGGTTGTTTCAGCCCATTTTCCACGTGGAGCACAGGGCGAGCGATGTATCCAGGCGCCTATCGTGCGGAATGGCAGCGAATCCACGCCCCCGACCACAAGGTAACTTTCTACGAGAGATACTTCGAAGGGACAGGATGCTCGGAGCCGCTTAACGCCGATAATCGATGCCCCGGTACGGTCTCACGCGGCTTGTTCAGTTGGAACGGCGGCAACGGCTGATTTGAACATTCCTGGCCGTGCTTGACCGCTACCGGTTGGGCGCGAACTCGCGCTGTTCAGAGCCCATCGAGGTTTCCAGCAGCAGACGCGGCAAGCGTCGTACGGTACCGCTTAACCACATCGATTCGCCATTTTCCCGGGCCAGCTCGCTGTTGAGCATCGTGACCTGGCCAATGCGATCGGCCGCGATTACCGCCTCGCCCACGCGCTGCAGTACCGACGAGGTGAGCGGCAATTCCTCTTTCAGGCGACGCAGTAGTTGGGTGGCGTACTCTTCGCTACGTTTGCGCTCGGTAATGTCGCGCGGGAAGATCTGGATGCAGCGCCGGCCGGCGATGTTTGCCGAGGCTAGCGCCGAGAGCGCAATCCGGATCTCGCCATCGCGCCGGGTTGGGAGTTTCCAAGTTGATGATGGGGCCTTGCTGTTGCGGTTGGCCTGTGCCATCTCCGCACCATTACGGTGCACAGTCGTCTTAAAGCCAGCCACGTGCCCAAAGCGAGCACACCGCTGCCAACTTCCGCGCCTAGCCCTAGCAGGGTCAGCCTTGCCCAGGCACTCAGGGTCGATGGATTGGCCAAGCGCCAAGCCTCCCATCCGCGTGGGCAGCACCTGGCCGGCGCGCCGCCACCGCAGTTGGCGGCGCGGACCCATGATCAACATTTTACGCCCGCGCTCCCGATCGGGATGAGCGCGCGGGCGCAAAAATGTCTCTAACCACCGCTCCGACCCCAACCCGAGGAAGTGCTACGGAATGTTTGCTCCCGCCCGCTTCAATCTCAGAAAGCGGGCATTCTTAAATGTGTATCACCCGGACATTTTCAAATGTTCCCGACAAGGCGCAGCTGGTTTGACAACCGCCACCGCCCTTCCATAGCATCCGAAGCATCCGATTGGCGTGCGGCTGGCGCGCTTGGAATCTCCACGGCACGAGGACGGTATGATCATCGATTGTCACGGCCATTACACCACTGCTCCGGCGGCGCTGGACAACTGGCGCAAGCAGCAACTGGCGGCGCTTGAGCAAAACCCCGACGCAAGGCCGAAGATGGATAAGCTCGCGATAACCGACGCGCAGTTACGCGAGAGCTTGGAGGGGGCGCAGTTGAAGTTGCAACGCGAACGCGGCACCGATCTGACGATTTTTTCGCCTCGTGCATCCACCATGGGCCATCATCTCGGCAACGCCGCGACCAGCGCGCAATGGGCCGAGGAAAGCAACAATCTGATTCATCGGATCTGCAATCTGTATCCGGGTAATTTCGCCCCGGTTTGTCAGTTACCGCAAAGTCCCGGGGTGCCACCCGCCAACTGCATCGCCGAGCTGGAGCGGTGCGTCAATCAGCTCGGCTTCATCGGCTGCAATCTCACCCCGGATCCATCGGGCGGATATTGGAGCGATCCGCCGCTGACCGACCGCTGGTGGTATCCGTTCTATGAAAAGATGGTTGAGCTGGATGTTCCGGCGATGGTCCATGTCAGCGGCGCGAAGAATCCCAATTTTCATACCACCGGTTCCCATTACATCAACGCCGACACCACCGCCTTCATGCAATTTCTGCTCTCCGATCTGTTCAAGGATTTCCCCACCATCAAGTTCATAATTCCTCACGGCGGCGGCGCTATTCCCTACCATTGGGGCCGCTATCGCGGAATCGCGCAGGACCTCAAACGGCCGCCGCTGGGCGAACTGCTGCTCAAAAATGTCTTTTTCGATACCTGTGTATATCACCGGCCCGGGATTGAGCTGCTGTTCAAGGTGATACCGCTGGACAACATCCTGTTCGCCTCGGAGATGATCGGCGCGGTGCGGGGCAAGGATCCGGATAGCGGCTTTTATTTCGACGATACCAAGCGCTATATCGATCAGCTTGGGCTGTCCGAGGCGGCGCGCGAGCAGGTTTTCGAAGGTAATGCGCGGCGGGTGTTCAGCCGCCTGGCGCGCCGTCTCCGGCCCCAAGCTTGAAATTCCCATGCGAAACGAAAATCGCGCCGGTTTTGAGAAACGGGATCGCACGATGACGATGGCGTCCGCCGCAGGAGAATTCTCCGGCGGAAACATGATGGACAAGCGCGATGGGTAAGGATTTCCTGCTCGGCTGCCATTGGCGCACGGTGCAGCCCTGGGAGAAGTTTTCGGTCGCCGATCAGTTTCTGCGAGTTCGCGATAGCGGCGTTTTCGATTATATGGACTGGTTGCCGCGGCCTGAGCTACTCGAGGAGTGCATTCGCTGCTCGCAGAAGTATGGAGTGCCAATGCATACCGGCACTTACCAGTACATGCTCGGCCGCGACGAAGCGATGCTCGACCAAGAGATGCACAATGCCGCCCGTGCAGGTCTACAAGTACATAACATCATGATCTATACCTGCGCGGCCGACGGCCGCGAGGTGACCGACGATCAGGTCGTCGCCTGTTATCTCCATACGCTGGAACTCGGCGCCAAGCTGGGAATCACGCCCAGCTTCGAGGTCCATGCTAATATGTGGTCGGAGCAGTTTCCGCGCGTGCGTCGCGTGGCAGAGAAGGTGCGTGCCACCGGAGCGGTCTTCAACTTCACCATGGACTACAGCCACTGCATCTTCAAAATCGAGAACCCGGCGGAACTGGACATCTCGCGGGTGCGCGAGGAGGTCGAGGCGGGTCGCGTCGTGCTCGATCCTTTTGAACCCGGCAATCTGGCCGACGAGTGGCTGGGAATGAACATGGTCGTCTTCGCCCAGTTCCGTCCGGTCGCGCCTAACGGACCGCCCAACCTATGGGCCAAGGACGAGGATGGCAACCAGGGACGTGGGATCCAATACCCATTCCTGAAGCCGCGCCCCGGCGAATGGCATTCGCCTTGGTATGCCTACAAACTGGAGGCGAGCAAGGAAGCGATTCGCAAGGCCATGCGCTACCATCTGACCCACGATGAGAGCCCGCTGCGTTTCATCAACACGGAAATGATTAACCTGCCTGACTACGGTCTCAACGCGCGCTACTCGCTGTTCGAGCACAATGTTGCGTGCGCGCGCTGGCTGCGCGCGACCTGGCAACAACTGAAGGCGATGCATGCCGCGGGGATTCCGCTGGAGCCCGTGCTAGCCTGACTTGGACGCGGAGCTGTAAGCGCTCAAGCGAAGGAGACAGGCAATGATTCCCTATACCTCGCCCAAACCGGCCGACCACATTCCGCTGATCGATCTGAGCGACAGTTTTTCGGCGGATCGCGCCGCGCGTGCCGCGGCTGCCTACGAGATTCACAAGGCGGCACGGGAGACCGGGTTCTTCTATGTCAAAAACCATGGGATCGACTCGTCCCTGGTCGAGGGTGCCTTTGCCCAGGCGCGCCGTTTCTTCGCCCTGCCGATGGAACAAAAACGCCGGGTCAGCATCGATCGATGGCCCTGCCTGCGCGGCTACGAGGAGTTGCAGCACCAGCGGCTGGACGAGGGATCGCCGCAGGATTTGAAGGAATCCTTCTACTTGGCCCGCGATCTCGGCCCCGAGCATCCCTATGTTCAGGCCAAGGTGCCCAATCACGGTCCCAACCAATGGCCGGACTTTCTACCGGGCTTTCGTGAGCCGATCGAAGCCTATTACCGGCCGATGCTCGATCTGGGCCGCCACTTGATGCGCTTGCTGGCGCTGTCCCTGTCCCTGGAAGAGACCTATTTCGACCCTATGTTCGCCGAACCTGCCGCGACCCTGCGCCTGTTACACTATCCCTCGCAGCCGGCGGTCGCACCGGCCAATCAGCTAGGAGCGGGTGCCCACACCGATTTTGGCGCGATCACCCTGTTGGCACAGGACGATTGCGGCGGCCTTGAAGTTGAGAACGCGGCTGGGGAATGGCTGCGCGCGCAGCCAATTCCTGCCAGCTTCGTGGTCAATCTGGGGGATATGATCAAACGTTGGACCAATGACGTCTATCATTCCAATATGCATCGCGTGCTCAACCTCTCCGGTCGCGACCGCTATTCGATGGCGCTGTTCTTCAATCCTGATTTCTATACCCGGGTTGAGTGCGTGCCGACCTGCTTGCCGCCGGATCGCGAAGCTAAATACCCTCCCTGTACCGCCGGCGAGCACGTTGCCGAAATGATTCGCCTCAGTTACAGCAAGCAGGCGGCCTGAGCCGAGGCTGAAGATTAATTTCCACGCGCTTGAGCGGGAAACGCCACGGGAAGGCGAGTGGTTGAGCACTCGTCTCACCCCCCAAGGTCCGCAACTCCACGCTTTCTACGTTGTTGGTGGTTACCTGGAGCGATGATCCGGGCGCGGCCTGCGCGCACCCCCGCGCTCAACGATGCCGACGCGCGAGCGATGGTATGCTAAATGCCGGACTGCGTTTGGAGGTACGCTCGAGCGGGTCTCGCGTCTCTCAGGAGCTGCATCATGCGGCGTTTTTACCCAGGCGATTTGCAAATCGTTCCGATGCTGATGCTGGGGGCATGGCTTTGCGCTTGTGCCGCAGCTCGCTCGGCAGCCGTTCCAGCTTCTCCAGCTTTACCGCCGCCGGTCTCGCTTGACAGCTCAACCCATGCCGGGCGCGCGCAACTCATCGCTCAACTCAAGCAGGTGGCGCTGGCCGACCGGATGAATGCGCAGTCCTGGACCGATGACAACGTCACCCTGGATACCGCGTGGTACATCAAGCAGAAACAAGTCGAGGCCGTGATTGCGCGGCTGAAGCAGGGCGAGGCGGTGCCGCCCGATGAACTCCGGCGTGCGCTGGACAACTGGCTCCCAGATACGCTTGGCGGTTATCCCAACTGACGAAGGTTCAAGCTGTACGCTCGTTCGCTCCAAAGGTTGTGAAGCAAAGTTGCGGCCTGACGGCGTATGAAAGAAAAGGGCGCCGGCGATTAAGGCCGGCACCCTTGTCAATTGACGCTGCGCGGCCGCAGGCCTCAGCCTGCAGGCCGGCGCGGCTACGCGCTCATGGCCGCCAGTAGACGAACCCCATCGCGTTGCCGGTCCCAGCCTCGGAACGGTAGCAGGGAACGTAATCGACCAGATTCATGTCGAAGCCTAAATCGGCCATTGCGCCCGCCACCGGAATCCAGTTTTTGACTTCCGAGGTTCCGGCTTGAAAGGTCTCTTCGCCCAGGGCCGCGACCTTCTCGATCCGGCGATTGCGCATCGCGTCGATCACGGTTTGGTCGACTTCTTCGTCGATGACCCAGTGAGTGAGGCCGCCCGAGGCAATCAAGGCCACGCGGGCGTTGCTCTCCCATGATTGGATCGCTTTGACTACGGATTTTCCGAAGTCATAGCAGCGTCGCACGGTGGGCTGGTTGGGCGGGTAAAAAGTGTTCAGCACAACCGGTACGCTGGGCACCGGCTGATCGCTCATGATGCGGCGATAGATGAAGCCGAAGGCGTGGGGCAGAGTTTCATGCCCGCCGGGCATCTTGGTCATCGAGGCGACATCGAACTGGTCGGCGATCGTGCGCTCCAGGATATGCTTACCCAGCCCGGGCAGACCCTTATAGACCGCGCCCTGGGGCGGGATGTGGCCGGGCACCGAAATCGCGATTCCCGGCGGCATCTTGGCCATCCGCTCGGCACTGTACATCTTGTTGGGCAGACTCTCGCCCCAGTACACGCTGAAGGCTGGGATAAGATCGCTGAACATCTCCATCTGGTCGTTGCCGAACAGGACCGCGACGTCCGGCTTGACTTCGGCAAACACTGCGGCCAAGCGGTCCAAGGCTTTTTGGCAGGCGGCGTGGCGCGCGGCCATCGTCTCGGGCGTAATCTGCCGCTCCAACCGCTCGCTTTTGCGCCGCTCGACAATCTCTTCGAACGGCAGCGCCTTGCCCTTGTAGAACAGATCGGGATTGCCCCGATCGGCCTTGACGCGCTCGTGCCAAGTGTCGGGCGGCATCGTCAGCATCGGACCATGCGAGGAACCAATACCGAGTACTATCTGCGCCATTTTTCAACCTCCGCTGTTCGCTTGAGGCGGACCGGTTTGTCACTGCAAGAGCCGCGCATCGACTCAGTGGCCTGGCCGGCGCAAGTCGAATCCTGTGTAACAATGGATTTTAGCAAAGCGCTTTCCTGGGCGCGACGCTGGCGTAGCAGGATAGATTCGTTCTTCGCAAACCTCGCGCGATTGTAGAACAGTGTCACTCTTTATCCGTTTGGTCAAGTTCCTGGTCTGATTCACAATAGTGTGGCTCAGGCCTGGGAGTGGATGAACTGGATCATGCGCTGGCTTTGGTTGGCGTTGGGCAGCGGCCCGCGACCGGCGTCGAGGTCGTCGGCCATGTGGGCGGGATTGTCGGTGCCGGGGATGACGGCGGTGACGCTTGAGTTACTCAGCACAAATTTCAGGAAGAATTGGGCCCAGCTCCGAGCGAAGCCGTGGGCCCAATCCGGCACCGGCTGCCCCATCACCTTGCGGAACAGGCGCCCCTTGACCAATGGCCGCGCGATCAGTGTTGCCACTCCCAAATCGGCGCATAGCGGTAGAATCCTTTGCTGCGCTTCGAGCGCGTCCAGCGAATAATCTATCTCTACGAAGTCGGGCTTCTCGCGGCGCACCACCGCCTCGACCGCCGGATAGGCGCCGTGAAAAGTCGAGGTGACGCCGATATAGCGGCATAATTCCCGCTCCTTCCATTGCCGCAGAACGGCCAGGCTCTGATGGGGATCGGAGACATTGTGAAGCTGCATCAAATCGATCCTGCGGGTTTGCAGCCGCTTGAGCGCGCCCTCGATTCCGGCCTGCGTCAGCTCATCGACCTCAAGCTTGGTCGCGATGAAAACTCGCGGGCGCAGACCGCTTTGCGCCAGCAGCGCCCCGAGCACGCTCTCCGCGCTTCCGTAGGCCGAGGCGGTATCGATTACCTTGCCGCCGCCGGCGATCAGCGCCCGGATAACCTTGAGCAGCTTGGCGCGCTGAGCGGTGTCCGGGCCGACGTCGAAGACCCGCGAGGTGCCTAACCCCACCACCGGCAGCCGCTCGCCGGTTTTGGGAATCGGCCGAGTCATGATGGGGGCGACGGCGGCCGCGGCAGCCGCAGAAGCGCCGGCCAGCGGCAGCAAGCCGCAAGCCGCGCCGCTGATCAAGGCTAGAATTTCCCGCCGCGTCACGCCCTCGCTTAAACGCCATTGGTGATTTTCCATTCAGCCTCCTACCGCAGATGCAGCCTCCAACACCTGCCCTTGCCGCTCTTGACCCCGTCCCAAGGCCACGGCGATCAGCAGCCACGCGACCGTCACCGGGACGGCGAGCGCCGCGATCGCGCCGACCGACAGGCCCATCGCGCGCAGGCTGACGAATAGCCAGCCGTAGAGCGCATCGGAGCCCCGATACACGACCAGGTCAATCATGTTTTTGACCTTATACTTGTCCTGGCGCGGGACCACGGTGAACAGCGCTTGACGGGCCGGAGAGGCGATCGAGAAGTGGGCGGTTCGTTGGATGGCCTGAAAGGCAATCAAAGTCACCAACCCCGGCATCCCGGCCAGAGCCACAAAGCCAAGGGTAAAGACTGCGGGTAGAAAGCCGGTGGCCGCGCCCATCCCGAAGCGCAGGATAAGCGGCCCGGTGGCAAAGATCTGGGTGGCCAGGGTCAGCAGCGCGACGATGAAGTCGATCGAGGCGAAAATTCTGGTTTGCAGCGCGCGCGAATGGGCCGCGGCCGCCACGATATGGGCCTGTTGGAAGTACAGGATGGTGGCCGAGAAGGAGAGCAGGCTTACCCAGGCTGCGATTCCCAGCAGGTAGGGCGAGCGCACCATTCGCAGCAACCCGTCAAGCGCGCTACCGCCAAGGGCGGCCTGCGCCGGCCGCTCCCCCCTAGCATCGAGCTGCATGGTGCTGGCGGCCGGCGAAAATCGTGATGCGCTCTCCAGCCGTCGGGCACAGAATATCGCTGCCTCCAAGAACAGCGCCGCGATAAGCAGTAGATTGGCTGCCCCGAGAGGGACCGAGAGGGTGACCGCTAGGGTGGGTCCCAGCAAACTGCCGGCGGTCCCCCCGGCGCCGATGAAACCGAACAGTCGGCGGCTCTGCTCGCTAGTGAAGATATCGGCCATGAACGACCAGAACACCGAGACCACGAACAGGTTGAAGACGCCGACCCAGACGAAGAAAATCCGGGCGACCTCGACCGTACGAATGTGAAAGATAAAAAGCAGCCAGAAGATGAAAATATTGACCACGAAGAAATGATAAACCAGCGGGATGAAATAGCGGCGCGATAGGCGGGCGACCGCTACTCCGTAAGCCGGCTGCACCGCGATCAAGACCAGGAAAGTGGCCGTGAACAGCCACGGTAGATTGCGCACTCCGCCCGCAATCCCCATCGCATCGCGCACCGGTCGGATCAGGTAGTAGCCGGCAAGCAGAAAAAAGAAATAGGCAAAGGACCACACCAGCGCCCGGCGCTCGCCCGCGGCAACTAGAACCGTGCGAGAAAGCAAGCGCTCAAGCCCGGATGTCGCCATCTTCAGTCGCTGCGCTGGACAATCGTGCTCCGGAAGCCGAGACGGCTGGTCATCCGCTCCGTCAAACTCTTCGCTTCCCCTTGAGCCCGACTTTGAATTAATCTCGGCTGCCAAGCATCGCATTTGCTCAGGGAGTAGGCAATCCGATAAGCGGTAAGCGCAAGATTCGCCAACCCGAAGATGGCGCGGCAAGGCCGCTCCTGCAGGGAGAGCATGCAATGGACGAACGCAAATCGGCGGCCTGGGTGGTGATCGCCCTCTGGCTGTGCCTGGCCTTGCTGTGGGGCGCCACCATGTCGACCAACGGGATGTTTTACCGCCCCGTATCGGCGACCTTTCATACCTCTCGCGCCACGGTCTCGATGCTCTCCAGCGTGCTCGCCTTCGGACTATGCGCCGGCTCGCTCTTGTCAGGCTGGCTGCTGGGGCTGCTCGATCCCCGGCGCATCATGATGGCGGGCACGTTCCTGCTCGCAGTGGCCTACCTGTGCGCCAGCCAGGCAACCAGCTTCACGGTCCTGTTGGCTTGCCATGTCCTGATGGGGTTAGGAGTCGGATTGTGCACCCTGATCCCGGTCTCCTTCGTCGTCGGTAACTGGTTCGAGAAGGGACGGGTAGGCTTGGCGATGGGTATTACGATGACCGGAGCCGCGCTGGGCGGCAGCGCAATGGTAATGGTGGTGGGCTACTTCATCAGCAGATGGAGCTGGCGCTGGGCTTATTTCGCGGTTTCGCTTCCGATGTTGCTGGTCGTCATTCCGATCCTTGGCCGTTTGCAAAGCCGCCCGCCCTGGCAGACAGGGAGCATCCGCGACGACCCGGGCCCGGCCCAGGGCGTCAGTGGCCTGGAACTCGGCATGGCGCTACGGCGGCGTGAATTCTGGCTGATTGCCCTGGCTGAGTTCCTCTTTGGCTTTGTCACCAGCTCGATGATCAACCATCTCGCCCCGTATATCGAAGGATTGGGTTACTCCACCGAGCGCAGCGCCGCTATCCTGGGGATGGCTTTTGCCCTGACCTCGGTGGGCAAAATCGCGTTGGGCCTGACCACCGATGGAATCGGCAGCCGCTGGGCGGTGGCGATCGATTTCCTGGTCTACGCCGTTAGCATGGGCCTGCTCATGGATGCAGCGCGCCCAGCCCTTTTGATGACCGGGATGGTCTGCTGGGGCCTGAGCTTCGGCGCGCCGATCGCGCTATTGCCCTTGCTTATCATTCAGTCGCTGGGGCTTAAGTGCTATGGCGCCGTCTCGGCTCTGATCAGCCTCGCCTTTACCGCCGGCAATGTCTGTGGACCGGTCGCCATCGGCCGTATCTTCGATCTCAACGGCAGCTATGCCATCGCCTTTGCCCTCAGTGTGGGATGCCTGATCGTGGCGGCTTGCGCGGGATTGGCTTGCCGACCGCTGATTCCAGCCCAGACCCCATTCACACCGCTAGCGGCAACCGCCGCCTCCGAGGCTTGAATTTGGCCAAGCGTTAGGCAAGGCGGGCGCCCGAGTATTAAGGCTTAAAATAAGTGCTGTTCAATCCCAAGATAACTCAAGCGGGTCTCCGCAGCAGGCTTCAACTGAAAGGAGAAAAGCAGATGCGCAAGTTGGAATTGGCGGCTCTTGCGGGACTTATCGTGTTGATCGGAGCGTGGATGGCGTGGGTGCCGACTGCCGGAGCCCAGAATTCGGCCGCGCCCACGGGCGTCTCGAGCGCGTCAAGCGGGAGCGAAGCCGGCAACGGGACAAATCTGGTAGTAGTGCAGGAAGACGTGCTGGTGCCGCTGATCGGCGAGCCCGAACAATTCTTTCGGCGCGCCCGACGCGACTTCAACAGTGGGCGCCGGCGCGCGGCGGCCCGCGAGATTCGCGCGGCGGGGGCGCTGATTGAATTGGAGGCCGGGCGTCACGACGCTCAAAATAAGAGCGGGTTGGACCAATCCGCCAATCAACTCAAGCAACTGGCCGCCGGCGTTCAAGACGGCAGCGTAAAGTCGGTCAACCAACTGGACCGCGCCTTCGCCCAGGCCGATCTGGCCCTGGCGCGCCATTATCACGACATGGCCGCGAATTATCAGGGCAGCGATCATGGCAAGGTCGGGCGCTGGCTGCAGGCGGCGGCCAACTCGGTCAGCGGAGCTGCCTCGTGGTCCAAGCAAAAGCTCAGCGCTGGTGGCAAGAGCACGGTGAGCGAGGCGCGCAAGCTGGGCAATCAGATCGAAAGCGGGACCGGTTGGGCCGCCGACAAAGTGGGGAAATCACTCTCGGGCCTGGGTCAGGAGATCTCTCGTTTGAGCGGCGCCAGCGGGAGCAGCAGCGCCTCGAGCAATCAATAGGTGGTTCGCCTCATCGGCCGCGGCGAGGGACGCGCTCGGATCGGAGCGCGCCCCTCGCCGTAGGGCGAGCAGTAGCTACTGCATCACTTCCTGCAAACCCGAAGGCGTGCCCCAACGATGGTAATTGTTCCATTGCTGCGGCACATTCTGGTCCAGATAGGCCGCTTGCATCCCGTTGGTCGGAGGCATCAACAGGCTCTGGTGGTTGCTCTGGAAGTCGGGATTGTCATGCGCCCAGATCATGGCGCTGGGCCAGTAGCTGCCATCGGGCTTCTTGAGCGGGGCTTCGAAGCCGATCACGCCGCGCCAAAACTTGTTGTTCTGATCCCACAGATCGCCCCAGCCTTTCCAGGTGTAGGTCTGGGCATCCAGATACATTACCCGGTTGGCATAGCAGTAACCGCGCGCATACTGGGGCAGGCGCTGCAATTGCAACACGTACTCGTCGCGCGTCTGCCAACTCCCCATCGAGGGTACCGGGAAAAGCGCGGCGCTGCCCTTGTAGTAGTTGGCGCGCTGGGCCGAGGCCGCCAGGCTCTTGGGGTCGTCGTTGAAGAAGAAGTCGACCATCTTGCGCTTGCCCAGGTACTTGGCCTGGAACCAGGTGGGCGGCTGGGGAATGTTGGTCAAGTCGTCGTTGGCGAAATCCTGCCCCTGAAACGGCGCGCACCGGGCCGCGCTGGACAAGCGCAGCACGCGGCGCAGGCTGGGGATGAAGACGTAGGCCTCGGGAAAGCGATTGGGGTCGTCCCAGGTGATGTTGAGCGCGGTCAGATAGCGAATCTGTTCGGGATCGAGCTGCTCGGCCATCGTCGTGATCAGAACCCCGTCGCCGGCGGCGGCCGGATTGGTCATCGCATAACCGGTGTCGGTGACGTGCATGAGCTGGTACTGGATCAGCAAGGCATGGAGAAAGCTTTCGTTGTCGTATTGGTCGATGTCGATCACCTGCGAGTGATCGAAAGCATAGGCGGCCGCGCTGTACTGGTAGTAGAAATCATACATCAGTTTGTAGCCGGCCAGGGGATCTGAAGTTTTGAGATCGGGAAAGGGAACCCCGGCAACGTAGCCTTGGATGCCATAGCTGCCGTTGGGAGCTTTGACCAACCGCACCTGCTTGCTGTATTTCTCGGTGGCGTCCAAAAACCCCTTGCTGATGGGATAGTTGTGCTCGTCGGCCACCACCATCTGCGCTTCCGGGGGGACTTCCACCGCGCGGTTGTTGCTCTGAAACATCATCTGCAGTGTCAGCGGCATGAAGTCCTTGTATTGTTGCCAATTCTGCCGCGTAATCACCGTGCCGGCGGGAATACTGCCGGCCGCCAACGCTTGCCCGGCGGTCATTGCCACCAGCAGCGCGATCGCTATCGTGCGAACCAGTTTCATCGTCAGTCGCTTCAACTCCAGATTGTTTTGAAAGACAGCCAGTATTTTAAGAAAGCTCGCCGCGCTCGGGCTGTCAAGGTGGTATCGCCAACGCCTCTCGCCGGTTTGCCTCGCAACCAACCGCCTCGCAGCTCCCGATGAGCGGCTGGATCGAGCCGGTTGAGTGTGCTTGTTTGAAGCTGCCGCTTGCCAAGCGACGACGAGTTGTTGGCTTCAGGTGCATAACAAAACGAAGGATATGGCGCGGTGCTCGAGACGGGAGTCTTAATCGTTGGCGCGGGTCCGGTGGGCTTGACCCTGGCGCTGGACCTGGGCCGGCGGGGCGTGCGATGCACGCTGATCGAGCGCAATCTCACTTCCATCCAGTTGCCTAAGATGGAGCGCTGCAACGCGCGCACGATGGAAATCTATCGGCGGTTGGGGGTGGCCGAGCGCATTCGCGATCGCGGCTTGCCGCGCGAGGCGCCGATGGACGTCTTCCTGGCCTTTTCGATGGCCGATCGCGAACCGCTGGTCCATTTGCCCTATCCCTCGGTGGCCCAGGCCAAAGCCGAGATCGCGGCCCACAACGACGGCCGCCCGCTGGAGCCATATCAACTCATCTCGCAGTACACTCTGGAGCCCTTGCTGCGCGAAATCGTGGAGGCGCTGCCCAGCGTCACGGTCCGTTTCGGCTGCGAGCTGGTCGAGTTCAAACAAGATACGCAGGCGGTCACGGCCTATCTTCGCACCAGCGAAGGGCGGGCGGAAACCATGCGCGCATCCTACCTGGTGGGTTGCGATGGCGGCTCCAGCACGGTGCGCAAGCAGCTGGATATCTCCCTGCACGGTCAAGGCAATATTCGCAAGCTGCGTCAGGCGCTGTTCTATTGCCCCGAGCTGTACCAGCGCATCCCCATGGGCCGCGGCCGCCATTACCACATCGCCGAGGCGCCTTACTTTCCCTTCATTATACTGCAGGACAGCACTCGCCATTGGACCCTGCATGCGCCGGCGCAAAGCGACGGCGAGATGCTGGAAATTTTCACCCGCGCCCTGGGCATGAGCGTGGAGGTCAAGCCGCTGTCGGTCAACGAATGGACCCAACATCTGTTATGCGCCGACCGTTACGCCGACCAACGCACGTTCATCGCGGGCGATGCCGCCCATCTGGTGATTCCTACCGGCGGACTGGGGATGAACACCGGGGTGGGCGACGCCACGGATCTGGCGTGGAAGCTGGCAGCCTGCCTGGCGGGTTGGGGTGGGCCTCATCTGCTGGCCAGCTACCAGGCCGAGCGCCGCTCCATCGGATTGCGCAACGTCAAGGTCTCGGGTGTCGCGATGGAGGGACGGTTGGGCTGGCGCGCGGCCTGGACTCCCGAGCTTCGCCAGCCCGGCGCCCATGGCGACGCCCAGCGCGCGGAAATTGCGCGCCGCTTCGATCGCGAACAGCGCAAGGTTACCGAAATTCTGGGGATCGAGGCCGGCTACCGCTATGTGGCCTCGCCGATCATCTGGCCGGAGGAGGGCGACGCTCCCGACCCTGACAATTACCAATACGTTCCCACTACCTGGCCCGGTGCTCGCCTGCCCCATGTCTGGCTGGACGATGGCAGTGCGCTGCACGATCGGCTAGGGCTGGGCTATAGCCTGTTGCGGCTGGGCGGCACCGAGTTGGAAGGCGCTGAACTGAGCCGGGCCTTGAGAGCTTACGGTGCCCCGCTGGAGGTGCACGCCATTCCCGATTCTGCGGCGCGCCGGCTCTATGGCTATGACCTGTTGCTGGTGCGCCCCGATCTCCATGTAGTATGGCGTGGGAACCGGGAGCCGGAAGATCCGGCAGGCTTGGCTGCGCTTGCCACCGGCCACCGCTCGGCTTGACTCTGGCCCGCGGACTAGCGCGAAGAGCTTGGGAGGAAAAAGTGAAAACGATGGCCAGCGACTTCGACCTCAATGCCGCTCCGGTGCGGGCCTTGCGCGAGAAAGTTGCGTTGGGCTGCCGTATCCTGGCCCAGCAACAATTGGTCGATTACCTAGGCCACGTCAGCGCGCGGATTCCCGGGCACGATCTCGTGCTGATTCGGGCGCGCGGCTTCGAGCAGGGTAATCAGCTCCACATGACCTGGAAGCAGGTGAGCCTGGTCGACTTGGAAGGACGCCATCTGGAGGGCAAGTTCCGGCCGCCGGACGAGACCAAGCTGCATACGGAGATCTACAAGGTTAGGCCTGAAGTCAGCGCGGTCGTGCATACCCATCAGCCTATCGCCACGGTCTTTGGCGACGTGGACAAACCGATTTTGCCGATGCAGGGTGTGATGGCCTCGGTGGTAAGCCAAGGCCCCATTCCGGTCTACCCCTCGGCACGCAAAGTGACGACCACGGCGCAGGGCGCGGAATTGGCGCGCGTGCTGGGGGACAAAAAGATTGTCCATCTGCGCAATCACGGCATCACCATCGTGGGCGCCAGCGTCGAGGAAGTGGTGATCAACGCCATCTGGTTGGAGCATCAGGCCCGCATGACGATGTGGGGCTGGATGGTGGGTACTCCGCGCGGGATGAGCCCGGAGGATCTGGCCTTGCAGGCCTCCGACGCCTTCGGGATGGAAGGGCGCTGGCGCTATTACGCAAGCCTGCTTGACGAATAACCCAACCGGGCTTGCGAACGCCGGAGCCGGCCCGGTCTGCTCGCACACGGGGAGGCGCTCCTGGTGATGGCAACGCAGATGGGGCGGTACGCGCTGGCCATGGCGCTGGTTTTTGCATTGAGCAGCCAACTGGCTGCCGCCGCCAGCGGCAAGCTCAAGCTGGAACTGCCCAACGTCCAGGGACCTCCCGTGGAGCCCGCCGCCGCGATCATGACAAGCACCGGCAAACAGATCGGCCAGGTCATGGCGGACGGGGAGATCAGCTTGCCGCCGGGCGAGTATGAGCTGGTCTTACCGGTTATCGGTGGCAGCATCCAGCGGGGTGGATTGCAGGTCAAAGCTGGGCGCACGCTCACGGTCAGGATCGACGATGCCGCCGCGCTCCAGATCAGCGCGCTGGACGTAAACGGCCACGAGCGAAATTTTCCCGTCACCGTGACCGATTCTCGCGCTCCCCATCATCCGCTGGCGCAGTTCAAGACCGGGGGAACCTGGTTGTTCGCGCCTGGCCGGGTCGATGTCGCGGTCGCGGCCCCTCCACAGGGCTATTTCTGGCCCGGGGTTGTTCTGGCCGCGGGCGGAGTCGCCCACATCGCGCTCAAGCAGCAGATTCCCGCGCAACTGCGGGTCCTTACCACGGTGGCCAAGCAGCCGATCGATGGCAAAACCCGAGTCGTGATTTTCCACCATGGAACCCAGCGACAAGTCGCCGCCGATGGTCCCTCGTCCAGCCATCAATTTACCCTGGATCCGGGCGATTACGATATTTACGTCGAGAATCTGTCGGGTCGCGGCCGGCCCTATATTCTGGAGCGCGGAATCCATTTATCTTCGGGGGCCAAGGTCGAACATCAGGTCACATTGGATACGGAGGCAAGCAATCATGGCAACTGAACGTCGGCGCGAGATCAAACGGCGGCGCAAACGACGCGAAAAGCGATTGCGGGCCAATCGGCGCGCCACGAGGGCGCAGAAGCGGCGGCGCGGCTAAGCGGCGCACCGGCGCACAGTGGTGCGATGATGACGGCGCGCGATGCTTTCCGCCCGACGATACGAAAAGGCGACTTTGCGCGCGTCCGAGACTGCGTGATTAGGGCAAGAATTTTATTAGTTGACTTAGTAAGCCAACTTAGTTATTTTTTCAGTAAAGGTACGAGTCGGTCTGGACGCTTGAGCTTTCAGCTGGCGAGTGGCGTTTTTTTTGTTCATTGATTCGGTTGGTTTCGCTGCCAATCGAGTTTAGATTTGCACGGGAGGATCAACCAATGGCTTTGCATCTAGGACAGACGGTGCCTGATTTCACCCAGCAATCGACTGAAGGTCCGATTCACTTTCACGATTGGATCGGAAACAACTGGGCGGTTTTGTTTTCCCATCCCAAGGACTTTACCCCGGTGTGCACCACCGAATTGGGCTCGGTAGCCAAGCTCAAGTCGGAATTCGACAAGCGCGGGGTCAAAGTAATCGCGCTCAGCGTGGACGACGTGGATTCGCACAAGCGCTGGGTGGGGGATATCGAAGAAACTCAGCATGCGAAGCTGAACTACCCGATTTTGGCCGATGCCGACCACAAGGTGTCGGGTCTGTACGACATGATCCATCCCGAGGCCAACGCCGCGGTGACGGTGCGTACGGTATTTGTTATCGATCCACAAAAGAAGCTGCGCTTGAGCATCACCTATCCGCCCAGCACGGGACGCAACTTCGGCGAAATTCTGCGGGTAATCGATTCCCTGCAGTTGACCGACAAGTACCAGGTCTCCACTCCGGTAGATTGGAAACAGGGCGACGACGTGGTGATTTCGCCGGCGATTCAGGATCCCGCAGAGCTCAAGCAGAAGTTTCCCAAGGGCTACAAGGAGCTGCGTCCCTATTTGCGGATGACACCGCCTCCGGGCAAGTAAAATCCGCCGGTCGGGCAGGAGAAGCTGAAATCACGGCTGGTCTTCGAATTGAAGACCAGCCGTTGTTTTTTTGGCTTCGTGGGTGGATGGCGTTTTCTCACGGGGGAGAAGGATAATTGCACCCGCGGCGCTCCTGAGCCGCATCGTGGGTTTTGCAATCGGATGCCTCTTTTGGAGGGGTGGTCCGATCGCCCAGTTGGTGAGTCCGCGCGCAAGACTACCCCAATTACTACATCTTTCACGATGCTCGCCGGCGCGTTCCTCCCCATCGCACGCTTGTCCCCGAGCACCGAGCCGGTGCACTTCCCCACGAGAATGCAGGGCAATTTTGGATTAGTCCCCGTTACCGAGACACCAGTGGGCGCGGATCGCGGTAACCGTAGGTCTGGCACGACGCGTGCTCGTCAATGCGATCCGTGAGTGCGCCCCTCTTTTGCGTATCCCAATCGCACGACTCCCGCTGGCTTGTCGTTAGACCGGCCTCAAAGCCGAGATACAAATTGGCGCCGGCAATTAATTCGTTGTCGGTGCTCTGTTCGCAGGTTACAATCGAAGGCCTCAGGTTCACGCTTCGCTCCAGCCGAATTTTCCACGTTTCCGGTAGGCTGCGTCCAGGCTGTCAGGCGGTGTCATGATGGGTGCATACATAGCCAATGGATTCCCTGTGAGCCTTCCTACCGGGGGTCAAAGCGGGGACTCGCGCCTGGTGGTTTTGTCCAACCGGGCTCCAGTTCGTGTAATCGCGGAGGACGGAGCCCAGCGCATCGAGCCGACCGTGGGTGGACTGGGTGCGACCTTCATGCGATTGCTGGAGCGGCGTGGCGGCTTGTGGATCGCTTGGGCGGGCAGCAACAAGACACCCGCACCGCTGATGCTGCCAGCCGACGATCCGCGCTTCACCATGGTGTTTCCCGCCTTGGGCGAGCGCGAAATCAGCAACTATTATTACGGGATGTGCAACTGCGGGCTATGGCCGCTGATGCATCTGATGACCCAGAATTGCCGCTTCCGGGCCAGCTACTGGGGCAGCTATCGCCACGTCAACCAGCTCTTTGCGCAGCTCGCCAGCACCCAGTGCCGGCCCTCCGATCAAGTCTGGATCCAGGACTTTCACCTCGCGCTGGTCCCTTCCCTACTGCGCCAGCGTCGCCCGGAATTGCCGATTGGCCTGTTCTGGCATGTACCCTTTCCGCCCGAGACGATCTTTCGCATTTTCCCCTGGCGGCGCGAATTGCTGGAGGGGATGCTTGGGGCCGACTTGATCGGGTTCCACATCGACGCCTATGCCGACCATTTCCTGGACTGCTGCGAAGCTATCGCGGGGCTGGCGGTCGATCGACGGCGGCGCGAAGTAAACTATCAGGGACGCGAGGTTCGGGTGGGTCCTTTTCCCCTGGGGGTTCCCGCCGAGCACTTTGCCACCCTCGCTACAAGCCCCAAAGTTCAGGCTCGCGCCGCCAAAATTCGAGCTGGATTGGGAACCCCGCATGTTATCCTGGGCGTCGATCGGCTCGACTACACCAAGGGTTTGCTGGAGCGCATGCGGGGCTTTGAGCGCTTTTTGGAAGTTTGCCCCGAATATCGCCGTCGCGTGACCTTCGTCCAGATTGCGGTGCCCTCGCGTACCCGAATGGACGAATACGTCGAGCTCAAACGCCAACTCGACGAGGCCATCGGACGCACCTTGGGTCGCTTCTCCAGCGAAGGCTGGGTGCCGATCCGCTATTACTACGATCAGTTCGACATCGAGGAGTTGACGGCGTTTTACAGCGCCGCCGATATCGCCCTGGTTACTCCCCTGCGCGATGGAATGAACCTGGTGGCCAAGGAATATGTGGCGGCTAGAGTCGGCGAGGACGGGATGTTGGTTCTCAGCGAATTTGCCGGCGCGGCCCAAGAGTTGCGCGAAGCCTTGGTGGTTAATCCCTATGACGTCGAGGCGATCGCGGCCGCTTTGCGCCAGGGCTTGGGGATGGAGCCGGGTGAGCGGCAGGAGCGGATGCGGGCGCTCAGAGCGCGGGTATCCGCCAACGACCTGGATAGTTGGGCACAAGGCTATCTGAGACTGCTGGCGGCGGCGCGGCCCGCGCCAAACCGCTATGCCGCCGCCAACTAGTTTGCCTCGACCGCTACCGCCGGGCTTACTGATTGAACGTGCCGCCGGGCGTCACCTTCTGATCTGCCTGGATTACGACGGCACTCTGTCCGAAATCACCCCCGCCCTTAACCAGGCCTACCCGGCCGCCGGTGCGCGCGAGGTAATCGAGCGCCTGGTCGCTCTACCTCAATGCCAGGTCGCAATCGTCAGCGGACGCGACATCGACGTGCTCCAGGCACTGCTGGGTATCAGTTCAGGTCTGCACTTCGCGGGGAGTCACGGTCTGGAACTGCTGGGGCCGCGGGACCAACACACCCAGGCTCCCGATCTGGCCCACGCCATTCCTGCACTCGATCAGGTGCGGCGTTGGCTGGCCGAGCATGTTCCCGCTGGTCGCGGTTTTGTAGTCGAACAGAAAAAATGGTCGGTCGCCCTGCACTATCGCCTGGTTCCACTTCCGCTGGCCGAGGCGCTATGCGCGGATTTGCGCGCCGAGATCGCCAGCCTTTCGCCGCCCTTGCGCTTAAGTGAAGGCAAGATGGTACTTGAAGCGCTGCCCGCGGCAGCCGATAAGGGTCAGGCGCTGCGTGCGCTGCTGGCCCAGGCACACGATCAGCCGCTGCCGATTTACTGCGGTGACGATCTGACCGATGAAGCGCCGTTCGAGTTGCTGCGCGAGCAAGGGATAACGGTGCTGGTGGGCAGCCCGCAAAGGTCCAGTCATGCACAGTATCGGGTGGCCGACCCGGGGGAACTTGTGACCCGGTTGCGCGAACTGGCCCAAGCGTTGGAAACCTCTCAAGCCTAGCTAGTACAGTGCTCTGTTAAGTAACTCGCATAACTTTGGTTGCATAATCGGCATCATTTCCGGTTAAGCAGAGATGTCGATCGCGGTTGGACGACCCAAGGCGGAGCTGGCGTTGAGCGCTGAAGTGCGCGCCGTTGTCGAGCCACGCTTGAAAACGCTTGACATATGAGCGACAGAAGGTTCGCGGCACGGGCTATTACCGCTCTGGCGCTCCACTTCAGCACGCGGATTCCCTGGGACATGATCTACTCGACCAACCCTCCGCCAAGGCTACCCTGAGACCGCGATGGCGAGAGCGCCTCGGAGCTCGAAACCCTTCAGCACGACTTATAAGAGAGGATCGCTCGCGCCCGGCGAATCGAGTCGCGATTCGCCTGGGTTTACGCTATAAGTACAATCAGGAACGGCACTAATAATCAGCCGAGCCGATTCGACGCCTGACCGCCGCGCGCATGCTCGCCGAGGCCGATGCCCAAGAGGAGGAACGACGATGGCACGGATAGTCGCGGGGTTCGCTTCTTCCCATAGTCCGTTGATGAGTCTGGCGCCGGAACAGTGGGAGTTGCGCGCGCGCGACGACCTCATCAACCCAGAACTGGTTGCGCCGCCTGAAGGCCGCCATCTGACCTACGCGCAGCTGCTGGCCCAAGCCGACCCGGCGATTGCCGCTCAGATTAACGTCGAGACCTTTCGCCGGCGCGTCACCAATCTGCAGCGCGGGCTGGATAAGTTGGCGCAGCTCTTCGGCGAGGTCGCGCCCGACGCGGTGGTGCTGCTGGCCGACGACCAGGATGAGCTGTTCTATTTCAACAACATGCCGTCGATCTGTGTGTACTGGGGCAAAACAATCAAGATTGTGCCGCGCCAGGTTTCCAATACCACGTCGGAATCGACTCGCGTGACCGCCTCGGCTTACGGCACGGTTGAAGAGGATTACCCGGTGGAAGGCGCCCTTGGCCTGCATATCATCGAGCACCTGATGGAGGCCGATTTCGACGTCGCTCACTCCACCTATCTCAATCCGGAATCGGGCGGTACGATCGGCCCGGCGACCTGGTACCTGGACTTCGCCCGCCAGTCGCCGCCGCGCCGCCAGGGCATCAGTCATTCCTTCGCCTTTCCGCTCAAGCGCTGGTTCGCCGGCCGCCGAGTGCCGATCGTGCCGATCTTTCTAAACACTTGCTATCCGCCCAACTGGATCAGCCCGCGGCGCGCTTATGCCCTGGGCAAAGCGGTGGGCGACGCGGTTCGGAGCTGGGATCAGCAGGCCCGGGTGGCGATCGCCACTTCGGGGGGCCTGAGCCATTTCGTGGTCGATGAGGAACTCGATCGGCTGGCGCTCAAGGGGTTGGCGCAAGCCGACGCGCAGTTGCTGACCTCATTGCCGCGAGCGCGTTTGCAGTCGGCCGCCAGCGAGATTCTCAACTGGGTGGCGGTAGCGGCCGCGATGGAACCTTTGCCGATGGAAGTGCTGAGCTACGAGCCGGGCTATCGCACGCCCGCGGGGACCGGCTGCGGTTGCGCTTGCGGCACCTGGCTGCCGTAAAGCAGCGCGCCGTGGCTGGGAGTCCGCGTGGCGCAATCCGTTGTCGTTCTTCTTCTACCCAAACTGCCACTACCGGGCGGAAGTGACATGGTCGCCGAGAAGTGAAGCGGTTTTCTCGTTCTTTCCCGCGAAGTTCCGCTGCGCCAGCTTCTCCTCGCATTCTTCTTTAACCGCTCGATTCGCGTTACCCTCTACACGTAGGTTTTCGGACCGGAGCGATCGTTCAGGGGCTATCGGAGTGATGGTTTACCCATGGTCTGGCCGATCGCCTCTGCGGTCGGCCTTGTAACTCGTATACTTCCCGGGCTGCCGTTTTTTTTTTGCGGCTGGCTGTACCAAGGCCGTTTCGGAAGATAGGGAGGATCGATGATCGATACTGTCGCGCAGCGTGATCTCACGCCATCCAAGTGCGGCCATGGTTGGGATGGCGAAGATATCGCGATACTGGATCGCATCCAGGGCCGCGTTCTGTGGCTGTCAACCTACATGATTCATTACGCCAATTTCTTGCGCGAGGGCGTGCCTGGCATCAAGGTTGGCGGCCATCAAGCCAGCTCGTCATCGGTTGTCACGCTGCTTACGGCGCTTTACTTTCACCACCTGCGTCCCAACGATCTGGTTTCGATCAAGCCCCACGCTTCGCCGGTCTTTCATGCGATCCAGTTCCTGAGGGGGATGCTCTCCGGCGAGAAGCTGCGCGCTTTTCGCCAATTTGGCGGGCTTCAAGCCTATCCCTCGCGCACCAAGGATAGCGATCGAGTCGATTTTTCCACTGGTTCGGTCGGCTTGGGAGCGGTCGCGCCGATCTTTGGCGCGTTGGTGCGCGACTATGTCGCCGACCACTTCGGCCACAACCCCGATGCGCCTGGCTCGGGGTGGCATATCGCCCTGGTCGGTGATGCGGAGTTGGACGAGGGCAATGTCTGGGAAGCGCTGGGAGAGGATTTTGTCCGCCATCTGTCCAAAGTCCTGTGGATCGTTGATCTCAACCGCCAAAGCCTCGATCGCGTGACGCCCTCGGGCAGGGCCCAGCGCTTGCGCGAGATGTTTCGCAGCAACGGCTGGAAGGTCATCGACCTCAAGTACGGCAAGCGGCTGGAAGCGATCTTTGCCCGTCCGGGCGGCCCCGGGCTGCGCTCTGTGCTCGACCAGATGAGCAACGAGGAGTATCAAAGCCTGCTTCTTAAAGACGGCGAAACCATTCGCGCCCGCCTAGGTGCGCGCGACCCCTCGCTGGCCGAACTGCTCGCGGACCATTCGGCATCTCAGTGCAAAGCTTTGCTCGCTAACCTCGGCGGCCACGACCTGGAAAGCGTCCTGAGCGCCTACGACCAAGCCTTCGCAACGACCGACCGCCCCGTCGTGGTTTTCGCCTACACCATCAAGGGCTGGGGACTGCCGCTGGCCGGCAATCCCGCCAATCATGCCCGATTGCTCAAGCCGCCCGAAATCGAGAGCCTGCGCGAAGAACTGCAGATCGCGCCCGGCGATGAGTTTTCAGGTTTTGCCGAGGGCAGCGAAGAGGCGCGCTACATTCGCGGCCGGATGGCGCTCGCGGGCTTTACCTCGCGCGACTACCATCGTGTCTCGGCTTGCGCGCCGTCCGCGATTCCGGGCTCGCTTGGCTTGCACTACCACGGCATGCTCTCGACCCAATCCGCGATGGGCAGCGTGCTGGTGAATCTCGACCGGCTTCCCGCCGTGGCTCCCTACCTCGTCACGGTCTCCCCCGATGTCGCCACTTCGACCAACCTGGGGGGCTGGATTCATCGAGTGGGGATTTACTCCAAGCACCAGGGCGCCGATTTCTTCAAGGAGTTAGGCATTCCGCTTCCGATCAACTGGCAGGAGAGCGTGCGCGGTCGCCATATCGAGTTGGGCATCTCGGAAACCAATCTTTTCATGCAGCTTGCGATGCTGGGATTGGCGGGCGAGCTTTACGGCCAGCCCCTGCTGCCGATCGGAACGGTCTATGATCCCTTCGTCTGCCGGGCGCTGGACGCCTTTATTTACGGCCTGTACTCGCATTCGCGCTTTATCGCGATCGGCACGCCTTCCGGCATCACCCTCAGTTATGAGGGCGGCGCCCATCAATCGATCATCACACCCGGAATCGGCGCGCAGTTGCCGGGCTTGACCTATTACGAGCCGGCCTTCGGGCAGGAGGTCGAGTGGATCCTGCTCGACGCGCTGGCACGCCTGCACGACCCGCGTGACGCCCACGGCACATATCTGCGGCTTTCGACCAAGCCGATTGACCAGGCCATCTTCAGCCGCCTGCTGGAGCGAAATACGGAAGAGACTTTGCGCGAGCAAGTGCTGAGAGGTGGCTATCGGCTGATCGATCAGAGCGCCGAGCCAGAGTATCGCCCCGACGCCAATGTCGTCCACATTCTCGCTACCGGCGTAATGGCTCCGGAGGCGGTGGAGGCCGCCCAAGAGCTCAAGAGCTGCGGTGTGCTCGCCAATGTCTTCCTGATCTCGAGCGCCGATCGGCTGTTTCATGAAAATTTACGCCATCAGAGATCGGACGGCTCGGGCTCGCGGGCCTGGCTGGAGGGGCTCGTGCCCGCCGCTGAGCGCATAGCGCCCCTGGTGACCGTCCACGACGGTCATCCGCTGACCTTGGCCGCACTGGCCGGCGCGCTTTCGACTCGGATCGTAAATCTAGGCGTCACTGCGTTTGGCCAGACCGGCGAGCCGCAAGCGCTCTATCGCGCCTGTGGCATCTCCACGAGAGACATCGTTGAGGCGGCGCAGCGCCTGCTAGCCCGCGGTGAGCGCCTTCCCGGGTAGCCGCCCGGATCTGCAAAGACGCAGATAATTCGAGCGTTGGCTTGCGTAAGGCCCGGGTAGCTAGCGGGGTAACCACACCTTGCAAGGGCTGAGGCCGGGAGGCGCTTTCCCCTGCGTCAAATCGGAATGAGTTCAAAGGTCTTTCGCCACCCCGGCTGTGCTCGAAACTATCGGCTGGGACAACTGGGATAAGAAGTCGAGTGCTTGTCAAAAAAGCTCATGTGGAGTATTCAGCCAGCAGTTGGTGGGGTTAATTAAACCTACCGATTTTTCGTTTACGCCGTGGGCAACGGAAAGGGCTGGGGAAGGCTCAAACCGTGGAAACACCTCGCCATATCGAGAACGGAATCGCCAACCGCTATACCGTCCCGCTGCTGGTGGCGGATGGACCGGCCAGCGTCATCTATACCGCGGCCGCGGCCACCCCGCCTCCATCCTGGCCGCTGAACGGCGCCCAGACCCGTCTGTTCGCCAGCACCGATCATTGTCACAGTTTCGAAAACGTGACTCCGGCGGACCTTCCTGCGCGGCCAATGATGATGCAGCTTGTTGGCTCCGGACAGGGGCGATTGCTGGGCTTATACAACGATGGCACGGTGGTCAATATCGAGCCGGCGGCTGGACGATCCTCGATCATCGCCAGCGATTTGCCACTCGCCTACGACCTACTTACCCTGAGCTGAAAAGATACCCCGGCAATCATGCGGGGAAGCGAAGAGAAGCGAACAGGAGAGCACCGTATGGCCAGGACTTATTTTGCTTGTTGGATCGGCGCGTCGGAGCGGCGAGAGAGGAAAACCCGAGTGACGTGGAGCGCGCTGACGGTTGCTATCGTGACTCTGGTCGCGACCTGCGCCCAGGCGGCCGCGCCCGGCGAAATCGCTCCGGGTACGGTCATCACGCAGGAGAACTGGCAGCAGTACAAGGACTACATGAATGTACCGCTCCAGCAGATGTTTACGAGTAACAGTCCGGTTTCCGGCTGGCCGCATGGGGCGCGGGCGGTTGTCGGGCCGACGATTTCATATCCGCCGCCCAGCGCTTATATCGCGGCAACCGAGAAGTATTCCAAGCAGGTCAAGCTGGTCAAGGTGCCCAACGGCAGTTACAAGATCGAGGGCTATGTCGCCGGCCAGCCATTTCCCAATCTGCAGCCCAGCGATCCCTTGGCCGGTTACAAGCTGGTTTATGATTTCTATTTCGCGCATGAGGTAACGATGCGGGTAGCGGTTCGCTACCAGGTCTTCGATTTCGATCGCTACGGCAATGAATCCCCGCTGCACGCGCTGGTTACCAACTACCAGTGGATGCACAATATCGACGCCGGCTATCCCATGGATCTTCCCGGGGCCAATTACTATCAAAGCGGTGTCGCCGAGCAATTGGATCCCGAACAAATAAAATATATCACTGCCTTGACCATCGTTTGGAACGATCCGGACCGGTTTCCCGACGCTTATGTTTTCCTTCCCAGCCTGCGGCGCGCGCTGCGGCTTTCCACCAATGGCCGCTGCGCGCCGTTCCAGGGGCAGGATTTCGCCAACGACGATATTACTCCGGTGCCGCTGCCACCGACCTGGTTCAAAGCCGAGTTCGAGGGGTCGCACCGGCTACTTCAGTTCCTGTTCAAGCCTGACCCCAAGAGTCGGCACGAGGCGGGGGAGCGGGCCAATTATTATTTCACCAAGGGCAACTTCGTGCCCAAGGACAGCCTGTTCGGCGCCGGCTGGCAATTGCGCGACACCTACGTTCTCAGGATGCAGCGGCTGCCGCAGTACCAGCGGGGCTACTGCTACTCCGATCGGATCCAGTATCTTGATAAGGAGAGCTCGGAGAATCTGACCGCCTGGGCTAACTGGGATCAGAACGGCAAGTTTTGGCGAGCCTTTATGACTTTCTCGATGCCGACCAAGGAAGACGACGGATGGTACCTGTTTCCGGGCGGGGCCTGGTCCCACGACAATTGCGATTACCAGGCCGACCACTGCAGCAATATTCTGGCTCCGGCCGACGGAGCCTTTATCAACCATGAAGTGCCGGCCCAGTATGCCAATCGCACGCTCTACGGCACGCCCCAGGGATTGCAGGAAATCATGCGTTAGGACATTCGGATCGGCGCCCAACCTTCAAGCGCCCAGTGACCGTATATTGGCGGCCTAAAACCGCCACAGCGGGCCGGGTCGCGTCGCCGCCGTTGGCGACGTTCGGGTCGGAGGAGCTTGGCGCGCCAGGTCTTTGACAGGGTAGCTTAAACCCCGTCGAAAGGTCAGGGGCTAAACGAAAAAGCAGAGCGCCGAACTCGAAGTTGATGAAGGCCGGCGGCAGGTCATCATCCGGGTGCGGTGCACGATGCTGCAGGTGGTGCGCGATTATCAGCAGGGCAAACCGCCGCTGGGTCTGGAACGACCACTGGATTACAGCCGCATCCGCGCGCTGGCGATCCGCTTGCGCAACGAACGCGACTGACGCGAACTGATTCGTTGAATCCGCCGCCTCGGCTCGACCTCCCACTTTGATTTCACCGTGCTGGATAAGGCAGGTTAGAGTACTTGGAGGCACTTTGAGGTGCTCCGAGAAAAATGTGCTATTGAATACCCAGCCAGCGTCGACGCTCGTAGAAGCGCTGTGCCCGGTTGCTCGAACGCTTGTCCCTGCCTACGTCCCACATAACCCATCGCCGACCCGTGGCCGCTTGCTGACCCGGGCAAACCTCCGGCGGAGCCGAGTGCGGGAGAGCCGCCCGCTAGATCTGTCAGGACGAAAGCTAGACGGCTGCGTTACTCGACCACCGTCCTCTTTTCCTCGATTTGTGGTGAAAGTGGTCGAGGATTGTCGGAAAGTAGGGTCAGTTGGGAGTGGGAGCCGATGCGAGAATCTTCGCCAATGGCGCTCGCCGTCTCAGAAGATCCGCCAGCGTGTAACGGTCGAGAGTGGCAAAGAAATTATCACAGGCTTCGGCAATTACCTGGGCAAGGCCGCAGACATTCGCGATCACGCAGCGATTGCGCTCGACATCGAAGCATTCCACCGGCTTGCGCGGACCCTCCGTATAGCGCACGACTTCGCCGATCTTGATTTTTGCCGGTTCACGCGCGAGTTCGATACCGCCGCCCTTGCCGCGGTAGCTCTTGATGAAGCCGCCGCGGGCCAGATTGTGGACGACTTTGACCAGGTGGTTGCGGGAAACTCCATAACGCTCCGCGATTTCGGAAATATTGACCGTCCGGTCGCGATTGACCGCCAGATACATCAGAACGCGGAGCGAATAGTCGGTGTAATAGGTTAGCTGCATCAGACTTAAATCTGGAAAGCCTGGAGCAAGAAAAGTATTTCATGTTCCTTGGCGGGATCGAAGACCATGTTCATGAGGGGATAAACGAGCGCCTCCTCTGTGCGGCAATGCTGTCGAAACATCATCATCGGTTCAACGGGCCGGTCGAACATTTCGAGAATTGCCGCGCATTCGCGTGTCATGCGGAGCTTGTCGAGTTGCTCCGCGATTCGCCCGATCTCGCGGTGCTCCGTGCGCATCCGTTCCCTCCAACCAGCGACCGCCATTGAGGTTTGTCCTTCAAGCACTGGGAAGAGAACCGCTTCCTCGATATCGACGTAACGCCGCAGTCCCAACGACAATTCAGCCGAAAGGCGATGGATTGTGTCAATCTGGCAGAGCTCCACGGCCTGCTCGAATTGCGCCCAAAGCTCGCCCAGACGCAAGTGATCGGCGCGCATGAGAGTGGCGAGATTGATTGGTTGGCCCGATGCCGGCTTCGCCAGCACCACGCGCCAGGCGCGGGGGCCGCGCTCAAGCGGCCAACAATAAAAGTCGGCACCGTAGCGCTTCTGAAGCTCGACCACAAGCTGGCCGACTGGGCCGTTTGTGACGAACTCGAGGGTGTCTTCCGGCAAGAGATGCTCGAAAGCGTCCAGCAGGCGTTCCCATTTGCTGATTTCTCTGTCCATGGCCCCTTGACCCTCGAGATCGAAGATGTATATTAAATACATCTTTATCGGCGGCCACGTCAAGGCGAAGCGCGTTGGGAAAGGCGAGCGTCATGAATACTCTTACCGAAGCTATTCGCAAGCATCATCTAAGCCTGGCCAGGACAATGGAATCGCGCTCGCGCGCGGTGGGCGGCAGCGAGTCGCAAGTCGAGCGTGAGGGATTCGTCGAATTCCTGAAGGGCGATCTGCTGCCCCACGCGAGCGGTGAGGAGCGCCACCTATATCCCCTGGTGGACAGCTTGGTGCGACAGCACGGAAGGTCAACGGCGACCATGACCGTCGACCATGAATTCATCAACGATTACGCGGCCAAGATTGAAACAACAACGCGCCGACTCGCCACCGCGACTGAGGAGGGCGAACGTTCGCAGCTGCTGGGCCAGTTGCGCGGTCTCGCGTTGCGGCTGGATGCAATCCTGGAACTTCACCTGGCGAAGGAGGAACGGATTTACCTACCGCTCATCGAGGAACACGTCGATGAAGAACGGCAGAGCAATGTGCTTCGAGCGATTCACGCCTCCTACGAGAAATAAAAGAGCGTGGATGAGGATCCTACGCTGGGCCTTCGCACCGTCGTTCCCTTTTATGAGGCTTGAGCCGAGTGATGTTTTCGTCCTTAAATGATCACGATCCGCAATCGCTCTACTACCAGTTTCAGGTCGTACACAGGGGCCAGTTCTGGTGGGACTATCTCGAACACCGGCCGGAGCTGTAGCAGGTTTGGATCGGTCGCAGGGCATGGTCCGGCTAACAAAGTCCTGGTTCCATGGGCTGAATCGAAGATGGCCACTGAAGAAGACATCCAAGGAGCTCTGCGCATGGTCGCCCCGCCGTTGTCGTTTCGGATCATCTCCGAAGAAGGAACATGCCAGCGCGGCTGGCAACAACCGGCTCATCGGATGGCACAATGGAACTCGTAGCTAAATGGCTTTCGGACCTGCGCCGCAGTTTCACCGCCGAACCGCTTGTGAGCGACGTGCGGGTGGGAGTGTTTTACACGGCGGTGGAGATCTCTACCGGCGACGTTGGCGTAGCATTCACTCCGCGCGACCTGAGCGACACGGTCTGCTGTCCAAAGACGGCCGCAGGCGCGCCGCCGGCCGGCAGGCTGGTCGGCGTCAAGGCATGGGAAACCGCCGCCTACGCGCTCTCGCCCAGCGCGCTGCGGCGGGCGGTGGGCGTCGCGACGCTGAACGCGCTCTCGGCAGCAGCAATCGAGCGCTACGGTCTGCCAGAGGGGACGTTGCGGGATAAGCTTGACGCCTTGGACGCGGCCGCGATCGTGCCCGAGGACCGGGTCGTGATGGTCGGCGCGTTCATCCCATTCATCAAGCGGCTCAAGGGGAGGGTGGCCGAGCTCGGCGTGATCGACAAGCATCGGGACGCGCTTAAGCCCCAGGAGCAAACTCTTTGGATTTCCCCGCGGCTTGCCCTCCAGGCGCTGCAGGATGCGACCATCGCCATTTTTTCCGGCTCAACGTTGGTAGAGGGCGGGATCGAGCAACTCCTGCAAGCCGCTCGGGCGGCGCGCGTTCTGGTCATGGCGGGGCCGACCACTCCTCTGTGGCCGCGGCCATTCTTCGAACGCGGCATCGCCGTCCTCGGCGGGATTAGGGCATGCAACGCCAAGGAGCTGCTTACGATCGTAGGGCAAGGTGGCTCGGGCTATTTATTCGAGGCTGCCGCACAGAAGGCTTGCGTTATCAACCCGGCGCCGGGGGTCAAGCCTGACGCTCTGGCGTCTGCATGGAGACCGTCTGCCGCGGGCAAAACCGTGTGAGGCAGGTGCAATGGCCGAGGGTGATACCATGGCGAGGCCAATCGAAGCGCGCAGCTATGCGGTCGAGGAGATCCAGCAAAACGGCAGACGCATTGGGATTCGCGCCATCCGCCCGGACGACAAGGCGCGCCTGCTCGAACATTTTGCGGGACTGAGTGCCAGGTCGCGTTATTTCCGTTTCTTCGGTCACAAGCGCGCCCTGACCAATGAGGACCTGGTCCGCTTTACCGAGCTCGACTTCGATCGCCACGTCGGGATAGCGGCAACCGTGTATCAGGACGGACGCGAGCGCTTCATCGGAGTTGCTCGCTACGTCCGCAAGAAAGTGCCTTCACGCGCGGAAATCGCACTGGCGGTGCTCGACGAATACCAGGGAGAGGGCGTCGGGCCGCTCCTGATTCGGCATCTGGCGCGTATTGCCCAAGGCAGCGGACTCACCCAGTTCGAGGCTGACGTCCGCGGCGACAACAGCCGGATGCTGGCGGCTTTGCGGAAGGGCGGATGCATTATTAACCACGCCAATGGCGCCGGAGTAATCCATTTCACGCTCAACTGTCCCGGACACGCCGCATCGGTTTCCGGCAGCGAACTCTAATGCGCGCCGTCGTATCGGCGGCGCTAAAAGAGACTATTATGGCCGATTTCTATGTTAAGGACGCCGCCAAGCACAGTCAGAAACTGCGGCATCTGCAACCCGAAACTGCTCAAGAGTTGAAATGGCAGCTGGTCTGGCGAATCTCGACCTGCTGCGCTGCCTCGACACGGTTCGCCATGCGGCCTGATGGCTTGGAAGGAGAGCAAGGATGGCGTGGGTAATAACCAGGCTTTGTATCGATTGTCTTGATACCGGATGCGTCAGTGTCTGCCCGGTGGATTGCATATACGAGTATGCCGGCGAAGACCACCAGCACTTTCCCAATCAGCTCTACATAAATCCGGACGAATGCATCGAGTGCGGAGCCTGTGAGCCGGAGTGCCCCTGGCAGGCAATCTATGAAGAGCCCGCGGTTCCCGAGCTTTTCAAGGCCGATATCGCGCTGAACGCGAAGACGGTTGAGCTTCCTGACCAGTTTCGGGTGATGCAATTCGAAAAAAAACCCGCTCCTACCCCCGACCAAGTGGCTGAAAACAAGCGAAAACGGGGGCTGGCCCCGGATTAGCGGGAGTCGGCCGGTGGGCAATGAAGGAAACATTCTTTGGCAAGGGAATTGCGCTAAACATGCACTGGGGTGATGTTCGCCAGGCTTCTGCCTCGCGCCTTGGACCTACCGGCGTGGGCGTCAAATGGCTGACCAATTACCCGATTTTCACGCCTGATGACTACCTCGACATTCTCGACGCTCCCGAGGCTGATACAGCGACTAAAGGCACGTTGGTAGCTGCTCATTTGGACGTGACCAGCGAGCTCCGGCCCGCCATGCGATAGGACAGATTCCTGGACATGGGGAAGGGTCTCGGGGGCCCAGCGCATAAAAACAGATACTCACAAAACGAATCGGAGACCACTGGAATGACGGAACACACCGACCAATGGCTGTGCCAACAGATCGTCGACAATGCCGGCGATGCGATAATTTTCGCCGACTGTGATGGAGTGGTTCGGTTGTGGAACGCTGGAGCCGAAAGAATTTTCGGCTTTCGCGCCGATGAGATGGTGGGTAAGGCGATGGACTCGATCATTCCCGAAAATCTGCGCTCGCGGCACTGGGAAGGTTACGAGCAGGCTATGAAAACCGGCCAGACTCGGTATAGCCGAAACCTTTTGGCCGTGCCGGCGCTTCGCAAGGACGGAGCCCGCATCTCGATCGAATTCACCATCGCTCTGATCCGTGATGCGAATGGAAAGCTATTAGGGCCGGCCGCGATCCTGCGCGAGGTCACGGCCCGATGGAATCAGGACAAAGAGCTTCGCAAGCGACTGGCCGCGCTGGAAGCTCAAGTGAAAAGGCTCGGCGGGGAATCGGCCTCGTAAGCCGAGGAGACTCTCACCAAAACCGTAGAGGCTTTTTCCGGCCACGGACGACTTGGCGCGCCAGTCGGGCTATCGAGGGTTACGGTGAATGGCTCTGGTGGTTCGATCATCGCGCCCTGCTGCGGTGGGCGCGATGACGGTGGGCGTTGGGTAGGCAAGGGCACCGAACGCAGCCCAAGGGATGCGCCGATGAGCGGCCGTGCCAATAGGCAGACTGTTCAACCGATTGCCGCGATCGAGAGTGCTGCACCTCTCGCGCGCTCGATTTGGATAGGAGGGTTCGCGGCGGCCACAACCATGATGTTTCCAGCTATCCGGCCAGCAACTTCAGCGAGCAGAAAATCCAGCTATTTCCGGAAGTCCGAGGCAATTTCCGCGCCCAGGCGCGCAAGCTCGTGGTGGGCCTTACCCCTAATTTAACGAGAGTCACCGGCACCCCGGGATCGGATGGATCGCGGGGTGCCGGTGAGAGAGCGAGCAGTTTAAGGGAACTTCACGAACGTGACAACGTTGTTCTTGAGCAGATCGAAGCTCGAGCTGACGGTATGCGAGCCGGTGCCTGAAGTCGCCTGGCGAGGCGCCGCCAGCAGGGCGTCCAGATCGATCACGGCCACGTAAGTCCGGGCGTCGTTCATGAGCAGCCCGATACCGTGGCCGCTGCCGGTGACAACCCCGCTGCTGGACAAGGAGTAGTTGGCCAGGGCCGCGGTCAGGCCATGAGGATCAAGAGGATTGCTCCAGATAGTGTTCGACGGATCGTTGGGCATCGAGGCCAACACCCAATCGGATGCCGCCGGCGTTCCCGTGCCCGAGGTAGCCGGCAGCTTAATCGCACCGAATGCCTGGGTGCTGAATTCCTGCTCGACCAGGGCTTCATGCGCGCCATAGGCGACCGCCAGTCCATCCATGTGGTTGACGCTCAACTCGGACAAGGTTTGGATCTGGTTGGGCGCATTCCAGCTCGCCGAGCTTCCGGTCGTGGCTGTGGCCTGGGTGAGATCCGCCAGAAACAGGTTCCCGGTAAACTCGTCCATGGCGTAGATGATACCGGTGGAATCCAGACCGGCGGTGTCCATTACGGTCGAGGCGAGACTCGAGCGGCCGCTAAAGTTGAAGATCTGGCTGCCGCCGGGATTCGTGGCGCCAGGTGGCGCGATGGCTATGATGTCGTAGTCGGGCCCGTCCGTGCCCAGGAGTTCCTCGGTAGGCGAGAGCGCCAGGAAGAGGCCTCCGGATATCGGCACCAGGGCAAAATGCTCGGCGATCCCGTCGGCGGGACCGACCCCGATCACCGAGCTGAACTTCTGGCTGGCCAGATTGAGCAACTGGTAACCGCCTAGCCCGTCGGCGGTCGACACGCTGATTAGCGCGTTGCCGCTTTTCGAATCGACCACCACGCCGCAAGTGGTGCAAGAGCCGCCGCTAAACCCTCCATTTGTCAGCGTACCCGTGCCGCCGCTGGTGAGAGTCTTGACGATTGTCGTGCCGTCGATCAGATAGACGTCAGTTCCATTGGATACGCAAACCGCTTCTGGGTTTGTGCTCCCAGAGACGAACGTTCCACTTGGCACCGACGAGCACGAGTTGACCACGTTGGGAGTGCTGACGGTTCCTCCGCTGATGGCTCCGGCGATCGGGACGAGGGCGACGCCGGTGGTCGACTCGGTCCAGCTCCCCAGGGGAGCATAGGCCGCGATGTATCCAGTGGCCGCCACCGCTTCGCGGGGCTGCGCGCCTTGCCAACCGTTGCGTGCAAAACTGCGCAACCACTCGCCCGCCCGTGCCAACATCGTCGGTGGCTGTCCCGATAAATTTTCTTCACGCAAGGTTATGCCGCCGCTCGGGGTTGGGAAGGCGGTTGGAACGACGGGCGTGGAGCCGGAGGTGGCAAAGGCGCCGGTGACCGCAAGCGCCATGGCGCCCATCGGCGCGCCAGCCGCCGCAGCAGGTGCAGGAGTCGTGGTTGCGGTAGGAACCGGGGTCTGGGAAGGGGCCGTTGTGGCAGTGGCCGTGGCGCTTGAGGTAGGCGCAGGATTCGAATTGCCACTACTTCCTGAACAGCCTGACCATAGTAGGCTTAGAGATGCGAAGAGCAGAAAGCTCCCAATTACACCCAATTTTTGCAGAAATCTTCTATCCATCGTTCTCACCTCTCCAAGGTGGTGATCTTGCCCTTTTATTAGCAAAATTTTGGCTGATGACAAGAGATAAAATGGCCGATCTGAAATTAAGACACGAAAACGCTACTTTAAGCTTCAGAAATTAGGTTTATTTATCTAAATTTACAGAAGAGGACCAATACATTACCCAACCCTTCAAATCATTATCAACGGCAGGTTCGCCAGTATCGAATCAGATGCAACTGGGCGTATGGCAGATCAGGCGAGACCTTCGCAGCGGTCAACCGCCAACGAAGGCATGCTGATGCTGGCGATCGAAGGCGACAAGGCGGAAGTGGATGAGGCAGCCAAAGCCGCCCGCTGCCTTCGAAGAAGGCAAATCGGCCCAAAAAATGGCGCCACACGAACGAACGCGCTCTATATTTTAAGCTGCCGGTTCTACTGAGAGGCGCGACGACGAACTGACGCTGCACCAAGATCGATGATGAAGCCCAATCTCTGTTTTTTTGTTGGCGCCGACCTTGATAGCGCGATTCCGACCGTGGCGCTTGGCGTGTTTCATAACGCCGACCAGGTCTGCGCCGCGCGCACGCGTGTTCGCGAGCGCAGCATCTACGACGATCTGACCGACAGATTGGTGGGGATCAACGGCACCACGACGGTGGGTGATCTGCTCGATCCCAGGACGAAGATGAGTTTCTTGTATTCAAAGAGCAGTTCGAGGGGGTCGCAAATTACATTAAGGTCGGCAAGCGGGAAGGCGCCAGACCCGCCGCCTCCGTTTGGACACGTGACATCGGCCGCGCGCACCACTTTGCCCGCGGATTAAGGCAGAGACGGTTCTGCCTACTTGCCAAGGAGGCGCCGACATCATTTCGCCGTTTGGGGCTCAAAACAGTCGGCGATTTTCGAGCTGAATGCCGGCGCTGGTGCGGCGCCCTGTGCCCGATCCACGTATGGTAATTCTCCAATTTGGCGCATACGCGGTCGGAGCTCTCGAAGTGGTCGGCTATTTTGCGAGTGGTAACTGGACGGGACTTTGGAGGTCCGCGGCGCCGATGTTGACGAGTGCAGTCCTTCTGGCGCTCAACCTGCTTCAGCCGCTTTGGTCTGCCGCCGGCCGTGGCATGGCTGAAACGGCTATGTTCGCAGCAATCTGCATCTCACTGGCAAACCCCGCATTCGCTAACCCGGCCGTAATTATTTCCCCAATTTAGCGGCGCCTGAACATGGCTGCTGCTAACGGCAAGACGTGTTTTTCCTTTGTTGGGGTCAGTCTGAGTTGTACCCCCTGAGCGCGAGCAGTCCGAGAAATCCGACGGCACTGAGGATCAAGCCCTTGCCGGGGGTACTTACCAGATCGACAAGTCCCCAGATAAGGGCGGCCAGCAGCAGCAATTTAGCGAGACCGATTAGCGGCGAAACATGCCACCACCGAAGCGACATGTCCGCCATGCCGCGCAGCATTTCGAGCGGCGAAATCGACCCCAGTACCCACCCTAACATAGGCATCGGCGTTTGACCCCGTGGCGTTTACCTTGCTCCGCACGCTGGCCCGATCGGTCACACGGTCAGGCCGTCCGGTGGAGGGTTTCGATGCGGGCAAGCAGCGTGGCCTTCTCGTCGGGCCGGAAAGCGCGATCCATCATCGGATATAGCATGCCTTCCTCCTTGGCGTCGTGGTCGTCAAGCAAACGCGACAGGGCGTCCGCCGCTTGAAGTATCGTTTCCGTTGCCGCTTGGCCGTCGAATGGTCCGGCCAAATCTATCAGCAACGCCTCGAACTGCCGGTGCTCCATTCTCATCACGGCCGTTGGACCGGCGGTCGCACTCATTCCGGTGCGCTTCTCGAACACGGGAAACAGCACCTCTTCTTCATCGCGAATATGCTGCCGCAACCCATCACCGAAGGATTTGAGAGCCGGACCCGCCATCGCTTTCTGCTCCAGTGCGCCGCGTGCTTTCTTCCATAACAGCTCCAGACGACGATGTTCGGCGTTTAGCGCATCACTTACAGAACCTTCCGCTTGCATCATTTTCCCCTACTCGCAAGGACTTGTTTAGTTGCCTCGATCCAAAAGATATATTTTATATACTTGTTTAACGCCTCGATGCCAAGGGGTTCCTTGAAAGTTCGTTGATTGGCCCTAGTCGGTGTCCTGCTGGGAGCATGGACAAGCCGTCTTCACGGAAGGCTCACCTCAAGTTCAACGACGAGACCCGGCCAGGTAAGGCTACGGCTGGGATGGGACTGCCAGCGCGGCGGCGCCGGCAGTCGGCCTCAGCCGATCAAAAGCACCATCTCGGAAGTACCAGAGCCAAACCCAAGAACCATCCGCTTCGCGAGATCAGAGGTTACTGCCGCATTCCGGGTGGCAAGTACGGCGTCTTGGCAATTTCCATGAGTGACAGTCCGTGGATGAATCTGGCGCTTTTCAACAAGATAACCGCATTGGTAGGGCCGAGGTGGCAAGTTCGGCTGCGAGCTGCCAAGCGCAAAACGACAAACTTACCGCGGCGTTACCCACCCTGCGGAGATTGCGAAATGTTCATGACCCGGACATTTCCCATGACACGAACGGACGGGCGCGCTTGAGCGCGATGGCGCCGCGCGGCTAGGATGCGCGGCGAGGGGTATACGCCCCATACCCCCGCGGGAGGATCTCAATGGCCGCGGCAGAGCGTATCGATGTGCACTTCCATTTTATTCCCGAGTTTTTTCAGCAGGCCGCCTATGCCGCTGGCACCGGCCCCGCGATGGGGCGCTATCCCCAATGGTCGCCGGCCCTGGCCCTGGAGATGATGGACCGCCACGAGATAGCGCTGGGCATCACTTCTATCGCCGCTCCGGGAGTCCATTTCGCCGCCCAGGACCAGGCCCGCGCGCTGGCGCGCCGATGCAACGATTACGCCGCCGAACTGCACGCCCAATGGCCGCGCCGCTTCGGTGCCTTCGCCACTCTCCCGATGCATCGGATGGCCGACGCTATCTCGGAGGCCACTTATGCCCTGGACCAGCTCAAGTTCCAAGGGGTCTGCCTGTTCGCCAACTATGCCGGCAAGTTCCTGGGTGACCCGCTGTTCGACCCGCTGATGGCCGCGCTGGACGAACAGAGCGCGGTCGCTTTCGTCCATCCCGCGCTCCATCCGCTCACTTCCCAGATCGATCTGCCCTGGCCCGGCTTCCTCATGGAATATGTTTTCGATACCACTCGCGCGGCCGTCAACCTGCTCTTTTCCGGCGCGCTGCAGCGCTTCCCGCGCATCCGCTTCATCCTGGCCCACGCCGGTGGCACGATGCCCTATTTTGCCTGGCGGCTATCGACCGCGCCGATGGTCTCCGGCTCTTTGCCGCAGCTCACGCCCGAGCAGGTGTTCGCCGGGATGCGCCATTTTTATTATGACAATGCGCTGTCATGCGGACCGACCGCGATGAACGCCTTGCGCACGATCGCCGATCCCGAGCGGATTCTATATGGCAGCGATTGGCCCTTCGCCAACGATCGGGTGGTGCAGGAAGAGGTAAAAGCCCACCTCGCACCACGATTGCATAGCGAAGAGCAGCGCGCCGCGATCGATCGTGCTAACGCGCTCAAGCTGTGGCCGGGATTGACGGCCTGAGGAGCGGATCGCGCGTCAGCCCACAACGTCAGCCAGGCGCTCGAGTTGATCGATAGCCGCCGAGCAGGGCACGAAGAGCAATTCATCGCAACCGGCATCGCCATAACCGCTCAGGCGCTGGCGAATGGCACTTTCATCGAGTGCCGCGCCATTGATCATGCGCTCGACCATTGGACCCGCGAAGGCGTAATAATCACGCAAAAAAGTCTCGGCGTAGGTGCGGGCGTTGGGGCCCAAGGCATAATAGGCAAGCGACAAGAAACGGGGCTGGCCGGCGCGGCCCGCCTCGCGCCAGAGTTCGCGCACGCGCGTGACGCTGGCGCGAAAAGCATCCACTCCCCCGCCTCCACCGATCCAACCATCACCATACCTGGCGGCACGCTTGAGCGCCGCATCGCTGGCCCCACCCACGATCAGCGGCGGTCCCTGCGGACCAGCAGGGGCCGGCCCGATCGCGCCCGCCATCCCGCGCTTCTCGCCGCTCCAAATCCGCCGCATCTCCTGGATTTGCGCACTCAATTGTCGCCCCCGCCGCTCGGCGCCAAGCCCGGCGCCGGTAAAATCGTCAGTCCGCCCGCCCAGGCCCAGGCCGACCACCAGTCGGCCCGTGCTAAGTCGATCCAGCGTCGCCAACTCCTTGGCCAAAAGCGCGGTGTTACGCAGCGGAGCGATCAGAATACCGGTCACCAGCCGCACCCGGCGGGTGACCGCCGCGGCCGCCGTCAAACCGATCAGAGGTTCATAGTTGCCATAAACGAGGCGATCGATGGCGGCCACGCTGGAGAAGCCGCGCGCCTCGGCCCGACGGGCCCATTCCAGCACCGTCTCGGGCTTGGTCCCGGGAATCGTCAGCGGCAAAAAGAGCCCTGTTTCCATGCCATTCGCCTCGTCTGAGCCGGCACCATCGATATGCCGGCTTGGACTAATTATTGCCCCAGGTTGGCCAAGGTCAATCCTGGCGGGACGCGGGCTGGATGTTTCGGCATCCTGCCAGGGACCGCTCGTCATCGGGGCTTGTCAGGCAGGCGCTATCGAGATGCGAGTGGATCGATCGCGCGTTGACACTGGCGCAAGGGATATGCGCAAATACCCTCGGTCAGCAAAGCACTGCCAGCCACACCAGGCCGCGCGGGCTTTCGTCTTGCGGAGGATTTGTCGCGATGATCCATGAATTGCGCGTCTACCACTGCCTTCCTGGCCGGCTTCCGGCGCTCCTGAAGCGGTTCGAAAGTGCGACTTTGAAGCTGTTTGAAAAGCACGGCTTTCGCCAACTTGGCTTTTGGACTGTTGGTATCGGCCAGTCCAACCAGGATCTGATTTACATTCTGGGCTGGGAATCACTGGCCGAGCGGGATCAGAAATGGACCGCCTTCCAGCGCGATCCGGAATGGATCGCGGCGCGCGACGCCAGCGAAGCCAGCGGTCCCATCGTAGCCAACATCAGCAACTCGATTCTGCATCCGACCAGCTTCTCCGCCGCCAAGTAAAGCAGCGAGGTACGCTGGAAGCGGCTTCCCCCGCTCTTTTTGAGACAGTCGCTTTATCGACAATCTCCGCTTGCGGGGGAAGGATAGTTGGAAACGAACCGCAGCTTGACGGCGCGATCGCGCGATTTACTCAGCGCGATCGGCGAGCGATCGCTTCGATCTCGATGCGCGCCCCGCGCCCCAGCGCCGCCACTTGCACCGTGGAGCGAGCCGGAAACGGCTCTTTGAAGTGCTCCTGGTACACCCGATTCATCACCCCGAACTCCGCCAAATCGGCCAGGAACACCGTGGTCTTGACCACGTCGTCAAGCGACAAGCCGGCGACCGCCAGGACCTCGCGTAGATTGGCCAGGGCACGGCGGGTTTCGGCTTCGATCCCCCCGGCGACGAGCTGGCCGGTAGCGGAATCGATAGCCAATTGGCCCGAGCAGAAGACCCAGTCGTCGGCGGCGATTCCCTGCGAATAGGGACCGCCGGGATTGGGTGCACCTTTGGATGTAAGCGCGCTTTTCATAGGCGCAAATCTACTGCGGCGCTCGCCCTCGCGCCAGCGAAACCGCGCTTTCATTGCTCGCCATCGTTCTTACCCCGCAGGACAAGAGCGCGCGCGCTTGAGCTACGCGGGACGCTGACCGTTGGCGTGGTTCAGGCGGGTCACCTTGTGCACGCCTTCGATCGCGCCGATGGAATGCATCAGGGAATTGAGCTGGCTGGCGCTGCTGACGCTTAGTTCAAACAATGATGATGAGCGCTGACTGAGGTCGATGGTCTTTATCTGGGCGTTATTTATGTTGATCCCGGCGGCGGCGATGGTCTTGGTGATCGCGGCCAGCAGACCAGGCCGATCGACCCCGACCACCTCCAGACGAATCGGATGGGAGGTGGCGTCGTTGGTTTGCCAGACCACCGGCACGCGCCGTTGCGGATCGGCTTCCAATGCGCGCGGGCAACTGGCCAGATGAATGGTCACACCGCGACCGCGGGTGATAAAGCCGATAATGTTTTCGCCCGGCAGCGGATTGCAGCAATGGGCAAAGCGCACCAGGACGTCGCCCAGGCCCGAGACCACCACCGCGCTGGCGCTGCTTTTGCGCGCGCTCTTGCGCTCGGGCACCGGCGGTGGGGTTTCCGGCTTCTCTCCGCGGTAGTTCTTGAGCTCCTCGGGAGTCAGCAGCTTGGCCAGGAGCTGGTTGACGCCGATGATCCCGTAGCCGACCGCGGCCAACAGCCCATCGATGTCCTTTTGCGAGAATTCCTTAAGCACGGCCTGCAGCCGGCCGTCGCGGCGCAATTGGTTGAGCGACAGCCCCAGCGGCTCCAGCTCGTTGTCCAGCAGAGTTTCAGCCAATGCGATCGAGCGTTGCGATTCCAGCGCCCGCAACCATTGCCGAATCCGGCTCTTGGCGCGCGCCGTGGCGGCGTAATTGAGCCAATCCTTGCCCGGAGTCTGCTTCTCGGAGGTGGTGACTTCCACCGTATCGCCCGATTGCAGCTTGTAGCGCAGCGGCACCATCTTGCCGTTGACCCGCGCCCCAATCAGGTGATTGCCAACCTGGGAATGGATGCGATAGGCGAAATCGATCACGGTCGAGCCGGCGGGAAAGTCCAGCACGTCGCCCTTGGGGGTAAAAACGAAGACCTCCTCGGGAAAAAGATCTTCCTTGACGGTGGACAGGAACTCCTGAGGATCGACCACGTTCTGCTGCCATTCGATCAACCGGCGCAGCCAGGCGAAGCGCTCGGTCTGGCGCGCCGAAACTCCACGCTCGCCTTCCTTGTAGGTCCAGTGCGCGGCGATACCTTCTTCGGCCACCCGATGCATCTCTTCGGTTCTGATCTGAACTTCCATCCGCTGCCCGCGCGGACCAATCACCGTGGTATGCAGCGACTGATACATGTTGAGCTTGGGCAACGCGATGTAGTCTTTGAAACGACCCGGCACCGGTTTCCAATTGGCGTGCACCACCCCCAGCGCTTCGTAACACTCGCGCACCGTGGCCACCATGATGCGAAAGGCAACCAAGTCGTAGATCTCCTCGAAGGCCAGCCCCTCGTTACGCATCTTGGTGTAGATCGAGTAGAAATGCTTGGGCCGGCCGGTCACCTCCGCCTTGACCTCGGCCTCCACCAGGCGAGCATTGATAATCTCGATCACGCCGGCGATATAATGCTCGCGCTCCACCCGGGTCTTGGCCACGAAGGACTTGAGCATCTGATAGCCGGCCGGGTCCAGATAGCGCAGCGCCGCGTCTTCCAGCTCTGATTTCAGCCAATAGATTCCCAGCCGATGGGCCAGGGGAGCGTAGATTTCCACGGTCTCGCGCGCGATTTCGATCTGGCGGTCGGGAGCCAGATGGTCCAGGGTGCGCATGTTATGCAGGCGATCCGCCAGCTTGATCAGGACGACCCGAATGTCGTGGGCCATCGCGATGATCATCTTGCGAAAGTTTTCGGCCTGCTTTTCCTCGCGGCTTTGGAAGGTAATTTTGGAAACCTTGGTGACGCCGTCAACCAGCACCGCGACCTCGTTGCCAAAGCGGTGCTGGATTTCGCCCAACGAAGTCGCGGTATCTTCGACTACGTCATGCAACAGACAGGCGACGATGGAGGGCACGTCCAACTTGAGCTGGGCGATGATGAGGGCTACGGCGAGCGGATGCGTGACGTAAGGCTCGCCCGACATCCGTAGCTGTTGCGCATGCTTGTGGGCCGCATAGTCGTAGGCCGCGCTAAGCAAGGCTGAGTTGGCTTCGGGATGGTAAGACTGGACCCGGGCGATCAGTTCGCGAAGTTGCTCGGGATAGGTAGGTTCTACGGTTTCCACGGCGCGAATCCTTCGCGCAGCCGCGAAATCTTAAGGCGCTCGGCGGCTACCACTGCGCTGAGAGCGGTCAAGGATTCCTCGATCGTGCCATTAACAATCAAGTAGTCGTACTCGCGGTAGGCGCGGGCCTCCTCGCGCGCGCGGGCCAAGCGATGGGCGATAGCGATTTCGTTCTCGGTCTGCCGTCCGCGCAGGCGTCGTTCCAGATCCTCGAAACTGGGTGGCAGGACAAAAATCGAGACAGCATCGTGGCCATAACGCTCGCGCAGTTGGCGTCCGCCCTGGATGTCGATATCCAGCAGGATATCGTGCCCGTCCCGGATCGCTTCGTCCACCGGCCGGCGCGGGGTGCCGTAGCAAGCCTCGAACACCTGAGCCCATTCCGCCAGCTCCCCGGCCTGGCGCCTGCGCTCGAAATCGACCGCGCTGACGAATTCGTAATCAACTCCGGCGCGCTCCCCCTCGCGCGGCGCGCGGGTGGTCAGCGAGACCGACATGGACAGGTCTGGAATTCGTCCCAAGGCCGCCCGTGACAGGGTGGTTTTGCCCGCTCCGGAGGGAGCTGAAACGATAAAGACAATCCCACGACGGGAAAAACCCATATTCTAGCTTAGCCAAGCCCGGTAGTGTAGGGGAAGGCCCCGAACAAAGATTCTATTCAAGGTTCTGGACTTGTTCCCGCATCTTTTCCAGCTCGCCTTTGATCCCGACCGCCAGCCGCGACAGGGCCACATTCTGCGATTTGGAGCCGATCGTGTTGACCTCTCGCCCCACTTCCTGCAACCAGAATTCGATTTCTTTACCGATAGGCTCGCTACGCTTGAAAAGAGCGCTCAAAGCTTCCACATGGGCGCTCAGGCGAGTCAGTTCCTCCGAGATATCGGCCCGCTGCGCCGCGCTGGCGGCTTCTTCGTACAGCCGTTTTTCATCCAACAAGCGCATTTCTTCCATCCCGAGGTTGCTCACCAGGTCGCGGACTCGCTTTTGGAACAGCGTTGTGATTGCCAGCCGCGACTGCTCGGCCAGATGGCCGATTTGCCTGACTGCGGCTGCGATTCGTCCCAAGCGAGCGGTCATGTCCTTGGCCAACGCGTTTCCTTCGCGGGCACGTTCCCGATCGAGCGCCTTCAACGCCTGAGCCAACGCCTTTCGCCCGAGACTGACTTCGGCGGCGATATCGGGTTCGGCTTCGGAAAGCTGGAAGATTTCCGGTCGCTGGAGCAGCACCTCGACGCCCAGTTCGCCGTCCAGATGGAGAAGCTTTTGTAAGCCGCGCAATTCCTTGACGTAGTTGCGCGCCAAACGCTCGTTGACCAGCAATCCCCCACCCGCGCGCGGGTTGCTGAGCGCCCGAATCGCAACCTCGACTCGTCCGCGGTTGACTACCGCGCCCACCTGCTTACGCAATTCCGCTTCGGTCTCACCCCAGCCGCGCGGCAGGTTGAGCTTGATCTCGAGAAAGCGCTGATTGACCGAGCGCACCTCCGCGCTGACCCGCACCCCACCACGCTCTATCCGCACCTGCCCATAGCCGGTCATACTGCGCATCGGTTGTCTCCTCGCCGCAAAACCTCCTGATACAGCGCCATCGTTCCTAGCCCCATTGCCTGCAAACTGAAGCGCTCCACGATGCGCAGCCGCGCGGCTTCGCCCATCCGAGCACGAAGCTGGGGCGAGTCCGCAAGGCCGGCAAGCGCCTGGGCCAAGGACGAGGCTTCCCCTGGCGCTACCAACCACCCGCTGCGTTCGTGCTCGACTATCTCGGGTATCCCGCCCGCCGCGCTGGCCACCACAGCTTGGCCACACGCCATCGCTTCCAGCAATGCGACTCCGAGGCCCTCTTTCGTCGATGGATGTACGAAGATATCGATGGCCCAGAATAGCTCGCGTACGTCCGCGAGACCACCGAGCAGGGTAACACGCTGCGCCAAACCAGCCGCATCGGCCTGCGCTTGGAGCGCTTGGCGTTGCGACCCTTCGCCGGCCAGCAGCACTCGGGGGAAAAGGCCGTTTCGGCTCAAAAGCGCCAATGCGTCAAGCAGGTAGCGATGCCCTTTGCGGGCTTCCAAGCTGCCCACGGCGCCAATCAGCAGGTCGTTGTCTCGCCCTCCCAATGCGTGGCGGGCGGCCGCGCGCTCAGCCGCCTCGGGCGGCCTGAAGTAGGCGCAATCAACCCCGCTGGGAACGATTGCTATCCGGTCGCGAGCAACTCCGGCCTCGGTCAGACTACGCGCTACCTGTTCGGAAATCGCGGCGACGCCTTCCACCGCCCGATTGTAGAGCCAGCGCGCGGTCAACCGATTAGGCCGGTAATCCATCCGCCGGGTTACGATTCGGGCGCGTGTCAGGCCGGCGGCGAAGGGCGCCAGGGCATGGGCGCGAGCGGTATGGAAATGAACGATATCGGCCGGCCGCTGGCGCAGAAAACGACGCAGGCGCAGGCCCGCCAGCAGATCGAGCGAATTGCGGACGGCCAGCGGCGAGCGCTGCACACCGGCCTGCCGCGCGCGCCGCCACAACTCGCCACGCGGGTCGCACAGCAGCTCGACCTGGTGGCCCCGCGCGCGCAACTCCAAGGATAGGCCGAGCACCTGGGTTTCGCCGCCGGCGAAACCCAGTTCGGGATCGACGCCCACGATCCGCATTGGCGAGCGCGCCTGGAGCATCAAGCGCGGTCGAAAAAGCGGTAGTAAACCAACGCCGCGATTGCCGCGATGCCGTCGCGCCAGCCGATCTTCTTGCCTTCCTGGTAGGTGCGCCCGGAGTAGGAAATCGGCACTTCGTAAATCCGCCAATGGGCCTGCGCGGCGCGAATCGTGATTTCGGGCTCGAAGGTGAAGCGATTAGCCGACAAGCGCAGGCTGAGCAATCTGTCGCGCAGGAAGGCCTTCATCCCGGTTTCCATGTCGTTCAGATTGAGATTGCACAGCGCGTTGGCGAAGCAAGTCAGGGCCACGTTGACCACGTAATGCCAAAACAACAGCACCCGATGCGGTCCGCCCAAGAAGCGCGAGCCATAAACCATGTCGGCGCGGCCGTCGAGCAGCGGCTGGAGCAGCGCGGCATAATCGCGCGGGTCGTATTCCAAGTCGGCATCCTGCACTACCACGATTGGATTGCGGGCGGCGGCGAAGCCCAGCCGCAACGCCGCACCCTTGCCGCGGTTGACCATATGGCGAAAAAGCCGAACGCGCGGGTCCGAGCAGGCCTGGATCAAGGCCGCGGTCCGGTCGGTGGAGGCGTCATCCACGACAATCAGTTCGGTTGGGAAACCGCACTCGAGCACCGCGGCGATCGCCTGCCCGATCGTCGCCTGCTCGTTGTACACCGGCATCACCACCGAAATTTCGGGCCGCTCAGTGTCACCCTCGCCGAGCTTCATCGCACCTCTTTTGCCCGGCGCGCAGCCAACATGCGCGCGGTTTTCCTCAGTATGGCCCGGTAGCGGCCAGGCGCCAACCCTGCGCCGTAACTTCGCATCAGACGCAAGCGATCGGTTTGGCTCAGTCCGGGCAGGTCGAAACGCCCCAACTGAACCAGATTACGCAACTGCCGCCGCCCTCCCAATCGCCAGGCCGGCCGTGTCCGGTCGTGATCGAGCAGGATAAAGTGAGGTGTTTCGCCATCTTGCACCAGCACGTTGTAGGGCGTCAGGTCGCCATGGACCAAACCGGCCCGATGGAGTCGCGCCACCAACGCTCCCAGCGCCGCGATCAGTTTGCGCTTGCGCCGCGGCGCGATCCCTTGAGCACATAGTTCGGGTAGTCCGACACCTCGAGCGCGCACGCTTACCAGCATCGCCGAGCCGCTGACCGGCTCGCGCCCGACCATCAGCAAGCGAGGCGAGTCCAATCCGAGCTGGTGCAATCGCCGGCTGATCTTGATTACGTTGTCAGCCCGACCGCCGCGCACCCACTCCTTTAGTCGATTTAAACCGCGGGCCGGCTCGTAAATCTTGATAAACAGTTCAAGGTCGGCAGCACCCTGCTTCAGCCTGGCGAGGTAGGTACGCGCATGGCGCGAGCGATAATGAATTTGCCGGCTTTGCGCCAAACAGGCTTCGGCCAGGATTCGTGCTCCGCCAGGACCCAACTCGACTAGATCGTCAAGCGGCGTAAACAGCCAGGAGCCGATAGCGATACGCCGCGCCTTGTCGCTCCCCATCACGCAGCCGGTACGGCGGTTTGCACCAGACCTCGCTCCAGCATCGCCACGACCTGCTGGGGCGAGATCCGGCGCATGCATTCACGTTGGATGGGACATTGCCGCAGATAACATGGATGGCATGGGATGGGCGCACTTATCGCCAGTTCGGCGCAACCCCAGGGCGCCGACCGCAGCGGCGAGGTCGAGCCCCACAGCGAGACCACCGGGCACTTTACTGCCGCCGCGATATGCATCGGCCCACAATCGGGACCGAAAGCCGCCGCGCAAACCTCGAACAGCGCGACCAGCTCGTGCAAGCCGGTTCGGCCAACCAGGTTAACCCGCGGCAGATCGCCAAGTTCGGCCTCAACCGCTTGCGCCAGGCCTCGCTCCGCGCTGGTGCCGATCAGCACCGGAGTAAGGCCGTGCCGCTCATGCATCAGGCGGGCGACCTGGGCTGTGGAATCGGGAAAATACAAGCGACTGGGCCAGGAGGAGCCCAGGATTAGACCCAGCAGCGGTCGTGGCACGCCGGCCAGCAATTGGTCGATCCGCTCCCGTTCCTCGACGCTGGCGCGCAGGCCGAATTCGGTCGGGGCCGGAGCTATCCCAAGGGCATCCGCGAAGGCCTGATAATGAGCCAACTTGAGGCTGAGATTGGGCTGCGGCGCGATCTTCTCGGTGGTGAACCAGTGATTGCACTCCTTGGTGTTGGCGGGGGCGAAACCCAGCCGGCGTGGCGCGCGCGATATCCATCCAGTCAGGCCGCTTTTGAAATGGCGCTGCAAGTCGATAACCAAGTCAAAATGCTCGCGCCGGACTCTATATAGAAAAGGCAGGAACGACCAAGGCGCGTGCGCGCGGTCGTAGATTATGAGATCGTCCAACCAACGATGGCCGCGCAAAACCGGCGCCGATTTCGGTTCCACCGCCCACACAATGCGCGCCTGGGGATAAGCGCGCCGAAGCCGGCCGAGCAAGGGCAGGGCGCGGACCACATCGCCGATCGCGCCCATCAAGATGATCAGGACGCGCCGGGGCGGACCAGGGCTGGGGGCAGAGACGGGCTCGGACTCGCGCATGCTGGCTAACCTACCATATTCGACCCTGTGCCAGGGTCCAAGGTCCTGGCGCGAGGACGGCTGGGTTGGCTTGTACCTGACAACGGGCATGATAAACAATGTTTCATTCAGCGCGCCCATGGGGGCCGCGCTTGACATTCGGGCGTTTAGCATCGCGTCCCATACAGGGAGGCTCGTGTGAAGAATCTATTTGCTACCCACGCTGGATGGGCCAATTTCTTCCTGAGGATCGCGCTGGGGGTGGTAATCTTTCCACATGGCGCGCAGAAAGTTCTGGGCTGGTTCGGCGGCCACGGCCTAGCCGCCAGCTACCATCAATTCGTGTACGGTTACCACATCACCCCGTTCCTGGTGGTTCTGGTATTTATCGCCGAATTCGCCGGCTCGATTGGATTGGTCATCGGTTTCCTCACCCGGATTGCGGCCTTCGGCATCTTCTGCGACATGATTGGCGCCATCATGATGGTTCACCGCTTCAACGGCTTTTTCATGAATTGGAGCGGAAAGCAGCATGGCGAGGGCATCGAATATCATCTGCTGGTGTTGGGTATGTGCCTGGCCTTGATGATAGCCGGCGCGGGCAATCTCTCGCTCGATAAGGCAATCGCTGGCTCGCAGACCAAGAAAGAGGTTAGCGCGGATTAATTTCGCCGCAAGGTTTGCATGACAGTAGAGGGCGGGCAGGTTACCTCGGCGCCGCGCGAGCGCGACCCAGTGTGCGGGATGGCGGTCACGCCACCCGCCGCGGCGCAGATCGAGTACCAGGGACGAACTTACTTTTTTTGCTCGCGACATTGCGCCGCCAGCTTCAACGCCGACCCGGCGCGGGTGCTGAGCGCCCCTCCTACAACCGGGCACGTCGCGCACACGGCACCTGCGCATGCTCACGTCGCGCCTGGATCCGGGCGCGGCGCGGCTAGGTACACCTGCCCGATGCATCCTGAGGTCGCGGCCGATTCGGCTGGCGCTTGCGCCAAATGTGGGATGGCGCTGGAGCCGCAGTCCAGCCAGCCGGAGGTGGAATACACCTGCCCGATGCATCCCGAGGTCGTCAGCGAGCGGCCCGGCGCTTGCCCCAAATGCGGGATGGCGCTGGAGCCACGCACGGTGGAAGCGGCCGAAGATAGTAGCGAGCTGGACGACATGACCCGCCGCTTCATCCTCTCCGCGGTGCTGGCGGTTCCAGTCCTACTGCTGGCGATGGTGCCCTGGGCACCAGGGCTGCGCGAGTTGGCGCCATCGCGACGCCAGTGGGTTCAATTTGCGCTGGCTACGCCAGTGGTGCTGTGGGCGGGTTGGCCGTTTTTTGTCCGCGCCTGGCTCTCCGTGCGCACCATGTACCTCAACATGTTCACCCTGATCGCGCTGGGGGTGGGAATCGCCTACCTCTACAGCGTGGCGGCCTTGTTCGCGCCGCGCCTGTTTCCAGCCGCGCTTTGGGTCGATGGGGTAGTGCCCAACTACTTCGAAGCTGCCGCCGTGATTACCGCCCTGGTGCTGATGGGCCAGGTGCTGGAATTGCGCGCCCGCCGCCGCACTGGCGGTGCAATCAAGGCGCTCCTGGGGCTGGCTCCCAAGACCGCGCATCGCTTGGGCGCCCACGGCGAAGAAGAGGTGGCTCTGACCCAAATCATCCCTGGCGATCGCCTGCGCGTGCGTCCCGGCGAGAAGATTCCCGTGGACGGCCTGGTGCTGGAGGGGCGCAGCGCGGTGGATGAATCGATGCTCACCGGCGAGCCGCTGCCAGTGGACAAGGAGCCAGGGGCCCGGGTGATTGGCGCCACGATTAACGGCACGGGCAGCTTTGTGATGCGCGCCGAGCGGGTGGGGGCACAAACCCTGCTGGCTCAAATCGTGCGGATGGTTGCGACCGCGCAGCGCACCCGCGCGCCGATTCAAGGACTCGCCGATACGGTCTCGGCCTATTTCGTTCCGGCCGTGATCGCAGCCGCGCTGGTTACCTTCGCCATCTGGTACCTGGTCGGGCCCCAACCCATCTTGGGTTATGCCCTGGTCAACGCCGTCGCGGTGCTGATTATCGCCTGTCCCTGCGCATTGGGCTTGGCCACTCCGATGGCGGTCATGGTTGCTACCGGGCGCGGAGCAGGCTCGGGAGTGCTGATTAAAGAGGCAGCAGCGCTCGAAGCCCTGAGCCAGGTTGATACCCTGGCGATCGATAAGACCGGCACCCTGACCGAGGGCAAGCCATCTCTGATCGCGACCGTTGCGCTCGCACCCTATGACGAAGATGGCTTGTTGGCCTGGGTGGCAGACCTGGAGGCGGCCAGCGAACATCCACTGGCCAGACCCATCGTCGATGCTGCCCGCCAGCGCGGCCATCAGCCGCAAGCGGCCGGCGATTTCCAATCCTTCACCGGCCAGGGCGTGGTCGGCACGATAGCGTCGCATCGGGTGATGGTGGGCAGCACCCACTTCCTGAGCGAGCACAAGATCGATATCACCCCGCTTGCGCCGGCGCTGGAAAGCGCGGCCGGCCAGGGCCATGGCGCGGTGCTGGTGGCAATCGACGGGCAGGCCGCCGGGCTGCTGGCGGTGGCCGATGCGATCAAGGAGTCCGCGCCGGCGGCGTTGCGCATGTTGCGGGCCGAAGGTCTGCGGGTAGTGATGTTGACCGGGGACAATCGGGCCGCCGCCCAAGCCATTGGCCGGCGACTGGGGTTGTCGGAGATTGTCGCGGAACTGTCGCCGGCGCAAAAAGCGGCGGAAATCAAGCGACTGCAGGACGGTGGCCGCAAGGTGGCGATGGCAGGCGATGGCATCAACGATGCGCCCGCGCTGGCGCAAGCCCAGGTCGGGATTGCGATGGGCAGCGGCACGGACGTCGCAATCGAAAGCGCTGGAATCGTGATCGTCAAGGGCGATCTCGGCGCGGTGGTCAGGGCGCGTGCGCTAAGCCGACTGACCATGCGCACCATCCGGCAAAATCTCTTCTGGGCTTTTATCTACAACGTGCTGGGGGTTCCGTTGGCGGCCGGCGTCCTGTATCCCGCCGTGGGCCTTTTGCTCAGTCCAATGATCGCCAGTGCCGCGATGAGCTTCAGTTCGGTGTCGGTGATTGGCAACTCGCTGCGCCTGCGCCGGGCGCGGCTATAGGCTCAGACTCCGCGCTGGTCTGGCGGCCAGATTTGTTTGTGCATCTGTAGCTGCATTCGTGCCGGCAGCCGGTCCTCCAACAGCCAGTTGGCCAAATCTCGTGGCGCCAGGCGGCCGAACACCGGGCTCAGCAAAACCGCGTTGACTCGGCGCGCCAGCTCGTGGCACCGCGTGGTTTCGCGCGCCCATTCGTAATCGGCCCGATCGCTGAGCACGAACTTGATCTCGTCGCGCAGGGTCAAATGATCGAGATTGGCGAAGATATTGCGCCCGGCCTCGCCGCTGCCCGGGCATTTGAGATCCATGATTTTGATCACTCGCGGGTCCAGCCTGCTCACATCGCTGGCGCCCGAGGTTTCGATCATGACCTGCAACCCGGCTTCCAGCAGGAGCGCGCATAGTCCGTAAACGCCTTCCTGCAGCAATGGTTCGCCGCCCGTGATCTCGACCAGGGGGCAGTCGTAGGCCATTACCGCGGCGACAATCTCGGACAGCGGCCGGCGCTGCCCTTCATGAAAGGCGTACTCGGTGTCGCAATAATTGCAGCGCAGATTGCAGCCGGTCAGGCGCACGAACACGCAGGGGCGGCCGGCGTGGGTCGATTCGCCCTGCACGCTGTAAAAGATTTCGTTGACGATCAGCGAATCGCTGCGTTTAGCCATCGCTTTTCAACTGCGCGCGCGCCGCGGCCACGGCCTCGGCCATCACCCGGCGCAATGCCACTCCGTGTTGCAGCGCGGCGCGCCGGCAATCTTCGTACTCGGGCGCCAAGTTGGGTGGCCCATCGGCAAGCCGCGCGACCTTGACCGCGATCGCGCCCCAGCGCGTCGTCACGCTTATCAGCTCGCGCCTGAGCTTGAGCCGTTCCACCTCGTGGAAACGCAAACCGATAGTGGTGGTTTCCTCGAACAGGATAGCCGCCAGCCGCTCGCGCGCGGCGCGCTCGCCCAGTACGCTGACGATTACGCCCGGCCGCCCCTTTTTCATGACCGTGGGGGTGAGGGTAACATCACGTGCGCCCGCCGCCAGCAGGCGCTGAGTCAGATGGTCGTAAACCTGGGGATTGAGATCGTCGATATTGGTCTGAATCTCCAGCAACTGGTCGCTTTCGAGCGCGCCACCGCGTCGGCCCAGCAGCAGACGCAGCAGGTTGGGGCGATCGGCAAAGCTCTTGGTTCCGGCGCCGTAGCCGATCCGTTCGATCTCGAAGCTCAGCGGCAGCGCCGCGGGCTGGGCCAACGCGCGAACAATCGCCGCGCCGGTGGGCGTCACCATCTCGGAGAGACCATCGCCCAGGCGCACGGGAAAGCCCGCCAACAGCTCCGCCGTGGCTGGTGGTGGAACCGGCAAGGGGCCGTGCGCGCTGCGCACAAATCCCTGGCCCATCGGCAAGGGCGAGACCAGCAATTCGCCGATTTGCAGTTGGTGCAGGCACCAGGCCGTGCCCACGATATCGACGATCGAATCGACGGCGCCCACTTCGTGGAAATGAACTTTGTCAGGCGTGGTGTTGTGGACCTTGGCCTCGGCCTGGGCCAGCAGCTCGAACATCCGCAGTGCGTCTTCCTTGACCGCGATCGCCAAATCCGACTTCTCGATCAAGGCGCGAATCGGACCCAGCGAGCGCTGGGGTTGAGCGCCGCGCACTTCGACCTCGAACTTGGTCGCGGCGATCCCGCTCAGCTCGCGCCCACCCAGCTTGACTTCGTAACCCTCCAGCGCGAGCGAGCCCAGCGCGGCTTTGAGCCCGATAAAGTCGGCGCCAGCGGCCAGCAAAGCGCCGACCATCATATCGCCGCTTATCCCGGAGAAAGCATCGAGGTAGGCGCAAGCCATAGCTTTACTTAACAGGAAGCCGCCACTACGATCAAAACATCCGCTCCTGGGGCGGATCTCGGCGAGGCCGAATGAGTTGAGCAATGACGCAGGCGGACTTGGCGCTTTTTCGCCATCTGCTCGAGGAGCGCCGGCAGGAAATCCTGGCTGAAGCGGAACGCGCGATGGACGCGATGAACGGCGAACGCTCCAATTTCGCCGATCCGGGCGATCGCGCCGCAATGGAATCGGCGCGCAATTTCGTCCTGCGCATGCGCGATCGCGAGCGCAAGTTGCTGGCCAAGATCGCCGAGGCGGTGGCGCGGATCGAGGACGGCAGCTACGGCCAATGCGAGGAGTGTGGCTTGGCTATCAGTCTGGAGCGGCTCAAGGCGCGCCCGGTCACCACCTTGTGCATCGCCTGCAAGGCCTCGCAGGAAGCGCGCGAGCGCCAGCGCTGACGCGAGCGCGGCAAGTTCAAGGACAGAGCGATTGTGAGAGTCAAAAGAGCGGTTATTCTCGCCGCCGGCTTCGGGACTCGGATGCTGCCGGCATCGAAGGCGATTCCCAAGGAAATTCTGCCGGTGGTCGATACGCCGGCCATCCAGCTCGTGGTCGAGGAAGTGGTCAAGTCGGGCATCCACGACATCGTCTTCGTGATCAGCCCCGGCCGCGGCACGGTACTCAATCACTTCGCCTCGGTACCCGAGCTGGAGGAGCATCTAAGCACCAAGGGGCGCACCGATCTGCTCGAGGTCGTTCGCTACAGCTCCAACCTGGCCCACATCACGACCGTCGAGCAGCGCGAGCCGCGCGGGCTGGGACACGCCGTGTTGCAGGCGCGCGCGGCGGTATCCGGAGAGCCCTTCGCGGTCCTGCTCCCCGATGACATCTTTGCCGGCTCCCGTCCCTGTCTGCGCCAGTTGCTGGATGTCGCCGAGGAGCGCGACGCACCCGTGGTGGCCCTGCTCAAGGTCGCGCGAAGCGAACTCTCCAAATACGGCATCGTGGCCGGCGAGGATACGGGCGAGCGGCTTTGGCGCTTGCATGGAATGGTCGAGAAGCCGGCGCCGGATAAAGCGCCCAGCGATATGGCGATCATGGGGCGCTACGTCCTGCCCGCCGAGATTTTCGCCCTGCTCGAGCACGCGCGGCCCGGAGTGGGCGGCGAGATTCAACTCACCGACGCATTGATGGGGCTGAGCCAGCGCCGGCCGCTCTACGGCTACCAGGTCGAAGGCACCCGTTATGACCTGGGCGATCGGCTGGGATTTATCCAGGCTCAGATCGGGTACGGGTTGCAACGGCCGGATCTGGCTGATAAGTTGCGGGCCTATTTGGAATCCCTGGTCGGCTCACGTTAACTGGTTGGGGCAGTAGCTCAGCTGGGAGAGCACCACGTTCGCAACGTGGGGGTCGAGGGTTCAAATCCCTTCTGCTCCACCAAATTTCTTTTTAGATCGAAGAATTTTTCCGAACCGTTGCCCCTCGGAGGGGCAATGGAGGGGCAAACTGCACAGATCCGGAACTGTCAGAGTCGAGAGCTCCAAGGCGTCGGCCGCGTCAGCGCGGATGAATCTGCCTTAGTGTCGGCGAAGCGTTCCATCGGTGACGCCCGTTTCCTCTGAAAGCCATGCCAGGTTGACGCCGCGCGTCAGCGCCGTCGACACGTAAGTGTCCTTTGTCGCGTACAGATCTCGCATCCGAATGCCGAGCGCCCTTTGAGTGGAACAGAACAGCTTATAGAAGCTGCGCTGATCGATCGGCTCGCTCAGCGTATTCTTGAACACGCAATCGTCCGGCTCGGCACGCGGCCACCGACGGGGAACTCCTGCGTGTCCAGTCGCCGCCAGCGGTCCCTATTTCTGCGAGCCACGGCATAATCGCCTCAGCAGCCGCGATCCAGTCGAGCGCAATGGGTGCTCAACGGCAGCCAGCGTGCAGTTCGCATTGCCTGTCTTTATCGGCCTCGGCCTTGGCGCCGGGCCATTCTCTTCCGCTGCAGGCCCGCGCGGTGTTCGAGGGTGAGCACCAGTTCGGGCCGGTCCTTGCCGAAGTGCTTGCGGTAGAGCTGCTCGATGAATGCCGGCAGAGGCAGCTTTCATAGCTCCCGGTTGTGATTGGCGAGCTTGCCCAGCTTTCTGGGGTTCAAGCCCAGCTCGCGCGCCATTTCTACTTGCTCATGCGAGAGCCGATAGCGCTTGCGAGCGTCGATCCAGAGCTGAAGGCTGTCGGATATTGGTCCGCGATGACCCACCATTCTCCGAAGCGTTGGTTTAAGCCCCGGCTGTTTCATCAACCCAACTCGCGCCGCGTCAGCGCCATCAGCAGCCGGGTCGCCGCGTGAGAAAGATGATCCTGGCGTTGGTCGCCGTCGCGCCAGAGCAGTAGATGCTCCTCAGCGCGGCCGATTGTGGTAGTCGGGCGCAATCTCTTCGTGGTGTTTTGCGACGAGCGGCGCAAAGGCATCGAGGCGCTGAGCGAGGCACCGCGGCCCTACTTGCCTGGTGCTGTTCCGGATGGCCTCGCGCAGCCATCATTCGCGCCCTACCCGAGATGCAGCTCGTCCTGGAAGACGCGGCGCTGGCGTATGGAGAGTTCTGAGGCTACATTAGCAAGCGCATGCCTCCATAAGGAGGTTGTAGCCTGTAGGATCGGGACAGTGAGGAATTAACCGTTAAGCTGGAGGAATAGAAAATGTCGAACCATTTTACCGGCCTCTCGCTTGGTCCACCGCTGGGCGATCAGCGGCTCGATCTGTGCGATCTGTACGCGTTCCAGTCGCCGAACGATTCATCGCGCACGGCGATCGTTCTCAACGCGAATCCCAATGCGGATGCGCTCCATCCCGAAGCAATCTACCGACTCAACATCGATAACGACGGCGATTACCTGACCGACATTGCGTTCAGTTATGTGTTCTCGCATCCGAGCAATGGGCGACAGACGGTGAACGTGTTCATGGCCAAGGGTGCGGACTCCCGTTCGCCGGAAGCGGTGGGGACGAAAATCATTTCCGACGGCGAAGTTTCGTTCGGCCCCGCACCCAACATCCTGCGGGCGGGGAGCATCGCGTTTTTCGCGGGCAGCCGCAGTGACGCATTCTTTTTTGATTTCGACGGAATCAAAAATCTGTTCGATATACGTGGCAAGCGAAACTTCACCGAGCCCCATCTCGGCGGCAAGTCGCCGTGGGTCGGTGTCGATTCAAATACCGAAGCCAATGTTTTCTCGACCGTGATCGAACTGCCGACCAGCGAGCTTGCGCCCAGACCTGAGCTTCACGTCTGGGGGCGATGCAGCGTGCGGCGCGACGGCAAGCTGGTTCACGTCGATCGCGCCGGCCATCCCAGCGTCAGCAGCTTCTTCAACACCGACGATACCAAAGAGGAATACAACGCGAGCGAGCCGGTCAACGATCGCCAGCGCTGGCTCGAGCAGTTCATCCATCTGATGGGACACACGGGCAACTACACGCGCGCGGAAGCGATCGCGGCGATCGACCGGGAGCGCACACTGCCCGACGTGTTGAGCTTCGATCCGTCGAAACCGGCCAAATATCCGAACGGCCGTAGTTTCGTAGATGACGTGATCGATTACCGGATTGCGTTCCTGACGAAGGGCCAATGTCCGCCCACGGGCCTCAAACCGCATACCGACATTCTGAAGGAGTTCCCGTACCTTGGTACGCCGCATCCGAAGAAGTAGCGCGCCACAGGAGATTTGTGAACCAAGCAGCGGGCAAGGTGGTTTCAATGCAGCAGAATTCCGGGCGGAGCCGATTGATATGGTTGCCGATGATCCTTTGCGGCTTGCTGTTGTGGGCTGGCGGCTGCGGAGGTAACGGTTCGAGTTCTTCACCGACGGTGCTGCCGCAAGCGCTGGTTGTGGGTAGTGCCGGTGGAACAGTTCTTCAGACCATCCAGTCCCAGTACAAGCTTGTGCCGGGCACCGGGAGCGAAGATCCCACGCCCTATGCCATGATCATCTTCGACGGCAACAACACCACGCCAGCGCAGCTTCAGGCAAACCCGGGCGTGACGAATTTCCTCGCCGCCGGCAAGGCGGTGGTGATTCTCAACAACACCGAGGGTCATCGCAGCATCGGTCTTAAGGGCGCGGTATGGGCGCATGCGGAAGGATCGTCACCGGCTACGGGGTGGATCTACTTCTTCAACAAAACCGGCCGCAACATGAGGATACTGGGCACAAAGGAACTGACGCAGATTGACTTCCCGGTGCGGATGATTGCCCCGCTGCCGGGTGGAGGCCCCACGCTGGTGGCGCCAACCAGTCCACAATTGCAGCAGGATAGCCAGCAGTGGCTCGGCATGCTGCAGCAGATTATGGCCGGTGGGGCCGGCGATATCGGGCCGTCGGCCTGCGGTGTGGCAAACGCCGCGGATTGCTCCAATCAGACCGCCTTATCCTTTAACGACCTCCAGTCTCTGAACATTAGGGTACCTCTGATACTCAACAGCCAGGACAATCTTCCCCCGGATTATACTCTCTGGGGTCCCAACAATTCACAGCCGCCGTCGAGTTCGCCTGCTAGTCACATCCAGATCAATGCTACGTTCGAGACGCGCGGTTACGCGCTGCTGGAGGGTGATGCAAACAGCGGCTATTTCCACAAAATCATCGTGCGCCAGTACCTCAATGTGAGTCCGCCGCCGGCGCCACCCGGCCAGAGCTGGACACCCGCCTTCACGCAGCAGATTACGCACCAGCAGCCCATCGCCGGGTCGTGCGACAGTTGGAACTTCCCATGGCCGGTGTACGCCACGCTCGGTTGGAACGACGCGGTGACGCTGGACGCGCAACTTAAGGGTGTTCCCAGCACAGTTGTGCTCGGAATCCCTTCGTTCCTGCCTGAAGTGGCCAACAACACCACCACCCTGACGACGTCGGAAAGCCAGACCGAAACCGTGGGAGTATCCGCCACGGCGGGAATCCAGAACGAAACCGGCGTCGGTACGCTCTCGGCCTCGTGGAGCAAGTCGTGGACCTGGGGCCATGCGCAGACGATCTCGATCAAGGACTGGGAGGTGTCGGACTCTTCGATCGGCAACAACAATACCGAGGCGACCTATACATATGACGCGTTTGGCAACAGCGAGATTACCCACGACGTGTTGATGTCGCATGCGCTGATCCTTCCTTTGGACTCCAACTCCGCGAGCAACAACCAGTTGAACAATCCCAACTTCTGCGATTTGCAATACGTGACACCCCATGGGCTGGTCGAGCCGCCGAGTTTGAATGGACTCCAGACCAACGCTCTGACCACCAAGTCCGAAACTGTATGGGAAAGCAATGGTCTGCTTGCGCCACAGACCATCAAGTTAATTAGCTCGGGTACGATAAGCAGTGGAGAAGTGATGGACGTTGTGGGCGGAAATGGACCTTTTGGAACCTGCCCGTTTCTCCCCTGTGCCGGCCTGGTGGGTTTTACCGGAGCGATAACGACGCCCCTGCAGCAGACGTTCGATCTCGACTTCAGCAATCCGGCTTTGCAGCCCCCCGGCTGGGATACCGCCACAAGCACCTCGCTTCCGGCCCCGTGGACGCTCAGCTTTGCTCCATGGCCGAACAAGATCGCGCTTAATCAGCCGCTCACCGGGACCGTAAGCATATCGCAGGATGCGCTCCAGCGGCTGGTTGCCGCCAAGCAGAACATCCTGCTTACCTACGTGGTAGGGACGCAGAGTGCCTTACTAACGCTGCCTGCGGGGCAGGCATGTCCGGGTAATCAGTTCAACTTCAATCCGGGCAACAACGCCGTCAGCAATGGCAACCCACCGTTGCAAATACCGGCAGCCTCGTTCACCTGCAACGCCGGTACCTGTACTGCGCCTGTGGCGCTGACGTTCCAGACCTCTCAGACGAACCAGTACGACGTTCAGGTGGTGGCGTGGCGGCCCAGCATAGTTGCGGCCAACGGCGATACCGTGCTTAGTCCACAATCAGCCTGGTGCCTCGACGTTCCCGAGACCACTATTCAGTGAGATGGCTGTTGGGAAACGATGGGGACCCGGTGACGGATCGTCTGTCCCCGCAAGTCCGCAACCGCCGCCATCGCGCCTTCACCTTTACCCCTAGCGCAGGGGCGGAGGCGAGAGTTGGCCCCTCATGATTCGCTTCGGCCAGGAACGCGCAGCGTCCCGAACACCTCGATCTTCAGATTGCTTGCGACGTGTCGGGCGCGAATTTCGTCAACCAGCAATTGCCTGCCTCGCTCCCTGGCAAGGGCAATGGCGTCGCGTTCCCCTTGGTGCAGGGCGCTGGGCAGTCCGCCTATGATTGAACGGTTTGCGACGAGGTCTTCTGAATCCACGTGGTTACCGGCTCCCTGCTAATCTCCGACGCTGTTTACGACGCGATTGTTGCGAAGAAAGGCGGGCGCGGCCGAGGTGGCTCAGGCCAACGCGGCCTGGGCCACTTCACGCGCTCGGCGGTGTCGATTCTCGCGTCTTGCCCCGGAACCAGGCGCTGCCGGGCGCGGTGTATAGCAGAAAAAGCGCAAAGATCTGCAGCCCCAAGTCGGGCAGAGCCGTTCTCAACGTCCCATGATATGGCGGCCAGAGCGTGTAGATGGCATCCAGGGCGAAGCTTACCAGCAGACTGATCCGCGCCCAGTTCCTACCCGCGCCGATTTTGACGATGAGCCAGCCCATGGTCAGCGCCATGGCCGCATATCCCGCGCCGCTTGCCACCATCAAGCTTGAAGGCGTGAGCGCAACCGTGCCCTGCAACTGGGAGTTGAGCATAGCCTCGATCCAAGGAATATCGGTCCAGCTCTGGTAAAGGCCGAACAGACAGATCCACCCCGTCCAGACCCATAAGGCCCACTGGGCGTTGCGCACGGCCCTTGGTTTGTCAGATGGCACCCGTCGCGCCCCTCATCAGCCTGGGATGGATCGCAGGGAGTATCGATGCCAAGGATGTGCGCCCGGGCCGACGATTCGGACCCACTTGGCCCCGCTTTTTCAGCTTCTCGAGACGCACGCTGCCCCGATCGCCGGCTCGCCCGCGGCCGTTGCCGTGCCTACGCCCTTGGGGATATAGATCGCTTGGCAGACTCGATGCCGGGAGGGGCCGCCGATGGCGACGATACCGACGCTCGAGGAGCGCGCCGACGCGCTGGAGCGTAAGCTGAGCGACGACCTCGACGTGCTCATCTCCAAGTCCGCGCTCTTCAACATGGCCGACGGCGAGCTGGGCCCGGTCGGGATGGGGCTGGACCTCACCACCAAGTACGGCAAGTACTTCCTGATGGGCGACGATCCGCGGCTGCCCAGAATGCCGGAAAAACCGACTCTGCTGGATTTCTTCGAATACCGCGCCAAGGGCACCAACCATCTGCTGCAGAGCGCGACCCACGCCTTGAAGGCGGGGATGCCGGAGACGACCATCCTGGCCTGCCTGCTCCACGATATCGCCAACTCGATCTTCATCAAAAGCGATCACGGTTACTGGGGCGCGCAGCTTGTCGAGCCCTACGTGACCGAGGAGGTGAGCTGGGCGATCCGCGCGCATCAGGCGCTGCGATTTTTTCCCGACCCTTCGGTCGGCTACGAGTATCCCGAGCAGTACATCAAGCATTTTGGCCGCGATTACGAGCCCGATCCCTACATCAAGGAAGCCTACCAGCGCGCCCGCAACCATAAATGGTACATGACGGCGCGGATGATCACCGTGCACGACATCTATTCCTTCGACCCCAACGCGGTGGTCAGTTGGGAGCCTTTCGTCGATATCGTGGGCCGCAACTTCCGCCAGCCCGCGCAGGGGCTGGGCAACGACGACAGCCCCTCGGCGCACATGTGGCGCACCATCCGGCGACCGACCAAGTATCTCTGAAGCGCGCGGATCGAGGCAGCGACTGCTCGACGCCTAATCTTATCGGTCGCGCAAGCGCGCGGCGCGCCGCGAGGACCGATCGGGTTCGGCCGGCGCCGCCAAAGCTGGACGACAATCGCGCCGGCGGCTAGGGCGCCGGCATCACGGAGCCGCAGCGCTTGCAAGTCCGCAACGCCTTGCTGGCGAAAAAGCGCTGGTAGGCTTGCGAGACCGGATCGGCGCTGTAATCGCTCACCGTGCACTGCTCTTCGTGCAACAGATGGTCACAGTTGGGACAGAACCACTGGAAGCGGTCGGTCTCGCCCGGGCGCCGCTTGCGCTCCAAAATCAGCGCGTAGGCGTCGGGCGGAAAGCGCGGCGAATGGGGCAGGCCGGCCGGCGTGTGGATCGCCGACCCTTCGGGAATCACGCTGACCGCCTCCTTGCCCTCGGATGTGCGGTAATGAAGCCTCATCTCCCCCTTGATCATGTACATCACTTCTTCGCAGGGGTTGATATGAAATTCGCTGCGGTACTCGCGCCCGCGCGCGACAAAGGCCAGCGAATCCGGTTGCTGCCAGAGCACGCTGACCCGTTCGCCCTTGCGGCCAAGCTCTTCGGCGACGCCCTTGAGACTGGCCAGCGGCATGTCCACTTTGCTCATCTGATTTTTGCTCCAGTCCGCGCCCTTGCGAGGTTACAAACGCGGGCGGCGCAACCGCCGCCCGCTCGTGATGCTCGCGCGTTCATGGACCGAACGCAAGCATGCGGACCAGGGCGCCATCGCGTGCTCGCGCGAGGCCGGCTTCAGGCGGCGCGCAGCTCCCGGCCGCCGTCGATCCATCGGTCGAACCAGGCCACGGCGTTGTAGAAGGTCCACAGGTAATGCGAGAAGTCGGCGCCGCCTTCTCGATGGCGTCGCAGCATCCCGAGCAGCAGATCGCGCCGGGCCGGGAACTCGTCGAAGAAGCGGCTGGCGCGGAATTCCGCTTCCATCGCGCGCCCGAATCCTCCGCGCAGCCACTGGCTCATCGGCGCGCTGAAGCCCATCTTGGGCCGATCGATAATCTGGTCGGGCACCACGCCGCGCATCGCGCGCTTGAGAATTCGCTTGGTCACGTTGCCCGCGATCTTGACGCTCATCGGTAGATTCATCGTGAACTCGACCAGCTCGTGGTCCAAAAAGGGCACCCGCGGCTCGATCGACGCCGACATCCCGATCTTATCCACCCGCATCAGCAGCAGCTCGGGCAGGCGCAGTTTGAATTCCGAGTAGATCATCCGGGTCAGGATGTCGCTTCCGGGCGCCTCGCGATCGAAGCGGTCGAACAGCTCGCGCACGATCGCGAAGCTGTCGGCCTCCCCGAACGGATCGGGCAGCAGGCCGCTTTGGCGCATCGCGGCAGGCACCTGGAGCGGTGGCAGCCGGGAGCGGGCGAGCAGGCGCGCCTTGCGCGATTCGGGAAAAATCGTGGTACCCGACCAGAAGATCTCCCGGCCGGCGCCGGCGCGGCTGACGATATCCAGATAGCGGTCGTGGGTGTCGTGCAGCCGGCCCAGCCAATCCGCCATCCGCCCTGCCGCCCGACGCATCGACGCGGGGATGCGCGCGAAGGCCGGCCCGTAGCGAGTCAGTAGCTGCAAGTAGCCCATGTAGGAGGCATAGCCGCAGAACTGCTCGTCGCTGCCCTCGCCCACCTGAATCACTTTGACGCCGCTGTCGCGCGCCAGCTTGGACAGGAAGTACAGCGGGATACAGACCCAGTCGGCGATCGGCTCGTCCTGCGAGAAGATCAGGCTTGGCAGATACTCCCGCATCGCCCGCTCATCGACCATCACCTCGCGATGGTCGGTCTTGAGATGGCGGGCGACCGCGCGCGCGTAATCATGCTCATTGAGCTGGGGATGGTCGGCGAAGCCCACCGTGAAGCTGCGCACCGGGACCCCGGCGCGCCGGCACATCAAGGCCGCGATAGCGGAGGAATCCAGCCCCCCCGACAGAAACAGCCCCAGCGGCACGTCCGCCATCATCCGCTTGTCCACCGCCGCCTCCAGCAGCTCCAGCACGCGCCGGGCGGCGAATTCCTCCAGCGCTGGCCCCGAGCGCCGGCGTAGCTCCGCCACGTCCGCGCCCTGTCCGGGCAGCGCATCCCAGTAGCGCTCGGCACGCGGAGGGCCGTCACGCTCGAAGATCAGGCGATAGCCGGCGGGCAGCTTGTAGATCGCGCGAAACATGGTCAGCGGCGCCGGCGTGGTCAGAAAGGAGAGATAATGGTAGAGAGCGCGCGGCTCCAGCTCCGCGCTCAGCTCGGGATGGGCCGTCAAAGCCTTGATCTCCGAAGCGAACAGGAAGCCCGCGCCGCTCCAGGCGAAGTACAGCGGCTTGATACCCACCCGGTCGCGCGCCAGCAGCAGCCGCTCGCGCGCGCCATCCCATACTCCGATCGCGAACATGCCGTGCAGATGCTCGACTACCGCCGCGCCCCACTGCTCGTAGCCGTGGACGATAGTTTCGGTGTCGGAATGGTCGGTCTTGAAGCGATGGCCCAGGGTCTGCAACTCGCGGCGCAAGGCCTGATGGTTGTAAATCTCGCCGTTGAAGACGACCTCGATGGTGCCGTCCTCGTTGCTCATCGGCTGATTGGCCTCGGCCGCCAGATCGACGATCGTCAGCCGGCGAAAGCCCAGCCCCATCCGGCGATCATCGGACAACCACAGCCCGCCGCCGTCGGGGCCGCGATGGAGCATGGTGTCGCGCATCCGCGCCAGGGTCGCGCCATCGACCTGCCGCTTCGCCCCGGCGCGCCATCCGACGATCCCGCACATCGACGCTGCTCAGCGGCCCGCCGACCAGGGCGACCGCGACCCATCCAGGCGCGCGAATCCGAGTAGTTGGCCATCAGACACGACCGCGCCAGCATAGTGGTATTCGGATCGCGCCCGATGTGACTTAAGAACCGGGCAAGCTCCGCCCCGGGTGCGAATCGCGCCAAGATAGTTACAGACAGAATTTTAGCTGGGGAGAGTGGGAACGGTGGGAAAGGCTGGCAGATTACGGCATTCCGCGACTGCGCTTGCGCCGTGTTGGGGGAGACGAATTGGAATTTCTTTCCTTGCCCGGCCAGGGCGAATCAGACAGCGGCGTTGATGCAGTTTCTCGCCGGCCGTTGCGCCTTGTCTGTGCCTCGCCCAGGCGGAAGCGGCGAATTGGAGTTCCCGTCCCTCGCCGCCGGTCCGCCCTGTCCGTCCCTCGCCCATCGTTGGGAGAGGGCGGCGCCTCAGCGCCGGGTGAGGGTCCTGATACTTTTCTGCTCCGCGAGGATTTCAGGGGCCGACTCTTGTGCGCCGGCCGGCGGCCATTCTTCAGTCTGCCGCCCCTTGAATTCGCCTCTCCCGGAAGGGAGAGGCCGCGCCAGTGAATGCGGCGCGGGTGAGGGTCCCCAGCGGGAAAATTCAGCCGATTGAGGAAAACGGGAGCCTGTTAGTGACTTCGTAACGAGTCCGGACGTCATCCCGAGAGCCTGTGTGATTCTTTTGCTGTCATCCTGGGGGACTGTGAGCCTTTTGCTGTCATGTTGAGCCGGCGAGCAGCGCGCGCCGTGTCGAAACATCTCGCGCGGTTCCTCCACGCGATTCACTCTTCTCAGGTCACCCCGAACTGCCTTACGGCGGATTCTTCACTTCGTTCAGAATGACCCCCAAGCCGGGCGCGAAAATTCACAGGCTCCGAGCGAAGCGAGCGCTCCTTTTCTCCCTCGCCCGGGCGGAAGCGGCAAATTGGGATGCCCGTCCCTCGCCCCCCGATGCGGCCTCTCCTTTCGGGGAGAGGCGAATTCGAGAGCGCCGAGCCGCATGAGCGAGGCACGGCGCGCGGTTCAGACCGTTGCACCGAAAGGACGGGCATCGAGCGCAAGCTCAGCCCGGATGCGTTGCCTCAGCGCTCCGGTTTTACGTTCGGTCAGCCTCGCTACTAGAGAAGCGTACGCCAGGACGCAGCATGCGATAACGCCAGCGAAAGCCGTATGCTTAAGGTCCGGCTGCCAACGGCGATTTGCCAACGGCGCACTCGCAAACGCGAGTACGGGTAGGTGAACCAGGTAGAGCGTATAGGAAAGGCCGGCGAGCCAAGCGGCTAGGCTGGCCCACATCGCAGCAACGCTTCGCGACCCCGTGGTCGCTATCGCGTACACGAGCCAGGTGGTTAGGAGACCTACGCAGAAGTCGCTGAAAAGCGGGTAGCCAGCTCCGTGTGCTTTGACCACCGCCAGGCCTGCGATCAGCAGCCCAGCCGGCGCGACGAGAAGGGAATGCCCCGGATTATGGCGAGGCCGAGGCAGCAGGTTGATAATGGCCCCCATCAGCCAAATTAGGAAGTATATACAGATTGTTTTCCCGACAGTCAGGCAGATGCCTATAACCGTCGCACCTGAGAGCAGGCGCCACCGCGTGCCGTTCGAAGCCGCTACTCCGAGTGTGACCAACGGAAAGAGCGCGTAGTACCAAAATTCATAGCTCAAGCTCCACAAAGGCGAATTTGAGCCGAAGGTTTGAACGACGATACCCTGCAAAAACAGCGCATTGCCCACCAGGACCGCAGGGGAAAGCCGCGTGCGAACGGCATACCTGACCACTTGGTTGGGAGCCAGTCCACCGTAGATTCCTCGGGTTCCGAAGGCGGCAATGCCCGCCCTGTCCCAAACGAGCCCAAGCACCAGCGCGGGAATCAACACCATCCACAGGCGGGTGAGCCGGTTAATGGTGTAGTCAACGCACCACAAACGGCTAGGGCTTGCGCGGAGCACACTTCCGCCCACGAGGAAGCCGCTGAGTACGAAAAACACCATTACCGCTTCATGGCCCAGACTCGTGGCAAAATAGACCGCCTTCACCAATCCGTGAAAGCCGGCATCTACATCGGGCAGATCCACGAAAAATATGTTCCGAAGATGCCCCGCCATCACCGCGAGTGCGGCGATTGCGCGCAGCGCGTCCAGTTGTGCGGAATAAGCGTTCCGCGTTGGTGCGCTGCCAATCGCCATCCTTCTTATCTCTGCGGGATTATGGTTGCCCAGCAACGATCCCCTCAGCGATCGAGACCACTAACTTCCCGCCCCCTTTGCGGAAGGATCGTCACGGCGCTCAGGACGCCGATGCGCCCTTTCCGTCCCTCGCCCATCGTTGGAAGAGGGCGGCGCGCCAGCGCCGGGTGACGGTCCTGATACTTTTCTGCTCCGCGAGAATTTCAGGAGCCGCCCCTTGTCCCCGGCCAGCGGGCAATTGCTTCTCCGCGGACCCTCACCCGCGCTGGCATCTCTGCGGCACCGCTCTCACGCGCTCTCCGCGCCAAGAAGCGTCTCCAGCGTGGTCCGGTTGGCGTTAATCCACGAGACCAGCCCCCGCACTCCTTGATCGCAGCTAATCCTCGGGGTCCAGGCGAGCTGCCGGGAGACCTTGCCGATGTCGGAAATGAAGACCCTTTGGTCGCCTGGCCGCCAGCCGGCAAAGGAGTGAGGTATCGGACGTTGTAGAATTTCTTCCAAAAGCTTGATCAGCTCCAGCAGGGACATGGTGTTATCCGGACCGCCGCCGAGGTTAAACGCCTGCCCGGCGATGGCGTCCGGATGCTCGAAACCCGCCTCGTACGCCGCGACCAGATCGTTTACGTGCAACACGTCGCGGACCTGACCCCCATCCCCGTATATCGTCAGCGCACGGCCGAGGATCGCCGCGATGGCGAACCACGCCACCCATCCCTGATCTTCCACTCCAAACTGGCGCTCGCCATAGATGCATGATTGGCGAAAGCTCGCGCTTCTCAAGCCATAGATTCGCGCGAAATCGATCGTGTACTGGTCGGCGGCCCCTTTCGAACAGCCATACGGAGAATGAAAATCCAACGGCGCGGCCTCGCTAACACCATCGGGCCGGTCGCTGTACACATACCGTCCGCCGCGCAATTGGGCCGCGTAGCCGCCGAGCTCCCCGTACACCTTGTTCGTGGATGCCAGGATGAAGGTGGCTTCGGGGCAGTGCCTGCGAACGGCGTCCAGCACGTTGAAGGTGCCCAAGGCGTTGATCTCGAAGTCGCTTACAGGGTCCGCGACCGAAGTGGTGACGGCTACTTGGGCGGCCAGATGCAACACCGCCGTGAAGCGGGTGCGCTGAAAGAGCGCTTCGATCGCGGCCCGGTCCCTCACATCGCGCTTTTCAAATACTATCGCCGGGCATTCGTGGCCGAGCCAAGCCAGGTTGAGACTCGTGCCGATCCGCGACAGGTTGTCCAGAACCGTAACCTGCCAGCCTCGTTTCGCGAACCGGTACGCGGCATGGCAACCAATAAAGCCTGCCCCGCCCGTAACCAAAAGCGAGAAAGTCTTGCTCACGCCGGCCTGCTCCTTTCCACCACCCTTTCGTAAACCCTCAGGGTTTCGTCCACAGTGCGTTCCCATGTGAATAGCCGCGAACGGCTCAGCCCCTTCGTCACCAGTTCCTGGCGGCGAGTTGGGTTCTCGAGCAGCAGGCGAACCGCCTGCGCCAGCGCACCCACGTCATGAGGCGCGGCGGTCAAGGCAGCGTCGCCAACGACCTCGGGCAGAGAGGCCGCGTTGGAGCTCACCACTGGAGTGCCGCACGCCATAGCCTCGAGTGGCGGCATCCCCAGGCCCTCGTACCACGAGGGAAACAGCAGGCAATCGACGGCGTTGTAGAGTTCCCACATGCGCTGATGTGGGAGCAAGCCCAGTTCGACGACACGCTCGCTCATTCCCAGTGCTCGTACGCGTTCCAGCCAGGAGGGCGTAACCCGCCCCAGACGCACCAGAACTACAGGCCTGGCGCAGGCGTCGTGCAGTGCCCTGACGACAACCAAGCTGGTCTCCTCGTTCTTGTAAAAACTGGTCCCACTTGCGAGCACCAGGTGAACATTCGCGGGGAGATGTAGCTTTGCGCGCAGCCCCTCTCTTTCCGCTGCCGTGCGCGCGCTGAACGAGCGGTCGATCCCCCAGTAGATGACGCTGATCCGCTCCGGTTCACAACCAAGATGCTCGATGAGATCACGCTTCGTATTCTCCGTTATGGCGATTAGGTGCGCGGCGCGCCGCAAAGCGCGACATGACAAATCAAACAGCAGATGTCGCCGATCCTTTGCTATGTGTGGGATCGCGCCTCTGCTGCGCAGCAGCGGAATGAGGTCGTGGACGGTTACTATCGTTCGCCGACCGCCAAGGGCCAACGTCAGATGGCCGTATGCCTGATCGAGCACGTGGTTGAGATGGGCACGGATTCGACGAGCTTGCCAGGGATAGCAGCCGTAGCGCGCGATGCGCATGCGATTGGGAACGCTAATAGGTAGTACGCCAAGCGCTCGAGGGATTCGCGGCCGATAACCTTCCGCATACCAGCCGTCGCTCCTCACGCGGCCCAGGCCAGCAGTCACTTGGTCCGCATAAACCTCCATGCTGGCGGACCCATCCTCGGCGAAATCCCGAAGGAGGGCGACCCTGGCGGCGTCCGTGGCCGGCGCGGGTGGACGCGCTCTACTGGCTGCTGCTATTGGGACGGCCACTGCGGCAAAAATTCTCGCCGTACGAAGGAATCGCAACCACGCGCGCGCTCGCCATCAGATGAAGCTTCGCCTGTTCCGTGAGGAGGCCCGTGAAGGTAACCCGCGCGCGCATCCCGGAGGCTGACGGCGTTTCCTCCACCCCCATCTTCATGCAGCCAGGAACCGCATCGCAACCGCCGCGCTCGATCGACGGCGTGGCCCAAACGCCACTCGTCGTAGTCGGGCGCGAACAGGGTTGCTCGACGATCGCGGCGGACGACCCCCTACACGGTTTGCGGATTTCCTTGGCTGCGCTTCCTCTGGACGGCTGGAACACGCCGGCCGCGTATGTCAAACGCAGGCGATTGTCGGCTCGGTCGAGCGCATGCGCGTGAGTGGACTCCGATACACCTCGTTCGCCACCGCGTCGAGCAATGAGACCGTCGTAAGCACGTCCTCAATCCTGGTCGAGCATTGCCCCTCGCCCTTCACGGCGGCAACGAACTCCCGGAACAGTGCGGCGTGCGATTGCGCCTGCTCGGGGCAACGAGCTGGCCGTAATCGCTGCGAGAGCGCGCCCCGGATGAAGTCCAGCGTCCTGGCGCCCTCGGCCCAGCATCGGTGAATTGGTGTATCCCGCCGGGGCAACATCCTGAAGCCCTGGGGAGAGAACTGGAGTGACATCCCAGCCTGTTCGCCCAGCACCTCGATTTCAGTGCAGGTCGAAGAAGCGTCCGCCATCAGGTCGAACACGCCTCTCGACCCGTTCCCATGGCTGGTGTGAAAGAGCACTCTTTGCAGTCCGACATTGTCCACGTCCCCATATGCGACGTGTACTTCCTGCGGCGACCCAAGAAACATAAGCACCAGGTCAACGAAATGGATCGCCCAGTCAAAAAGCAGGGTACGGCTTTCCGATTCACGGCGGCGCCAAGCAGCGGGCTCGCCAAGAACGGACCCGCTCCTGAACTTGACCGATGCCGACACCACGTCGCCGAGTAATCCCCTTCGTATGGCATCAAGTGCGCACTGCACGTTCTTCTTGAACCGGTAGTTGTGGGCGCAAGCCAGCAAAACCCCCGCATCGTTCGCCGCGCCAACCATCGCTCGCGCGTCGTTCTCGCACAGGGCCAGGGGTTTTTCGCACAGCACGTTTAACCTGCGCGCAATCAACTGTAGCGTGATGCTGGCGTGGGTCTGCCCCGGCGTCGTCACGTCCACGAAATGAAGATCCGACGAGTCCGCTAGAAACTTATCCAAGTCGGCGTAAACACGGACACCGGGCACTCGCTCCGCCACGGCCCGCAAGCCACCTTCGTTTGAATCGCATACCGCCGCGAGCCGAGCACCCGGCACACACTTCCAGGCCGGTAGGTGCAGCTCGAGCGCTGCCCGTCCGCACCCGATCATCCCAAATGCCAGTTCGCTTGAATTTGCCATAACTCCTATCGAGGGTATGTAGCGCGAAGTCCGTCACGCCAACCCACCATGGAATCCATGTTGACCTCCCGCCTAATCCTATCCGCGGATAAAGCTACGTCGGCGGCCAAGCGCGCGGCGATTGCCGCTAGACTCAGTCGCCGCCCAGTCAGTAGTGACAAGCGATCGACAACGCGGAGAACCGGAACGAGGGATTGGAGCGGGACATTGACTCCAAGGCGACGGTCGCCGCTCTGCTCGCGATACAGTTCCAAAAACTCTGCGACCGTCGGCCTGTCGGGACCAGCCGCGTTGTAAATCGCTCCCGCCGTTGCGGGACTCGCCGCAAGACGGACAAGCATCTCCGCAAGGTCGTCCACAAAAATTAGCGGCAGGCGGCGCTTCTTGCCGACTGTGACCAGCAGCCTCCCTTTAACGCTGAGCGCAGCGCCGTTAAGGACGCTCTTGGCTCCCGGCCCGTAGACGAGGCCCGGCCGTACGATCGTGAGCTTGACCGACGGATGACCCAGATAGCTGCGGGCGACCTCTTCCGCTTCGCTCTTCGACCGCGCATAAAGACCGCGCTCAGTAGGCCTTTTCTCAAGTGGAAAGCCCTCGTCGATCACGCAGTCGCCGTGCATCGAGGAGCTGTCGTATACGCTGAGGGAGCTGACGAAAATGACCCGGCCGCCGCCCTTCCTATCCAGGGAATACAGCAGTTCCTTGGTCGCGCCAACGGTAACGCGCTCGTAGTCGTCGGCGTTCCCTTCGGTGGCGGCCGCCAGATGATAAACCGTGCCGACCCCCTCCAGCAGTGGCTCGATCAGCCCCGGTTCGGAAATGTCCGCCCGAATGTGTTCGATGCGCGGCTCGCTTCTCCAACGCACCATCGGCCTGCGGCCGAGAACGCGAATCTTGCCGTGATTGGCGAGAAGCCTCTGGACGAGCCTTCTGCCGATAAAACCGGTCCCTCCGGTGACGAGAGTACAGCTTGAATTGTCGGACATCGTTTGTTTTAGACGCTATCGGTTGTGCAAGGCTAGAACTATGGGGACGTACCCACTACCGCGACTTCTCGGCGACAACGAACGTGCTCCTCGGATCCGACGCTAGCGCGGCCTGGGCCCTTTTCGGCGCTACCCCCAGGAGGAACTTGCACGCAAATCTATAAAGTCCGCCTGTCAGGCAGCGCTGATACATGCTCGGGCTTGTGACGCCGCACCCGTTAAGCGCCTGGTGGACGGCCTCTAGCATCATGTAAGGATACCAATGCAGGGCTTGCAGACGTGGTCGATTGTCAACGTACGACAGAATTCTAAATCCCGTAGCGGCGAGAAGCTCGCCGAGCCCTTCACGGGCGTAGTGCCGATAGTGACCGATTAGTTCGTGGTACTCCGGGAAGTAAAAATTGGACGGTACGCTCACAACGAGCCTGCCTCCCGATCGAAGCACCCTATGCAACTCGACCAAGGCCTGACGATCGTCGGGCAAGTGCTCAAGAACTTCTAGACAGATCGCAGCGTCTATGCTGTCGGCGCGCAAAGGTAGGCGCTCAGCCTGGCCCCGCACAAACCGCACCATGCCTGCCGCGAGAGAATTAGCTAGCCTAACATCTGCCTCCGAATAGACCAACGCGACCACCCTGGCTCGCTCAGCCACGGCTCGGGCGGTCCCCCCAACACCGCACGCGACATCCAGAACCAGGATTGGATCGGGACGCTGAAAAAGGTCGTCGAGCGTCTCCAGCACCGCCTGCCGTCTCAGCCTGTGGCGGAGGTCGTAGAGCTCTTGGCGGAGATGCTTGTCGGTGAAGAAGTCCTCGTAAAAGGCAGCATGAACATCGCTGCCGTACCTCTGCCATCCCCTCTTAGAAAGTGTTAACCCAAGCCGCGTGAGGCGATCATGAATATTCGGCCGACGGTTCATCAGCGCCCGTTCGCGAGCATGCCTGGGCTCGCCCGGCGGGTTGAAGCGATCCGGCGGTACAAGGCCTCCACTCGTTCTCCGACAGAGGTCCACAGAAATTCGCGCTCAACGAGAGCCCTGCCCGCCCGGCCCATTCGCGCCGCCGCTCCCTCATTTCTTAGGACAGCCCTGATCGCCTCGGCCAGATCTCCCACGACTGGCTTCGCAACCAAGCCTGCTTTGGCCTCTTCGACCTGTTCCGCTATGCCAACTCCCGAGGAGACGACCAGCGGCCGGCTGAGCGCCATAGCCTCGATAACCACGTTGCCGAAGTTTTCGGTATAAGAGGGGACGACAATCACGTCGGCCGCGGCCATCAGGCCGGTCTTTGCCTCGCCAACTACCATTCCGGTAAAAACGGTTCGTCGCAGGGCTCCGCCCGCATCCAGCAATTTCCTAACCGAGGCTTCCATGCCGTCATCCGGGCCTATTATCACTAACTGCGTCGCCTGGTCTTCAGCGGCCAGTCGTACGAAGGCTTGGGCGAGCAGATCCACTCCTTTTTTTTCATGAAGCCGCCCGACGAACACTATCTTCTTGGCGGAGCGAGAAATGCCGTACGCGTCATAGACATAGTCGCAGTCATGGCTTGCCGGGATTTCGCTGAGGTCTATGCCTGTTGGGATAACTACAGTCTCGATCCGCATGTTTAGGTTGCGTGTCGCTTGTGCGGCTTCCGCGGCAGATAAACATCTGACGGCGGCCGCTTCCCTCAGATTGCGCTTCTCCCAAAGGAACTCAAATAGCCGCTTCCGGTACCTACGATGACCATAAAGAAAGGTGTCGAGGGTGCCGTGGGGCTCGACGACGTAGGGCACGCCTGCCGATCGGGCGTATCGCGCGGCCCATGAACTCAGGTAGTTGTAGAGTGAATAGATGTGCACGACGTCGGAGCAACGAATAGCGGCGTTCATCACTCGATTGCATCCCGGTGTCACCAGTGCGAGGCACGAGAGGCGGCCCGGCAAGGGCAGGTGGCGAAAGTACCTGGCTTTATAGCCATCGCGGTGAGTCCACGCTTGGCGTTCAATTGTAGTTCTATGGGAGCCAACGTCGGTCGTCAGCAGGCTCACCTCGATACCGCGGCGTGCTATTTCCCGACATAGGCCCGGAACATCTTTGCCGATTCCCCCGAATACGGGCGCGATCCCGGGGGAAACATACGTCACACGCATCTGTCTTCTGTGCGACTTCGGCACGCTAAGCCCTACGCGCCGATGCCCGAATCTCGTACTTCTTGGCCGAGACCTGGTACCAGTAACAGGATTTGAGGGCCTGGTAGATGAACCCTGGCCGCCCGTCGAGAAAGCCGAGCCGCCCGATATAGGAATAGAGAAAATAGATAAATGGCTTCCCGGGAAGCTTCAGAAATGTCCGCTTCAACCAGCGCCGTCTTTGGATCTTGTCGCCGAAAAGCCGCGGCACCACCTCGCCGCCGTTCAGATCTCCGTATTTGGTTAGAAGCAGGGCTTCCCAGTCCGAATAGATGTTGTGGCGGGCAAAGAAATGGTGCAAATCGTCGTTGTCACGATGGATCATCTTGTTGCGCAGTCTGCCGACCTCGCCCTCCACGATCGGCTGTTCGTGCAACTCGACATCGTAACCGGTGACGTCGGGTACGTTGACCATCTCGTAGCGGGCAACGGCATGGCGCATGAGGATGAACTTCCACAGCGGATCGCCGTGGCGCAGCGCCCGGCCCAGAAAGTAATAGTCGTATCTGATCTGAAAGCCGGCCTTGTCGGTGTTGGCGCAGACCCTCTTTATCTCCTCGGCCAGCGCCGGCGTGACTTCCTCGTCGGCATCGACGATCAGCACCCAGTCGTGTTTCCAGGGGATGTTTTTAAGCGCCCAGTTCTTTTTGCGCGGCCCTTGCCGGTCCCAGCGAAACTGCGCGACGTGAGCGCCCATCCGCTGCGCGATCTCGACGGTCCGGTCGCCGCTGTTGGAGTCGATTACCCAGATGTCATCTGACCACGCGAGCGTCCGCAGGCACTTCTCGATGTTCTTCTCTTCGTTCCGCGCAGGAACGAGAATCGATATGCCCCTTATGGGGCCCGGTCGCGACGAATCCATTATTTATATGCGACTATTTATATGCGACGCAGAAGAGGTTTTGCGTAAATATCGGCTTGTCGCCGATCCGACCCGTCTCAATCACCAGACAGGCACGAAGCACCAGATGAATCGTACGCCACAGCACCAGGCGTACCGAGCTTGCGACACCATGAGCGACCGGACCATCTTCGAAGCATTCCGTTCTTGAAAATCCGTACGCCTTCAGGAGTTGCCGCAGCGAGTTCTGGGTAAAGCACAGCTCGTGGGTGAAATCTCCGTAGCGAATATTCCCGCAAAAGGGAGACTCGCCGTTGGGACAATGGATGATCCAGCGGCCCTTTGACTTCAAAACGCGGGCAACCTCGGCCGTGAGGCGGCACAGCTCGGGCTTGGTGAAATGCTCGATCAGGTCGAGGCTGACAATTGCATCCAGGCTTTCATCGGGTTCTTCCCCTAGAGCCTCGAAGCAGTCACTTTGACTCACGTTGGCTATTCCGGCTCGACGGGCGGCCGCGACTTGTTCGGGTGAAATATCGACACCGCGGGCACTGGCATAGCCGGCCGCCTTTGCATAATGGAGCAGTGCGCCGTAGCCGCAGGCCAGCTCCAGAATCGCAGCGTCTCGATTGGGCGGAAAGAAGTCCCTGATAATGCGCTCGCAATGGGCTTTGGGCACCTGGATATGCGCTGCGACGGTTTCCGGCGCCGCTTCATCCTGGCCCGTGAGATACGAGCCGTAAATCGCGTCGCGATACTCGGCAGGTTCGCTCATTCGTGTTTTTTCACCGTCAGGTAGGCCAACGCCGCGCGAATTCCCGCCAGGTCCTCGTCGAACGACCACTTGTCGATAATGCTTCGGCTCGCCTCGCCCATACGCGCGAGGTTCTCGCGGCTTGAGAGTAGCGCCGACATCGCGGCAGACAAGGCTTGCGCGTCGCCGCTGGGGAAGACCGCGCCGTTCATCCCCGGCTTGACCAAATCAGGCCAGCAGCCCACGCGATCGCTAACGACCACCGCTTTGCCGGCGTTCATGACCTCGTTAACAACCAGGCCCCACGGTTCGTAGGAGGAGGGCAGCACAAACAGATCGCAGAGGTCGTAGCAGGCGGGAAGCGCGGTCTGGTTCTTGAAGCCGAGAACCCTAATCGACTTCCAGCCCAGCTCCGCGGCCGCTCTCTCAATCGTTGGGCGCAGTTCGCCATCGCCGGCAAACAGAAGGTATGGCTCGGGCTCTGAACGACCATCTCGCGACAGGCGCCGATAGGCGTCGAGCAGCAGCAATGGTTCTTTGCGCGATACAAGCTTGCCCGAAAAGAGAATAACCGGCCGGGCCGGATCCAGGCCGAGCGCCCGACGCAGATTTTCCCGCGAGCAAGAGGCTTGGGCCGATCGTTGGCGGAAGAAAGCGTTATCTACGGCGTAGGGCACGGAAAAAATCCGCTCCTCCGGGATCCCGAGTGAGCGATAATAGTTGCGATTAAGCGTACCAATTGCCAGGAAGGCGTCGGCAACTCGCCTGAGGAAAGCATAAAAGGCCCGGCTGGCGAGTCCTCGCGCTCCGCCCTTGCCGGCGTTGGCGCCGTGGGCCTCGTCCCGCACCATGACCCTTATCCCCAGCCGCTTGGCGGCGATCATCGCGCGGATGTTCGTGAGCCGGGTGTAGCCATGCACCCACAGCGCGTCGAAAGCGCCGGCGCGGAGCCGCCGATTAATTCCCCAGTTCAGCGGCCGAAACGTGGTGATGGAACCGCCCCCCAGCGCCGGCAGGAACTGATGGTCGTAGCCCTCCAGCAGCGGCACATCCCATTTCACCGGACCGCCGAATCCGGGGTCGTAGGAGCCCCCTGCCGTGTTGGCGCTGAAGAAGACCTTCAGGCCAATATCCGGCTCCGCGGCAAGGCGCCGAAGCAACGGGGCCTGATATTGGATCGGATGGCTAACCAGATATGCGACGCGAAGCATTTAAATCATTGGCCGAGTTCGCGCGCGACTGGCCCATAAGCCCGCAACATCTTATTGCCGATGGACGGCTCAGGGCGCTGCCTCCATATAGAATGATTCCGAGGCCCTGTCGGCGCATCGATCCAGGATGACGAATTCTCCGAGTGCGCTCTCGCAGTACTCGCACTGTAACCCAAGGAGCGAAGTAGTTCAGCGGTACTGTCTGCGTCATACATCCACCGATGGTGGGTATGACCGAAGATGGCCCGCGCAGGGCTGAGAGAGTCAACGGCCAAGCCCGACAGCTCGACCAAGCGGTTCGCGTCGAGGCGGCCGCCAATATATTCACGGGCGAACATCCGCAGATCCGGTAGCACAACTCGTAAAAGACCGCTCGGTTTCAGCCATGTCCTTACCCGCGCTAGCAGATGTCGGCACTCGATCCTGGAGACGTGTTCCAGAACGTGCGAAGCATAGAAGCCGTCGAGCGAACTCGTCGCGAACCGAAGCCGCCGAGCTGTATTATACCTCACGCGACCTATGCGCATTGCCCTAATCATTTCGGCTCGGTGACCGAAAGCGGCGGCGGGTAACGGCAACTGCGCGAGCAGGGCCCCTAAGCTCCCGTCCACGTTCAAATAACCAAGCGGGGCGCAAGAGCTGCACCCGAAGTTAACAATGGCTCTATGTGCGAAAGGCACGTCGGGTGGTGAGCTGTTAGCGAAAGTAGTCAGTTTTCGAAAGACCGAGCGTCGCTCGTAGAATCCTTGGCGACCGCTGCTTAAAACCATCCAACGCTATCGTCGGACCATGAGCGACGTGTGTTCATTCGACGTCAAACGGTTTTGGTAGCCGTCGAAATCCACGGACATGGGGCGCAGCCCAGTCGCTTGCGCGACTGCCGCTTCGACTACGTGGGTGTTGTCGAAGCCGTTCAACCGGATGTGCCGCTTAAAAGGAAGCGCACGCTTTCTGGACATGGTTCGAACGCGTAAACCCCGCCGTCGGTCCCTGCGAGCCTGGAGAACAGCAGGGTATAAAATCCGGCATGCGCTCCGATGTCATAGAAGGTCATCCCAGGGCGCGCTATTTTTACGATAGCCGTTTGCTTTTCGCTCTCGTAGGTTCCCAGCCAGCAGCGATGCACGCCGGCGTCAACAATCCACCTCATGCCTTTGTTCGGCCCGCCTCGTACCTTCAACGTGAACCGGCCCAGCGCCGCGTGGATTACATGCGAAGCGAGCTGTTTCCCTGGCATCGCGGTCACTGAGGCACAGTTAGAGCGGCTGAAGGCTCAGGCGGATCGCACCCAGAGATAGCAGACTTCGAGGCAAGCTGGGAGCCGCGAGTTTCCAGTTTGCTTCTGACGAGCGTGGCCAAGCGCTTGTGATAGTTGGCCCAGGAGAATTCCTCGGCTCGATGCCTCGCGGCGATTCCCATGGAGCGGCGCAGATCTTCGTCTCGCACGAGCTGCTCGATTCGGCCGCGGAGCGCATCGACATCGCGCGGCGGGACGATAAAGCCCTCTACTCCGTCCCTGACTACGGAGCCGCTGTTGGGCGTGGTGATTACTGGCAGTCCCGAGGCAAGGGCCTCATAGGTTACGAGCGCGGAGCCGTCCAGAAGCGAGGGATAAACGAAAAAATCCGCCCGCCGCAGACAGGCCGCCAGTTCGGTCCTTGGAACCGAAGGCACGTGCTCGAAGACGCCGCCATACCTGGCGAGCAAAGATTCGGCCTCGCGCGCGCTGCCGCCGATAAGCAGCAGCTTACAACGTAAGCTGCGAAGCCGGGCGAACGCTTCCAGCAGATATGCGATGCCCTTCCGTGGCGAGAGCTGGCCCGCGTACACGGCCGTCAACGGTTCGTTCCGCCGTTCTGCGGGCGGGGGCGCGAACAGCTTCACGTCTGCGCCGTACGGCAAAATGGCAATCCCCTCCCGGGCAACGCCAATCTTGAGCAGCGATTCCCTGACAAAGCCGGATCCGGCGAGGACTAGGTCCGCCTGCCGCGCCTCTTCCGTGCACTGCTCGATGAGCCACTTGGGCGGAGTTCCCGCGCCTCCGCCACTCCTTCCGGCGGCTTGTTCTTCGGTGATAATCGGGATGCTGGTTGTGAGGTGACAGACTGTCTGATCTAGAATCCTTACCGCGCCGCCAGTTTTCGCTGCGCGAAAGGGCGCCAAGGCGCACGAGTCGTAGCAGAGGATCGCGTCCGGAGACGCCGACCATACGCGCCTTGCTACCAGCTGGCCGAAAATTCGATTGCGAAGGCGCATAACGGACCCCGGTAACCAAGCGGGAAGCGGCGCGCGCGCCGCAGCCAAGTAGGCCCACTCCGGCGCCGGATAGGTCCGCACAAGGCGCTCGTCCAGGCCGGCGCGGCGCCGCTTCGCCAGTTCCCTAAGTGCTCGGCTTCTGATTCGCTCCGGCAGCATTGGCAAAACGCGCCCGATGCCGCGACCCTCCTTGAAGTACAGTCCGGTTATATACTCCTGGAGCAGCCCCGCCTGCTGAAGCCCGAACGCGGTTTCGTACGAATGCTGCGTTCCAGGATGCGCGACGATCACGCCTCTCGGCAGCCCGGGCCTCATATTTGGGTGCTTCGCAAACGGGCCACTGCCGAAGCCGAACTTTGTGGAAAAGTGAGCGCGTCGAAGAAGATAGGCTGATCCCTGCCCTCCACCGCGATCGCCTGCGGAAGCGAAAACAGCATCCCGGCGAACAGCCAGTACAGCATGTTGGCCGGATCCAGGCGGACTACCGGGCCTTTGTAATTGTAGACCAACGCCAGGGCGATGAACGCCGCGGCTGCCTCCGCATAGGGCTTTATATCCGTTCCGGCGATCATGGCCCGAACGCTAAGCGCGGATAGCAGGAGCGCGACCTGAATTGCCAGCGCCACCGCCAAGCCCACAACGCCCAGTTCGGCCAGAGACTCGGCATAGTAGCCTTCAAAACCGCGGGTTGGGGCCAAGTCCTCGGACACGACACGCGCGGCGCCGGTGTCGCTGCCGACTCCGCCCCCCAGCCAGGCGAACGCGTCCTTGATTTCGCTGCCCTGAGAGACCGCGTAGCTCTGCGACAAATCCGACTCCATGTGAAGCAGGCCCTCCGGGTCGATGCCGCTTACCGACAGCACCAGGAACAGGGCCGCGATGAGCCCGAGGCCGGCCCAGACCAATCCAAGTGCCCCTCTGCGCAAGGCGTAGAAGGCCGCGAGCAGGAGCGGGAGCATGACGAATGCGCCACGCTCTCCGGTCATCAAGCCGGCAACGCACAGCAGGGCCAGGTCCGCCCCTCGGATCGCCCGCCACCTGGCGTTTTTCTCAAGCGCCATGCAGCCCAGGACAGGAACGAACATGCAGAGGATGTAGAGCAGGTACTGAGCCGGAAACGCGAAGGTGCCCGGGATTCTCATCAGCCCGTTGTCGAAGCGGACAAAGCCTTGGGTAGCGGCCGCGGCAGCCTCGCCATAAAACAGGCCGATCGCTCGTTGGTAGCCGATCGCAAGGGATAGCATCCATTCCAGAATTCCCGCGGCGCAGGGTAGCCAAACCAGGCAGGTCATCAGGCGCGTGAGCCGGAGCAGGCTTGCGCGGTTCCGTACGTAGGCTCGGCCGAGCAAGATCATAGGGACATAAAAAAGCCAGACCTTGAGTCCTACGAGCGTCGCCAGCAGCCCTGGTCCGGAAGGGTTGAACGATTGGACTAGAATGACCGCGACAAAAAACAGAAGTATCGTGCCGACCGATCTGGGAATGCCGGACAGTGCGTACCCGAGCTCACCCGAGAGCGCAAAGCCGAGGTAGGCCGGTATCGCGAACAGAACGTCCTTGATCAAGACCGCCCAGGGCGCGGGATAGAGATGAGCCTCGATCAAACCGGCGAACGGCGTGAACAGGATGAACAGCTCCAGCCCCCGCCGCCAGCGCGGAAGGATTGCCGCCCAGCATCCCAGAACCAAGATTGCGGCGGTGATTTCGAGCGCGAGGTTAGGCAAAACCGTCCCAAATAGCAGGCGCGCTACCGCAAGATGGTTGCCGGATGCGACGTTCGAACTTTCTGTTCAAGCCGTCCTGCCCCGCAGCACATGGGCGAACGTAGCGGAAGCAATCGCAAGGGCCGAGAGGCCTCCCGCGGCGGCACCGCGCCCGGTCTGGAGAAGAAGCGCCAAGTCGCGGCGGCGCGGGATCAGGAAGTCGGTAATGGGAACTCGCGTGACCGACAACGCCTCGGCTAGCAGCCAGCCGGTTGTAATTGCATACGCGACCAATGACACAAGCGCCGCGCCGTATATCCCCATCGGCCGCAGCAATAGCCAGAGTCCGGCCGCGGTTATCGCAAACGCGGCCAATTCCGCGCGCAGAACCGCGCCAGGCCGCCCAAGCCCGCGCATCCCTTCCGACAGGATACTATTCAGCCCCGCCACGCCGCCGGCGACGGCCAGCAGGCGCGCCGCGGGAATCGCCGGCGCAAACCGCGCCCCGAAGAAAATTCGAATGCCTGCAGAGGCCAAGGCCAACAGTCCGACCGCGGTCAGGGCGGCGAGAACGACACCAATTCTGGTCGCCCGCGCCAACTCGGAGCCTGGGCCACCGGGACCGTAACCATTGCGGACGGCGAGCTTGGGCACAATCACGGCCGAAACCCCGTGCATCAGCGGCGCACCCGCATTACTCCAGGCCACCCCTACGACATATTGACCCAAAACAGCGGGCGGCAGCAGGCCGGCCATCAGAATCTGGTCGAGGCGCAGATTGAGCACTCTCGGCATGAAGGTGCCGACAACCGGCAGGCCGAACTTCAGGGTGTCTTGCACTTCCCTCCAACGCGGCAGGATCAGCCGAAACCCGTCCACGCGCAGGAAACGGACCACCGGCAACAAAATCAACCAGCCGAGCGCGATGTATGCCGAGGCTATCGGCACAGCCGCACGCCTACCGCCGACCCAGGCGGCGGCAAATATGCCCACCCAAAGCACCATCGGGCAGATACGTACAAAATTCCACGGCGTGAAACGGCCCATCGCACGCAATGCCTCGGCTGGCATCGCGATCAGCAGATACATCCAGATCTGAAACAGAAAGACCCGCGCCCCCCAAACGACCGCGGCGCTTTGCAAAGAGAGCAACCACGGCATCGCGATGAAACCCGCCACGGAGAAAAACAGGGCGCCGGCCGTGCCGATCAATAGAGCCGCGCTGAAATAGCTGTTCCGCTTCAGGGGCTCGCGGGCGCAGTAATAGAGCATGGCGTCCGGAGCGCCGAGCATCGCGAGCGACGCCAGCACGCTGGGCCAAGCCTGGATCGCAGCCAGCTCGCCGCGGCCCTTCGGCCCCAGCAGGCGCGCGGCCATCACGCCGGTGAAAACGCTGAGTACCGAGACGGTCGCGTTGGCGCCAGTCGTGATCATGGCGCTGCGTTTTACATCCCATGCTTTGGTCGGCTCAGCCGGCCGCTGCGCCCTCAACGGCGGCTCGCACCCGATATCGCGACCGTATGTGTCGGCGCCGGGCATCATCGCTGCGGAGTCTTCTTCTACCAGGGGCATCGCTATCCAGCGAGCTTCAAACTTCCATCAAACGGCATTGGAGCAGGCGAAAAAAGAAGTTTTTGCCGAGGACCCTCACCCGCGCCGCATTGGCCGGCGCGGCCCATTCGTCGCCTTGCGGCTCCTTAGGGCAGGCTCTCTCCCTTCCGGGAGAGGTATTTTACGAGCGGCCGTCACCCGCCAGACTGCCTTTAATTGCGCAGACGAGCTGATGCTGCGACGAGAAGAGGCGCGAGCGGCCGAGTCGCCCCGCGATGTTCGGTTTCAGCGGAATGTTGAATACCGTAGCCGCGTTGCCGCACAGCAGCGGATAGCTGAAGAAAACGCTATAGGAATAGGCGACACCGTCCCCCTCTGAGACGCTAAATCCTTTGCCGCCTGTCTGGATGAACCTCGCCAGCCTCCATAGGCCCGCGCCGTGAAGAGCTGCCTTGATAAGGCGTGCGGCTTTGGATCCGGCCCCAAAAATATTGTTGTCGGAGATAAAGACGGCGAGACGGGAAACGCGAAGCATCTCGCGTACCACGGCGTTTGGCTCCCGAACGTGATGGAGCACGCCAGTCGCGACCGTTACATCGTATGCGCCGTCCCGAAACGGCAAGCGCGCACCGTCTCCAACCACAGCCGGGCATCGCAGTCGCTGCCCGGCCTCTTCGAGCAAAGCAAGGACCGGGTCCACAGCGCATACCCGAAGCGAGGGATCCGTCTGCAGAAAGATTGCAGCTGACCTGCCGGTTCCGGCACCTACATCCAAAATGCTGCGAGCGCCAATTACCGGAAGCAGTGCCGCCACGATCCTGCACGCGGAACTGTGCTCGTCGTCAGCGCGCACATGTGCCGCATCGTACTCGCTGCGCGTTCGCTCGTAGTACTCGCGCTGCAGGCGAACCTCTGGGACGAGTCCTGGCAGCTCGGCCGTCGAGAGATCCACAGCGCCCCTCAAACTCCAGTGCCTTTGACCACGGTCAGCGCCGTGCGGGCGAGGATCTTGAAATCCAGCCACAGCGACCAGTTGTCGATATACTCCAAGTCCAACGTGACCCAGTCGTCGAAATGAGAAACCCGGTTGCGGCCTCCGACCTGCCACAGGCAGGTGATTCCCGGCTTGACGCTCAGCTTGCGCCGATGCCACAGCTCGAAGCGCTCGAATTCGTGCGGCGCCGGCGGCCGCGGCCCGACCAGGCTCATCTCGCCCTTGAACACGCTCCAGAGCTGCGGCAGCTCGTCCAGGCTGTACTTGCGCAGGAAGTGGCCCAGCGGCGTGATGCGGGGGTCATCCATAATTTTGAAGACCGGACCGCTCATCTCGTTGCGCGCCGCCAACTCCGCCTTGCGCGCGTCGGCATCGTCCACCATGGTGCGGAACTTGTACCCGGTAAACGGCCGAATCCCCTTGCCCATCACCCGCCATCGATAGAATATCGGCCCCGGCGAGCTGAGCTTGACCGCGACGGCGAGGAGCAGCAGCAGCGGTGAGAGCAGGATCAGGAAAGCCGCCGAGACCACCAGGTCGATCGCGCGCTTGACCAGCAATTGCCAGCCCAGCGGCGCCACCGCCGCGATGGTTATCGCGGGCCGGTCCAGGAAACTATCCAGACGCATGCGGGACAGAAGCCACGGGTCGGAAACCGCGTAATCCGGCAGGATGCGGGCAGTCAGGCCGACCAGATCGCAGTAGCGCAGCAGGCCGGCGGCGGCAGGGCCGCTTGCGACCTCGGGGCTTACCAGCACCTCCTCGATCGGGCTTTTCCAGATGAGCTGACGGTAATCCGCCAGCGCGCCCGAGACCACGACGCCCTCGATCTCGGCGGCGGCGGGCGGATCAGCCAGACAGCCCCAGACTTCCATCCTTTGGCGCGGATCATCGCGGATCGCCCTGATGGCGCGCGCGGCGGTGGCGCCGGCGCCGACAATCAGGACGCTGCGCCGGGTCAATCCCAGCTTGCGGCGGATGCGCATCAGCTCGACGATGGTGGTCTTCTCAAGCATCAGGGCGGCGGTGCTGAACAGCCCCTCGCTCAGGATGAAGATGCGCGAGAGCGGATTCTTGCTCGCATAGAGGTAGAAGGCGACCAGGGCGGTGCTGATAATCCCGGTCTTGAGCACCTGCCATGCGATGCCGAGCGGGGAAGCCTCGAACAGGCTTGAGTTATCAGCGTTGAGGTTGAGCACCACGATCCAGGCCGGCACGATCACCACCAGCAGCCACAGGTAGGTGTTTAGAGGCCCGAGCTGGAAGGGTGCGATACCGAAGAAGTTGCGGGCGACGAGCGGCGCGCCCCAGTAATTGAGGACGAAAGCCGCGCCCAGCGTGATCACGTCGGCGATCAGCAGGAGGCGATAGGTCAGGTCACGGTCGGCGTTCATCGCATCACGGGGAAAAATCTATTTCGCTGCGTAGCCTGTTTTCCGTCCCTCGCCCGGGAGGGAGAGGGCGGCAGGCCATCGTTTTGGCCTGCCGGGTGAGGGTCCTTGGACTGAAGTGGCATGCTTCGCGGCTACTGTGACTAATCACGCGGAAGACCGCGCGAGATGTTTCGACACGGCTCGCGCTGCTCGCCGGCTCAACATGACAGTAAAAACAATTCGCTCTGGAGGACCCTCACCCGCGCCGCATTCGCGGGCGCGGCCTCTCCCATCGGGAGAGGCGAATGGGAGGGCCGGGCCAAAGCCCTATCACCGAACACGCAAGCAAGGAGATTCTGACGCTTGCTGGTGGCCGGCATTTCTGTCCCTCGCCCGGACAGGGAGAGGGCAGGCCGTCGCCTTGGCCTGCCGGGTGAGGGTCCCTGTAGTGCCTGACGATTTTGCAATTTCGAGCGGCCGGCGGTTGCGAACGGCAAGCGAGCGCGCAGGCAAAGAATTTATTTCACTTAGGACCCTCACCCGCGCCGCGTTCGCGGGCGCGGCCTCTCCCTTCCGGGAGAGGCGAATTTGGGAGGGCCGAGTGAAAGTCCTTGTAATCTCCGGCGATTCGCGGGGTGCATTATAGATAGTCCGCTATACGGGTCAGCACACCATCGATGTTGCTCAACACCTCGTTGTTCCAAAAACGCAATACTCGGCAGCCGCAGCTTTCCAGAAACGCGGTGCGCATTTGGTCGGTTTTGCGCTTGGCTTGGCCAGCGTGGCCACTGCCATCCACTTCGATTACCAACTGCGCTTCAATGCAGAAGAAGTCGAGGACATAGGGCTTCATCGGGTACTGACGGCGAAATTTCGCATTTTTGAGCTGCCGGTTTCGCAGGCGCTGCCACAGCATCCGTTCGGCGTCGGTCGAGGCGCTCCGAAGCTCCCTGGCACGATCATCCATGGCCAGCATTTCCGTCCCTCGCCCGGACAGGGAGAGGGCAGGCGGGCCGTCACTTGGCCTGCCGGGTGAGGGTCCTTGGACTGGCTGACGATTTTGCAAGAAGTGGCTTACGATTTTGCAATTCCAAGCGGCCCGCGGTTGCGAGCGCCAAGCCAGCGCGCAGGCAAAGAATTTATTTCTCTGAGGACCCTCACCCGCGCCGCATCCGCCGGCGCGGCCTCTCCCTTCCGGGAGAGGCGAATGGGAGGGCCGGGCACGCCGGCCCGGCCATTCCAATGCCTTCAGTGGGCCAATGCTTTCAGTGGGGCGGGCCGCCGCGCCCGCCATTCAATTCCCTCAGGCGGCCATCCCGCTCAAAGTCCGTTCGAAATCGGCCAGCACCACCCGCCGATCGAACATCCGCTCGGCGGTGGCGCGGCCGGCCGCGCCCATCGCGCTGGCCAGCTCCGGCTGCGCGCGCAAGGCATTGATCCCGGCCGCCAGGGCGCGTGGATTTTCCGGCTCGATCACCATCCCGACCCGGTAGCGATTGATAAACGAGCCGGTTTCGCTATCCTCGCTGACCGCGGCCAGGATCGGGCGCCCCGCGGCCATGTAATAGAGTAGCTTGCCCGGAAAGACGCAGTCGGCGACCCCTTTGCGCTGGGTGATCACCAGGGTGTCGGCCGCGCCCAGTTGCGCGGGCAGCATCTCGCGCGGCTGCAGGGGGAGAAAAGTCAGATTGTGGGCCGCCAGGGTCTGCGCGGCGTTCTGCAAATCGGCCAGATAGGGCCCGTCGCCGATGAGCAGGAAGCGCACCCCCCGCTCCGCCGCCATCGTCGCCGCGGCCTCGACCAATACCCGCAGCCCCTGCTTGAGCGCGATGCTGCCGGAGTAGGTAACGACGAAGTCGTCGGCGGTCAGGCGATGGGCCGCGCGAAAGCCGTTAACTCGCTCGGCCGGCTGCATGAAGTCCAAATCGAGATAGTCCGGGAGCAGATCGACCTTGGCCGCGGGCACGCCCTTGGCGAGCAGGTTGGAGCGGAAGCCCTCGCAAATCACGCCGATCCGATCCATCCGGCGGTAAACCATGCGCTCCAGCGCGTAGCCCATCCGGGCCCCGCGGCCGCCCGGCGCCAGCATCCCAGCCGCGACCGCGGCGTCGGGCACCAAGTCCTTGATCTGCAGGAAGACGCGGGCGCGCTTGAGCTTTGCCAGCGCCCAGGCGGTAAGGCCGATTTGTAGCGGCGGCGAGATCGCGATTACCAGGTCGAGCGGTCCCGCGATCAGGCCGCCGATCATCGCCGAGAGCGCGAAGGACATATCGAACATAATCCGGTTGCGGGCCCGGCCGGGGCGCTGCGGAACGTAGAGATAGGTGCGCAGGACGTCGACGCCGCCTATCTTCTCGCGCATGAACAGCCGGCCGCGGTAACCGTCCCAGATTTTGAAATAGGGAGCGACCGGAAAGCCGGCCACCACCTGCACCTGGTGGCCGCGGGCGAGCAGATGCTCGGCGAGATCGGCGGTATAGGGGCCAATCGAGGTGCTCTCGGGCAGATAATTAAGGCCCAGGATCAGACAACGCATCGGATTATTAGGCGTTCAGGGGCTCTTCGCGCTCTATTTCCTCCCCCATTGTTCGCCATGGGGGAGGATTAAGGAGGGGGGTGCGGGATCTCAGGCTGTCACCCTCGCGCTCCCGCGCCTTACTGACTCGTGTTCTGGGCGACGCGCTTTTTGAACTCGGCATAAGTGGCGCGGTAGCCCTGATTGCCGCTGTCGCGGGCGATCGCCCTTACGTAATCGCGATCGGCGGCGGCGAACTGGTAGTTGGCCTCCTCGGCCTGAGCCAGATCGAAGGCAGCCTGCCCCGATTCGGGATTGAGCCGATTGGCCTTGCGCAGCCAGGTCACCGCGCGATCGAACTTGTTGTCACTGGCGTAGAGATCGCCCAGGCGCAAGGCCAGAGCGAAATTGTACGGCTCGATTTGCGCCGCGCTCTCCAGCGCCGCCTGCGCCCCGCCGATATCGTGGTTAGCCAGTTCGGCGTCTGCCAACGCCTGGTAGAGCGGCGCGGCCGGCGCGCCGGCCGCCATCCCCTGCCGAATCACCGCGCGAGCCTCGGCGATCTTCTTGGCCGGGGCGTAAACTCCAGCCGCCAGATAGCGATATGCGTCGGCGTTGCGCGGATCGGCCGCGATTGCCCCGCGCAACACATCGGCGGCGCGCGCGCTCTCACCACCGTTGATGAAGGCGAGCCCGGCCCGCGTCAGCAGACGGGACCGTTCGCGTTTGTCCTTGGCGCTCGCCGCCGCCTGAGCCAGAAACTCGCCCTCATCGTTGGCGCGGCCTGGCAGGTTCTCGTAGAACAGCGCCAGGCTGTCGGTGGCCGGCCAGTAGCCGGCCGCGGCGGCCTGCTTGAAGCCGGCGATAATCGCCTCCTGCTCCTTGGAACTAAGCCACGGAATAATCCGGCCGCTGAGATATGCATGGGTGGCGATATCGGGCGAATCGAAGACCGACAGCGTGAGGGCGGCGAGCGCCGGTTGGCGCTCGCCGGCGGCCATCAACTCGGCCGCGCGCAGGTCGCGCGCGCCCGGGTTGGTGGGCTCCAGGGCCAGCGCGGCGCGAATTTCCGCCGCGCGCATCGGGCGCTGCGCCGGGCCGCTGAGCAATCGCGCCAGCGCCACGTGCAGGCGCGGGTTGGCGGGATAGCGGAGAATCTCGGCGACCGCCTCATCGACGCTGCGCGGAGTGCGCAGGTCGTAGGGGAAGGGGCGGCGGGGCTGGGCGATGGTGGCGACGATCGCGGCCAGGGCCGCGATCGTCGCCACCATCGCGCCGGCGCGCGGCCCGGGCCGCGCCGGGGCCGGGGGCGGGGGGGGCGGGGGGGGCGCGGGGGGCGGCGCCCGGCCCCACGCCGGCGCCCCCCCGCGCCTCCCACCCCGACCACACGGGCAGGGGGGCGGGGCTGCCCGCGGCCGGCCAGGCGCAGACCTTCGGCGTGCTG